>Ga0302123_10001190_pt1 | contig 18740 bp, 15 predicted proteins | sample CB21_321_MG_FD_203109 | JGI IMG/M metagenome (GOLD analysis project Ga0302123, IMG submission 203109) | Marine microbial communities from Western Arctic Ocean, Canada - CB21_32.1 | ecosystem: Environmental > Aquatic > Marine > Oceanic | place: Canada: Western Arctic Ocean | collected 2017-09-28 | reverse complement strand
CAACCCCGCTCTCCGCGCTGCCGTCCGTGGACCGTCTCCTCAGCGACGAAGTCGCGCAGCGGCTGATTGAGGCCAGCGGCAGAACGGCGGTGACCGACGCCATCCGTAGCGTTCTGGCCGCAGTGCGCGCGGAACTGATGGCGGACGGCACCGGCGCGATCACCGAAAGTCGCGTACTCGACCGTGTGGCGGCCGAGCTGCGCGCGAGGGCGCAGCCGACACTGCGACCGGTGTTCAATCTCACCGGGACGGTACTGCACACGAATCTCGGCCGGGCGACGCTCCCGCCGGAGGCAGTCGACGCGATGGCAGCTGCCGCGCGCTCGCCGACCAACATCGAGTTTGATCTGGGCACGGGGAAACGCGGCAACCGTGATGACCACCTCGAGGCCACGCTGTGTCGGCTTACCGGTGCCGAAGCGGCGACCGTCGTCACCAACAACGCGGCCGCCGTCCTGCTGGTGCTCAATACGCTCGCGCTGCACAAGGAAGTGCCCACATCGCGTGGCGAACTGATCGAGATCGGCGGGTCTTTCAGGATGCCGGACATCATGAAGCGGTCCGGGTGCAGGCTGCGGGAGGTCGGCACGACCAACCGCGTCCACCTTGCTGACTTCGCCGACGCGATTGGACCAAAGACCGGAATCGTCCTGAAGGTGCACACGAGTAACTACGAGGTGGTGGGCTTCACTGCCAGCGTGCCCGAGCAGGAACTCTCGGCGCTCTGCCGCACTGGAGGCGTACCCTTCGTGGTCGATCTCGGGAGCGGGACACTCGTCGACCTCGAACCGTACGGCCTGCCGCACGAACCGACGCCAGCTGACGCCCTGGCCAACGGCGCGGATATCGTCACCTTCAGCGGCGACAAACTGCTCGGCGGCCCGCAAGCCGGCCTCATCGTCGGGCGCGCGGATCTCATCAAGGCGATCCGGCGCAATCCACTCAAACGCGCGCTACGAGTGGACAAGTTGACGACAGCTGCTCTCGGCGCCGTGCTCGACCTCTACGCCGACCCCGATCGACTCGGCGAGCGACTGCCGGTGATCCGGTTGCTGTCCCGACCGGCTCAAGAGATTCACGCGCTGGCGGAACGGCTCCTGCCCGCGGTGAGGTCGGCGGTGCGCGACGTCGCCTCAGCGGACGTCGTGGAGTGTGACAGCCAGGTTGGCAGCGGAGCGCTACCGACGCGCACGATCAAGAGCGCAGGAATTGCGGTCCGTCCGGTCGCGAAGAGGGGCCAGGGGAAAGTCCTTCAACGGATAGCAGCAGCGTTCCGCGCCCTGCCGACACCGGTCATTGGCCGAGTCCAGGACGACGCATTCTTTCTCGACTTCCGATGCCTCGACGACGAAGCGGCGTTTGAGGCGCAGCTTGCGGGGCTCAGCCTCTGAGCCCTCGCAGCGTCACCTTCGTAGCGTCACCTTCGTAGCGTCACCATCTCCGGCTGATCACTTCTGGGCATCACCGTGCCGATGATGGTGCTCACGGCGCAGCCTCTCGCGCGGAGGTCGCGCACACACGACTCCGCCTCAGCGGCCGGTACACCCGCGAGCAATCCGCCAGAGGTTTGTGGATCGAAGAGCAACGCAAACCGCGGATCAGCGCCGGCATCCAGCGGATTCACAACCGCCCGTCGCAGTCGGACGTTCTGGGGCTGCAGTGAGCTCAGGATGCCAGCCCTCACAGTCTCCTCGGCGCCGTCCAGGACCGGCAGCGCGTCCAGGTTGATTTCAGCGTCGACGTCCGAGGCCTTCAACATCTCGACAAGGTGCCCCAGTAATCCGAAACCCGTGACGTCCGTGCACGCAGTGACGCCATGCGCGAGCACCCCGCGGGCTGCCTCACGATTGGATTGGAGCATCGACGCAACCGCCGTTGCGATCCACCGACCCTTTGCTCTGTGGCGCATGTCGGCGGCGAATAGCGTCCCTGTGCCGAGGGCCTTGGTGAGAATCAACCGGTCGCCTGGCCGCAGGCCTGACTTGCGGAGAACGCGAGCCGGATCAACTCGGCCGTGCACGGCAAACCCGAGGCCAAGTTCGGCGCCCTCGCTCGTGTGTCCGCCTGCCAGCACCGCCCCAGCCTCTCGCAGCACGACCGCCGCACCGGCCATCACGTGCGTGAGCGTATCCTCGACCTTCGACTCCGGACCATGCGGAACGGTGACGATGGCCAGTGCCGACTCAGCTTCTCCTCCCATCGCATACACATCGCTCAACGCGTGGTTGGCAGCAACCTGGCCGAACACATAAGGGTCGTCGAGCATCGAGCGAAAGAAGTCAACTGTATGCACGACGGCCCCGCCGTCGGCGGTCTCGATCACCGCGGCGTCATCAGGAGCGTCGAGTCCAATCAGTACAGCCCCACGATCGGACGCCGGCAATCGATCGAGCGCGCGTGTCAGCACCGATGCCCCCACCTTCGCGCCACACCCGCCGCAACGCATCGCCATCGCCGACATCGCGGCGAGCGCTTCGCCGTCAGCTAGACCCGCCGGCACCTCTGGTGGTGAGGCGGACACCATCTCGGGTAGCTCGCTGAAGCGGTGCATGAAGCGCCGATCGATCCGGTCCTTCCATCTCCACAGCCAGGCCCCCTCGAATGCGAATGGGCCGCGCGACGCCACGGCGTACTCGTCGCCAGTGGAGATCAGACTGAGGAATTGCCGCTGCGGACGATAGCCGGCGAGCGGCTGGCCCAGCAACGCACGGCACAGGTTGCGCGCGAGTGGACGGCCCTGACGCACGGCAAACACACCGGACTTGGGACGCGGGTATTGCTCCACGGAGGCAACGTCCCCCGCAGCGAACACACCAGCGTGGGACGTGGAGCGCAATGTGTCCGAGACACGCACGAAACCCGCGCTGTCGACGGCGAGGCCCGACGCCGCCAACCACGGCGCCGCCGCGGCTTGGGTCGTCCACAGCACTTCGTCCATCTCGTGCACCTGGCCGTCGGCCGTGCGCAACTGCGACGGCAACACCTCCACGACTGCAGACGCGACATGCACGCGGATGCCGCGCTCGCGCAGAATCCGTTCGAAGATTCGACGCACGACCCGGTTGTGCGTCGGCAAGACCTCGCTGCCATCGGTGAACAGGTGATACTCGATGTGCGCCACATCGCGGCCTGCATCCCGACGCAGCTTTGCGACATGATGCTGCACCGCCAGCAGCAGTTCCACGCCGCCCGCGCCACCGCCGACCACGGCGATGCGGGTTGGCGCGCTCGTCTCGAGCAGCCGAGCGGAGAGTGCAGTCCAGCGCGCCAGAAACTGATCGATCGGCTTGACCGGAATCGCGTGCTCGGCCGCGCCGGCGACCGCGACATTCGGCGTGGAACCAATATCAATGGACAGGACGTCGTACGAGATTGGCGGCCGGTGTGCGAACAACACCTGCCGGTTTGCGAGATCGAGGCCGGTCGCTTCGTCGACGATGGACCGGGCGTCTGCGAAGCGCGCGAGCATCCGTAGATCGATATGCGCGTCGTCGTAGGTGTAGTGCCCGGCGATGAGGCCGGGGAGCATGCCCGAGTAGGGCGTGTCCGCGCCGCGCGACACGAGCGTGAGTCGCACGCCCGGCATCGGCCGCATCCCGAAGCGTTTGAGCACCGTGACGTGGCTGTGCCCGCCGCCAAGCAGGACCAGGTCCTTCAGAATCGGAACGGGCGTCAGCACAGCACCTTCACAGGATCCGCCGTATGTCGCCGACACGGCGCGTGACGCGCTCGCGGTCGAGATACTCAAGCAGCGGGATGGCGTGCTTCCTCGTCAAATCAAAATGGCTCTTGAATGTCGCCACGTCGAGCGTCTCGGTTCCGCTCTCCTTCAACGCGTGGACCTCGACCTTGAGTCGATCGAGTGCCGATGCGTCAAAGAGAAGGTCGCCGGTTCTGACGAGCACCGCCCGTCGGCCCAGCATGACGCCCATGCGATTAACCAACTCCGGCGCAACACCTATCGAACGTGCCAAGGCTGCGGGGTCGGGCGGTGCCAACGCCGCTACCCGTAACGTGTCCAGCATGACGTCGCGCGCGCGCGCTTCCTCGTCGGTCAACGCGACCGCATGTCCCGCCAGCGCAACACGCTCGCGTGCGACCACCGCCTTGCTGACTACCAGCCTCCGAAGCACCTCCTCGTACACCGCGACGGGGGCAGACGCGAACAGACGCTCGCGGAGTTCCTCGCGCGGCATGCCGTCCTCGAGCGGATGGCGCGCGTGGTACTTCTTGAGTGCGTCGAGCATGAGCGGCTCGACCGCCGACAGCAGTGACGCCGACGCGAGCACAGCGCCGATGCGTGCCGCTCGACCGTTCTGCACGAGTCGCGCGCCCAGCGCCTCGCAGTCGTCCCACGGCACTCCGGCGCGACTGGCCAGCTGAGCCACTGGCAGGCCCGCCAGCCCCGCTTCATCCACCATCGCCATCACGGCATCGTCAAGAGTGTCGACCTCACTGAGCTGTGCGAAGCGGGCCGCTCCGGCTGCGGTTCGCACGCCCCGCCGCGGTGGCAGCGGGTCGAGGACAGTACCGCCGGCGATCGTCGACAACGGGGAATACGCACGAAGGATGAATCGGTCGCCTCGAACCAGCACAGCAGGCGCCTCGAGATGCACTCGTGCGAACGCGCAGGCACCCGGCTCGACTTGCGGACCCTCAGACAACGCGACGCGGCCGAGCAGCTCGCGGGTGCCCTGGTGAAACCGAACGCGGGCTCCGTGACGAAGAGGTTTGGCAGACTTGAGCAGCTCGACGCGCACGTCAGTGTGTCGCGTGACTGTTACCGAGCCCGGCCGCGTGAGCGTCTCGCCACGGCTGACATCAGCGACTTCAAGACCCGCGAGGTTGACGGCCACACGCTGTCCGGCCACGGCCTCCGCGTGCAGCGCCCCGTGAACTTGCAGGCCGCGCACTTTGACCGAGCGGCCCGACGGCTGAAGTACGAGCGCCTCATCCTGCGCAAGCCGGCCGGCCAGCAACGTGCCGGTGGCGACCGTACCGAAACCCTTCATCGAAAACACGCGGTCCACGGGCAGGCGCGGTGGCCCTTGAGAGGCCCGCCGCCGCACGGAGCCGGCCAGCTTGGCCAGACTGACCCTCAGGTCCTGCAGTCCATTCCCCGTACGAGCCGACGCGGCGAGCACGGGAGCGCCCTCCAGGAACGAATCGGCGATCAGCTCCTCTACCTCAAGTCGCACAACATCAAGCATGGCGTCATCGGCCAGATCGGCCTTCGTGATCACGACCAGGCCGGTGGGCACGCGGAGCAGTCGGCAGATTTCAAAGTGCTCGCGAGTCTGCGGCATCACGGACTCGTCAGCGGCTACGTGCAGCATCACCAGATCCATACCGCCGACACCGGCCAGCATGTTGCGCACGAAGCGTTCGTGACCGGGGACGTCGACGAACGACAGCGCGATGCCGTCTTCGACCGTGTGCGCGAACCCGAGGTCGATGGTGATACCGCGCGTCTTCTCCTCGCGCAGGCGGTCGGGATCGGTGCCCGTCAGCGCATGAACGAGCGCACTCTTCCCGTGGTCGATGTGTCCGGCGGTTCCGACGACGACATGCTGCATTCGGCCGAGGGCCTCCGCACGGAACATACCATCGCGACGCGCACATCTCGTAGCGGCCCGTGGTGGACGCCCGCCGTCGCACCACGGGCTGCTAGACTCAGGGAGGAAGCGAACGGGGCCCGGTGGCCCTCCCGGTCTTCAAAACCGGTCGCTCGTCGCTTAGCGGGGAGGCTGGGTTCGACTCCCAGGCGCTTCCGCCATCACCTTCGCCCGTCGATCCCGCCGGCAGGCTCGCCGATGTCTTCCCCAACGCCCGCCGCCCCATACTGCTCGGCGTAGCCATCAGTCATTTAGTGTCGGTGGTCGATCATCGATCGCGCCATTCGGCGCGGAACGGGCAGTCAATATCCGAATCCGTAATCTCCATCGTCGCGGCGGTTCTCACAGCCGGAGGTTTAGTGGAACGATAGGCGGGATGTCCGCCCGTGTTCTACCGGATCAGGCCCTGCGCCGTCGCTTCCGCCGCCGTCTACTCGCCTGGTACGACGCGCACGGTCGAGACCTGCCGTGGCGCAACACTTCTGATCCGTACCACATCCTTGTCTCCGAGATGATGCTGCAGCAGACACAGGTGGACAGGGTGATTCCGAAATATCACGAGTGGCTTGACAGGTATCCATCTCTCGACGCGCTTGCCGCGGCTCGCGAGAAGGACGTGACCCGCATCTGGCGACCGCTCGGTTACAACATCCGTCCACGCCGCCTACACGCGATCGCTCGCGAATCGGTCGCCCGCTACGGCAGCCGCCTCCCGTCGGACGAAGACGCGCTCCTGGCGTTCAAGGGCATCGGCGCCTACACGGCGGGTGCGATCCGCAGCTTCGCGTTCGGGCAGCGGGCGGCCATCGTCGATACCAACGTGGCGCGCATCCTGTTCCGAATCTTCGTCAACCGGGGTGACACCAAGGCACACGCCATGCGCAAGCACATGTGGACGCTATCGGAGACGCTGCTACCGCGCAAACGTGTCTTCGACTTCAACCAGGCGCTGATGGACCTTGGTGCGACGGTCTGCATCGCGCGCAAACCCCGTTGCTCGGCATGTCCGATGGCTGGGATGTGCCGCTCCTACCCGGCGGCAGGAGCGGTCTGACAGACATGGGTACGCCCACAATTGTTGTCGTCGCCGCGGTCATCGAAAACGCTGACCGATTCCTTGTGACGCGCCGGCAACCAGGCGTGCACCTGGAAGGGATGTGGGAATTCCCAGGTGGCAAGATCGATCCCGGCGAGACGCACAAGGCTGCGCTTCGCCGTGAACTAGTTGAAGAACTTGGAGTTGCGGCCGATGTCGGCGAGTGCGTGCACCGAACGGAGCATACATACCCGGACCGTACGATCGAGCTGCACTTTTACCGGTGCAGTCTCATGGCCGCGCCGTGGCCAGCGCTGGGACAGGAGATGCGCTGGGTGCCACGGGAGGAGCTCCGGTCGCTCGGCTTTCCACCGGCCGACGCGGAACTGATCGAGATGCTCACCTCATCGGACGGTCGCTGACGACAGTGGCCACGCGACCGGACGGAGTCTCCACCTCTAGTTGAGTGCCGGCGGCGACGAAGTCGCGATGGACGTAGCCGAGCGCGATCGCTCCAAGGTTCGGGGAACCTGCGACGCTTGTCACGCCGCCGACATCGCGCGCTTCTGAGAAGAGTCTGGCGCCGCTCGCCGGCACGCCGGCCGGCTCGTCTCCCTTGATGAGCAGCCCCACGAGCCTCTTGGCAACCCGTCCCTGGCCGCGGTGAAGGACCCTGATAATGACTTCCTGCCCTACGTAGCACCCCTTCGTCATTGAGATGGCGCGATCCTCGATCCCGGCTTCGAGAGGAATCGTCTCGTCGGTCATGTCAGCGCCGAACAATGGATAGCCCGCCTCGATCCGCGCAGCCTCGATCGCTGCCGGGTCGGCCACTGCCACTTCTCGTTCGACCATCGCGCTCTGCAGAACGGTGCCGTGCGCCGGATCGGCGTAGACGACGAATCCGGGAACGCCGAGCTGAGAGACTCGGGCGACAACGACGGGTGCGCCGCTGAACTCGGCCCTGGCGTTGTGGTACTCGGGCCACGATGCCAGGCCAGAGATGCCGGTCAACACGTCCTCAATGACCGACCCGGCCGCCGGACCGTGAAGCCACACTGCCGCAAGCGTCTCCGACAGGTCCACAATCTGCACGTCCTCACTGAACAGAAACTGATCGAGGCGCTGCAATGTGGCCGACAAAAGATCGGCGGGCACGTCCAGCAACACCATGTCGCCGGACTCGAAGATGTGCATGTCGGTAAGCATCCGCCCCTGGGGCGTGAGCCACGCCGCGTAACAGCCCGTGCCCGGGGCCAGCGCCTGGATGTCGTTTGTCAACAAGCCATGCAGATAGCTGGCCCGATCGGCGCCCGTGAGGCCGATGCTGCTGCGCCTCGCGATCGCGCCAATGGCCGCCGTTTCCTTGAGCGCCCGGTAGATCTCCTGAGTGGTCATAACGTATGAGAACACTGATAGGATTCCAACAATGTTCATCCGCAATTGTATCTGCGCGGCGATGCTCCTCCTTGCTGGTACGGCCGCGAGCGGACAGGCACCCGAATCCACGACCCACGGGTTCACCGTTTTCGCCGGCGGCAACGTGGTCGGCCGCGAGGCGGTCACTGTCCAGCAGACGGCCGATGGCACGACGATCTCGGCCACCGGCCGCATCTCAGGGTCTCTCGATGTCGTGATCGAGCGGGCCGAGGTGCGCTATGGGCCAGACTGGACACCGGAAGTGTTTGAGATTGAGGCCACCGTGAACGGCGGCAGTACGGCGCTCTACACGACGTTTGACGGCGAGACTGCGTTCACCAGGGGCGTTGATGGCGACGAGCGGATCGAGCAGACCGACGCCGTCCCCGCCGGTTCGCTTGTGCTCCCCAATGTGTTCTTCGGTGCCTACGCAGCGCTGGCACGGCAGCTGGCAGGCGCTGCTGATAGGCAGGAGTTTCCTGTCTTCGTCGGCGCTGAGTCCCGGGGGGCGATGCAGGTGACGAGTACGGGGGAAGAGCGCATCCAGATCGGAGCAACGACGTTCGGCGTTCGACGCACCTCGTTGTCGTACACGACGGCTCTCTGTTGCGCGTGAGCATTCCCGATGTGAGTCTCGAATTCATGCGGGAGGATCTGGCGTCGTCCACGTCGCGGGCTTCGGTGTACTCGAACCCAGGCGACGAGACTGTCACGATCCAGGCTGCGGGTTTCAACATTGCCGCGACACTGACGCGTCCGCAGGCCGAAACCGCTCGAATGCCCGCGGTCATCCTGCTCGGAGGTGTGGCCGCCGGTGATCGCGAGGGCGCCGTGGCCGGCGTTCCGATTCTGGGCCAGCTTGCCGGCACGCTGGCTGACGCCGGGTTCGTCGCCGTGCGATACGACAAGCGCGGCAGCGGACAAAGCGGTGGCCGATCCGAATCGGCAACGCTCGGCGATCACGCAGCCGACGCCAGAGAAGTTGTCCGCTGGCTCTCGGACCGGCCGGATATCGACCGCGATCGCATCGCCGTCCTTGGGCACAACGAGGGCGCGTGGACGGCAATGCTTGTGGCATCGCGCGAACGGCGCATCGCCGGCGTGGTGACCATCGCTTCTCCCGCCGTCACCGGCGCCGACCGCGTGCTCGAACAGCAGCGCCAGGCTCTGGCCAAACTCGACACGTCGCCCACGGCCCTTGTCGCCAGAATCGAGCTGCAGACCCGGATCAACGAGGCGGCAATGACGGGGCGCGGATGGGAAGACATCCCAGCGGATATACGGGCGCAGGCTGACACGCCCTGGTTCGAGAGCTTCCTGAAGTTCGATCCAGGGGAGGCCATCGGTGATGTCCGCCGGCCTGTGCTGCTCGTGCATGGTGAACTGGACGCCGAAGTCCCGGTGTCCCATGTGGATCGCCTCGCTGAGTCAGCCAGAAACGGCCGGCCAACGTCGGTCGCCGTCGCCAGACTTTCCGGTGTGAATCATCTGTTAATACCCGCCGTCACCGGCGACACCGATGAGTACGCGGCGCTGGGCGACCGTGACGTAAGCCTGTCCGCGAAAACGGCCATCGCCGAGTGGCTGGCGGAAACATTCGCGGCGGGCCGTTGAGTGAGGCGCACACTTCGAATCAGGAACGTCGATGCAAGCTAAGCCGATCCGAACAACTGACCTGAAAGAGATGAAGCGGCGTGGCGAGAAGATCGCCATGCTTACCGCGTACGACGCGACGATGGCTCGGCTGCTGGATCGAGCCGGCATCGACGTGTTGCTGGTTGGCGATTCGGTCGGCATGGTTGTCCTGGGTTACGACACCACGGTGCCGGTCAGCCTGGACGACATGCTCCACCATACGCGGATTGTCGTGCGGGGCACCGAGCGGGCGCTTGTCGTCGCTGACATGCCGTTCCTCAGCTATCAGGTCAACACCTCCGAGGCTGTGCGGAACGCCGGCCGGCTGATGAAGGAAGCGGGCGCCGCCGCCGTGAAACTCGAAGGCGGGCGCGCGGTCATCGACGTCGTCAAGCGGCTCGTCAACGTCGGCATCCCGGTGATGGGACATCTCGGCCTGCTTCCACAGTCGGTCCATCAGGTGGGCGGATTCCACAGGCAGGCGACGCAACCCGAGCAGGTCGAAACATTGCTCGCGGATGCCGCCGCGCTTGAGGCAGCCGGCGCGTTCTCGATCGTGCTCGAGTCGATTCCTGCCGACGTCGCCAAGGCTGCGACAGCGCATGTGAGCGTGCCGACAATTGGCATCGGGGCCGGACCTTCTTGCGACGGCCAGGTTCTGGTGTGCTCTGACATGCTGGGGCTCTTCGATGGCTTCGTGCCACCGTTCGTCAAGCAGTACGCCAAACTTGCCGACACCATCCGTGACGCGGGCCACGCATATATCGAAGACGTACGCGCGGGTCGCTTTCCTGAAGCCAACACACCAGCCACGGCGCCCAACAAGCGGACACGCACAGCCTAGTGGCGTGTCTCAGCCAAAGGAGGACCGCCTCCCGGGCGGGGCATCCCGGCGGTCGGCCTTGCTCCTCCCTCAAATACCACCAGTATTCTCGGTCGTCGCGCCTTGCCCACCGGGCGCCGCGCTCCGGGATCCGGTCGTCCTTCAGCCGAGACGCGCCACTAGGATGACACCACAAGTGCTCACATCGATCGCGCCGCTTCGCGATCGAGTGGCTGAGGCTCGGCGTACCGGTCTGGCGGTGGGACTGGTGCCCACCATGGGGGCGCTGCACGCGGGACACCTACGCCTCATCGAACAGGCGCGGCTCGAATGCGGATGCGTCGTCGTCAGCATCTTCGTCAATCCGCTGCAATTCGATCGCAAGGATGACCTTGACCGCTATCCGCGCCCGCTCCAGGCGGATGTAGCCGTGTGTGCCTCGTCCGGCGTGAACATCATCTTCGCGCCGACGGTCGAGGAAATGTATCCGGAGGAGGCGGAATGCACGGTGGATCTGGGACCGATCGCCGATCATCTCTGCGGCCGGTATCGCCCCGGGCACTTTCGTGGCATGGCGACCGTCGTTCTCAAGTTGCTTCAGATCGTGCAGCCGGATCGCGCCTATTTCGGCGAAAAGGATGCTCAGCAGCTTGCCGTCATTCGGCACCTCGCGCGGGATTTCAACGTGCCGGTCAGCATTGAGGGCGTGCCAACCGTGCGCGACACGGATGGTGTGGCGCTCAGCTCGCGCAACCAAGGGCTGTCTCCGGAGGAGCGCGTCCTGGCAAGGTCGCTGTACCGAGCCCTCTCCGAGGCAGAGCGGCACATCGCTGCGGGCGAGCGTGATTCACAACGCGTCACGGAAGCCGCAGGTCTGCTGTTGCCCCAGGACGATCGCCTGCGACTCGAATACCTTGAGGTCGTGGACCCGAAGAACTTGCAGACCGTTGACCGCATCGAGGGACCGGCGCTGGTGGCGGGAGCCCTCTGGATCGGCTCAACGAGACTGATCGACAACCTGCTGTGCAGCCCTTCAGCGATGTCTGCGGTTGCGACCCCGTCTGGAAACTGAAACTATCTACAAGCCTTTTTCAACGCAACGGAGTGAGATGAAGACCTATCGCATTGCTGTGATTGCCGGTGACGGCATCGGACAGGAAGTAATACCCGCTGGCATTGCTGTCCTGAACATCGTCGGTGAGCAACATGACTTCAGCTGCGACTTCACCGAATTTCCGTGGGGATGCGATTTCTATCTCCGCAGCGGGCGCATGATGGATCCTGACGGGCTTGAACAGGTGCGCGCGTTCGACGCCATCTACTTCGGCGCTATCGGCGATCCCAGCGTCGCTGATCACATTTCCGCTCGAGAGCTAATTCTTCCGCTGCGCCTGGCATGCGGACAGTACGTGAACCTGAGGCCGATGCGCTTGCTTGCGGGCATCGACTCGCCGCTGAAGGGACGAACGGCGGCGGACATCGACATGGTGTGTGTTCGCGAAAACTCCGAGGGCGAATATTGCGGCATCGGCGGCCGCCTGCACGCCGGCACGCCAGACGAACTCGCCCAACAGACCGGCGTTTTTACTCGACGGGGCATCGAACGCATCGCGAGGTACGCCTTCGAGGTGGCACGGTCGCGTCCTCGAAAGCTGCTGGCCAGCGCCACGAAATCCAATGCCCTGCAACACGCCATGGTGTTCTGGGATGAAGTCGTGGCGGACGTGGCGAGGGACTATCCGGACGTGACATTCTGGAAATACCACGTTGATGCGCTCGCGGCGCGCATGATCACGCATCCCGACACGCTCGACGTCATCGTCGCGTCGAACATGTTCGGCGACATCCTCACTGATATCGGGTCCGCTATCTCTGGAAGCCTGGGCGTGGGTCCTGGCGGCAACATCAACCCGGATCGAACGGCGCCATCGATGTTCGAGCCGATCCATGGTTCGGCGCCCGACATCGCAGGGAAGGGCATCGCCAACCCGATCGCCACGATATGGGCGGGCGCCATGATGCTCGACCACCTGGGAGAACGCGCCGCCCACGACAACATCCTTGGCGCGATTGAGCGCGTCATCGGCGACGGACACGTGAAGACGCCCGACCTCGGCGGTCAGTCAACGACCACCGAGATGGCGGCGGCCGTGACGGCGGCGTTGAAGACCTGAGTGAGCGCGCCCTCGACCTACTCGTTCGCGCGGGCGAAGTCAGTCAGGGGAGCCAATCCGGTCGTGTAGCCCGAGTGCGAGGGCACGATTGCCGTGACATCTGCGCGCTCGGCGACCAGCCTCTGCTCAAGGCGCACTAACGAGGCTCGGTTTTCCGCCTGGCTGTCGCTGAAGATCCACGGCGCCCCCTGGAGGCTGCCGTTGGTCGTCACGTCCGCCGAATCGCCGAGAAAGAGCACTCCGTCAACCAGACATGCAGCGCTGCCCGCCGTGTGACCGGGAACCGCATACACGCGGATGCGCGTCCCGCCTAACGTCACCACGCCTCCGTCGCTCAGCACGCTTGCCACGTTGATACCGGTCGGACTGACCGGAAACAGACGGGTCACGGGTCCGCGCGATCCTGCACGGCCTTCGACGAGCGGCACCTCGGCTCCAAGCGCCATGACCTGCGCGTTAGGAAAGCGAGCGATCGCCGCCGTGTGATCTGGATGCCCGTGGGTGAGTAGTATCGCGGCGACCGCTGAGGGACCCAGCCCCATCTCAGACAGCTCCCCGAGAATAGCTATTGCCGCGTCGTCTCCGCCTGCATCGATGAGGATAGCCCGCTGGTCGCGCGTCGGGACCAGCCCCACGCTCGACAGACCTGCGGCGATGACCCGAACTCGGTCGAACTCCTGACGATCCAGCGTCGCGCGCCGTCCAAGAAACGTCACCAGCAGCAACCAGGCGACGCCAGCCACCAGAACAAGCACCAGAACGCCGATCCGCTTGAAGATGCGCTTCATGAGGTCACCATCGTGCATGCAGCCCGGTGCAATTATTTACCCTCTATTTCCAGCGGATCAACGGGCTTGGCGAGAGAGAATACTGAATCTTGATACATTCTGCCAACCTGAGCCGAGCGGTGCCGACGCTCCGATGCGCGGGACGCGCCGGGACCCGCGGGTGACCCGGCTCACCGCGACTATCGCCGGGATGACCGACCAGGGGCGGGTGCGCGCGAACAACGAGGATTCGGTTTGGCTGGACCCGGCGAAAGGACTGATCGTCGTTGCCGATGGAATGGGAGGTCACCGATCCGGCGAGAAGGCCAGCAGCCTGGCCATCAGCAGCATCCGCGAGAACTTCGACCGCCTGTCGGTATCGCAATCGGCTGGCGAGATCGCAGCCGAACGATTCTCGACCGAAACGAATCGCCTTGCGACCTGCGTGAAGATCGCCAACCAGGTAATCTTCGAAGCAGCCAGGCAGGACCCCGAGGATAGAGGCATGGGAACGACCTGTACTGCGGCGGTGATCGGAGGCGGCCGACTGAGCATTGCCCACGTCGGGGACAGCCGCTGCTATCTTGTGCGGAGAGGCGTGATGACTCGGTTGACCGAGGACCACTCCCTTGCGACGTACCAAGCCACGCAGGGCGTGCCGACACCGGAGGAAGCCGCTCCAGTGAACCAGAATATACTCTTGCGAGCCCTGGGAACCGAGGCCAAGGTCAAGATAGATGTCGACGAACATCCCCTCTACTCCGGCGACCGGCTCGTGTTGTGCTCGGACGGCCTCGACAAGGAGGTGAAAGAGGACGACATCCTGCGCACCGTTCTCGCGACAGACGATCCCGAGGAAGTGGTCCGACGGTTGATCGATCGGGCAAACGCCGCGGGCGGACAAGACAACATCACCGTGGCCGCCGCACGTCTCGACAAGACGGGCGTGTTTGCCGCCTTCAGCAGGATCTTGAGACTCTTCAGCCCTGAACACTCGTCAGACAAGGCTAGAGGGAAGAAGACGGGCCCGAAGGAATTTGAATCGACTTGTTGGAATCCGGTGGGGGTTGTGCGCGATGCCTAAGTTGCAGCTGCAGTTCCATGGAGCGCTGATCAAGGAACTCACGATCACGAAGACGGAAACCACCGTCGGCCGCAGTCCCGACAACGACATCGCGATCGACATCGCGGCGGTCCGTGGTCACCACTGCAGGATCGGCGTCGACGGCGACACCTACTTCGTGGAAGATCTCGACTCGACCAACGGAATTTACGTCAACGAAGGGAAGACTCCCAGGTCCGATCTGAAACACGACGACGTGATCACCGTCTTCAAGCACACGATCAAATTTCTCGACGATCCCTCCGAAGTCGTGGAACTCGTGGAAGTCGAGAGGCCGACGCTACCATCATGATCACCGCGGACAAACGCGAGAGCCTGGCAACCGCGGCGACGGCGGAAACCCAGCGGAAACCAGCCATCATTCGAGTCGTCAAAGGCCTTGTCGGCGCTCCGGAGTACGAACTCGAAGCCTCGTCAACCTACATCGGCAAATCCGAGTTGGTACAGATCAAGATCAAAGGTGCTGGCTGGTTCCGCAGAGCGCCGGAGAACGCCGCGATGATCGCACGGCGACAGGACGGTTATTACATCAGCGCCGTCGAGGAAGGCTATACCAAGCTGAACGGGGCGACCCTCCGTCAGAAGGAGATGTTGAAGGACGGCGACCTGATCGAGGCTGGCGGTACGACGCTCCGATTCGAAGAGCAGCATACCGATTGACCGATGTTAGTGGTGGAACTCCGGCGACATTGCCGAAGAGGCCCTCGTGCAAGGTTGCTCGCGCTGTGAGCAAGGGCGGCATCGGGCATAATGTGCGCTGGTCGGAGAACAGAACCCGGCGAAACCGTTAACCGAGGAGTAGCTTAATGCCTGTCGCGGTACTTGCTTCGATCGCCCTCATCCCCATCGGTGTTGCGCTGGTCCTCATGGTGGGCCTGCGGTGGCCCGCGACCAAGGCTATGCCCCTGGCCTGGCTGGCAGCCGCTGTCTCGGGAGCACTCGTCTGGAAGATGCCGCTTGGCTTCCTTCTGGCCGCGACGCTTGCTGGATTTGGCGGTGCCATTAACATCCTCATCATCGTCTTCGGCGCCATCGTCATCCTGTACACGCTGCGAGACAGCGGTGCGATGGAAACCATCAATCACGGTTTCCACGGCATCAGTACGGACCGTCGGGTGCAGGCCATCATCATCGGATTCATGTTCGGGGCCTTCCTGGAGGGTGCCGCAGGTTTCGGCACGCCGGCAGCCATCGCGGCGCCGCTTCTGCTGAGCCTCGGGTTCCCCCCGCTAGCGGCCGCCATCGTCTGCCTGGTGTACAACTCTGTTCCGGTCAGCTTCGGTGCCGCGGGTACCCCCATCCGCTTCGGACTGGCTCTTCTGCAGCCGCAGATCGACACGGCGCTCCAGACGTCCAGCGCACTCGGCTTTGCCGACATGGCCGGTTTTTACCAGGTGATCGCCCGCTGGGCCTCGGTGCTACACGCCCTGCCAGCTTTCGTCTTACCGCTTTTCGTGGTCTGCTTCCTGACCCGCTATTTCGGCCGGAACAGGTCCTGGAGTGAAGGCCTCGGCGTGTGGAAGTTCTCCCTCTTTGCGTCCGTCTCGTTTCTCGTTCCTTACCTTGCGACCGCCTTTCTGATCGGCGAGGAGTTTCCCTCCCTAATCGGAGGACTGATTGGTCTGGCCATCATCGTGTCCGGAGCCAAGCGAGGCTGGTTCATGCCCGAGCAGGCGTGGGATTTCGGACCGCAGTCGGAGTGGGACAAAGACTGGACCGGCCAGATTGCCACCGAGGAGGCGCGCGAATTCAAACCGACGATGAGCCTGATGCGAGCCTGGACGCCCTACGTCCTCATAGGGCTCATCCTGGTTCTGACAAGGGTCAGCTTCTTGCCTTTCAGAGCCTGGCTCAGTTCCGTCACCGTTTCCTGGTCGCAGATACTGGGCTACGAAACGGTCAATATCGCCATTCAACCCCTCTTCCTTCCGGGGGTGGTGCCGTTCATGCTCGTGGCGCTGATCACCATCGTCATCCACGGGATGAAAGCAGAGAAGGTCAAGGCGGCGTGGACCGATTCAGTCCACCGGATGAAGAGTCCGACCATCGCCCTGTTCTTCGCCGTGGCCCTGGTGGAAATCTTCAGACAGTCGGCCAACAACGCCCTGGGCTACCCGTCCATGCCTCTGACCATGGCGGAAACAACCGCCGCGCTGGCCGGCAATTCGTGGCCGTTCTTCGCGTCCTACGTGGGTGCGCTTGGCGCTTTCATCACTGGCAGCAATACCGTGTCCGACCTGCTCTTCTCAGAGTTTCAGTACGGGATCGCATCGGAGCTGAACATCTCCCGGCAGATCATCGTCGCGCTTCAGGTGGTGGGAGGAGCGATGGGCAACATGGTGTGCATCCATAACATCGTCGCGGTTTCCGCCACTGTCGGACTGGTCGGCATGGAGGGTGTCATCATTCGACGCAACGTCATCCCGATGCTGTTGTACGGGGTGATCGTAGGCACTGCGGGCCTGGTTTTCACCTACGTATTGTTCCCAGGGATTTTCTGATGTTCGAGACCGACGCCTATTCGTGGAATCCGTTCGGGTTCGCCTTCTGCCAGCGCCACGCGTCGACCATCATTTCGTCGAGCCCGCGCGTCGCCCGCCAACCCAGCGTCTCAAGCGCCATGGCGGGATCGGCGTAACACTCCGGGATGTCGCCCGGTCGTCGCGCGACGATCTTTGCGGGGATCTCACGACCCGTCGCCCTGCGTGCGGCCTCGATGACTTCCAGCACGGAATACCCCGTGCCGGTGCCGAGGTTGTACGCAACGCAGCCCTCGGTGCGTTCGAGCGCATCGAGCGCCGCAATGTGACCCAACACCAGATCGACAACGTGGATGAAATCACGCACGCCGGTGCCATCGCGCGTCTTATAGTCGTTTCCGAATACCCTCACATGCTCGCGGCGTCCTACCGCTACCTGCATGACATAGGGCGCCAGATTGTCGGGAGTACCGGAAGGATCCTCGCCGATCCGACCGCTCGGGTGCGCGCCGATTGGATTGAAATAGCGCAAGAGCATCAGGTGCCAGCCTGGCTCGGAACGCGCGACGTCACGAAGGATCTGTTCCACCATTAGCTTCGAGCGGCCATACGGACTGGCTCCGGAAAGCGGGAAATTCTCGCGGATCGGTAGCGATGCCGGGTTGCCGTAGACCGTACACGACGACGAAAACACGAGGTGGCGAACACCGTGCTTCCTCATCGCAGCCAGCAGGTTCAGCGTGCCCGACACGTTGTTGTCGTAGTACTGCAGAGGAATCTCAGCCGACTCCCCCACAGCCTTAAGACCCGCAAAGTGAATCACGGCGTCGAATGCGTGCGAGCACACGACGCGCGACGTTTCCGCGGCGTCACGCAGGTCCACCTGCTCGAAGACCAGGCTCTTGCCTGACAACTCCTCAACCCTGACGAGGGCTTCGCGTGAGCTGTTCGAGAGATTGTCGAGCACGACGACGCGGTGACCAGCTTCGAGCAACTCAAGGCAACAGTGGCTACCGATGTACCCGGCTCCGCCGGTGACGAGGATGGTTTGACTCATTGCGGGTGATGACGACTCTCTACGGCGTCAAGCGTACTCTGGTTGATGGAGCCGTCGCCACTTCGTAGCGACCATAATGTAACCTGCCGAGGTGAGCGCGTGGCGCCAGACCCCATGGAACAGAACACCGAAACAGACACGCTGATATCGGAAGAACAGGCGGCGTTGCCGGCCATCGTGTTTGACAAGGTGTCGTTCGCATTCGACGATCACGTCATCCTCCGCGAGATCAGTTTCAGCATTCCCAAAGGCAGCATGAGCATTCTGCTCGGTGCGAGCGGTGCCGGGAAGTCGATCTTGCTCAGGCTCATCATGGGTCTGCTGCGACCCGACGAGGGATCAATTCTGGTCGACGGCGAGCGCGTCGACCAGATGCCCGAGCACGATCTTCTTCGCGTGCGAGGCAACATCGGCATGCTGTTTCAGGAGAGCGCGCTATTTGATTCGCTGACGGTCGCCGAGAACGTCGGGTACCGCCTCCATGAGGAGACCGACATGCCCACAGACCAGGTCCGCAGCCGAGTCGCGGAGGTCATGGGCTTTGTCGGTCTGGCGGACTACGGAGAGCGGATGCCGTCGGCGCTGTCCGGCGGCCAGCGGCGTCGCGTCGC
>Ga0302123_10001180_pt1 | contig 18803 bp, 17 predicted proteins | sample CB21_321_MG_FD_203109 | JGI IMG/M metagenome (GOLD analysis project Ga0302123, IMG submission 203109) | Marine microbial communities from Western Arctic Ocean, Canada - CB21_32.1 | ecosystem: Environmental > Aquatic > Marine > Oceanic | place: Canada: Western Arctic Ocean | collected 2017-09-28 | reverse complement strand
TCCCAGGTAGGGATGACCCGGAACTCGTGTGGGGACGGCCGTGGGCACGAACTCCTGGGTGTAGCTGGAAGCACGACCTACCCGAGGTGCAGGATCCTCATGTGCCCGCCAGGATGTCGGCCAGGCATCGACCGGTAGATCTCGCCGGTCCCCGGTCGAAGATCGCCACGGCTGACCGGTTGGTCCACCAGGAGCACGCGGCTCCCGGTCCGCGACGCCAACTCCAACACGTACTCGGTATCGGCCAGATACTTCGCCGTGCAAGCCTCGCCTATCAGCGCAAGGCCGGCAGCGTCGGCCATATACGGCGTCATGCCGTTCCCACCGTGGTCGACTATGTAGAGGTGTGGCTCCCACAACTCGAGGTATTCCAGGTCGAGGTCGTCTCGGCTGTCGGCAAACCAATCGCAGAGCGCCGTTCCCCACAGGTGTCGATGTCCGATGGTGGCCGCCTGAGTCAGGATCCATTGGAGGTACGGCGCTACCTGGTCGGTGATGGAGTCTCCGGTCAGAACGACCCGGAGCTGTTCGTCGGCTTCGATGTCAATAGGGGTGGGTGGTGGATTCTCCAACACGAAGAGGGTGGTCGAAGGAACCTCGGTGGTGGATGAAACGGTCGGTGCAGCGGGCTCCACGGTCGTCGGGACCACGGTCTCCTCGGGGACGCCGGTCGACGACGAGGCCACGGCCTCCTCGGGGACGCCGGTCGACGACGAGGCCACCGGCCGCACCAAGGTTCCCGTCACCGCCACGTCGGCAACCGATGTCGGGACGACGTTCGATGCAGGTCTCGTGGATCAGGTCGTAGCCCTTGACGACGAGTTGATCGGCAGCGGCAACCATGCTCGGATAGGTTTCACCTGCCACCAAAATGTTTTCAACATTCCTGCCGCTACTGGCATAGGAGGGACACACTCCATGGAATCTGTTCTGGGAGCCCGCTCTGGAACTGCATACGGGGAGGACTGGGTCCGCACCACGTGCTCGATCTGTATGAACCGCTGTGGCATCCTCGCCCACGTCAACGAAGACGATGTTGTCGACAAGATTCTGGGAGATCCGGCCAACCCGCACAACCACGGCCGGACGTGCGCCAAGGGCGACGCCGGCTTCGAAGGGCTGACCGACCCGGACCGCATCCTGACCCCGCTGAAGCGAACCAACCCCGACCGGGGCGTCGGCATCGACCCCGGATGGGTACCCATCACCTGGGACGAGGCGCTCGACACGATCGCCGACAGGATCCGCGAAACGGTCGCCGATGACCCCGAAAAGATCCTCTACACCAGCTTCGACACCTTCCACCTGAGGGGGGCATTGGCGGCAAGCTGGGTCACCGGAATGGGGATGCCCGGGTACTCGACATGGTCCGCCGCCATCTTCTGCGGCAACAACGTGCACGGCATCGCCTACATGAACCAGAACGCTTTCGAGGGCACTCCCGACCCCAGCTACAGCAACTACATCCTGAACTTCGGCTCGCAGTACGGATCCGTCGTCCACTACGACACGATGAACGCCACCCACGAGATGTCGCAGCGCAGGTCCGACATCAAGCTGGTCTCGATCGACCCGGTCTGCAGCTCCGCCGCTTCCGCCGCCGACGAGTGGGTCCCCATCCGGCCCGGCACAGATGCTGCCCTGCTACTCGGAATGGTCAACCAGCTCATCAACGAACTCGACATCTACGACGCTGAGTTCCTCAAGAACTTCACTAACGCCGCCTACCTGGTCGGCCCCGACGGACAGTACGTGCGCCAGCCCGGTGGTGAGAAGCCGTTGGTGTGGGACCAGGACAACGGTGCACAGCCCTTCGACGCCGGCACCACCGGTGCCGCCCTGACCGGCACCTTCGAGCTCGACGGCATCGCCGTGCGGCCGGGCTTCCAGCTGCTCAAGGACCACGTACGCACCTACACACCGGAATACGTCGAGTCGATCACCACCGTCCCTGCCGAAACCGTCTGCCGGCTAGCCCAAGAATTCGGAGAAGCCGCCCGCATCGGCGAGACGATCGAGATAGACGGCGTGGAGCTCCCCTACCGCCCGGCCACCGTCATCTGGTACCGGGGCCTCTCGGCCCACAAGCACTCGATGCTCAACGGCCTCGCGATCATCCTTCTTCCAACCCTCGTGGGCGCACTCGACGTGCCCGGCGGCCTGCTCGGAGACCCTTGGGGCCTCATTGGCAAGGTGAAGGACCGCACCTACACGGCAACCGCCAGCCCGGAGGGGCTCATCTCACAGGGGTTCATCGGCGGCGGTCGTGTGGGTGGGCTCTACCCACCGCGCAAGGTCCAGGCGCCCCGGACCACCGAGATGTTCGAGTTGATGCCCTGTGCCCCATACGGGACGGTCTTCTCCCTCCTGAACTCCGAGGAGCCCGATCTCTTCGGCGCACCGCCGTTCCCATCGATGATGATCAACTTCCAGAACAACATGATGAAGACGTCCGGTCCTCCCGAGATCGTCGAACGCTTCCTCAAGCGGATCCCCTTCATCGCCTCGATCAACAGGCGGTTCGAGGAGACCACCGAGATGGCCGACATCGTCCTCCCCGACCTCCACTATCTCGAGCGCCTCACCCCCTTCACGTTCCAGCACCTGACGTCCGGCGAGGGTAAGCACGCCGCGTACGGATCCAAGCCCGTCGTTCCACCGCCCATGGAGGGTCCGGTGGCGGGCGAGCCTTACGTCGATGCAATGCAGATCTACCTTGAACTGTCGCGACGCAGCGGCACGCTCGGCGACGTCTACGAGGCGTTCAACACCATCGCCAAGCTCAACGACGAATACAAGCTCGACCCGGACGCCCACTATTCCTACTTCGAGATCTGCGACCGATGGTTGAAGAACACCTTCGGACCCGACAAGGGCCTCGACTGGCACCTGGAGGACGGGCTGTGGACCGACGAGAAGACGGTCCAGGAGAAGTACCCACGCCCGTTCTTCGAGGCACGAGCACAGGTCTACTTCGAGTTCATGCTGAGAGCGAAGGACGACCTCGAGCGCAAGGTCGAAGAGCTCGGCATCCCATGGGAGACCGATGACTACCAGCCGCTCCCCGACTGGAAGCCAGGGCCGGCCTACGAACGGACCGCTCCCCACGACCTATTCGTAATCAACATGAAGGTCCCCAACCACGCTCTCTCCCACACGCACAAGAACCCGATCCTCCGCGATCTCTCCAACCGGCACAACGACCTCAAATCCGTGTGGATCCACCCGCAGACAGCCGAGGACCGCGGAATCCGCAACGGCGACCGGGTCGAGATCGAAACCGCCCAGGGCCGCCGACAGACGGCGACGGCCCGGGTCACCCAGTTGGTCCATCCCGAGGTGCTGGCCACGCAGGGTTGTGGCGGCGGTTGGACCAGCGGCAGCGACAGCGACGAGGTCAACTTCAACGCCCTTCTGAACATCGATGCCGACCACATCGACTTCGTCTCGGGGGCTCTCGACTCCTGCATCGCTGCCACCGTGCGCAAGGTCCCGGAGCCCGGAGGTGCCTCGTGACCCGTTGGGGCATGGTGATCGACATCGGGACCTGTGTCGGATGCCAGGCCTGCACCGTGGCCTGCAAGACCGAGAACCAGTCGCCCCGGGATGCTTGGTACGCCCCGGTCATCGAATGGGAGTCCGGTGTCTTTCCGGACGCGACGCTCAACTACCTGCCGACGCTGTGCAACCACTGTGAGGACGCCCCCTGCGTGACCGCCTGTCCATCCGGGGCGATCACGCGTCGCGACGACGGCATCGTGATCGCCAACGAGGACATCTGCATCGGCTCGCGTGCCTGCATGGCGGCTTGCCCCTACGGGGCGATCAACTTCTTCGAGGACAGCGGCACCGCCTCGCCCCCTGCTGCTTTGGCCGCACCCCAGGAAAGCGTCCCTGAGCGCTACGCTCACGAAAAGCACGTCCACGGTGCGATCTCCAAGTGCAACTACTGCGCACCCCGCATCGACTACGGGGTTGAACACGGCCTGGAGGTAGGCGTCCATCCCCTCGCAACACCGGCATGTGTCGTCTCCTGCCCAGCCGAGTGTCGGATCTTCGGAGACCTCGACGACCCAGAAAGCAACGTCAGCCGGTACCTGACGGAGAAGGGACCGGGTGAGGTCCTGAGGCCCGACGCCCGGACCGACCCGAAGACAAAGTACGTGAACCTGCAATGAGCAACGTGGACCTGTCGCCCGGTAGCAGGGAGATGCCCCTCCCCCAGAACTCCTTCATGGACCAGTTCAACCTCGAGGCACACACCCAGAGGGTCTGGGACCTCAACCACGCCGTCTGGTTCACGCTCATGGGGTTGGGCGGCGGCGTGTTCCTGGCCGGGAGGATCCTCAACCTGACCGACGACCTCGGTCACTGGCTCGGAATACCGATGGTCGACATCATCAGCTTCGTCGCGATCGCCATCGGTGGCCTGATCCTGGTCTCCGACCTGGGGCGACCCCTTCAGTTCTGGAGGGCCTTCGCCAACATCCGCACGAGTTGGATCAGCTGGGGCGCCTGGTCCGACCTCGTGTTCCTGACCGTGGCCGGCCTGCTCGTCCTGCCGGCATTGACCCTCGGTGGCTCACAACCGTTCAACGGACTGGGTTGGGAACCCGACGGTAGCGACGCGACCGGCCTGGCCCTCGAGATCATCGCTGGTGCGGCTGCCGTCATCGTCATGACCTACGCAGGGGCCGTCCTGGCCAGACCACGATCCATCCCCTACTGGAACTCGCCCGCTGTACCCATCCAGTTCCTCCTGTCGTCCGCCGCCATGTCCCTGGCGACCGTGCTGGTGCTCATGGCGATCAACGACCAGCCGATCAGCGGCGGCCATATGGCCCTCCTCGGCACCCTGACGGCCAGCCTGCTTGCCACCATGACCGTCCACCTGTTGACCCACCGTGACGCACCAGGCAAACAGCAGAGCCTCGACAGCCTGTTGCGAGGTCCCCACCGGAGGGTCTTCGTCGGGATGGTCCTGGTCGTCGGAACTCTCATTCCGGCCCTGCTGGCGTTCATCGGCGCTGGTGTACCCGGGGCCCGGGCAGCGCTGTCGGTGATCGCATTAGCCCTACTGGTACCGGGAGGACTCCTGCTGCGGCTAACCACCCTGAGGGTCGGAATCTTCCCCCCGGTCCACATCCCGTCGAGTCGACAGTGAGCGCTCAGGCCGGTACGCCGGGTGCCACGACCACGGAGATCTCCTTCTTCGGCACCTTGAGGAAGCGCGTCGGTTGCCGCGATCTCCACCTCTAGTTTGATTCCCCGACCGTCACGATCCTTTCCATACTGGAGCGGCTCATCGAAATCCAGGGTGAGGACCTGCGCGAGTGGCTGATCAGCGACTACGGCTGGGTCGGCTCGAGCTGCATGATAAAGGCGCTCATACTCGACCCCTACGGGTGCCTCCGGCCGCGGACTCAAACATGGACCTGATTTCCGGAGGATAATCCCACACTCCAGGAGACGCAGCGACAAACCCGGCCTGCGCCTCGGGTGATGAGTACCATCTGCTGGCAAGAAGCAGGCAAGAGTCAGACCCATGCTTGGAGAGACAGGAACGTGCTACAACATGCTGCCGAGGAGGCTGTCCGTGGCCTCGAGGACGCCGGGATCGACTTCGTCTCCGGGTTGCCCGACGGTTGGCAGCGCAATGTCCACGAACTGGTCGAGGGGAACGACAGGTTCCAGTACGTCCCGGTGTGCAACGAAGGGGTGGGCTTTTCGATGTGTGCCGGTGCGTGGCTCGGTGGCAGGAAACCAGCCCTCATCATGGAGAACAGCGGCCTACGAGTAGCCTCGGAGTACATTGCCCGAATCTCTCTCGGGACGGGTGTTCCAGTCACCCTTCTCTGTTCGTACCGGGGCGACGTCGGCGAGACGGAGCACTGGGGGATCCCCCATGGCATCGTGGCCGAGCCGCTACTGCAGGCGCTGCGCATCAAGTACCTCGTCGTCCGCCGGGTTGACGAATTGCGCCAGGCGATAATGCGAGCCCACCGCATCTCGGAGGCGCAACTGCACCCGGCCGCCGTGCTTATCTCCGGCGACTGCGTGTGGGACGACGGAGGTAGTCGTTGATGACTCTCCACCGCAGCGACTGGCTGGCACGGCTTGCGACGGCACTGCCAGACGATTGCTTGGTCATGTCCACCTATATAGGCGCTGTTTCCTTCGAATGGGCCCACCACACCGACGAACACCCACGGACCGGGCACCTCGGGCAGATGGGCGATGTGATCGCCCTGGCGTTGGGACTAGCCCTGGCCCTCCCACATCGCAAGGTGGTCTGTCTGGACGGTGACGGTTCGGTGCTGATGGAGTTGGGGCAGCTCGTCGCCATGGGGCAGCACGCTCCCGACAACCTCGTGGTGTTCGTGGTGGACAACGGCGTCTACGAGTCCATCGGGTGGGGAGATTCGGGACGACGTGCAACCGCTACAGCAGGCAGAGCCGACCTGGCTTCGATCGCAGCGTCCTGCGGCGTGCCCTACACCGCCGACATCTCCACACACGACCAGCTCGACACCGAGATTAAATTGGCCTTCTCCCGCAACCTGTGCAGCTTTCTCAACGTTCGCACTGAACCCGGCCACTCACGGGTAGAGCCCCGACGCACCGACGGCATCGAGGACAAGTACCGATTCGTCCGCTATGTGGAGCAGCTCGAGGACATCTGGATTACCGGGGTGCCGCCCCAGGACCTCGGCCTCATGGAAGACCTGAGCCCCGGCTGACTGCACTCCGGTGCTCAGCACACGAACGAGACGAGCTTCTTCTCGAGGAACGCCTCTAGGCCATCGTGGCCCCCCTCGCGGCCGAGCCCCGACTCCTTGAACCCGCCGAACGGCGCTGTCGGCGAGGCCGGCATGGGGTCGTTTACCCCAACCATCCCGAACTCCAGCTTCTCCGAGGTCCGCATCGCCCGGCCGAGATCCCGGGTGTAGACGTACGCTGCCAGTCCGTAGCGGCTTTCGTTGGCGCGTCCGATGACCTCCTCCTCGGTCCGGAAGGTCAGCACGGGGGCCACCGGTCCGAAGGTCTCGTCCCTGGCGCACAGCATGTCGTCCGTGCATGCGGACAGGACCGTGGGCTCGAAGAAGTACCCGCCGGGGTAAGCCTCCACCCGACCTCCCCCGGTCGCGACGGTGGCTCCCCTGTCTACGGCGTCGGCGACGTGGGCCATGACTTTCTCGAATCCGTCGCCGTCGATGAGCGGGCCAACGTCGACGCCCTCCGCATCGCCGGGTCCGACCCTGAGCTTCGACACTGCTTCGGTGAGGCAAGCCGTGAACTCCTCGGCAACCGCTTCCTGGACGAAGATCCGGTTGGCGCAGAGGCAGGACTGGCCGTTCACCTGGAACTTCGATATCAACACGCCGGCGACTGCAGCATTCAGGTCAGCATCGTCGAACACGATGAATGGCGCCTGTCCACCGAGCTCCAACGACAACCTGGCGAGGTTGGTGGCAGAGGCCCTCACCAGGAGCTTCCCGACTTCGGTGGATCCCGTGAAGGTGATCTTGCGGACTCTGTGGTCCTCGAGCAGGGGTCCCGCCAGGGGCCGAGGGTCGGCGGAGGTCACTAGGTTGCAGACTCCCGCCGGCACCCCGGCACGGTCTATGGCCTCGAACAGGGCGACCGCCGACAGGGGTGTCTGCTCGGCGGGCTTGACCACGATCGTGCAGCCGGCAGCCATCGCCGGAGCGAGCTTGCGGGCGATCATGGCGACTGGGAAGTTCCAGGGGGTGATGGCAACGGCCACTCCTAGGGGCTTCTGCTGGACAATGAGGCGCTTGCCGGGAATGTGGGTTGGTATGACCTCGCCATAGGAGCGGCGGCCCTCCTCTGCGAACCAGTCGAGCCACTGGGTCGCGTAGCGCACCTCGAACAGGGCCTGACCACGAGGCTTGCCCTGTTCGGCGACGATGATGTCGGCGATGTGGTCCAACTCGGCGAGCAGTTCGGCGGAGATCCGACGGATCACCACCGCCCGGTCCTCGGCCGTGCTGTCGGCCCAGCCCCCAACGGCACAATGGGCTGCGCCAATCGCTGCCGTGGCCACTTCCGGGCCTGCATCTGCCGCAACACCTACCACGTCACCGGTGGCCGGGTTCGTCACCTCGAACGTCGCAGGGGTGGAGACCCACTCAGCGTCTATATAACAGCCGACCTCCACGGGTTGCTTATAGCTCATGTCCTGCTCCTGTCCTACGCGTTGCCAGCAGCGGGACCTGTCCTCAAGAGTGCATGCATGTCGAGGAGGTCAGCGCTCCTCTCGCGAATAGGGCACTGCAAGGCCGCCAGGCGCGCTTGTAGATCGAACTCGGTGGCCGAATTTTGCCGCACCGGCCGGAATGAGGATCGCCACGATGGTGACCAGGTAGGGGATCATTGACAGAAAGAAACTCAGATCCCGAGGCCCCAGGAACGGAAGGTTCCAGTTCCTGGCCTGCGCCGTCATTCCAAGCGAGATCATGGCCCCATACAAAAGCGCTCCAGCTACGACTCGGAAAGGCCGCCAGGCGCCGAAGATCACGACTGCGAGCGCAACCCACCCCCGTCCACGCGCGATGTCTGGTGCCCACATAGGAGTAAAACTCAAGACCATGTACGCACCGCCTGCGCCGGCGAGTGAGGCTCCGGCGACCGAGTAGCCAATGCGTGCCCAGGTGACGTTCACCCCGGCGGCGTCGGCCGAGGCCGGGTTTTCTCCGACCGCCTTCATGTTCATTCCATGTCGTGTTCTGAACAGAAGGAACCAGAAAGCAGCCGGCAAGAGGATGTAGGCGACGTACACGACGGGGTCATGGAAGAAGAAGGTTTCCAGGAACGCGTTGGAGGTAAACCTTCCACCAGGATTGATCTCCGCGAAAAGCGTCCTGATAGGAGTCCCATTGCGGTTCACGCCCAACTGGTTGGATAAACCAATCCCGCCGATCGCCAAGGCAAGTCCTGCCAGGACTTGGTTCGCGCGAAATACCACGACAACGACGGCAAAGATGGCTCCGGCCGTGGCAGCTGCAACCATCCCGACCAGCATCGAGATCCACGGACTACCAACTCCCCAGTCCGTAGCTGCGATCACGGCGTAGACCGCACCGATGCCGATCAAACCTTCCTGGCCGAGATTCAACACGCCCACCCGCTCGGCGAGCATGACGCCAAGGGCACACAGGACTACGACGGTGCTAGCTGGTATTGCCACCTTGACAAGACTGAGGAGAGCGTTATCGACCATTCCAAAGATCACGTCGATCTCCTAGCTACTACCTCAGATTCGGCGCGAACCAACCGGTATCTAGCCGCCATCTCTCCGACCGCGACACCGATGAGGATGGTCCCGTAAATGGCGAGAATGATGTAGACCGACAGTCCTCGGGTCTGCAGGACCAAGCCGGAGAAGAACATGCCAGCAATCAGGAATCCTCCAACGACCAAGCCCAAAAACGACCCGGCGGCGATGGCCGCGACGATGAACCCGGAGAGTCCGTACTGCGCTGAGAATCCTGAGTTGAGTTGCTGTGCCCCTGGCGAACCTGCCAGTTGGATCATCCCTCCTAATCCTGCAATAGCACCGGTCACCAACATCACAGCGACAACTCGCCGGGGAACGTTTATCCCAGCGAAGGCGGCCGCCTTCGGGTTCCCTCCAATCATGTCGATTTCGTAGCCGGCCCTCGTCGAATGAAAGACCCACCAGAGCACACAGGCAATGACCAGTGGGAAAAGCAACGCGATGGTAAGAGACTCCGTCCCCGGAATTTTCGGAAGGGTGTCTTTAATCGCTTCGGTGGATTGGATCGCCCAGGCACCCTCGTCCCTCCAAAAGCCCAGGGCGGCCCAAGCGCAGAGTTGTACGGCCACGAAGTTCAGCAGGAGTGTGGTGATGATCTCGTTGACACCCCAATAGGCGCGTGCCAGCGCAGGGATGAGAATCCATACTGCCCCCGCAAGCGTGCCGGCCGCGGCCATAGCAAGCAACATCACCCACCCTGGTGCGTTCAGGTTGATTCCGACACCGACGGCGGCAAAGGCACCCGCCAGGAACTGGCCATCGGAGCCAATGTTCCAGATACGCAGACGCAACGACAGAGCGACTGCAAGTGCGGTCATGAGTATCGGTATTGCCCGGAGTGCGACGCCCTCGATTCCTCTCTGTCGACTGAAGATCGCGTCCAGTGCCTGCCAGAGGATCCAGGCCGGATTGCGTCCGGTGACGGCGAGGACCAGCGCACTTAACACCAGAGCGCAAAGCGCTCCAGCTACTCGGCAGAGGGCTGCGCGGCGAGCATTGAGGTCTAGTTGCCGTTCAAGCCGGAAGGACCTCACCGTAGAGAGCCCGCATCTTGGTGGCCGCCCATCAGGATGCCGATCTTGTCTCGGTCGGCATCCGCACTGTCAAAGACACCTACGATCTTGCCCTCGTACATCACGGCGACACGGTCGCTCATCAAGAGGATCTCGTCCAGGTCGTCGGAGATCAGGAGAATGGCGCAACCCCCATCACGCAAGTCGAGCAGGGTGGATTGGACCTCTTGGGCCGCGAGCACGTCCAGCCCCCGAGTTGGTTGAGACGCAATCATCACTTGGTCAGCGACGGCTGCCTCGCGGTGGGCGATCAGCCGCTGCTGGTTGCCTCCAGAGAGTTCTCCGACGGTGGCATCCAGGGAGCGGGTTTGAACCCGTGCAACATTGACCAGTCGTTCTGCAAAGGCTGTTACAGCACCCCGGTCAAGGCCGATCCCTGTAGAGAAGTCCTCCCGCCGATAGTGGCGTAGAACAGCGTTGTCTCTCACAGAGGCGGGTAACACCATCCCCATGCCAATCCGGTCCTCTGGGATGTGGCCCACCCCGTGGTCAATCACCACCCGGGCCGGAGAGTTGGTGATGTCCTGGCCGCCGACATGGACGCTGCCATGCTCGGCCGTGCGCATTCCGGCGAGAACCTCCGCCAACTCCGTTTGCCCGTTCCCGGAAACGCCGGCAATCCCGAGGATCTCTCCTTCTCGAACTGAGAGGTCCAAATCACGGACCGCTATTAGGTTGCGGTCGTTACGGGCTGTGAGTTTGGACACTCCAAGGGCGACTTTGCCATCGACCTTTCGGTGCGTCACGTTGATTTCATCGGACTCCCCGGTCATAAGGAGTGCCAGTTCACGTATCGTCGCTCCTTCTGTCGGGCGCGTAACTTTTTTGACACCATGTCTCAGCACAGTTATTCGGTCGGAGACGTCAAGCACCTCCTTCAATTTGTGGCTGATGAACACAACGGATCGGCCACCGTTGACAAGACGACGGAGCACGTCGAAAAGCTCCGTCGCTTCTTGTGCTGTGAGGACAGCTGTTGGCTCATCAAGGATCAAAATTCGTGCTCCCCGAGCCAGAACACGCAGAATCTCAACCCGCTGCTGTTCTCCGACCGAAAGCTGCCAGATATAGGCCGTTGGGTCGACATGGAGCCCAATCTCGTCCATGAACCGCCCGGCACGCGCCGTAAGAGTTCGACGCGTGCACACCTTCGGGGTGTCCTCCCAACCGAGATGAAGGTTCTCCGCTACCGTCATCGGTTCCACGAGCCGGAAGTGCTGGTGGACCATCCCTATACCGGCGGCGATGGCCTGCGACGGAGTGCGAAACTCGCGGGGAGAGCCATCAACTAGGACCTCACCGGCGTCGGCTCGGTAGAGGCCCGCGAGGACGTTTGAGAGCGTGGTTTTCCCCGCGCCGTTCTCACCCAGCAGGGCATGCACCTCACCCTGGGTTACCTCAAAATCGACCCCGCCGAGCGCCGAGATGCCTCCAAACGATTTCGAGATACCCCGCGCCTCAAGCGCAGGGCCCGCTGAGCCCTCTGTCACGGAACGGTCAACGCCTTCCAGGCGCCCTCGTCGCGTATGGTCGTTCGGAGATCAGACCCCCGATACACCCTCTACTGCGTAGTCCATCAAGTATGCGTCCTGCTCGTCGAGGGACTCGCCGGCGGGAAGACGCTCTACCCCAGTGTTATCGACAAGGGGTCCTTCGTAAACGTGGCGAGCACCGCTCTGGATTTCCTTGTCTACCTCTGCAACGGCATCTCGGACCTCTTGAGGAACCTGGTCGCCCCACTCGCCGAGTGGACAGTCGAGAAGGACCGGTTCGGGCTTGGCTGGAGGTGCCCAAGTGCCGTTCAAGACGGCCTCAACCTGGGAAGTGTAGAAGGGCCCGAACCCGTCGAGGTTGAAGTTGTTGACGTACTTGGTGGGCGCTGCCGACCGGAAGTCGAGATTCCAGTAGCCGGTCCATACTCCCGCCGCCTCTGCTTTTATAAGGAACGTCGGCTCGTCCATGACACCGAACAGGAACTCGACTCCTTGGCTGAGAAGCGCATCAGCGGCGATTGCGGCATTCTGCGGATCAAAGTAACTGCTGATCAGAACACTCTGCATCGTGGCCTTCGGGTTGACCGAGCGGGCCCCCAAAAGCATCGGGTTGACGTCGTTGAAGAATGTCGCGCTCGGAAAGGCACCGATATAACCCATCGTCCCATTCGGAGTGAGAAGGCCGGCAGCAACACCCAACAGGTATGCGGTCCTCTCATGTGCCATGTAGTAGGCGGCGGTGTTCGCGGTGTAGTTGTGACCGTTGCACTCCACGTACTTGGTGCCGGGGTTCGCTGCCGCGACGTCGCTGAGCAGCTGTGAATACTCCGTGTTCGCGAAGATGATGTCGTTGCCGTCGTCGGTCAATTGCTGGAACAACTGGTTCGTAGACGCATCAAAGCCGATGTTGGGGGTGAAAGCTGTCTCAACCCTGCTCCCTAGAGCAGCTTCAACTGTCTTTCGACCGTCATCGTGGGCCTGTGTCCAGCCGTTGTCATCGGGCGGTCCGATGTAGACCCAGTGCGCCTTAACCTTGTCCAACTTTCCAGTGGAGACACCGACGTCGTCGGAGCCGCATGCGGCCAAGACCGCTGGGCCGGCGATTGCACCAGCCACGCCAAGTCCCGATAGTTGCAGCACACGTCGGCGGCTGATGGAAGCACTCGGCGGCAGCAGCAACTGATTGGCATGATTGTTATTCATCTCATCTCCCCCAGGGCGAGCCCTATGAAGTTTGTATTTCCATATCGGACTAGTTCGTGTTCAACTAAACATAGTTTCTAGATCTGGATGTCGCCACCGTTGTTCTCAGTGTGTTCGACCCACTAAACGATCTCTGCAGCAAGTTCGTCGAATTCCTGAGTCCACTCCCGGCGCATTACCTGTTTGGTCGACTCATCCAACCACGAACCGTCGATCCCGTTGAGCATGCACTGACGGAAGTCTTCTACGGTGAAGCCCATGTGCTCCGCTGCGACGATGTAGTCCTTGGTTGGGTCGGTCTTAAACATCGGAGGGTCGTCACAGTCGAGGGAGATCTTGAGTCCGAACTCACGCATCTGCTTGAGTGGGTGGTTGTCGAAGTCGTCTTCGAAGTAGACCCATGCCGTCGACACCGGGGTACAGGTGAAGACCACGCCCTCGTCCCGGCAGCGGGTCATGATTTCGGTGCTCTCGACGACGTGGTACCCGTGATCGACACGCTCACAGCCCAGCAGGTCGAGACATGTCTCGATGTTTCGTGGTGGGGCGTCTTCAGATTGATGTGCGGTGAGATGTAAGCCTGCTGCCGCAGCCATCCGATAGGCCTTCCAGAACCGCTCGGGTGGGAACTCGGCTTCCGCATAGTCCATTCCAATCCCGACGACTTCGTCCCGCCTATGTTCGAGGACGGTTTCTACCATCGCAACGCCCAACTCGGGACTCTCCATGCGGTTGATTGCAGCAATTAACCGGCATTCGATGCCGTGGTCGGCGCGGGCAGCGTTGATGCCATCGATGAGACCATCGACGCAGGACTCGTAGTCGACACCGGCCGCCATGTGGGTGGTCGGGTTGAAAGACATCTCCCGGTATCGCACGTTGTGTGCTGCGGCCTCGGTGAGTGTCTCGTAACAGATCCGTTGGAAGTCTTCTCGATCGATGACCGCAAGCGCGCTGTTGTCGTACATGTGGAGAAACTTGTAGATGTCTGGGTAGTCGTAGAGGTCCTCGGGTTCCTCAAAGGGCGGCAGTTCGACACCGTGCTTTCTGGCGAGGTCCACGACTGTGGTGGCTTGGATCGATCCCATGAGATGTAGGTGAAGACTGACTTTCGGGATTGCCTTTAGAAATTCCTGAAGATTCATGACACCCCTTCTTATGTGGTCGAACGACTGTCCGACCTTATGTGGCCGAACGACTGCCCGACAGCAACTGGAACCAATACGGTCCAATGAGGTTGCATCCGATGAGGGTCATGATGAGCAAGTTGGTAACACCGGGGTGCGAAGTCATAGCGGGGCTTCCAGAACAGCGATGCACCCCTCAGGAGTCGCTTCGATCGGGTTGTTCCTCATCGAGCAACTCTGCATAGCCCCCTCCGCGATCCGTTAGAAATCTTGCTCCTGGGCGCCTACCTCCTTCAGTCCCATCTCCATTCCGATTCGTGCGTTCAATTCAGCGATTGGGCTGACCTGGCCACCCCGCTAACACCCAACAGGGTCTGGCCGGCACTCCGGGAGCAGGCCCTGCAGGCAACCTCAGCCGAAATCGTTGGATAACGCTGCCGAGAAAAGCCACGAGGCCTATATTTATTCTTCAACCGTTTCGGCTTCCCCGGAAGCGCTTTAGGAAACAACCTTCCGGCCACCCACCCAGTAATGGTCTTAACGGGACTCATAATCTGCAAGCCGGTGAGCTGAAAGGTGCCTAAGAGTGACAACCGCCAATGACGAACATCTGCGTGCCCTTCCAAAGGTGGAACTTCATTGTCATGTAGAGGGCGCAGCCCGCGCAGCAACCATAAGGGACTTGGCAAGGCAGAACGAGGTCGCCTTCCCCGTCGATGACCCTGCATCCTTGTACCAGTTCACGAGCCTCAACCAGTTTCTTGAGGTCTACGACGTCGTCTGCCGAAGTCTTCGGACAGCCGACGACTTCCGAAGAATCACCTACGAAGCACTGGAGGACGGGGTTCAAGCCGGAGTCCGTTACAGGGAGATGTTTTTTTCACCCGGATTCGTCATCAAGCTTGGAGTACCGATACAAACCGTCTGGGACGGAATCACTGCTGGCCTAACGGAGGCCCGACACGACCTTGACATCGCGTGCCGGATGATCCTCGACTTCGACAAACCGAGCGGACCATCCCACGCCTTGGAGATGGTGAACTTCGCAGGGTCAGTATCGGATCGAGATCTACTAGTCGGAATAGGCGCAGATTCAGTTGAGCGTGGTATCGACCACAGGGTCTTTGCGACAGCCTTCGCTGAGGCCCCGCGATTTGGACTCCGGCGAACGATGCACGCAGGCGAGGACGGACCTGTAGAAAACATCCGGATAGCGGTCGAAGATTGTGGCTGCGAACGAATAGACCACGGTTACCAGTTGCTAGACGACCCAGATTTGACACAACTACTAATCGACGAACAGATCCCCCTGACCGTATGCCCGACCTCGAATGTGATGATTGGCAATCTCATCCCCTCGGTTGCCGAGCATCCATTTGCGCAGCAACGGGCACTGGGTGTATTGGTTACCGTCAACTCTGACGATCCGGGAATGATGCAGTTCGACATCGCAGACGAATACGTCGCAGTAGCCCATGCATTCGGCTATGACCTCGAGGAGATGGAGGCAATCAGCATTGCTGGGATCGACGCCTGCTGGGCGCCGGACGATGAGAAGAAACAGCTCCGATCACGGTTCGCTACCGAGTTCAACCTGCTCCGCCAAGAACATGGACTCCCCGAAACCAGCACTGGCCCAAACGTCGCTGAATGATGTGTGGGTTCAAGGGAAACAACTCGTCGAATCAGGCGACTTGACCACTGTAGACATTTCCGAGGTTTCCCAAAGGGCGCAGGCGGCGACAGAAGAACTCTTTGAGCGTCGGGGCACCTTCCTCAGAGAAACCCTAGGTACACGTAGTGTCTTGGAAGCCAGCAACTAGTAGGCGGTCGGGCACTTGTGGGTGGGGACAAGCATCTAGGGACTTTCCGAAGTTGGAGCATCGAAACCGGCCGGCCAGACGGTTGCCTCGTCTTGGAGTACCCCGTCAAGTCGCGCGTCAGTCAGGACGGCGTTTGTTAGATCTGCGCCTGACAAGTCGGCGCCTCTCAGGTCGGCGTCTTCAAGATTGGCATCAACGAGACAAACGGAGCGGAGGTTTGCGCCCGCCAGGCAGGCATCAACGAGATTCGCAGCCTCCATGTTCACCCGTTCGAGATTCGCCAGCCTCAACTGCGCATTTTTCATATACGCGCCAGAGAGGTTGGCTCCTTGAAGGTTGGCCGACACGAGATAGGCGAATTTTAGGGTGGCGCCTGCCAGGTTGGCCCCCCGGAGATCTGAGTTGGCGAGATTTGCTCGAAGTATTGCGCCTCTAAGGTCGGCCCCGGAGAGATCCTGCCCCTGCAGCACGGCATCTGTCAGATCGGCGCCCGGTTCGATGGCGTAGCCATTGACCCTCATCTTGGCACCATAGCGAGTGACTCTGTTGATTCAGTTTGGACTATGCGGCCAAGCTCGGTGATCTAAGAAACGTTTTTTCCTAGATCGGTGGCCGGACTGGGCGTCTTCCCGTGAAGCGCTGAACGACGCTCAAAGAGTTCCTCGGCCGCGCTCTGAGCTCGCACTGCGACGTCGGCAACGTCAACGGAGATGACCTCGCCGTCTTCAACCAAGTGCTGGCCTTTTACCCAAACGTTGCTCACGTCGTGCGCACTTGCGGTAAAGACAAGGTGTGCTGGCGCGTTGAAATATTCGCCGTGTAGTAGCGGAACGAAATGCAGACTTCGGAGGTCCACCATGACGATGTCGGCATCCTTACCCTCCTCAAGTGTGCCGGTAACTTCATCGAGTCCGAGTGCTTTTGCACCTTCTCTCGTGGCCATGTCAAGAATGTCCCACGGTTCTCCGACCGTCGGATCAAGAGTGCTCACTTTCCACAAAAGCGAGGCAAACTTCATCTCCTCAAGCATGTCGAGGTTGTTGTTCTCTTTCTCGCCGTCTGTGCCCAGAGCGACTGTCAATCCTTGTTCTCTGTAATAGCCGACGCGGGCTGGACCAGATGCAATCTTCATGTTTGAACACGGGCAGTGAGTAACCGACGTCCCGGTCTGGACTAGTAGTTGCACCTCCCGATCGTCGAGCCACACCCCGTGGGCGATGACGGTTTGGCTACCGAGAATGCCACGGTTAAACATCTCCTCAATTGGTCGCCTGCCGAACTGCCGCAAGCACTCTTGCACCTCCCAAATTGACTCAGAGGAATGGGTGTGGATGCCGGTTCCAAACTCATCAGCAAGCGATGCTGCTCCCCGAAACATCTCAGGTGAGCAGTAGAAGATGTGTTCAAGACCCACCCATGACCTCACGCGCCCGTCAGCCGCGGTGAGGTGCGACTCCAGAAGCCGACGATTGGTCTCGAGAGTCTCAAAGTAGTCGTAGAAATCGGCCGTATACGGAGCAAGGGTTGCTCGAATCCCAACCGCCTCCGCTGCCTCCGCTGAGCCTTCCATGAACCGCCACATGTCCAGGACCGACGTTGTGCCTCCACGTAATCCCTCTGTGTACGCCATGAAGGACGCTGCCTGCGCTATCTCCGGTGTGAGCGCACGGTGCGCCGGGTCGATGTGATTCTCCAGCCATTCCCAAAGAGCTAAACCTTCTGCTGTTCCCCGAAGTAGTCCCGAATGGAGGTGGCAGTTGTGCATGCCGGGCATCACCACCTGCTTAGATGCATCCACAACTTCGACATTGGCCGCAGCTGGGTGTGCCGAGAGTTCGTCCACGGTTCCGACCGCGGCGATAGACCCGTCAAGCACTAGAACCGAACCGGGATCGTAACTTTGCCTTTGTCCTTCCATTGGAAGAACAATGCCACCCGTTATCAAGAAGTTTCGCTCCGTTGGCACGGTTGCCTCCTTCGCATTAGAACGTGTCTCCCACGTGCTTTCTCACGATCTCATTCTGCCACTCACCTCCGGTAATGGAGACGAGACCCTTGTCGAGATCAACGTGTTCCCACCGCAATCCGGCGACCACCGCAACGTCTACGGCACGCACTTCGCCCACCTGTTCGGGTTCATCGGCCACCCCGGGGAACACATCGTGTTCGGCGTACGGCCCGTCATAACCGGCCGTCCCACCGAAGCCGACGTGGCGCTCGAACTGGCACGCCAGGTCACCGACCGGCTCCCCGGCTACACCGCCCTCACGTGGGACAGGGCGGTCCGGTCACGCCACGTCGACGCCCTGTGGGACCTTCGCCTCCAACCGGTCATCGGCGTCCACGACAAGACCGGCAAGCACACCGACCACTTCCCCCTCGACGAACACACAATCAACGGCATCACCGTGCGCCTCGTCGCCTACAAGGGCGCCGTGTGCATCCCCGCCCTGTCCGGCAGCGTCACCCCGCTCGAACCCGTCCGGCTCGACTACCAGCCCAATCGGCGCGCCGGCCAACGCGTCTACGGCCTGTTCCAGGTGCCCGAGGGCACCGACTGCGACACCCGCCTGTGGGGCCACACGGTCCGCCAACGGCTTAACAGCAGCGACCGATGATTGGCCAACCATCACCACCTATTGCAATCGACGAAGACTGAGCAAGGCCGCTTCGACCTCCAGTCGGGTCCCCCAGACGGTCTCGGACCTCTGGCGCCGCTTGCCCGTCGAGGGGTCGGTGAACCAGACGCGAAGCTTTGCCTTCCCCTCGCTGAGCCAGGTGAT
>Ga0302123_10001173_pt1 | contig 18845 bp, 11 predicted proteins | sample CB21_321_MG_FD_203109 | JGI IMG/M metagenome (GOLD analysis project Ga0302123, IMG submission 203109) | Marine microbial communities from Western Arctic Ocean, Canada - CB21_32.1 | ecosystem: Environmental > Aquatic > Marine > Oceanic | place: Canada: Western Arctic Ocean | collected 2017-09-28 | reverse complement strand
TACCATCGCGCAGGCGCGACGCGGCGAGGAGATCTACCTGCGAGAATGCACCCTCTGCCACCGCGACAACTTGCTCGGCAATTCGGTCGACGGGGGCCCGCCGCTCCGCGGGCTCCAGTTCACCACGCGCTGGCAGGACATCGACGTCGAGACCCTGGTCAGCACGGTCGAAGCGCTGATGCCGCTGGAGGAGCCCGGCAGCCTCAGCCGGCAGGAATACGTCGACATTCTCGGATATGTCCTGTGGGCCAACCAGCTGCCTGCCGGCGAAGACGAGTTGCCCACCGGGCCTGATGATCTGCAGAAGATCATCGTCACGTTCGAGCCGTAGCGCCCGTGGCACGCCCACCCGATCGGCGGTGGTTATCCATACTCGCGACACGCTGCAAGGTCGAAGATCTCTTCGGGAGGGGATGTCATGAGGTTCGTGATTTCGCTTGCGGCGCTGGTCGCCACAAGCGTGGGTACCGCCCAGGGTCCGCTCGATCCCGCCGCCACGTATGCTCAGACTACTCGGACGCAGTGGGACGGCATTTTCACCGAGACACAGGCGAACCGAGGGGCGCCCCTTTTCGAAGAGCACTGTAGCGTCTGCCACGGCGGCGGTTTTGCACCCGACCTCTTCGGTTCCGGGTTCAATGCACGCTGGGACGGATACTCCATGGGAGAAATGTTCTCCCTGATCCAGACGGCGATGCCGCAGCAACAACCGGGTAGTCTCGCGCCGCAGCAGTACACCGACATTGTCGCCTACCTGCTGCACGGCGGCGGATTCCCGGCTGGCCAGAACCCGCTCCAGCCCGACGCCGACACGCTCGGCCAGATCACCTTCGTGGCAACCAGACCGCCGGCGTCGCCGTCGGGCGCACGAGATGTGTCGCCGATGCCCGATGACGTGTTCGAGCGCCTGTTCACGCGGATGGTCGGCACCTGGGAATTCAAGGCCGACAAATCGACGTACACCCGCCGTGACGCTCCCGACGTCTGGTTCGTCATCTACGAACGCGCGGGCGACAGAACCCTCAGATACACCAACAAGACGGGCGCCCCAGACGGATCGACGCACACGCGCGAGAGCACACAGGTCCTCGATGGTCAGGACTATGTCAGACCGTTGAGCAACGGCACAATCGCCCGGATGCCGGTGGACGAATTCACGATCATCGCGACCATCAAGAATGCCGGCGACGTGTCCTCCCGCAACACGCAGTTCTTCTCGACCGATGGGCGCCGCATGACGATCATTCGGAGGGCCTACGACGACGAGGGTCGCGAGTACATTGCGGACATCAACGTCTACGACAAGATTCAGTGACGGGCTGCTTAGTGCCCCAGGATCTCGCGTATGGCGTTGACGAGCTTCTCGACGGTGGGCAGGTGCGCAGCTTCCAGGGCGGGGGCGAACGGCACGGGCGTGTCGGCGCCGGCGACCAATCGAATCGGGGCGTCGAGATCATCGAACGACGTCCGCACAATCTCCCCTACAATCGTCTGACCGAAGCACCCGGTCCAAGGCGCCTCGCAGGTCACGAGGGCCCGATTCGTCTTCTCGACCGAATGCGCCATCAGGTCTACGTCGAGCGGCACCACGCTACGCAGGTCGACGAGCTCGATTGACACGCCGTCCTCGCGCTCGACCTGCTGCACCGCCTCCAGTGCGCGCCACAGCTGAGACCCGTACGTAATCACCGACAGGTCACGCCCGCTCTGCACCACGCGCCCCTTGCCGATCGGCACGACATAGTCGTCCTCGGGCATCGCCACGTTGAGCGCGTCTGGTATCGTCTCGGGTCGCAAGCGATACAGCCGCTTGTACTCGAGAAACAGCACCGGGTTCTCGTCGTGAATGGCCGCCTTGAGGAGTCCTCTTGCGTCATACGCGGTGGCCGGCGCCACGATCTTCAGCCCCGGGGTCGAAGCGAACCACGATTCGGGATTTACCGAATGATAGATTGAGGTGTTCGGTGCCCAGCCGCATGGCATCCGGAACACCAGCGGGAGGGGACCCATGCCGCGGGCCGCCTGCGTCGCAGCATAGTTGACGATCATCTTGAACGCGTCCGACGCGAAGTCGGCGTACTGGAACTCGACAATCGCGCGCAGGCCGTTGGTCACCGCGCCGAGCGCCAATCCGCAGAACCCGGCTTCGCCGATCGGAGCGTCAACGACCCGTCGCTGGCGAATCGGCTCGCTCGCGTTCCAGCTGGCGCCCCAATCCAGCTTGTCGTAACGCTTGGAAAAGCCCTCCGTCACCTTGAACGCGCCATTCGAAACACCGACATCCTCCCCGATGATGAAGAGGTTCGGGTCGCGGTCCATCTCCTCCCGGAGGGCGTCCTGAATCGCCTGGTGGTAGCTGACGCGCACACCCTCGGCCGGCGGCTCGATCTGGGGCGCATACGGCATCGTGGACGGCAGAAAGACCCGTGCCTCGATGTTGTCGTCGGTCGCGGCCGGACTTGCCTCGGCGGCCAGCGCGGCCTCAGTCACCGTCTCAGTGACACGCGCGTCGGTTGCAGTCAACTCCGCCTCGGTCACGACTCCGGCCGCCAGCAGTCGCGCCCGAAATGTGGCGATCGGGTCTCTCTCACGCCCCTGCGCCAGTTGCTCGGCGGGAACGTAGCTCTCGAATGGGTCCGCGATCGAATGCCCATCAAGGCGCATCGACACCGCCTCGATGATGCTGATCCCATGACCCGCGCGAGCCCGTTCGACGGCGCGCCGCACGGTGTCGTAGACGGTCACCACGTTCGTTCCATCGATGACATGCCCCTCGACCGACCGTCCGTAGGCCAAAGCACGGAGCGCCAGCGTGGGCACCGCGTACTGCAGTCGGTTCGGTGTGCCGAAGGCCCACTGGTTGTTCTCGATGACGATAACGAGTGGCAGGTTCAAAACGGACGCGATGTTCAGTCCTTCATGAAAGTCACCCGTGCTCGTCGCACCGTCACCTGAAAAGGCCAGCGCCACGTCGTCCGTGCCCCGATATCGCGCGGCAAAGGCACACCCCGCCGCCACAGGGACCAGCGTGCCTAAATGGCTGATCAGTCCGATCGTCCTGGCGAGTCGGCTCCCCATGTGGAGACTGCCGTCCCACCCGCGCGTCAGGCCGCCGACGCGTCCACAGGGTTGCGCCAACAGCTTATCCAGTGACACGCCGCGCGCTACCCAGGCTCCAAGATCGCGAATCGCCAGGGTGAGCCAATCGCTCGCCCGAACGGCCGAGGCGGCACCCACCGCGGTCGCCTCGTTGCCCGTGCACATGAGGTGCTTGCCGAACGCGAGCCCTTTTCGGATGAACTTGACAGTCTCCAGATCGGTGGCGCGGGTCAGCGCCATGTCGCGATAGAGGTCGAGCAGGAACGGTGTCGAGAGGCCCTCGACCCCAGGTGCATCGTGCCAGGCCACACCGGTCGAAGAGAAGTGCAGTGAACGGCGCTCGAGATCCGCTGGAATTTCAGCCGAGTCAGCCGCGTGCCAGACGTCCGCCAACGGAGAAGGGAAATCGTGCACTTTCACAGAGTGATCGTACGAGAGTCCCCACGAAAGAGGCTGCCTAACTTACCGCAAAAGAAGGCTGTCCTCGGAATGCCGTTCTGCCGATGGGCACTCTAAAGCCACAACGTTCGACCTCAGAGTTGGGGCCAGAGGACCGCGTACCGTCGCCACCTCTGAGGGGGGGGAGGGGGCTGCGTACCGGCAGGCATCTCGACATGGGGTGCACGATCCGCCCGCGCCGTCTTCGGATGCAGATCGGGAGCCAGAATCGGCGCTGCGAGATTCGACCTGGATAGTCCGTCAGTGTGACGGAAGGCACGTCACCTGGATTCGCTCGTCAGCATGGCAGGTGCCTCGGCGGACTGATGGACGGACTCGGACAGCAGACCGGCGCCAATACCATCGAGCAGCAGGCGGATCGCGGAGGTGTCACCACGATCTGGCACCAAGGCCGGAGCAGATCTGAGAATCACAGCGGCCCCAAGCGCGGCATGCCAGAGCAGAATCAACACCAGCAGACCGTCCGTCTCCCTGGGAAATCGACCCGCCTCGACACAACGCCGGATCAGCTGGAGCCCGGCCTGACGCACCCATTTGTGCCCATCGGTCCACGCCCGTTCCCGGCAATGCGCCGGCACCGCTGGGTCGATATACAAGAGGGTAAAGTACTCAGGATGCGCTTGCGCGAACTCGATGTACCGATTGAAGAACAGATCGACGTCGGCCACAGGATCGTCCGTCAGGTCACGGATCATGAACGCTTCCTGAAGCGTGAGTGCCCGCTGTTGCAGGCAGACGAACATCTCTTCTTTGCTGTCGAAATAATGGTACAGCGACGGAGCCTTGAGCCCCATCTCCTTGCCGAGCGCGCGGATGGTCACACCGCTGTATCCGCTGTGACCATAGAGACTCAGGGCCGTATCCAAGATCGCCTCGCGGGTGCGCAGGCGCACCTCGGCCTGTTCGACGCCTGTAGGCCGACCGCGACCACCGTTGCCCACTCGTCTCGACTTACTTGGCAAGAATCCCTTCTCCTACGACGTAATATTACGTTCACGCCGCACGGCAACTCACACGGCGGAGAGTACTCGTGACCCGCCTCGGCCGACCATCGGTCTGTCGCAATCCGTGGGCCTGAGGCCGTTGGATGGCTATGATGGCGCTCGGAGACCAGACGCCTCGCGCCTACTCGAAGATGAGTCCCAGCGTTTCGGTGAAGTCCAGATAGGCAAAGCCGCCCAACTCACCGTTAGGTCCGCCGTTCGTCCATTTGCCGCCCTTCTCCTGCCCGACTCGCAGCCACTCGTCCCGGGAGAGCTCTCCGCGACCCATCGCGAGGTGTTGCAGGGCGTTTCCGCCCTGCTTCTCGAGCGTGTCGGTCCACGGATTGGGACCGCCGACTGGTTCAATCAGCTCAAGCCCGGTGTTGCCCAGGCGCATTTGAGTGACACGAACATGAGAAGTCGCGTCCCACCCCAGTCCGGGCGGAAACGGAAACAGGCCCTGGGGCGGGAACGTGATGGCCTCGGTCGGCGCCAAGCCCAGAATGTCGACGAACGCCTGGATAGCCACATCGACGTCGCGCACCGCAAATCCGATATGGCTGACCGGACGCCCTCCGAACAGCCCGTTCTGAGGACCCGGGGTGGCAGGGTCGTTGATGTCGGCGGTGGACGGCTGGATCTCGAGCGTCGTTCCCAACTGCTCCCTGAAGTCGACGTAGGCGAACACACCGGTCGCCCCGGCCGTATGGATGCCTCCCCTTCCAACCAGTCTGTCGCGCATCTCATCGACGTCCCCGTCGACGAGGAGCCCCAGATGATGCACGCTCATGCCATACGCCTGCAGATGCTCGTAGAACGGACCCGATGTACTCAGCGGCTCGATCGGCTCGATATGAAAACCAGGCACCTTGAGCACGGCGCGCTTGATCGGCACCTGCGACCCGTCCGCGAGCGGAACCGGCACTTCCTGCACCTCCGGCACCTCGATACCGAGGATATCCGCATAGCCGCGCAGCGCGGCCTCTATATCCGGCACGACGACACCGACGTGAGTCGCGATCGGGGGACCCGATAGACTCTGGACGCTAACACCCCGATTAGACACCACAAAGACAGCGATCAGGATCACACCTACACTCAGTATTGCGTTGGATTTCATGGTTTCTCTCCCCGACAAGAATGCGCGCCGTTATACCGCCGGTATGATGCCCTCTCAGACCGAGGTCGTGACAGGACCACAGGCGAAAGGCCTGCCCCCGGTCACGGAGGCAGGCCTTCACCGATCTCTCTCTACCTGCTGTATCCCGTGTCAGACCTCAGATCTCAGCCCTCAGATACCGGTCAGTGGCGCCAGCCCGCCCTCGTCATCGGCAAAGCCGTCATCGCCGAACGCGTCCCTGGCGACCCCCATTTTCTCCAAAATGGACAGCTGCATATCAGCCAGCGGCGTCCCTTCCGGGTACTGCAGATAGCGGTTCCCCTTCACGCCGAGCCCCTTGCCTGATACCAGCAGCGTCGGGACGTTCTCCGGTATGTGCAGATTCCCGTCGCTCATCCCGGAACCGAGTAACAGCATGGTGTTGTCCAGCAGCGATCCGTCGCCGTCCTCGGTCGACTGCAGCTTCTCGATGAAATGCCCTAGCCGCTGCACGTGATACGCGTTCACCTTGCCCAGTTTGATCAGCTTCTCAGGGTTGTTCTGATGGTGGGACAGCGGGTGATGCGAATCCGGTACACCGATCTCCGGGTACGACCGGTTGTTGCCCTCGCGGGCCATGACGTAGGTGAACACCCGGGTCATGTCGGTCTGGAACGCCAGCACCTGCAGGTCAAACATCAGGTCCGCATGCGCCTCGAAGGTCGCCGGAATGCCGACCGGCTGCTCGACCAACGGCAGCTCACGATCGGACTGCTCCTCGGCCTTTTGAATCCGCCGCTCGACATCCCGCACCGCGTCGAGATACTCACCCAGTTTGCGCTTGTCGACCGGGCCGAGCCCCCTGTTGAACCCCAGCACCTGGTCGGCCACAGAATCAAGAATGCTTCCGTCGATGCGGAGTTGACGTGACCGCACCGCCGAATCCGTGGTGTCGTTCGCGCCGAACAGGCGCTCGAAGACGTTGCGGGGATTGTTCTCCATCGGCAGCGGAGTCGTCTCTGTCCGCCAGGCAATAGTGTTGTTGTACGCGCAGCTGAACCCGTAGGCACAGTTCCCCGCGAGGTCGGTCGGGTCGAGCGTCAGCTCGAGCGACCCGAGCTGCGTGTCCTTCTCGAATTCGCTGGCGATGACCTGATCAAGCGAGACGCCCAGGCGAATATCCGGTCCGTTCGTCTTCTTTGCCCGCGCCCCGGTCAGCCATGACGACTGAGCCCGCGGGTGGTTCCCGGAATCAACCGAGAACGCCGGCTTGCTGTCGAGACCGCTTGCCACGACTAGCCGGTCACGGTACGCCTCGAGTGGTCTGAGGATCGGATTCATCTCCAATGGGCCAGCCTCTGGCTGCAGCCACTGCTGCATGTTGAATCCCATCCCGACATAGATCGCCCCGAACCGCTTCACAGGCGGAGCGGCCGCCTGCAGGGCCGTGAACGCCGGCACCATGCCGTCGAGCAGCGGCACGGCGATGGTTGCCCCGAGCCCTCGCAGGAACGTGCGGCGCGCCAGATGTTTCTTCGTCACGATCATGATGCGGATCTCCTCATCTGAAACGGCACGCTCCTGGCTACGGCACTCAGGATTGCCGACCAGCGATAGTCTTCACCAGACGCGTCGCGCAAGATCTGGCGGACCGCCGGCATGTCGTAGGGCTCGACTCCTCGGCCCAGTGCGTAGGTGAGGAGATTCTCTGTCATCGTGGATAAAAACGCATCCTGGTGCGACACCAGTAGCTGCTTGAAGGCGCTAGGACCGTCGAACGCGGCGCCGTTGAGCATCGTGCCGGACGGATCGACCGGCGCACCTCCGTCAACCGTTCTGAACGTCCCGACGCCGTCGAAATTCTCGAGCGCGAACCCAAGCGGATCCATCGTAGAGTGACAGGCCGCGCACACAGGGTTACTGCGATGCTGCTCCATGCGCTGACGAAGCGACCCATGCACCTGTGTCTGCTCGAGCGCCGGCACGTTAGGTGGCGGCGGCGGGGGTGGGGTGCCCAAGATGTTCTCCATCACCCACTTCCCCCGCATGACAACCGACGTCCGGTCGTTGTACGAGGTCACGGTGAGCACACCGCCCTTTCCCAGCAGTCCGGCGCGAGTATCATCCGGAAGCTGCACGCGTCGGAACTGACTCCCGGAGACACCCGGAATCCCGTAGTGCCGCGCCAGACGCTCGTTGACGAACGTGTAGTCCGCGGTGAGCAGCTCTGCGGCCGACCGGTCCTCTCGCACCTGAGACTCGAGGAAGAGCGCCATCTCCTTCTGGAAGGCGTCTCGAAGATTCTCATCGAAGTCCGGAAACACCTTTGGATCGGGCGTGACCGCCGACAGGTTACGCACCGTGAGCCACTGGCCGAAGAAGCTCTCAACCAGCGTTGATGACCGCTCGTCCCGCAGCATGCGACGCACCTGCTGGTTCAGCACGTCCGGGTCCGCGAGCTCGCCCCGCTCCGCAAGGTCCAAAAGCTCGTCGTCAGGGATGCTGCTCCACAGGAAGATCGACAGACGGGACGCCAGCTCGAAGTCGCTCACGCGATAGGGTTCGCTGGGCTGCACACCTCCCGGATCCCGCTCGATCTGAAACAGGAAATTCACATCCATGAGCAGGCGCGCGAGCGCCGTGCGAATGCCGTAGTCGAAGCTGCCGCCTTCGCGCCGTCCCTGCCGGAAAAATTCGACCAACGTGCCGACATCGTCGTCAGTGACCGAACGCCGATACGCACGCCTGGACAGCGCCGCGAGGATTCGGGTGGCACACGGCTCCTCTTCCGACTCGGTCGCCGGTTGGCAGATGAACACCCGCTGGCGCACGGCGCTCTCGGGAGACATCTCCGCCTCAAAGGGGCCGCGTATGTCAATCTTGTCGACACCCGCATCGATCCGGCCATGGTCCGGCGATGTGTTCATGCCGATCGAGAACGTGCTGCTCGTCAGCGGGAGCCGGGAGAGCCCCACACCCTCCGCATCCCACCGATCTTGGTTCAGCGACACACCGACCACATGGGTGCCCGCCGTCGCATGGAACCGCACCACGAACGCGTCGTCCGGTTTCTCCTCCTCGGCAGCATAGTTGGCGCCAAACGACACTTCACTTCGCTCCCCACCGATCGTGAACGTCGTGAGCAGCTTGCGGTCGAGACGCACGTCAATGTCGTTGCGCGGCCCGAGGCCGCGAATGCGATTTCCGGCCGCCAGGTCGTTCCGCTGCATGGTGACACTGACCGTGTACTCGCCATCCACGGGAAAGTAGTGCCGGAGGGCGATCCCGCCCCGGGCCCCGAACGACTGGTCCTCGCTCATGCGCACGTCCTGGCCAAGCGACAGATAGGGCACGGTGTAGGTCATCTGGGCCGGCCGCATAGTTGCATCTCCGACCGCAAGCCGGCTGATCTTGGTCGCCGCCAGCAGATACCGGTCGAGCAACGACGGCGAGAGCGTGAGCACGTCGCCGATGTTGTCGAATCCAAATCCGGTATTGTCGGCCGGCAACATGGTCCGTCCATCGATCTCGAGACCGAACAGGTCGCGAATCGCGTTGGTGTACTGCAGCCTGTTCAGGCGATGCACCGGCGGGCGGCCGGGATTCGGGGCGCCCTGAACCGCCGCGTCGAGAGCGCCCTCCAGCGATGCGATGAATGACGCGTAAGTCGCCGCGTCCGGTCGCCGCCCACCGACTGGTGGCATCGCGCCAACCCGCATCTTCTTGACGACCTTCTCCCACACCGCCGCGTTCGCCCCAACGTGGTCGACGTCGAGCGACTCAAGGTCGAGGTTCCCCCGCTGCATCCGCTCGCTGTGACACGTGAGGCAATAGGAGTTGACCACCTCCGCCACGGCGTCCTCCGCCCGTGGCGCGCCCGACGAAACGCCGACCGCCGCGGGCGCCTGGGCCGCCGCGGTCAGTGTGACCGCCGCGAATACCAGCCCGCCGCCAAACGCGAGCAACACTAATGAGATTCCGTGTCTGTGCCAGTAGGTCAGCTTCATCTCCACTCCTGCCGCGGACGCCGTCCCCTCGCCCCGTGACGAACTCGCCGCGAACCCTCGGGCCGCGACGAGCCCACTCACCGTGCTCGCTCGGCGGCCGTCCGTGCCACGTGCCGGGGTTAGAGGTCCGTTAGCATCCCATCGGCATCGCCGATGTCCTCGACCCGCACGCCGGCCTTGTCGAGCAACGCCATATGCAGGTTCATCATTGGCGTCCTCGCCGACGGCGCGTAATTCAGGTACTGGTTCCCCTTGATCGTGCCCCCGAGACCTCCGATGAGCAGCGTCGGCAAATCCAGAGGGCTGTGCAGGTCGCCGTCACTCTGGCCGGCGCCGTACACAATCGCCGAGTGATCGAGTAGCGACCCATCGCCATCCGGCGTGTTCTGCATCTTCGTCAGGAAGTCCATCAACAGCTGGATGTGATACTGGTTGATTTTCGTCAACTGCCTGTGCTTGTGCGGATTGTTCTGATGATGCGAGGTCTCGTGGTGTCCCTCGGGCACGCCGATGTTCTCGTAGGTGGTGTTGCCCTGCTCCCGTGCCACCGCGTAGGTGATCACCCGGGTGAGGTCGGCCTGATAGGCCAAGTGCATGAGGTCGAACAGCAGCTTCACATGGTCTTCCCACACCTCGGGGACACCAACCGGACGCTCCATCAGGTCCAGCTCTTGCGCTGCGCCTTGCTCCTCGGCCTTCTGGATCCGCCGCTCGACGTCGCGTACGGCTTCCAGATACTCGTCGACCCGCTGCCTATCCGGCCCGGCGATCTCGAGACCGAGAGCCGAGAGCTCGGATGCCACGGCATCGAGAATGCTCTTGTCCGATTTAATCCTGGCCATCCGCGCGACCGGGTCGCTCTCCTCGCCAAACAACCGCTCGAAGATGATCCGCGGGTTCCGCTCCATCGGGTTCGGCACAGTCGGCGACTTCCACGAAATCGTGTTCACATACAAGCAGCTATAGCCGTTGTCGCACGAGCCAACTTTGTCCGACGGCTCCGTGCACAGCTCCAACGACTCGAACAACGTGTCCCGCCCGAGAGCCCGTGCGGCATGCTGATCGACCGTCGTTGCCAGGATCGCCTCGCCGAGCTGCGCCGCGGTCCCCGAGAGCCACGCCGACTGGTTGCGGGTGTGTGGCCCGCCACCGTCCCCCAAGCCAGCCTGGTAGTTGTTCAAGCCGCCCAGCACGGTCAGCCGATCACGCACCGGCTCCATCGCCTCCAGGATCGGCGACAGCGCAACATTCCGGCCCGGCGTCTCCGGCTTCCACAGCGGCATGTGCATCCCGTTAGGCACATAGACGTACGTCAGGCGTGGAATGGGGTTCGCAGCGGTCCGACTCGCGGCCGTCAGGGCCGGCACCATCGAGTCCAGCAAGGGAAGCGCCAGCGTCGCACCGGCACCGCGAAGGAACGTCCGTCTCGGAATAAACCTCTTTGTCACGAACATGGCTTTCTCCTCCTCCGTCTTACGTCCAATAACGTCTGCTATCGATTGGCAGCCACCACGTCGGCGACACTGTCTGCCGCCCGACGCATCCGAAACGGCGCGCTCTTCGCAATCGCTGTCACCAGCGACGAAAAACGGTAATTATCCGCCTCGGCCTCACGCACGATCTGACGCACCGACGGAGCGTCGTAGTACTCCGTGCCACGGCCCAGCGCGTACATCAGCAACCTGTCGGTCAGGGTATTCAGGAAGCTACCCGGGTTGTCCAGCAGAATACGCCGGAACTCGTGAATGCCGGTAAATGGCGTCCCATCCGGCATCGTCCCCGACGCATCGATCGGCTGGAAGCCGACGTCCACATCGCGCCACTTGCCGGTGGCGTCGAACTGTTCGAGCGCAAAGCCGGCCGGGTCGATCGTGGAGTGGCACGCCGCACACACCGGGTTGGCCCGATGCCTCGCCATTAGCTCGCGCACGGTCAACACGCGGCCATCGTCCTGCTTCTGCTCCGGCAGCGGGGGCACGTTGGGCGGCGGCGCCGACGGTGGAGTGCCCAGCAGGTTCTCGAGAATCCACTTGCCCCGCACGACGGGCGACGTGCGGGTCGATCGCGACGTTACCAACAACACCAGGCCCTTGCCTAACAGCCCGCGCCGGGGGCTGTCTTCGCCGAGCTGGACGCGCCGGAAATCGGTGCCGACGACGTATGGGATATCGTAATGGTCCGCCAGCCGCTCGTTGACGAACGTATAGTCGGCATCCAGGAGGTCGAGGACGCTCCGGTCCTCACTGACGATGCTGCCGAAAAAGAGTTCGATCTCCCGCTGGAGGGCCAGCTTCAATCCCTCGTCGAAGTTCGGAAAGATCGGCTCGCTGGGAATCGCCGCTTCGAGGTTCCGCACCCAGAGCCACTGGGCCGCGAAGCTGTCGGTCAACGTCGCGGCCTTGGGGTCCGCCAGCATCCTGCGCACCTGCGACTCGAGCACCCCCGGGTCGCCCAGCCGGCCCGCGACAGCGACATCAAGCAACTCGTCGTCCGGGATGCTGCTCCACAGGAAGAACGACAGCCGCGAGGCGAGCTCGATATCGCTGACCTGATACACGCCGTTGGTCGGCGGGCTCGCCGGATCCTTCTCGACACGGAACAGAAAGCTCGGGTTGACCAGCACTCCCCGGATGCCCTGTCGCACGCCCTCCTCGAAGTCGTCTCCCGCCGCGCGCCCACCTCCATAGAGGTCCAGCAGCACCGACACGTCGTGCTCGGTGGGAGGGCGTCGATACGCCCGGCGCGCCAGTGCCGATAGGATGGTCCGCGCGCACGGCTCCTCCGCCGACACATCCTGCGGCCGGCACACGAACACCCGCTCTCGGCTCGGGGTGTCGCCCTTGCCGGTGACCACCAGCGGCCCTTTGATCCAGAGACTGCTGACGCCTGGCAGGTTGATACCACCGCCCCCGGATATAGCGAAGCCCTGACTGGTGCCGAAGACTGGTCTACGGTCCCCTTCCACAAAGAGATACGGGTCCTTGTTCACGAAGGCAGCCGTGATCTGACGGGGTCCCGCAGCGATCGGAATCTGGATGATGTGTTCGGCCGCGGCGGCTCTGGCGTATTGGCCTCCCCCCCCCAGACTCGGCGGAGCCATCTCGAATAACTTGACCCGCTCGCCGTCAATAGACAGGTCGATTTGGCCGGTACCGCGCCCCCCCACGTTGACCTCGATCTCGTACTCGCCGTCGACCGGGAAGATGTGATCGACCTTGATCCCGCCCCGTGTCCCGAACGGCATCCCATCGAAATAGACGCGCTGACTGAGATCGGCGTGAACCTTGAACTGGAGTTCCGCCGCGGGCGGAACCCCCCCCACTGCCAGCCGGCTGACGCGGTTCGCCACGGAGAGATACACCTCCATCAGCGACTGCGTGAGCCGAAGCGAAGAGGCAATATTGTCGAACGGCGCATCACCGCCGCCCGAGTCGTCAATCGGCAGCAGATTGCTGAAGTCCATGTCGATCGCGAGCAGATCGCGCACGGCATTCCGATACTCTGTTCGATTGAGACGATGCAGGCTCTCCGTGCGCCCAGGATTGGGACTGGTGGCAGCCGCCTGATCGAGCTCGGTCTCCAACCAGGAGACGAACCCGTCATACTCCGCCTTTTCAGGTCGCGGGCGCCCTGGCGGCGGCATCTGACCGCCGCGAAGCTTCTGCACGACCTTCTCCCACAACTCGCCGTGCTCACCGACGGTCGCCAGGTCGACGTTCTCGAGCGCGAGGTTGCCCCTCAGAGTGCGCTCGTTGTGGCAGCCGACACAGTACCGACGGACGAGCTGCTGTCGTGCCCCGACATCACCTGATGACGGTTGAGCCACAGCCACAGACGCGATCGCCGGTGTGAGCCCCAGCATCAGCATCGACAGACTCACGCCCACCGCACGGTTCGTGATCATGTTCTGCCCCTCATACCCAGATCGCGCCCTTCCGCGGTCACCTGCGTCAACTTTTTGCCTCCGGGAAGCACATGACAAATTCTAACTTTGTACGTCTCTCAGTGCCAGCACAACGCCACGTCCTACGCCTGCCGTTCAACACCCGCGGTAAGTCTATCGAGTGTTGAGTGTGAATTCCTGGCCTGGTGCGTCAACATGGTCCCCCGACGAGGGAATGCGATCGTCGATTAGAGCAAGGTCGTCCGGCCTGTGGTTCCCTGGCCGCGCCCAGGCGATTCGCGATCCCCGGAATATGCCGGCCGTCGACTCGACGTTAGAGAGCGTCACGGTGTAGCTCTGCCGGTCCTGCGGCCCCACGGCCGGCACCTTCCAGACGGCAACGTCCGCACCGCGCGCCGCGTCATGGCTGACCCCCTCGTAGCCATGACCGGTTGCCTCGACCACCGTGCTTCCAGCCGGCAGCTGCAGCGCTATCGTGACGTCCTCGGCTACCAGCCCCTTGCTGGGCGCCCCGGTGTTGCCGACCGTCAGCGTGTAGGTCACGCGGTCGCCGTCCTGTTCCCCTGGCCCGACGTTGGCCGTGAGCGGAACGAGTAGGCCTTCGAGCATGATGAAGTCGTAGATTTCTCGCAGCTGCGCCTCCGGCAACCGGCTGCGGGACCAATTCCCCATCTGGACGGGGGCGTGCTCGTAGACGATACGCGCGAAGTATTCAAAATCCACATCCGACGCGACCCGGCCGAGGTCCCGCCGGGGATGCAACATCTCACCGCTATGGCACTGAGTGCATCCCTGGCCTGTGGCGGCGTGCTGCCCCAGCGGGGCGTCGGCCGCCGGGGCCTCGATACGCCAGGCGGCCGGCTCGTCCACCGGCTCCGTCGTGAGCAGATAGGCGTAGATGTCGGCCAATGTCTCATCACTCACTCGGGGGAACCTCGGCATCACCCCCCAGGGATGCCGTACCGCGTGCCTGAACTGCGAGAACGTGAGTCCGCGACCGCCGGCCAGATCGGGACCGAAGCCCCCCCCGCCGCCAAATCCGTGGCACAAGCCGCAGAAGGCTCCACCGCTATTCCCCATGAAAGCCCCAGCCCCGGTGGTGGCGTTGCCCACCGGGGCTGCAGATTGGGCCGCAGCCACGACGGAGAAGAACGGAACAAACAGCAACGCGGCAAGAAGTCTGGTCATCACAGGGAGCTTCCTCTTCTTCGTTCTTCTAATTCAACTGCAACTCAACGCATCGCGAAACAAAGGCACAAGGCGGATGCGAGCCGACGGCCGGCCCTCCTCGTCGACGTACTCTTAGACGCCAACCAAGTCATCCGGGTCACCGAGCTCAGGGAGCCTGCCCGTGCTATCACCAAGCTGCTCCAACGGCACACCGGCCTTGCCCAACAGCGTGATGAGCAGGTTCGCCTCCGGCACGTAGTCGTTCACCGGATACGCCACATGCTGGTTACCCTTCAGGCGCCCCCCACCTCCTCCGATAACCAGGTTCGGCAAGTCGATGATGGCGTGCGGGTTCGGGTTGCCGAGTCCGGCGCCAAACAGGAGGATAACATTGTCGAGCATGGTGCCGGCATCGCCATCGGGTGTATCCTGCAGCTTCTGGACAAAGTAGGAAAGCAATGACACGTGATAGGCGTCGATCTTCGCAGTCTCGTCGATCTTCGCCTGCTGGTTGCCATGGTGCGAGGTCGCATGATGCTGCCCCGTCACGCCGATTTCCGGGTAGGTCCGCGGACTCAGCTCACGGCCCATCTGGAACGTGATGACCCGGGTCACGTCAGCCTGGAACGCCGCCACCTGCAAGTCGAACATCAGCTTCACGTGATCTTCGAAGGTCTGGGGAATATCCCTGGGACGGGGCGGCAACGTGAGCGTCGGGTCGTCGATATGCTGTTCTGACCGCTGAATCCTCGCCTCGATCTCGCGAACCGACTCGAGATACTGCGACAGGCGGCGCTGATCGCTGGCGCCCAGCCGTCTGCTCAACTCGTTGATCCGGTCCGTGACGGCGTCGAGAATGCTGCCGGTCGTCTGCAGATGCCGGGCCTGCTCATCCGGCGTCGCGCCATCACCGAACAGCCGTTGGAACACGACCCGGGGATGCACTTCCATCGGCAGCGGCGTGTCCGCATCCCGCCAGGACACGGTGTTCTGATAGATACAGCTGTACCCGGCCTCGCAGTTGCCGACCATCTGCTCGTTCTGCTCGGTGGCAAGCTCGAGAGACGGCAGGATCGTATGCCGCCCCAGCGCCTGTGCGGCGATCTGGTCGGCGCTGACTCCCGCCTGCACGTCGGCGCCCTCGGTAAACCTGGCGTGCGTGCCGGTCACCCAGGCGGCGCTGGCTCTCGAATGGGGCCCAGGCGGCGAACCCATCGCCTCGGCCTGCAGGTTGGAAAGCCCGGTGACCACGGTGAGCTTGTCCCGGAACGGCTCCAGCGGCTGCAGGGACGCCTTGAAGTCGAAGTTTGGGCCCACGATGTCCGGGGTCCAGTACTCTCTGATGTATCCGTTCGGCGTGTAGATGAACCCCATCCGAGCCACCGGCGCCGCGGCAGACCGCGCCACGGCCGTGAACGCGGGCACCATGGCATCGAGCAGCGGCAACGCGAGACACGCGCCCATACCGCGAAGAATCGTCCGACGGGGCAGAACTTGCTTCGTGACTATCATGCTGCGTGCTCCTCTATCTGAATCGGTCACCGCCGGGCGACGTTGGCCTCAGCCGGCGAGCTCTCTTCGGCTGCGGCCGCCCGCATCTGAAACGGAACACTGCTCACAATCCCGAGAATGAGCGCCGAGAACGAGTTGTCGCGTTCCGCCGCCGCCCTCGTGATCGCACGAACGGCCGGCGTGTCGTAGTGCTCGAGGCCGCGCCCCAGCGCGTAGACCAGTAAGCGCTCCGTGAGCGTCGCAATGAAGACATCCGACTTGGCGAGAATCGCGGTGCGCAGCCCTGTGACACCTTCGAACGCCGAGCCGTCCGGCATTTGCCCGGCGGCATCCACCGGGTCCCCGGCATCTTCGATCCGCCACTGCCCCAGCGGGTCGAAGTTCTCGAACGCGAAGCCGAGCGGGTCCATCACTTGATGGCACGACGCACATACCGGGTTCCGCCGATGCTGCACCATCCGCTCCCGCAACGTGCCCTCGAGCTTGGTGGCTTCCAGCGGCGGCACGTTCGCCGGCGGGATCGGCGGGGGCAGGCCCAACAGATTCTCCAGTACCCATTTCCCGCGCGTCACTGGGGACGTCCTGTTCGACTGCGAGGTCACCGTGAGGATGCTCGCGTGGCCGAGCAGCCCGCGGCGGCTCTCGTCGGTGACCGGTACCTTCCGGAAGTGACTGCCGTAGATGTTCGGCATCCCGTAGTGCCTCGCCAACCGCTCGTTCACAAACGTGTAGTCCGCGTCCAGCAACTCAACCACACTGCGATCCTCGCCGATGATGGTCTCGAACAGCAGCTCCGTCTCCCGGCGCATTGCCTGGCGGAGGTTGTCGTCGAAGTTCGGAAACATGTAGGCATTCGGATCAATACCGTCCACGTTGCGTAGCCGCAGCCACTGGCCGGCGAAGTTCTCGATGATCGCGTGCGACTTCGGATCGGCTAGCATCCGGCGCGTCTGTCGCTCGAGCACGGCCGGGTCGCTGAGCTCGCCGCGGGCCGCCACGTCGAGCAACTCGTCGTCCGGGATGCTGCTCCAAAGAAAGAACGACAGTCTCGAGGCCAGCGCCAGGTCGCTCACCGCATAGACGTCGCCCGTCTTGAGATCAGTCGGGTCCTCGACGATGCGAAAGAGGAAATCCGGACTCGCCAGCAGCCGCTCCAGCCCGACGCGGACACCGCTCTCGAAGTTCCCGTCCTGCCGCCCTTGACGGTAGAACGTCATCAGCGCGTTCACGTCCCCATCGTCCACGGGCCGCCGATACGCGCGCCGGGCCAGGGTCGAAAAAATCTCGCGTGCGCACGACTCCTCTGCGGCCGCCTCGGCCGGCCGGCAGATAAAGATGCGCTGACGGCTCGGCGTGTCGCCCGGCCCGGTGGCGTCGAAGGGCCCGGTAAAAGAGACCTGGCCCACATACGGGCCGGCATTGCCGCCCATCCGAGTCAGGCGGAACGACGAGATGCCAGGCGGACGCAGGAACGGTTGAAGGTAGTCTTCAACCTGCCCTGACGTCGTGTTGACGAACGTGACGGCCACATCGCGGTACCCGGCCGCCACCGGGACGCGAATCTCCCAGTCGGTGTTCGCCTGGATGTCCGCGCCGGTGATCGTGTGCCTGATTGGCTTCTGCTTCATCCGCTCGTAGAAGATTCGCTCACCGTCGATACTGACTTCGATAAAGTTCGCCTCCGCCTCGGACTCATCGATTCCGGTGAATGCCTGAAAGCGAATCACATAGTCGGCGTCGACCGGAAAGTACCGGCTGATGAGCGTGCCGCCCCGCGTGCCAAACGGCAGGTCGCCAAGCCGATAATCCTGCGTCAGGTCGGGTGGAAGCATGTAGGTCTCGCCGTCCGGTGGCAGCGTCACATCCCCGACCGCCATTCGGCTGACGGTCCGAGCCGCCGTCACATATCGATCCAGATGGGTCGGCGTCATACCAAGCACACCGGCGATGTTGTCGAATCCGTAGCTCGCATCATCACCAGGCAATAAGGTTGTGGCGTTCAGCCCCTCCAACGCCAGGAGATCGCGGATGACGGTCACATACTCGGCTCGGTTCAGCCGGTGCAGCGCCTCGGTGCGGCCAGGATTCGGTCGACCCGCCGCAGAATAGTCGAGGGCGGTCTCGAGCCATCCCGTCAACGCGGTGTACGTGGCCGGCTCTGGCCGTGCACTCCCAAGGGGCGGCATGGCTCCGGCGCGCAGCTTCCGAACGGCCCTCTCGAGCGTCTGAGCATGCGCGGCGACCTGTTCCAGGTCAACCCCCTCCAGGGAGACGTCGGCAGCCGGGCGCCGGTCGTTGTGACACCGCACGCAGTACTGGTCAAGGACGGCGCGGGCTTCCGTGGCCGTGGACACAGACGACCCAGGCGCCTGCCCCACCACCGCTCCACCGCTCAACGCTACCAACGCCGCTACGGCAGCCAACAGCGTAAAAAGATTCCTGGTCTTCACCGTTTCTCCTTCCAGGTCGTGCACTCGCATGACGTCGCCCTGCTACTCTCTCAACATGGTGAAGGGCGACACGTTCCCCATCAAATCGAGCGTCCCTTCGATGCTGGTCGCGTCCGCATTTAGCGTGCCCTGGTGGAGCAGGACGAGCTCCACCCCCACGTC
>Ga0302123_10001168_pt1 | contig 18924 bp, 18 predicted proteins | sample CB21_321_MG_FD_203109 | JGI IMG/M metagenome (GOLD analysis project Ga0302123, IMG submission 203109) | Marine microbial communities from Western Arctic Ocean, Canada - CB21_32.1 | ecosystem: Environmental > Aquatic > Marine > Oceanic | place: Canada: Western Arctic Ocean | collected 2017-09-28 | reverse complement strand
GATTTCACGAGCGACGCCAAAGAGATCGAGAAAGCGCTCAAGGAGATTACACTCGGCAGCGACGCGGTAAGGCTAAGCGATGCGGTATACGACGGTATTCGGATGCTTGTGAAACGGCCAAGCACGCATCGCAAGGTGATTGTCGTGATCTCAGAGAACCAGGAAACGGCCAGCGAAGTGGGATTGGGCGAGACGATGCGGACGGCGCAGATCCACGACATCATGGTCTACCCGGTCCGGCTGTCGTCGATCAAGGGCTGGTTCAAACGCGACGACAAGCCGATTCCACCCTCGATCCCCCCTGGAGTGCAGGCCCGCGCGTCGATTCCCGGCGCTGCCGATACACCGACGACGACGATGCAGCACCGTGTGCGGGCGACGCCGAACATGATTCCTATCGTGATTGATCTCGTGCGCGGCGTGAAGAACCTGATCTTTAACAATCCTCTGGAACTGCTGGCCGAGGGTACGGGAGGCAAGGTGTATTCCCCGCTCACCGAGGACGGCATCCAGAACGCAATCGTGGGCATTGGCGAGGACTTGCGTAGCCAGTACTTATTGACCTACCGGCCCAACAACTTGAACGATAGTGGCATCTTCCACCGCATCGAAGTGGAAGTGTCGTATGAGAGAGCGAAGGTGCGCGCCCGGCCGGGTTACTGGCAAGGTCCCGCCCCGGTCGCCGACGGCGAACCCGTCGAACCGACCGCGCAACCCTAGTCTCGATTCGCTACACTCTCTCCCGAACAACGACGACTCGAAGGAGATTCGCTTGACTTCAAGGGAAATTCTCGACCAAGCCCGCGGCGGCTTTGCCTCATTGAAGGTCTCTGAAGATATCCGGGCGGCGGCTCTGACGCACCTGGAGGATTGGCTCGTACACGACAAGTTTGCCGGCCTCGCGCCCCCCGAGCGCACCGACTATCGGCCGCTGCTCGAGTGGATGGTCACCGCCGGGAAGTTCGACCTGCTGTTGGACAGCTTCTATCAGGTGATGCCGTTCGGGACCGGTGGCCGGCGCGGGCCGGTGGGCATCGGTCCGAATCGGATCAACCCTTTTACGATCGCGTCCTCGGTGCAGGGGCACGTCGTCTATTTGCGAGAACGACTGGGGGCGGACGCGGCTTTGAAGGTTGTCGTTGCCTATGATGTTCGCCGCTTCGCGGACCTGCGTCAGCTTTACCCGACCGACATCCCGAACCCGGTAATGGGGCTCTCGTCCAAAGACTTCGCACACATCTCGACGGCTGTCTATTGCGCGGGCGGGGTCGAGGTCTACCTACTGCCCGACGAGTTGAACGACTATATCTCGACGCCCGAGTTATCGTTTCTGATTCGCCGCTACAACGCCCATGGCGGGCTGAATACGAGTGCGTCGCACAATCATCCCGACGACAACGGCGGCAAGTTTTACAACGACCGCGGCGGACAGGAGATTCCGCCCTACGACGAACAGATGGTCAAGATCGTCGAGGGCATCGAGTCCGTCGATATCATGCCGTACGGCGATGCGCTTGCTTCAGGGCTCGTGCACTCCATTACGCCTGAAGACCGCAAAGCCTACATCAACCTGAACCTGGGTTTGCGCCTAGCGTCAGGAACGGGCGGCGCGAAGATTGTCTACACATCGCTGCATGGCACGGGACGGAACACGGTCGGAGTCTGTCTGCAAGCGATGGGGTTCGAGGAAGGCAAGCAGTTCTTCACCGTCGAGTCGCAGAAGGAGTACCGGGGCGACTTCGCGAATGTGAAGTTCCGCACGCCGAACCCGGAGGTGCCCGAATCGCTCGGAGAGGCGATTGAGGTGGCGAAGGAAGTCGGCGGGGATTTGATCCTCGCGACGGACCCGGATGCTGACCGCATCGGCGGCGCGGTTCCTTGGCAGGGCGACTATGCCTTCGTCAACGGCAATGAGTTCGCGACGATCCTCACGCGGTATCGGCTCGAGTCGCTCAAGCGGGCCGGCAAGCTACCTGCCCACCCGGTCGTCTTGAAAACGCAGGTCACGACGGAACTGATGGCGCGCGTCGGCAAGGCGTTTGGTGCGTCGGTCATTGGCGATCTGCTCGTGGGCTTCAAGTACGTGGGCGACATCATCGATCACCTTGAACGAGAAGGACGTTTCGGCGACGTGGTGGCGGGACCGGCGGACTTCATCGTCGCGGCGGAAGAGAGTCACGGTTTACTCGTGACGCCCGAGGTTCGGGACAAGGACGCCACCGGGGCCGCCGTGGTCCTGGCCGAGTTGGTTGCCGAGTTGAAGCAGTCCGGCGGAACGATCTACGGTTACCTGGTCGACACCTACAAACGTTACGGATACTTTCGCAGCATGCTGCGTTCGACCCTTATGCAAGGCGCCGCCGGCACGGCCGCGATGAACGAGATTCAGCAGGAGTTGCGGACGAACCCGCCGAAGGAAGTCGGCGGTCTCAAGATCGTGTCCGTGAACGACTATTGGGACACGGCGAAGTGGGGTGAGTTCAAGTCGGAAACCGACCGTAGCGCGCGCAACTTCATCACATTCCAGTTCGAGGGAGACCTGAAGGCGAGCATTCGTCCGTCCGGAACCGAACCGAAGAACAAGATCTACATCGAGAAGGGGACGGACCCGCTTGGCGCGGACGTTTCCGACGAGGAGTTTCTCGAAGCCCGACGGCGGATCGATGAAGAGGTCGAGGCATTCTCGAACGCGTTCATGAAAACGATGCTCGCAATCGCGGGCGTCGAGATGCCCGCCTACAGCTATCGCATCTCAGACCTTGTGACGCTTGATCGGAAGCGTTACTTTGCGACGGCGTTTATTCCTGAGCTGGAGGCTCGCGCTGGAAAGTTAGCAGGTGGCGAAGGGAGCAAAGACGAGTTGAACCGTTGGATCGATGCGGAGCTTAAGAGCTACGGACCCGATGCTCGGCTGCTGGTCGCCAACGCATTCCGTGCCTACGTTGACTCCGCTCGCAAGAGTGATCCGTCGAAGAAACCTGTCCTGGATCTAGCGGAGTCGGTGTTCTTCTCGTAGGAGTGTTCGCCTAGCTGCGGCGCTCGATGAGCGCCACAACCCTTGCTTCGGCGGCTGAACCTTCGCCCACCGGACCCATGCCCTCGGCGGTCTTCGCCTTCAGTCCGACACGGTCCGTTTCGATTCCCAGAACGCGTGCAACGTTCTTGCGGATCACATCCCGGTGCGGGCCAACCTTCGGACGCTCTAAACCAATCACGGCATCCACATTCACGATGCGATAGCCGTTGTCGTCGATCAACTTCCGCGCGTGCGCGAGAAAGACTTCGCTGTCGGCATCTTTCCACTTCGGATCGGACGGAGGAAAGTAGTGGCCGATGTCACCGAGGCCGGCGGCGCCCAGCAATGCGTCAGTGAGAGCGTGAAAGAGAATGTCCCCGTCGGAGTGCCCGGAGAGCCCTTTGTCGAACGGGATCTGGACCCCGCCCAGGATCAGTTTTCGGTCTTCGACCAAACGGTGCGAGTCGTAGCCGATGCCGACTCGTAGGTCGGTGCTCATGAAGAAGCGTCGTCAGCTTCAGCAAGCTGCTGGGTCTGTTCCTGATAGAACAGCCGCGCCAGAGCCATGTCACTGGGGCGGGTGATCTTAATGTTCCGGTCGCTGCCGAGGACGATGTGGACTGGTTCGCCCAGGTGCTCGACGAGGCTGGCCTCGTCGGTACCGACGAAGCCCTCACTCTCGGCACGATCGAACGCATCCCGCAACAGCGTCGTGCGAAAGACCTGCGGCGTCTGCGCCAAGACGATCCGCTCACGCAATAACGTGGACTGAATGACGGCCTTATCCGCCTGCTTGATCGTGTCGACCGGAGGAATACCGAGGATCGCGGCGCCAACCTCCGCCGCCTTCTGGATTGTTTCCTCGATCTGCGCAATGGTTACGAAAGGCCTGACGGCGTCATGCACGGCTACGAGATCCGTGTCGGGCGATACCTGTTTAAGAGCGTTGCCGACTGATTCCTGCCGGTTGCGTCCGCCCTCGACGAGCCGAACAGGCTTTGGGTAGCCCTGTTCGGCAAGCTGCTCGCTCATCGACGCGATATCTTCCTGCCGCACGGCCATGATGATCTCTGAGATGTTCTCGGTGGCGACGAACTTCCGAATCGTGTGGATAAGGATCGGTGCGCCTTCCAACAGCATAAACTGTTTTCGGCTCGTCCCGGCTGACTCCGCCGAGTACTTTCCCATCCGTGTTCCCAGCCCCGCGGCCGGGAGGATTGCTGCGACTTTCATGGATCAGCGTCCCGCCGTTTGCTCAACTTTGTGAGAGGAAGGTGCGCCTTTCGCGACGGGTATGGGCCGGTCCTGTCCGCTCGATGCGGAAGGCGATGGGGCTTTGTCATCGTATCGTCCGAATATCATCTTGCCGGCCGTCGTCTGTAGCACGCTGGTGACGGAAACCTCAACCGTCTTTGAGATCTGCCGCCGGGCGTTGTCGACAACAACCATCGTACCGTCGTCGAGGTAGGCGACACCCTGATTATATTCCTTGCCTTCTTTGAGAATGAACACCCGCATAATCTCACCGGGCAGCACGACCGGTTTGAGCGAATTGGCAAGCTCATTGATATTAAGGATCGACACACCTTGTAGCTGCGCCACCTTGTTGAGGTTGAAATCGTTGGTCACGATCTTGCCATCGAGTTCCTTGGCAAGTTCGATGAGCTTGAGGTCGACCTCTTTGATCTTCGGGTAGTCCGCTTCGACGATCTGGACTTCCAGGTCCGCCATCTTCTGGATACGTTGGAGAACGTCCAAGCCGCGGCGGCCGCGATTTCTCTTTAGTGAGTCGGACGAGTCCGCCACCTGTTGGAGTTCCCAAAGCACGAACTGCGGCACGACGATGATTCCGTCGGCGAATCCCGTTTCGGCGATGTCCGCGATGCGGCCGTCGATGATCACGCTCGTATCGAGAATCTTGTAAGGCTTCTTGGTCTTGTCGCCGCCGAATAGCCCTCCCAGTGCACCCAGGTTCAGCATCTCACCCTTGGCCGCGCCAACGACCAACCCGACGTACCACATCACCAGGAGTACACCGACCTGCAAGAACGCCAAACTATCGGTTTGCAGTCCCGCCCCCATGACCCGGCTCATGAGATAGGCCCCGACAATCCCCAGGATCGAGCCCGTGGCGGCGCCGATGAGCCGCTTCAAACTCACGCGGCGAAGGCGCACCTCGAAGATAATGATCGCGACGCCGATGAGCAGTCCCGTGGCGGCGGCGGGAATGGGCTCAAGCCCGAAAGGTTGCACGTGATAGGAGAAGACCGAGAAGACGGCGAGGAATGCACCTCGAACAATCCAAAGGTCCGGCAAAACCGTTCTCCCAGAATGCGCTTACGAGTCAATGAATCTCGATCCCACGACAGGCGGTCGGAGCGAAATCCGAACCGAGTATATCACCGGTTGGGGGCGTGCACAAACGGAGGTCGCCGCCCATGTGACTTTGATAGGATGACGCTGCGGGAGGCGAGAACTTGAAAACAGTCAAGAGCTTGGTGACAGGATTGTTTGTTGTGTCGTTCATCATGGCCGTCATGGCGGTAGCCGCTGACCGCCCGGTGGATCCGACGTTTCTCTACCGGCGTGTTCCCAAAGTCGCGCCCAAGACCTCCGACCTCACCACCGAAAACTGCGGCTACCGTCCTCTCTTTGGAGCAGGTGACGCACAAGCATCGGCGCCCAAGGGTATCGCCCGCTATGGAGTGATCGAAGTGGATGCCGGGGGGAGTTGCGCTTCCGTGACGTACGCGAAGGAAGAGCAGATCTACTTCATCCTCGAAGGACAAGGCAGTCTGCGGTACGGCGGAGAAAGCACCACCGTGAAGCCGGACGACTTCATGTATCTTGCGCCGGGCTCGACGCACAGTCTCAGCAATAGCTCGGGCGGACCGCTTCGCGTTGTGATGATGGGCTATCACGTACCGGCCGGATCGGGCGCTTCCGGCAAGCTACAAATCTCGAACGCATCGCAGGCCGAGAAGAAGGTATTGCCGGGGCACCCCGCTTCGACGAAGTATCTTCTGCTGATGGGCGCCAAAGACAGCAAACGGGATTTGATCGCGGCGGGCCAAGTGTTGACGAGCCTTTTCATCATGGAGTTTGATGCCGGTGGCACCAATCATCCGCATCACCACATCAAGGAAGAGGAAGTCTATCTTCTGCTCGAAGGTCACGGCGAAATGGCGGCAGGTGGTGGTATGTCCGGCATCGAGGGCCGTCATGCGGCAACACCGGGCGATGCCTACTTCATTCGGCTCAACGCTACGGTGGGCTTCTATGCCGATGCCGGTTTGGGTGAGAAGAAAGCCCGCATCCTGGCGGTGCGTTCGCTGTATGCTGGCATGAAGAAGTAGCACATCGGGGAACGGTGACCAGGGACGCGCGAATTCACATCCGCGCCTCTTTCCCCGTGGTTCGGGCGCCCCGGGTCGGGCCTGGTCTTGCTGAAATACCTGTGTGATATGCTGACTTGCATCCCCTGAAAAAGCCATGATTTCGCTGTCTTCTCTCCCCCGGATTTGCGTGCCGTTGGGGGTCGCCGACGTGTCGAAACTCGAACGTCTCGCGGTAGCGGCCTGCGACGACGGCGAGGACTTTCTCGAAGTGCGTCTCGACATGCTCGACGAGCCGCAAGCGGGCATTCGAGTCTTTCGTCGAATCGCGCGGCGCTATCCCAATGTGGTGCTTCTGGCGACGTGTCGGCGCAAGCCGAACGGCGGAGAGTTTCGAGGATCGATCGAGGCGGAGATCGCGATTCTCGAGGACGCGGCGCGCGCCGGGGCGGGCATTGTCGATGTAGAGATTGAGACCGCCGAGGAAGCTCCGTCGTTGCTTGCAGTGTTCGATGGGCTGACTCGCCTGCTGATCTCGTACCACAACTTTGAGAAGACGCCCGCGCTTTCGCGTGTAATGCGCCGCCTGCAAAAGATTCCGGCTGATCTTTATAAGGTCGCCGTCTTTGCTCGCAAGCCCAGCGATGCCTTGCGCACCCTGGATCTCGCTGGCTCCGGCCTGGACCATCCCATCGTTTCGTTGGCGATGGGTGACGTCGGTGTGACGACGCGCATTCTCGGCCCGTCGCGTGGCGCGGCCTTCGTGTTCGGGTCGCTAGCGCCGAAGCCTGTCGGGAGAAGCAGAAAGTTGACCGCCGAGCCCACCGCTCCGGGCCAGATTTCGGCCGATAGTCTCCGGAACCTTTACTCGGCACATCGACGCAAGCCGACCACCCGCGTCTTCGGCGTGGTGGCTGATCCGGTGGGTCATTCGATGTCCCCGGTGCTTCACAACCGTGCGTTCAAATCTCGCCGTATCGATGCCGTCTATCTGCCGTTCCTGGTCGAGCCGCATTGCTTCTCGGACTTCTGCAAGGTTGTGCACGAGCTTCCCATAGAGGGTCTCAGTGTCACGATTCCGCACAAACAGCGGGTGATGCGGCATCTCGATTGGATTGACCCTCTTGCCAAGCGGATCGGCGCGGTGAATACGGTCTTTCGCAAAAAGAAGAAGCTCTGCGGAACCAATACCGATGTGCTCGGCGTCGTGACTCCTCTTGAGAGCAAGATGCGTCTCGCGAAATCGACGGCCCTGATCGTTGGTAATGGCGGCGCGGCGCGGGCCGCGGTCTTTGCGCTTCGAGACAAAGGCGTTGAAGTCACGCTGACGGGCCGAAACCCTTCTCGTGTGCGGCGGTTGGCGCGAGACTGCGACGTCGCATCGGTAGACCGCGACCAGCTCGCGGATCGCGGCTTCGACATCCTGGTGCAGTCGACTCCGCTGGGCATGTCTCCCAACGTCGACGACTGTTTTTTTGAGGACCGCATTCCGGCGGACGTCGTATTCGACATGGTTTACAATCCACTGGAGACGAAACTTCTTCGCAGCGCGCGGCAACAGGGCAAGACGACGATCTCGGGGCTCGAGATGTTCCTTGAGCAGGCCGCCGCGCAGTTCGAACTGTGGACGGGCGAGAGTGCGCCGCGCGGACCGATGCGCAGCGCCGTTCTCGATCGCTTGGCGCCATCTCATGCTGCCTGACTACAAAACCTTTTCCGGCTTCGCGGCCGACGCCAATGTCGTGCCGGTTTCCAAGGTCCTGACGGCCGATTTGGAGACCCCTGTCTCCGCGTATCTGAAGCTGGCGGCCGACCGTACCCATTCGTTCTTGCTCGAGAGCGTCGAAGGTGGAGAGAAGATCGGTCGCTATACCTACCTTGGCGCGGATCCGTTTCTGATCGTCGAGGCGCGGGGCGAGAAGGTGGACCTGATCCGCGATGGTAAGCGGACCCGGCGCAAAGGCAACGTGTTTGAGATTCTGCGCGAGACCGCCGCGGAGTTCCGGCCGGCGCATGTGGAAGGGGTGCCGCCCTTCTCGGCGGGCGCAGTCGGCTTTGTGGGATACGACGCAGTTCGGCTGATCGAGCCCCGCATCCCGCCGTTCAAGAAAGACGACCTGCGGACTCCCGATGCGGTCTTCATGTTCTTCTCGACGCTGTTGGCGTTTGATCACGTCAAGCATCAGATTCATGTGATCGCCAATGTCCGCTGCGATGAGTGGAAGGGCAAGCTCAAGAAGGGTTACGACCAAGCCTGCCGCCGGATCGCGAAGATCGAGAAGAGCCTTGCCGCGCCATTACGCATGCCGCCGGCAAAGGAGTCCAAGAAGCCGGTTTCCGTCCGCTCAAATTTCGGCAAGAAGCAATTCTACGCGGCGGTCAAGAAGATAAAGAAATACATTCTGGCGGGCGATGTTTTTCAAGTCGTGCTGTCGCAGCGATTGACGATGAAGCCCGAGGTGCCGCCGTTTCAGATCTACCGGGCGTTGCGGATGGTCAATCCATCACCGTACATGTTTTATCTGCACCTGGATGACACGGTGATTCTCGGGAGTTCGCCCGAGATGCTGGTCAAGGTGGAAGGCGACCGCGTTGAGTACCGCCCGATCGCCGGCACGCGGCCGCGCGGCAAGACGGGAGCGGAGGATCGGGCCCTGGCGGCCGATCTGTTGGCCGACGAGAAGGAACTCGCCGAGCACGTCATGCTGGTGGACCTCGGACGCAACGATGTCGGCAAGGTTTCCGAATACGGGTCGGTGAAGGTACCGGAGTTCAAAATCATCGAGAACTACTCCCACGTGATGCACATCGTGTCGAGTGTTCTCGGCAAGCTGCGGCCGGGACGAGATGCCTTCGATACGCTCGTAGCGTGTTTCCCGGCGGGGACGGTTTCGGGCGCGCCTAAGGTGCGCGCGATGGAGATCATCGCCGAATTGGAGCCGACGCGGCGCGGTGTCTACTCGGGCAGCGTGATGTACCTGGACTTTTCGGGAAACCTCAACTCCTGCATTGCGATCCGCACGATGATGGTTCGCAAGAATAGAGCCTACCTGCAGGTGGGCGCGGGCATCGTCGCGGACTCAGTTCCGGAGACGGAGTGGGACGAGACGATGAACAAGGCGGGTGCGCTGCTGAACGCCGTGGAAGTGGCGCGGCAGTTGTAGGGGGTTCGCTAGAACTCCCCGATGTACTGAACCTCTTCTTCGACCGTGAACCCGTAGCGGTCGACGATACGCTTCTTGAGTTCATCGATGAGCGAGCGCAGCTCCGCCGCCGTTCCGCCGCCCTGGTTGTAGATCAGATTCGCGTGGTAGTCGGCGATCGCAATTCCGCCGCGCTTCATTCCTTTGGCTCCGACCTGATCGAGAAAGTAGGCGGAAGCCACTTTGCCTTCGCGGACAGCTCGCTCGGGCACTTCGGCGGCCGCAGCCTGGGGCAAATCCTTGATGTAGAGATTCTTGAAGATGCTGCCGGCGCATCGCATCGTGGGCGGGAACTTCTCGTCCCGGATCGTGGTGATCTCGTCCGCCCGTTTGCGGAGTCCTTCTCGATCGGCGGCTTCCAGCAACAGGCCGCACCGGAGGATGATCCAGTTCTTGTTCTTCTTGAAAATGCTGCCTCGATATTCGAAGGAGCAACCCTCGTTGTCGATCTCGCGGACCTTCTCACCGTCGAAGAAGCGGACCCACTCGATGCGCTCCTGGATCGAGTGTCCGTAGGCCCCGGCATTTCCGTAAACGGCCGCGCCGACCGAGCCGGGGATGCGGGCTAGCGTCTCGATACCTTTGAGGCCCGCGTCGACGGTGGCATTTACCAATGATTCGAGTGGTGCGCCGGCGTCGGATTTGACCCTTGGGCTGTCGCACTTGATGGACTTCGCCGTGAAGCGTAGGACGACGCCTCGGTATCCCGCGTCGGAGACGATGACATTGGTGCCGTCCCCGAGGATGTAGTAGGGTGCCGCCTGGGCGCGGCAGGTTCGGACGGCCTCCGCGAAGGCTTCCGGATCAGCGGTTTCGGCGAAAAGATCGGCGGGGCCGCCGATGCCGAAGCGCGTGAATTCGCGCAGTTCGACATCCCTGCGAAGGCTTAGATTCTCGATTCGGGCGAGTGACGGCTCGATCGTGTTCAACGTAACCGGGCGATTCATACGAGCAAAGCTTCCATCTGTATCCATCGTAGAGCAGCAGGACCGGGTTGCTATAAGCTGATCCGAGAACCCCTCAATCAGGAGACGCCATGCCGACCCACTTCCCCTGCTTTCCGTCGGAAACGTTGCCCTTTCTGCGCGACCTCAAAACCAACAACAATCGCGATTGGTTCCAATCGAACAAGGCGCTCTACGACGAGAAAGTCGAAGCCCCGATGGTCGAGTTGGTGCTGGCGCTTGGGGAAGAGTTGCAAGGCTTCGGGAGCGATCTTGTCACCGCCCCGGACAAGGCGATCTACCGCATCTATCGCGACGTGCGGTTCAGCAAGGACAAGAGTCCTTATAAGACGCATGTGGCCGCCGTGTTTAGCGTCCGCGGACTCGACAAGCATGCCGGTGCCGGGCTCTACTTCCATTTCTCTCCCGATGAGTTGCTCGTGGGCGGCGGGATCTATATGCCCGGCAGTCAGGAACTACTGGCGATCCGGCAACGTATCGCCGCCGAGCACGAGGAACTGCGCGGCATTCTCAAACACCGCACGTTCAAGCGGATGTTTGGCGAGATGAGCGGCGCGCGGCTGAAGCGCATTCCCAAGGGGTTCGCGCCGGATCACACGGCGGCGGACTTGCTCGTCTACAAGCAGTTTCTTGCCGGCGGGCAGCTTGACCCGGCGATCATCGAAACGCCGAAGCTGTTCAAGGAACTCGTGAAGCGCTTTCAAGCGATCGAGCCGTTCATCGTTTTCTTGAATACGGCCCTGATCGGCGGTAGCCGTCGGGCTGCGAAGGGATTGGTGCGAGGAGGCTGAAGCCCCTCAAGGTTGGGCGTGGCGCGCCGGAACGTTGCATCCTGGGCGTGTGGGGCGTAAACTCGGTTCGCGAGGAATCCGAAGCGCTCCAGGAGCGGGGAATCGGAATCCGGGTCCAAAGGAGAGTTCTATGACGGCAAAGCAAGTCTTCCTAACGAGCGCACTGTGCGCGGTCACATGTCTGCTCGTGCTGCCGGCGGCGAAGGCGCAGAACGGTAGCTCCAAGATGCGGATGTATAACACCGTGAAGCAGAAGCTCAAGGAAGGTAAGCAGGTGGTCGGCGGGACGATCTACACTGACGACCCCAACATCTATTGCGCGATGGCTGAGGCGGGCTTCGATTTCCTGTGGATCGAGATGCAGCACAGCCCGTTGATGTACGACGACGTAGCGAAGATGATCTGGGCCTGTAAGGATGCGCCAGCCATTCCGTTCATCCGCATCCCGAACGCCACCGAGGGCGATATCCAGAAGGCGGTCGACATTGGCGCGCTGGGGATTGTCGTGCCGATGGTACACACGGTCGAAGAGGCGCAGGACGCGGTGAAGTACGCCAAGTATCCGCCGATCGGCCGACGCAGTCGTGGCGGCGGCCAGTACGACGAGATTTGGGGCGGTGACTATCGTGAGACCGCCAACGAGAACGTGATGATCGTGGTGATGATCGAGTCGCCCGAGGGTGTGGCGATGGTGGATAAGATTGCTGCCGTTCCCGGGATTGATGTCGTTTTCGCCGCTAGCGGTGACATCGGGAGTTTCACCGGATGGGAACGAACCGACCCGCGCTACATGAAGCTCATCAAGAGGGTGCACGACGAGACGCTCAAAGCGGGCAAGATTCTGGGGGGGCCGTTCTCGTGGAGCGACCGGCCCGATTTCATGTTTTTGCAAGGACCGAGCGAGACCAGTCTCATCGAGACGGGTGCGGAGGTGGAGCTTACCGGTGCGGCCGCCGGCAAGAACGAAGACGTAGCCACTGGCGACCGTTAGCGTCCTGCGTTCGCGGTCCCAACAATACCTGGAGGAAGACGGATGAAATTCACGGATACGCGGCGGCCGGTCTTGGCCGCGGCGGTAGTGTTGCTGACGATGGTCCCGGCTCTGCGCGCGGCCGATCCGCCGAAGGTTCGGGTCGAATCGGTGCGCCGCGTCTTCCACAATGGCGAGCACAACGCGTTCACGGATTTGATTCGGTTCAAAGGTCGCTACTATCTGACTTTCCGTAGTTGCCCGGACGGCCACATGGTCTTTCCGACATCGTCGATCATCGTGCTTTCGAGCGAAGACGGACGTGACTGGAAGCAGGTCAACCGCTTCAGCGTGCCCAAACGGGATGTGCGCGACCCACACTTTCTGGCGTATGACGACAAGCTCTTTGTCTATACGGGTACGTGGTATGGTGGCACGACGGAAGAGCGCGGGGAAATGAACCTGCATCTTGGTTACGGAGCCTGGAGTGGGGACGGCGAACGATGGGAAGGCCCGGTGATGCTCGAAGGCACCTACGGGCATTACATCTGGCGCGCCGCGACTCATGGTGGGAAGGCCTATCTGTGCGGTCGGCGCAAGCGCGAGTTCGCCGCGTCGAGCACGCGAGAGGATCGCAACTTGCTGACGGAAGCCGCGCTGCTTGAGAGCGACGACGGTCTCACGTGGCGCACGGCCGGGCTGTTTCAGCCAGAGTACGGCAACGAGACCGCGTTCCTATTCGAGAATGACGGAGCCCTCCTTGCCGTCGCCCGAGGCGGCGGGAGACGCAATGCGGAGGTGTTGCGGTCCCGGGCGCCGTTTACAAAGTGGGACCGGAAAGACCTCGGCCGCTACATCGGCGGCCCCCATGTCGCGAAGTGGGGCGAACGCTACTTTGTGGGTGGGCGCAAGATTGTGGATGGCAAGCCTTCGACGACGCTCTCGTGGCTGGTGGACGACGAGTTGGTCGAATTCGCCGAACTGCCGAGCGCCGGTGACAACTCGTATCCCGGCTTTCTGGAACTGAGCCCGACGCGGGCGTTGGTTTCCTACTACTCCACGCACGAGAAGGACGCAGCGGGCGAGCCCATCACCGCCATCTATCTTGCGGAGCTGACGATCGTCGAGGATTGATGCCGGATGTCCGCGCCGCTCACGTTTGCCGCGATGACCGCCGACGATTGGCCTGTCGTGCGCGAGATCTACGCGCAAGGCATCAAGACCGGTCAGGCGACGTTTGAGACATCGGCTCCTGATTGGGAGAGTTTCGACCGCTCCCATACGCAGGATTGCCGCCTGATCGCGCGACAAGGCAACGAGATCGTGGGCTGGGGGGCGTTATCCCCTTTCTCGTCGCGGCCTGTTTATTGCGGTGTGGCCGAGGCCAGTGTGTACATCGCGGAAGCAGCGCGAGGGAAGGGTATCGGGACCGCGCTGCTGACTCGGTTGATCGATGAGTCGGAGCGAAATGGCTACTGGACACTGTTGAGCAAGATATTCCCCGAGCACGCAGCGAGTCTAGCCCTTGTCAAACGGCACGGTTTCCGTGAGGTGGGCATACTGCGGCGCATTGGCAAGCAGCACGGTGTTTGGCGGGATGTGGTCTTGCTGGAGCGGCGCGTCGCTGATTAGACATCCGGCTTCGGCCACAGAATTTACCCCCATCCGCGGTCCGAGTACCCGCATGATTTCCCTTGTGCCTACGGTTGTGCACCACAAGCAGAGGCGCTGCGGCCGGCTAGCTAATCTCGGTCGGTGGGCGGGCGGCGGTCGGTTTTTCGACGGCCTTGGACCTTCTTCTCGTCGAGGCGGCGTTGCACGGCCCCGCGGGAGGGACGCGTCTTCTTTCGGGCCTTTGGACGTTGCAGGGCCCGGCGGATCAGGTCGGCGAGCTTCGCACGGGCGTCCTCACGGTTGCGAGATTGGTCGCGGGTGCGGCTCGATGTGACGATCAGGTCGCCGCCCTCGGTGAGCCGCGGTTTGAGGCGTTCGAGCAGGCGGTATCTTTCGACACCCTCCAGGATGGCGCTCTGCTCCGGGTTCCAGCGGAGTTCGACTTTGGTTTCGACCTTGTTGACGTTCTGTCCGCCCGGACCACCGGAGCGCGCGAAGGCGAGGCCGAGTTCCGCGGCGGGGATCGTCAGGCTCTCGTTGATGATGAGGTCGTCCATGGGTCAGGCATCCTTGCCCGCTCTTGAATTGTAATCTTCCTTACCCCCGCCGCGAGACAGGCGCTTGACTCACGGGTCACTTCATACTAATTTATTAGTACGAATGAGACAGAAAGCGAAAGTGCTCACCGAGCAGGAACTCGAGATCATGAAACCCGTCTGGGAGACGGGCCCCTGCACGGTGCGTGATGTTTATGAGCTGCTGCGAAAGAAGCGGCAGGTTGCCTATACGACGGTGATGACGATGATGAACATCCTGGTCGACAAGAAATACCTGAAGAAGAAGACCATCGGCAGGGTGTTTCACTACGAGCCGACGAGACCCAAGGAAAAGGTTGTGAGTGCGATGGTGCAGGATTTCGTCGGCAGGGTGTTCGATGGATCGGCACAGCCATTACTGTTGCACTTGGTGGAAGACAGGCGGTTGACCGAAGCAGACCTGAAAGAGATCGAGCAGCTAATCGAGGAGAAACGGAAATGACCTCGTGGTGGCTCGGAAATTTGGCCGAATACTCGTTGCAGGTTGTGTTGCTGGTGGCTGTCGGCGGGTTGCTTCCGGCGGTGCTTCGGTTGCGTGAGCCGCGGATCAGACTTGTGTACTGGCAGGTATTGCTCGCGTGCTGCCTGCTGCTTCCGTTCGTACAACCTTGGCACGTGCCCGGGCCGGCAACCCTTCCCACGCTCTTCAATTTTGAAGCCTCGGTGACCGCGGCGGCTACGGGGCATGGTGGTTCGTTGGGTTTCTGGATAGGGGCCGTTCTTGGAGTCGGGGCGGTTGCTCGGCTGCTTTGGCTCGGCGTCGGAATGATTCGGCTCGCCCGCCTGCGAACGACCGCGAAGCACATGGACGGCGTACCCGTGGAAGCAGGACGGGATACTCAGTTCTGCGTGACCCCACACGTCGACGGGCCGGTGACGTTTGGGTGGCTTCGTCCGGCGGTACTGCTACCCGAGTCGTTCCCCTTGGCGCAACCGGATACGCAAACCGCCGTGCTGATGCACGAACTAGTGCACATTGAGCGCCGCGATTGGCTGTGGACAGTGGCGGAAGAAGTGGTTCGCTCGGCACTGTGGTTTCATCCGGCGATTCGCTGGGTCATAAGTCGGATACAGCTAGCCCGTGAGCAGGTTGTTGATCGCGAAGTCGTGAAGCGAACCGGCGGCCGTGAGGCGTACCTGCGCGCATTGGTCGAGATTACCAAGGCCCGCGTGGCGCCCGCGTTGTCGGCAGCGCCCGCCTTCTTGCGAAAGCGGCATTTGAAAGCAAGAGTGCAAACACTACTGGAGGATGTTTCGATGACGAAGTTTCGAATGATGGTTTCTCTAGGCGGGATGACCCTGTTGCTTATCGCCGCCGGCCTCGTAGCGGTCTCTCATTTTCCGCTGAGTGCGGCGCCTCAGGAAAGCGAGAAGGTAGAGCGAGTTGGCAACGGCACCTCGGCGCCTCGCTTGGTGGCTCGGGCGGAGCCAACCTACACCCAGGAGGCTCGCGATGCTGACGTGGAGGGAACCGTTGTTCTCAAACTCGAGGTTTGGCCGGACGGCAAGGCCCACAACGTCGAAGTTATACGAGGCCTCGGATATGGTCTCGACGAGGAGGCTACCAAGACTGTTCAGTTATGGGAGTTCGAGCCCGGGATAAAGGACGGCAAGGCGGTCCGAGTCGCGGCCACTGTCGAGATGAACTTTCGTCTCTGAGCGCCGCTACTTCTTGAACATCAGCACGTACTGATAGGGCAGGTGATCGAATGTGCGGTCGAACTTGAAACCGGCTGCCTCGATCTCTTTCCGAAAGCCGTCGCGGTCGAGCCGGATGTGGTTCTCGCGGCGCTCTTCGGACATGCGCGGGTGCTCGCGGCTGCGGTAGAAGTCGATCACGGCTAGCCGGCCGCCGGGCTTGACGGCTCTCAGGACGGTGGCCATCGTCTTATCCGGGTAGTTGATGTGGTGATAGACGTCCAGGATGAACGCCAGGTCCACTGAGTTGGCGGGCAGCTTGACATCGTTCTCTCCGCCTTTGACGAAGGTAATGTTCTTCCATCCGCCGGCCTCGGCTTTCTCTTTCGCCTCGGCAAGGAAGTCGTCTTGGATGTCTTCGGCGTAGACGTGGCCTGAGGGCCCGACGGCGTCGATCATGTACGGCAGCATGAAGCCGACGCCGGTTCCGATGTCGGCAATGGTCTCGCCGGGCCTGACGCCGATCGCCTCAAGCAATTCGACAGGTTTCTGACGCTCGACGCGGTCGGGGTTGTCGAGATTTATGGCGACGCGGGCGCGGTCCTGCTCGGTCTTGTATCCGGCGTTGGCCTTCTCGGCCACCTGGGCCAGAGCGGTGGTCGACAACGCGGTTGCGACGAGCAGAGCGCCGGCGACGGTATGGATTCGCATGTGTGTAGGTTCCTCGAGGACGCTATCGCGCAGGCTGTGAGCCCTCGCTAGCGTCAGTGTTATCATACCGCCCTAACCGGCAACGATCGTAGCCGGCTTGAAGGAGAAAAACGAGATGGATGCGCCGAAAGTGATTGCTGTTGATGCGACCGCCAAACCCTGGGAGGACCGCTTCAATGAACCCACACAGAAGATGATGTTCCGGAAAGAGCTCTATTGTGACCCGGATACAGGGATGGAAGTCCGCATTGTTCGCTACCCGGCCGGGTTCACCAATCCCCTACACATTCACCACTGCGCTCATGGCATGTATGTATTGGAAGGAACGCTTGTGACGAAAGAGGGGCGGTTTGGCGTCGGGAGCTTTGTTTGGTTTCCGGAAGGGAACGTGATGGAACACGGGGCCACGGCGGAAGAAGACGTGACGGTCTTATTCATCACGAACAAGCCGTTCGATATTCACTACGTAAAGGAAGATTCAAACGCCTGAGAAATAAGGGCTAGAAGGCGGCTTGCGATTGTGAGGTGGCAGGGACCGGACTGGCGAAGAACTGCTTGACGCGGTCAGTGGCCTCGATAGCGGCGTAGAGAGTGAGCCCCCAGAAATCTTCGTTGCCGTAGACGGCGACCCGCTGGATTTGAGCGGAGTCGCCGCTGTCACTCCAGAACCCGATGCCGCCTTTGCCGAGGACCTTATCCGTCCAGAAGTCGACGCTGCGACCATTCAAGAAGGTAGCGACGCGATCCCCGCGAATCCGCACCGAGATGCGGTTGCGGCCATCCACGCGGTAGTCTCCGGTGATATCTACTTCGATTCGTTGTTTCTCATCAGGTTGTCCACCGACGACCGGGTAGCGGACGAATTGGTAGCGCGGTTTCTTCTGCGTACCGGTCTGTTGCAGCTTGAACGCACAGTACGACTCGCGGTCGCCGGCGCGGACGGCCCAACCGAGTGATGGGCGGTCGAGAGCGAAATCGAAATCCATGAAGTAGTCGGTCAGGTCCATCGTTCCTTCGTAGAAGGTAAGATCACGGGCGCGCGCGGCGCCTGTCTCATCTGTGCTGAGGCCGCTGCCATCCCACTCGGCCAATATGCCCCCGCGGAAGTCTTCGATGTACTGGAATGCGGCACGCGTTCGGGTCTCGGCCCCAACCTGGTCCAAGCCACCTTCGATTGAAGCCCAGGCATGATCTCCCACGGGAGTGAAGAACAGGAGCATCGCCAGACCGGCGGCCCACTGAAGACGCCGATGCTTCCCCGTGTTGAACCCCTTGAGCTTTGGTTGGAGTTCCTGCCAGTAGACGACCGCTTTGGCGCGCAGCCGAACCAGGTCTGAATGTACAGACGCCTCAAGCTCACCCACACTTCCTTTGGCGGCGGATCCGCGGGCTTGCGCGCGGGCCTGGGCGGGCAGGTTTTGAGCCCAATGATTGTCCGCCTGGGGCTCATCGGCAGGCCAGTCGGGCTCCTGATCGCGGGCACCCGCATCGAAGTTGGACGGAGCGAAGTTGGATGGCTCGGGGGCAACCGGGGGAGAATAAGGGAGTTGCTCGGCGGCTTCGCGAGGCGCATCGGGGATACTTTTCGGTGCGATGGCCGACTTTTTCCTCAACAGCATGGCGGGCTGGAGGGCCGCTTTTGGCAACAACGTGCTGCTCAACCCTGAAGTCTTGCAGTCATCCGCCGTCAACACAGGCGACTTGAGACGCTGTTTGGATTCCTCACCGGACGAGGCGGGACGATCGCCGGCGGGAGGCACAGGCCTTCTCCGGGATGGGTCGGGCAGTTTTGGGGTGAATATGGGCTGCCTCATGAGTTCGGCGCAATCCGGGCACGAAACGGGCTTTCCATACCTATTTCGACCATTCTCAAGCCTGATAGTACCGATCCCGACTACCGACGACAATCCGTCGATTGTACTAGTACTGACTAGGGCAGTACTACTAACAGACCAGTACCTAGTGTTGTGCCCATCTGGCTTGACCCAACTCTAGGTTCGTGCGATAAAGCATCTAGCCGGAGGGGGGTACCCATGAATATCGACCCTTTGAACGTAATAAATCGCCGTCAGTTTGTGCAAACAG
>Ga0302123_10001167_pt1 | contig 18927 bp, 14 predicted proteins | sample CB21_321_MG_FD_203109 | JGI IMG/M metagenome (GOLD analysis project Ga0302123, IMG submission 203109) | Marine microbial communities from Western Arctic Ocean, Canada - CB21_32.1 | ecosystem: Environmental > Aquatic > Marine > Oceanic | place: Canada: Western Arctic Ocean | collected 2017-09-28 | reverse complement strand
TGGATCGAAGCTGCGTGTTACGGTTCAGCTCGTCAACGCGGCGGACGGCTGCCAGCTCTGGGGGCAGCGCTATGACCGCCGGATCGACGATGTCTTCGAGATCCAGGAAAATATCGCGCAATCGATTGTCGAGGCCCTGAAGATCGAACTCAGCCGGTTGCCGTCGCGCCCCGTTAAGACCTACACGCGCGACACCGAGGCGCACCACCTCTATCTCAAAGGCCGCTACTGGCACCATCGCTGGACTGTCGAGAACTCTGCCCGAGCGATCCGGTTCTTTGAGGAGGCGCTTCGGCGTGATCCGGCCTATGCTCCGGCGTACTCCGGCCTCGCGGACTGTTACTTTCTTCTCGGGCTCTATGGTCCCGACAAGCCCTCAACAGTGATGCCCCGGGCCAGGGCGGCCGCGCTACAGGCCTTGAAGATCGACGAAACACTCGCCGAGGCCCATTGTTCGCTGGGGTTGATTGCTTACAGCTACGATTGGGACACTCGGCGCTGCCGCGAAGAGATGGAGCGGTCTCTCAGTCTCAATCCGGGCTATGCCCTCGCCCGCAGTAAGTACGGGACTACGTACCTGACGACCGTCGGAAGGATGAGGGAAGCTGTGGAGGAGGTGGCGAAAGCGGTGGACCTGGATCCGTTATCTCCTCAGATTAACGCCGACCTGGCGTTCGCTTACCTCATGGCAGGACGGTATTCCGAAGGTGTGGACCAATGTCATAGGGCGCTGGAACTCGACCCTTCGTATGTGCGGGCCTACCTAGGCTTGGCCCTGGGGTATGGATCGCTATCGAGATGGCACGACGGTATTGAAATGGTTGAACAGGGGCTCAGGGTAGCTCCACAATCCCCGTGGTTCCTGGGACTTCTGGGTTGGCTTGTTGGCTGTGCGGGCGATGTGGATAGGGCGAAGGAATGTGGAAAACAGTTGAAGGCCATGTCGGAACGGACCTATGTATCTCCGATGTGGTTTTCCTTCCTCCATACAGGATTAGATGACAGAGACGGATTCTTCAAGGCGATGAACGCTGCATGCGACGATAGGGCACCCTGGATCCGGTATATGAATAGAGGTTCCTTTTTCTGGCGCTTTGCGTCTGATGAGCGGTTTCAGCAATTGCTGAAGCGACTCCGCCTTGATGACAGCTAAACTAGGCGCAGACCTCCTGTTGGGTTAGGGCCATCTCTTTCAGCGTCTTACGGCTTACTTTCCCCGTCAGCCCGAGTGGCATCTCCTCAAGGAAGTGGATCTGCTCCGGCGTCTTGTAGTCCGCGAGATGCTGTTTCGCGAAGTCAATCAACTCTTGCTCGTCGCAAGACGCGTTCTCGTGAGGGCACACAAAAGCGACGATCGATTCGCCCCACGTCGGATCGGGTGTTCCCACGACGCCGGCTTGAAACACCGCCGGGTGTTTGAGGAGCACTTCCTCCACTTCTTGCGGTGAAATATTAGAGCCACCGCGGATAATGATCTCCTTCTTTCGTCCCGCGAACCAGTAGAAACCGTCGTTGTCTTTAAGGGCCAAGTCGCCTGTGTACAACCAACCGTCGCGAATCGCGTCGGATGTGGCCTGTGAGTCGTTCCAGTAGCCAACCGCAGTGCCTGGGTGCCGAACAACCATTTCCCCCGCCTTGCCCACGGGCGCCTCACGGCCATGCTCGTCTAGAATTCGGACGTCGACACCCTCGGCAGGCTCACCAGCCGAACCTGTATTGATCCGGTCCCGGCGGTTGAAGCAAGTCGGGACGGCTTCGGTCATTCCGATTGCTTCTTGGATGGGAAACCCGAAGACCTGCTCAAACTCGGTTTGCAGCGCAACCGCCACCGAGTCACCGCCCGCCGTTCCGCAGAGACGCGTGAGTGTGTGTCACCCCTTTGGGCCGGGCCGTCGTCCCCGAGGTATAGAGGATGACTGCCACGTCAGATTCGGCCAGGTTGGGCAGCGAACCGTCGACTGGTGCATCAAGAAGGTCACTGAAACAAGACGCACTATCCGAGGCTTCGCTCCGGGCAGTCACAAAGAAGTCACCGACATGCGGACAGGAGTCACGCGTGGGCTCAGCTAGTGGGTAAAGCTCTGGCTCGCCGATATACATGCGTGCCTCGCAGTGCTGAAGCATGTATTCAATCTCGTCGGTCTTCAGCCGAGAATTGATCGGGACCGCGATCGCACCCGCCTTGAAACACCCGAAGTAGGCCAGCGACAGCTCGATCGTGTTGTTCATGTGCAGCGCAACCCGATCGCCCTTCGCAATCCCCCGCGCCTGAAGCCCCAGCGCCAGCCTGGTCGTCTGCTCATCGAATTCCCGAAACGTCAGCGATGTCTCGCCGCAAATCAGAGCCGTCTTGTCCGGCAGCCTCTCAGCCGTCTCGCGCAAATGTTCGCCTAGTGTCATGCCCGTGTCCCCGATCTTAGAATCATTGAGGTCCGTGTGTATGCTGGGAAGAAGTCTACGACCGCGTTCGGACAAGTACAAGGTTCTCAGGGGTTACATCGGGGTTACGCGCCCTCAATAAGGGCACGCGAGGCGCTTGGCCTGCATAGCGCCGTTCACACGTTTCGGTAGGTGGAGCGGACCTTGGCTTCTCGGCCGGGAGCTCGCAAGCACGGCATGTTTGCTCTTTGTTCGCCTAGAATGAGTGTGTGGCGGAACCAATCAATGTGGAAAATGTTCGCGACGGTTTCGTGGTATGCCTGCAAGTTACTGAAAACAAACGTGTTGATATCCAAATACGGTCCAGTCTGTTATGCACAGGTTTTCCACCGGCTCCAGAAGCCCGTGTTTATTGAGGTTTCGCCCGATTGGCGACCTGAATCCTCCGCCAATCGCCCGTCCACAGGGTAAACGCTTGTTTACGGAACAGTTACAAAACCTTTGACTGCGACCCCCGTGATCCTTCATGATTTTCTCTGGACCACTCCCTGATGTCGACTAGCCCAATCCCGATTTCCATTGAAAAGAAACTTCCTACCAGCATTGAGGCCGAGCAGTGCGTTCTTGGCTCGATCTTGCTTGATGACGCTCTCTATCCGCAGATAGCCGGCCGGCTCGATAGCGAGGATTTTCATCTCGAAAAGCATCGCCGCATCTTCTTGCGGATGAGTGAGTTGAACGCGCGCGCCAGTGCGATCGACGACCTCACGCTGACGAACGAGCTACAGAAGCACGATCAGCTCGAATCCTGCGACGGCGTGGCCTACATCGCCTCCCTCACCGAAGCTCTGCCACGGCTTTCGAGCATCGACGACTACGTCCGGATTGTCAAAGACAAGTCGCTGCTTCGGCAGTTGATTCATACGGCCGAGAACATCGTCTCGCAGTGCCTCGAGGGCAGCGAGGAAGTTGATGACGTGTTGGCGGAAGCCGAGACGGCAATTCTAAAGGTGGGCGACGCGCAGTTGCGCTCAGGGCTGTCGAGCCCGCGCCAGATCGTCGAGGGCTTTTCCGGCGGCATGTCGGCGTTCCTGGACCCGAGTAAGCGCATCCAGGGATTGTCGACGCCGTTTGTTAAGTTCGACGAAATGACAACGGGGTTGCACGAGGGCGAGCTGATCGTGATCGCGGCCCGTCCGTCGATGGGTAAGACGGCGTTGGCGCTGAACATGGCGCAGCATATCGCCGCTGATCTACCCGACAAGCCCGGCAAGCCGGTCGCGATCTTCTCGCTCGAAATGTCGAAAGAGTCACTGCTGACTCGTCTGTTGTGCGCGACCGCCAAGGTGGACAGTCATCGCTTCCGTGGCGGCTATCTCAACCAAGATGAGCGCCGCCAACTGAACCGGGCTCTGACGCAACTCGTTACTTGCAATCTCTTCATCGATGATTCGGCGGACGCGAATCTGATGGATATCAGCGCTAAGTGCCGACGCTTGCAGTCCGAGCATGGCCTGGGGCTCGTGATCGTTGACTACTTACAGTTGATGGCGTCAAAGGGACGTCACGATAACCGGACGCAAGAGATCTCGGCGTTGTCGCGAGGGCTCAAACTACTGGCGAAAGATCTACGCATTCCGGTGATAGCCCTCTCGCAGTTGAGCCGTGCGCCGGAGACGAGGCCGGGCGACCATCGTCCACAGCTCAGTGACTTGCGCGAGAGTGGTTCGATCGAGCAGGACGCCGATTTGGTAGGTTTCATCTACCGCGAAGAGGTCTACAAACCCGACCGCGAAGATCTGCGTGGAGTCGCCGAGTTCCTGATCTCCAAACAACGTAACGGCCCGACGGGAAGGATCAAGTTGGCCTTCTTGAACAAGTACGTCAAGTTCGAAAACCTGGCGGAAGATGTCGGCGATCTTGACGACGACATAGGCGGTGGAGGCATGGGTGATGGTGAACTGCCACCCTTCTAGCGTGCTCCGCTCGGTTCAGGCGCCGAGGAAGTAGGCATTGTTCGGCGCGCGATACCGGACGGCAAGCTCCGGTGTAGCCACCGGTTTCCGTTGTGCTCGGGATTCGAACAACAACGCCAGCGCTCCCGTTGTCAGCAGAGTCCGCTCGACTGGATAGAGCGGCTTTCCGGTCACGAACATCTCTTCAATGCAGTGCACGAGTCCGTCGAAGTGCGGAGCATGCCTCGCGGCCGCCCCGAAATATGTCGAGACGGGTTCTAGTCGTTCCTTAAGCTTTCCGGCAAAGGTCCAGCCGGCGGCATGGCCGCTGAGCATGTAGGCCACGGCCGAAAACCCGTCGTTGTACTCCAACCGGAACACGGCGGGCTCGCGCGCATTGTCTTCCGGACGTCCGGGTTTGGTGGTGGGGTTCGTCGCGAAGGCCCGCTGTAGAAGCGGCCGCGTCCATTGCCCTTGCGGTGAATCGCGCCATTTCCAAACGTCGTCACCTTCGATCCACTCGACCGCTCGGATGCCCGTCTCGCCACCCCGGCGGCGCTCGACCATGCACTGCAACGATTCCAGCGTATGGAAACCGTAGGCGTCGAACTGCCCATACCCCACCACCAGAGCGTTCTCGAGTTCGGAGTCAAGGGGAATCTCAAGCGGCGGCTCGCGAGTCGTGACAGGAATGGACGAACCCGCCATGAAGGGGAATCCCAACTCCCGCGACCAGTCGTACATCTGCTTGGCCTGCCGCCAGGAGTACGACAGATGCTTGTCACAGAAGACCGGAACCGACTTGCCGGTTTCGCGAAAGACTTCCGCGATACGCTTGATGATGCGATGGCGCGGATAGAGCTTCTGACCGCGGCGATTGAATGGGTAGCGGCCATGCTCGCCGACGAACAAAACCGCATCGACAGCGAGGTCATCTCCGCCGAGGGTCATCGCCTCGCGGATTGTCGGGAAGATCGGGAAGCCATGCTTCCGGCTCAGCGGACGACTCATGTCTTCGACCGCGATCTGGTCAGTGAACATCGAGACGATTTGTGAGCGCGGCTCGACGGGTCGCCCGTTTGGGGCATAGCCGTCGAGCAATCTCCCGATGATGACGTCGGCGTGAGATTGTTCGCGGTACTCGGTGACGATGGCCGCAACGCGCTTCTTCGGCGTCTGTGCAGAGGCGACGAGCGTGGCGCCGGTGGCCGATAGAAACGTGCGCCGGCTCAACCGGCCCGACTGTCGGAGTTCCATTGAGAGTGCTCTCACTTGGGCGGCAGAGTCTTTGCGAACCGCAGAGCGCGATCGACCCAGGCTCGCAAATCATCGTCCGCGTCGTATCCCTCGGGGTTGACGTAGGCCATGCTCTTGAGCGGCTTGCCGGTGAAGTCCATCGGGCGGGTATGAGGCTCCATCAGGGCCTTCGCCGCGTCCTCGTTCCCGAGACGCAGCATTAGATCTTCTCCGTTGACACCGCAGCACATATGGCCGTTGTACAAGAACGCGATGCCGCCAAACATCTTGCGTTCTGTCACACCCCTCGTTCCATCGAGGACGCTGCGTATGCGCTCGGCGACTTCTTCGCGGTAAGCCATGGCGTTAGCGTAGCGGGATCGGACAGCTAAAGCACACGCGGCCTTTCGCGGTCCGCACCCGTTGCTTGTGGCATTGGATCGATTCCGATCCGTCTGGCGGTGGCATACTGATTGGTTCCGATGGCATCCGAAGTCAGTGCAGTCCCGCCGCTGGTTCAGCCGGATCTTCGCGAGCGGCTGGGGCGGTATGCGTTCGTCGCGGCGTTTGTGTCGTGCGTTGCGCAGGTCGTTGCGATCTTCGTGGCCCATATCGGGCTCGTGGCGGCGTGCCTCGGCTTGGCTGCATCTCGAGAACGCATACGGATGCCGCCGGTTGCGGTGCCTCTTTTGGGCTTTGCCCTGTGGACAGCGCTTTCGCTCGCGTTTTCGGATGACCCGGCGGCGGGCTTCCCCCAGGTGCGGAAGCTGTTCGTGTTTCTGGTGCTGCCGGTGGTGTACTCGCTGTTTCAAACGATGAGCCGGATTCAGCGGTTGCTGGAGGCGATGTTCGTAGCCACGCTGGCCGGCAGCGTGACCGCGATCGGCCAGTTTGCCTGGAAGGTGGCGGAGGCGTCTGCGAGCGGTGTCAATTTCTACGACTACTATGTCGGTCGGCGTATCACGGGATTCTTCAGCCACTGGATGACATTCAGTCAAGTGCTGATGATGGTGGCCCTGGTGTTGGCGAGTTACGTGCTGTTTTACCGCTGGCGGCGCACGGCGCGAAGCGTGTGGATTGGAACCGGGGCGGTGCTTGGACTAGCGTTGATCCTAAGTGTTACTCGGAGTGTCTGGGCGGCGGCGGCGCTGGGAGTTATCTATCTCGTTTGGAGCTGGAAACCGAGGTTGCTATGGGCCGCACCGATCGGCCTGCTGCTGTTGGCGGTGGTATCGCCGGGGCTCGTGAAACAGCGGCTGCTCTCGGTCACCGAGCCGGCCTCCTACGAGAATCGACTTCTCATGTGGCGAACGGGCGCACAAATGATCCAGGCTCATCCGTGGTTCGGTGTCGGGCCGGAGCGTGTTGCCGCGCGCTTTGACGAGTTCCAGCCCGAAGCGGGCCAGGAAAGACCGTCAGGCTACTATGCCCATCTTCACAACGTGGTCATTCACTATGCCGCCGAACGCGGTATCCCTGCGGCGATCTTCATCGTGTGGCTGCTCGTGAAAGTGCTTGTCGATCACGTGTCAGCGGCCCGTCGCCGCGGGCGATCAGACGATTCACGGACGTGGCTGTTTCACGGAGTTGCCGCGGCAACCGTTGGCTTGATGGGCTCCGGCATGTTCGACCAGAGTCTCGGGGATAGCGAGGTTCTGGGAACCTACTTGGTCCTCGTCGCTTTGGGGTACCGAGCGATGGACACCGGCGTGGGGAACTCGCCTGTCGAAGCCGGCTAGCTGGCTCCGCGTCCGGCCAAGACCTGGGGAATCGACTGCAACAGAATCTTGAAGTCGAGCAGAAGCGACCAGTTGTCGATGTACTGCAGGTCAAGCTTCATCCAGGTTTTAAAGTCCACGTTATCTCGTCCTTGGACTGCCCACAGACACGTCAAGCCGGGACGCATCCGCAACCGCCGTCGCTGCCAAGTCTCGTACTGAGATACCTCCGATGGTACGGCCGGCCGTGGACCGACGAACGACATGTCGCCTCGGAGGACATTCCACAGTTGTGGCCACTCGTCGATCGAGTAGCGGCGCAGGTAAGGGCCGATCGAGGTGAGGCGGGGGTCTTTGGCGATTTTGAAAATAGGGCCGTCCCTCTCATTCAAGTGTTCTAGGCCGGGCTTCAGATCGTCGGCGTTGTCCACCATCGACCGGAACTTGTAGAACGTAAACTTCCGGCCGTTCAGTCCGCAACGAACCTGCGCGAAAATAGCCGGCCCCTGCGACGTGATCCGCACCAGCAGTGACAGCAACAGCATCGGTATCGCCAGGAACGCGAGGGAGGTTGAGGCGAGCACAACGTCGAGAGACCTCTTGAGAAAGAGACGCGCCTCGTCGTCAGGAGTCGCCGAGAAGGTCAGGAACGGCAGCGAGCCAAAGCGATCAAGATAGACGTTGCGATGGACGTGGGGGAAGAAATCGATGACGACACGAGTGCGAACGCCCTCTTCATCGCAAAGGAAGAAGATATCTTCGAGTTCGCCGATCTTAGCGGTGCTGACGCTGAAGATGATCTCGTCGATTACATGCGCACGCAGTCGGCCGGCGAGTTCGTCGACCCGCCAAACCGGATAGCTCTTGTCGAGCTGCACCTTCGGCCCCATTTGACCGCTGGGGTCGACGAAAGCAACCAGCCGGATGCCGTCCTCGCGAGCCGCCTCCATCTGGCGTCCCACTTCCAACGCCGTGGCTCCCGAGCCCACAATCACGTGAAACGCCTCGGCGCCGAACTGCCGGCGAATCCATCCGCGGAGCGGCCCCGCGGCGACTCGGTAGAAAAGCAGTAGAAAAAAGGAGAACGCGGAGAACAGCCCGATGAAGACGCGACTGATGTCCAGTCGTAGGACGAACTGAAAGGCGACCAGGGTCAGCGTGGTCAGAAAGGCCTGACGCACGGTGTCGTACAAGGCCGCGCGGAGCTGTTGGGAGTAGAGGCGGTCATAGACGCCGAACCACCACCCTGTCAGCAGCCAGATCGTGAGTGTGAAGCCGAGGACAAGGCCCTTGACCGGCGTCAGAATGTAGAATTCGCGCGGTAGAGGGAGGAATACTCGAAGCTGGTACGCAGCTTCAAATGCGACGACAAGCAGGACGATTTCCGCGGCTGCAAACAGCACAGCCGCTTTCTTACGGTGACGTTCAAACACAGGCTTTGTGAAACTGAGTCCCAGGATATCAGAGGGCAGCGGCGACGGCGAACGCTATATGTGCGGTAAAGATCACTGGACGGCTAGGAGATATGCGCGCCTTGCGTCTCGACGTAAACCGAATAGAGTGACTGACTTCCGGTCATGAATAGCCGGTTACGCTTAGTCCCTCCGAAGCAGACGTTCGAGCAGATCTCCGGCAAGCGAATCTGCCCGATGCGGACGCCGTCGGGTGCGAAGATATGCACGCCGTCGTAGCCGTCCCCGACCCATCCGGCGCTGGCCCAGACGTTGCCATCTACATCGGCGCGAATGCCGTCGGCCAATCCCGCGCCGACACCGGGCAACTCCATCGAGGCGAACTCGCGGCCGTTCTTCAGCGTCTTGTTCTCGACAACGTCCCACACTTTGATGACGCGGGGGGCATCGGGGTAGTGGGTTGCCCCGGTATCCGCCACGTACAACTTGCTGTAGTCCGGTGAAAAACACAGGCCATTCGGCTTGTAGATATCGTCGGCGACGAGGTGTAACCGCCCGGTCTTCCCGTCGATTCGGTAGATCGCCTCTTTGATGTGCAGCGGCCCTTTGTTGCCTTCGTAGTTCATGAGGCTGCCGTAGCCGGGGTCGGTGAACCAAATGTCTCCGTCCGGGTGAACGATGGCGTCATTAGGCGCGTTGAGCGGCTTGCCGTCCCATTCGGACGCGAGTACGGTGACTTTGCCGCTGTACTCGTAGCGGACGACGCGCCGATTGCCGTGCTCGCACGAGATTTGCCGGCCTTCCCAGTCGAACGTGTTGCCGTTGCTGTTGCCGGCGGGCTTGCGGAATACCGTGACGTGACCGTCTTCTTCGAGCCAGCGCATCTGGCGGTCATTGGGGATGTCGCTCCAGACTAGAAAGCGCCCGACGCCGTTCCAGGCTGGTCCTTCAGCCCAAAGCGTCCCGACATGCAGTCGCTGGATGGGCGTATTCCCTAGCCTGTACTTCGCGAAGCGGTCATCGATGATCACAATATCGGGGTCTGGGTAGCGGACCGGTGATTTGCCGGACCAGTCCCGTTGTGCCGACGCCGCGGCCGGCAAGAGCGCTGATCCCGCGAGGGCCGTCGACATGAACGACCGGCGGTTCGGCAATATGGATGGATTCTTCTTGGCTTCCTGGCTCACGTTCATACTCCCTACAGAGGCTTCCACCTAGAGTAACCGAATCACTCCGTGGCGGTTGTCGGTGCCGGCACTGCGGCGGATTGAATCACGTCCTGAGTACGATAGCGTACAATAAGGATATTCCCGCCGGGGTTCTCGACCCGCTCTTTTCGCCCTTCGATTCGTGATTCTGACCGCCGACCCAGCTACGGTTGGCTCTAATAGCGACGTCTTCACGCACTGGCGGCGTCGGCTCCTCTTCCGACATGGCTACAGCATCCAAAGCGAACCCCGACGCCCGTTCCCGCAAGCCTGAGGTGATCGTTGACGCTTCCGGCGTTGCCGCAGCCGCGGAGGTGCTCTCTCAACAGGACATCATCGCTTTCGATACGGAATTTCTCCGTGAGAAAACGTTCTATCCCCGGTTGGGACTACTGCAACTTGCCGACCGCAACAACACTTGGCTGGTCGACCCGCTGGCACTCTCTAAGGACGATCTCAAGCCGATTCTCAAGGTCTTGACCAACCCCAAGATTCTCAAAGTCGTACACGCGGCCGAGCAGGACCAGGAATGTCTTAACCACACCTACGGCATGCTCGCCGCGCCATTGCTCGACACCGCAATCGCGGCGGCGCTCACAGGTTTGGGAGATCAAATCGGCCTGGGCCCGCTGCTTCGCAAGCTGGTCGACGTCAAGCTCCCCAAGGGCCACACTCGGACCGACTGGACGAAAAGGCCGCTGCCTCCGGCGATGGCCGAATATGCCGTTGGAGATGTGAAGTACCTGGTGGAGGCCGCTGAGATCCTGCTTGCTGATCTGGACAAGGCTGGACGTCGCGAATGGGCCCTGACGCTCTCCGCCGGGTTCACCGATCCTCGCCGCTTTGAGCCCGACGCGGACGCCATCGCGGCGCGCCTCGTATCCGGCCGCAGTACGGGGGTCGCCACCTATGCCGTCTTGCGGGAACTCGCACGCTGGCGAGAAATCAAGGTTCGCAAGTCCGATATCCCTCGGCGCTGGATCGCCGAAGACAGCGTTCTGCTCGGTCTCGCATCCGCGCGGCCGGAGACGCTGGAAGATCTCTCTCATTTCCGTGGCCTTGGCCCGAAACTGATGGAGAAGGAAGGTCAGGCGATTCTCGACGCCATTCGACGCGGCAACGAGATTCCGCCCGAAGAGCGTCCCACGCCTCCACGTAAGACCCAGCCGGATGCCGACGAAGCGCCCGCCGTGTCGGTGCTCAAGTGCTTCTTGAGCCTGCTGGCCCGCGAACACCGCGTGCCGGCGCGTTATGTCATCGATCCCGAGAATGTCGTCAAGCTTCTGCGCGCTCGTTTCCAGAATACGCAAGAACTTGCCGAGGCCGGATTACTCAAACCCGGTGTCTCAGAAGAAGTGGGCGAAGCGTTGATGGAAGTTCTTAACGGCCGCCAAGCGCTTACTTTCTCAAAGGGCCGCGTCAAGTACATCGAAGTCCCCGACGGGCAAGCCTCGCGCAAGACTCTCTCCCGCCGCTAAGGAAACTGCTTGGCTCGCACGTGTTCCAGGGCCGCGGCAGCCGCAGTGTCGTCGATACGCCTAGTCGCTCGATAGTATTCGATGAGCTCGGAAATCTTGTAGAGGCTATGAACGGGGCATCCTCGCTCTTCGAGGGCTCGATCTCCTCCTTGTTCCCGGTCAACCACGACCAAGACGCGCGCGACCTCAAGACCGTCTTTCTTTAGTTCATCGATCGCCCGCAACTTCGTACGGCCCGACGCCATGACGTCGTCGATCAATGTGATCTCGCGGGTCTTGTCGCGGGTGCCCATGTAGGAACTCGTCCCCGACTCACCGCCCGGGTAGGTCGCCGGTTTCTTACGTAGCTGCCCGTAGGACACGGGGAGCACTGTCTTGCGCGCGATGAGCGCGAGGGAAAGAGCAATAGGCGTGGCGGTATCAGGGATCCCAATGACTTGTTGCGGAGGGACGAACGGCGAAAACGACACGTCCAAGATGCGGCACAACTCCCGATGGAGCGCGCCCGCAAGCTGTTCGAGTAGCTCAAGGTCGTCGTAGAGCTTGTGACGCAGGTCGATGAAGATCGGTGTCCGCAGCGCATATTCACGTTGCACGCGTTCCCCGATGAGGATGAGCCCTTTCTCCCAGAGAGCGTCCAGTAGCGGATCTTTGGCTGGGGTGGTGTCAGACATGGATCCGTCGATTCTCGTGGGCCACAACCCTAACCACTGCCGTGAACATGCTTTTCCATGCCTTCCCAGTGCGGGTCACGAAGGGCGCGCTTGAGAACCTTGCCCGTGGCGCCCTTGGGGAGTTCGGCTTGGAACTCGACGGATTTCGGTACTTTGAATCCCGCCAAGTGTTCTCGGACGTGGTTCTTGATGTCGTCCTCCGAGGCCGTTGCGCCGGGCTTGAGCACGACATAAGCCTTGGGCACCTCGCCCCACTTCTCATCGGGGACGGCCACGACGGCGGTTTCATAGACGGCCGGGTGGGCGACGAGAACCTTCTCGATCTCAATGGACGAAATATTCTCTCCTCCGCTGATGATGACGTCTTTCTGGCGGTCAACGATCAGGAGGTAGTTGTGCTCATCCCACACGGCGACGTCGCCGGTACGAAGCCAGTTGTCCCTGACAACTTCGGCGGTGGCCTCCGGCTCGTTCCAGTAGCCGTCCATCACGATGTCGCCCCGGAAAAGGATTTCGCCGATCGTCGTCATATCCTTCGGAACATTGTTGCCTTCGGCATCAGCCACGCGGGTCTCGACGCCGGGGAATGAGAAGCCGGTCATGGCTTGTCGGCGGATGCGTTCTTCGTCGGACACGTCGCCGAGCGTGTCTTTGACGTGGGCAATCATCGCAACGGGTGAGGTCTCGGTCAGTCCATATCCGGCGAACACGGAACACTTGAGCTTTGCTTCCAACTCGGCTACGAGGGATGGTGATGAGGCCGCGCCGCCCAGCATGATTTCTTCGAGGCTCGATATGTCGTAGCGCTCAAGCTCCGGGCAGTTCACAAGCGCGGTCGCCATTGTCGGGACGGCGCATAGGCCGGTGGCCTTCTCTTGCTCAATCAATTCCAGCACGTGCGCCGGCTCGAAACGCTTGACCATCACGTGACGTCCGCCGGTAAGCGTCACGGTGTGCGCTTTGCCCCAGCCATTCGCGTGGAATAGCGGGATGGTGTGCAACTCGACTTGCTGGTCCGCCGGCTGGCGATGCCCGCGCCGATAGGTGCCGATGAGGCACGTGAGCGCGTGCAGATGGAGTGTGCGGTTGCTGAGCATCACACCCTTGGGCCGGCCGGTGCTGCCGCTGGTGTAAAACAATTCCGCAATGGCGTTCTCGTCGTACGTTGTGAAATCGATCGGCTCGGGGACGGCCGCCGCCAGCAGTTCCTCGTAAGTTTGCGGATGAACCCACGAAGGCAAATCCGGATGAGCCGACAGCGACACCCAGCGGATCTCGGGCCGACTTGTGCGTAGCTGCTCGATAAGAGGAAGAAACTCCGGGTCGAAGATCGCGACTTTCGATCCTGAGTGCTCCAGGATGTAGGCCTGCTCTTCAGCGGCGAGACGGACGTTGAGCGAAAGCAGTACAGCCCTCGCCATTGGCACCCCGTAGTAGGCCTCGAGCAGCGGATGGCAGTTGAAACTGAGCGTCGCGACGCGGTCGCCGTCTTCGATACCCAGCCCTCGAAGGGCGGTGGCAAGCCGCGCGGCACGGTCTGCGAGTTGCTGGTACGTGAAGCGCTTCTCGCCATCCACGATCCCTACCTTCGTGCCGTATTCGTCAGCGGCCCAAAGCAGAAAGCGGATCGGGGTCAAAGGCAGATTCATCCAGGAGGTCTCCTCGTTTCGCGGATATACACGCGGGCAACGGAATAACAGTTTACCCCTGTGGTGGCGCGCGCCACTTCGGGGCCGCTCGGGTTCGCGTAGAATGGCAGTGACTCGGATCATGCTGATCATCGACTGCCACGCCCATATCACCTCGCCGGACGAAGAGCGCTATCCGCCGCGACCCGTCAAGCCTTTGCGCGTGCCCAAGGGTACGGGTTCGCTCGACGAGCTTCGCCGTACAAGCCTCGCCAACGGCGTCACGGCGGTGCGGGCGGTTCATACCGTGTCGTTCTACGACTACGACAACCGTTATCTCTGCGATGCCGCGAAGCTGAACCCAAGCTGGGTGGCGGGCGTCTGTACGCTCGAACCGGACGATCCGCACAGCCCGGGTCTGATGGAAGAGTTTGTGCGTGACTACGGCATCAAGACATTGCGTAGCACGCCGGGAAACAAGCGCACGACGTTTGACCACGACGGCGTGCGCAAGCTCTGGCGCGTCTGTGCGGATGTCGGCGCGACGCTGGATATTTTCCTGATGCGGCCCGAGCACGTCGAGTCGGCGGAGAAGCTGCTCAGCGAGTTCCCCGATATGATCGTGGGCTTCTGCCATTGCATGGATCTCAAGCCGGGACCGCGCTATGACGAAGTGCTTGGCCACGTGCTCCGGCTGTCGAAGTACAAGAACCTCTACGCCAAGGTGGACTTCATCAGCACCGGGACGGAGCAGGGATATCCCGGCGCTGATCTCCACGACGCGGTGCTCAAGATTATTGATGCCTATGGGCCGGAGCGTTGCGTATGGGGGAGCAATTTCCCGAACTCGCTGTGGACGCCTAAGGTGACCTACGCCGAGCACTTGCGGATCTTCACCGAGGCTCTTCCGCTGAGTGAAGAGGCCAAGGCGCAGGTGCTGGGTGAGACCGCGCGTCGGCTCTGGTTCCCTCAGTTGTAACTCGCAGCGGTTGCTTTTCCACCGTGTCACATTGTTTTCCGGTCAGCTCCTCGGATTGTTGCATCCAATTCGCCGGGCTGTGGCGGAACGTGGAGTAAACTGGAGGAGCCCTTCCCCCTTGTGTTCCCGAGACTACGATGCAGCGCCTTCTTTGCCATCTTTGGCTACTGGTTTGGCTTGCGTGCCAACCTTGCGCTGTTGTCTCTTTCGCCCAGCCTGATGATCGACGGGAATACATCGATCAGCTTGCCCAAACGGACGCTTGGCAGTCCCACATTGACGAATCCGCGGGAGAAGAAGTCGAGTATGAAGAGGCCCGCGAGCATCTCGATCAGGCGCTAGAAATTGCCGAGAAATTCGGCCCCGAAGACCCTCGGCTTTCCCAGACACTCAAGGCGCTCGGCGACCTGGAGTACGGCTTCGATGACCCCGATTCCGCTGAGCCTTCCTATAAATGGGTGTTCGACCTTCGCAAAGGAGACAACCTCCAACCTGCCTTCGACTGGAGTCATCACGACGAAGCCGAGGGTTTCTACGAGCGAGCGCTTAAGATTCGTGAAGACCACCTCGATCCCAATGACCTCGACCTCGCCCGCAGTCACCAGGACTTGGCAGAGATCTATTACAGGGGTGGCCGAGAAGACGAGGCGGCGGAACACTTTGAACGGGCGCGTGACATTCTTCAAGAGGTGCTTGGTGAAGACCACGCCGATGCCGCACACATCTGGACTCGCATTGGCTGGAACCAGTTCTACCTTGATGAGTTTGATGAAGCTGAGAAATCCTTTCAACACGCGATCGCGCTACGCATTGCCGCGAACGCGGAGCCGGAGAACATAGCTGACTACCGCGAAGAGCTGGGCCGATTCTACGTCAAGCGCGGTCAACCCGAAAAAGCCACCGAAACGTTCGATCAGGTACTTAGCATCTTGGTGGGCCTTTGGGGCGAATCAGATTCGCGATTCCTAGCAAAGCTGCGAGAGCTTGGGGAGGTCCATGGTCTCTTGGATCAGCGCGGCGAACGGGAAGCGCTTCTGCAGCGGGTGCTGCGAATCCAAGAGCGAGCTCATGGCCCGGATTCGATCGAGGCAGCGGAAGCGTTGTTCGCTCTCGGCGATTTCTGGAATAGCGGTAGCACGCAGGGGATCGCGGAGCATTTCTACCGGCGGTCGGCGGGCATTCGCGAAGCAACCGAAGGAGAATCACTGGCGCTCGCTCACGATCTGACGTGCGTGAGCAGTATGCTCCGCCAGCAGGAACGCTACCGAGAGGCCATCGAGCCGGCGCAACGAGCCTACGCGATTCGTTCCGCCCAGTTGGATGCACCGGATGAGCGGATCATCCAATCGCTCTACCATCTCGCGTCACTCTACGGGTTCACGGAGGACTACGACGAAGCCGCGGTCTACTACGACGAGCTCGTTGCGATTAGGGAAGTGGAGAATCCGACTTCTGATGATTTAGCGTCAGCTCTACGGTCGCTCGGAGGTACCTACTTGCAGGCTGGGAGACCTGACAACGCAGTAGAGGCGTTTGAGCGTGCGGTGGCCATCCTGGAAGCGCACGACGACCCTCCTTTCGACCTCGACGGAGCGCTCTTCCAGCTTGCCGACGCCTACGAAGCGCAAGGGCGTGTCGGCGACGCAGCGGCGGCCAGGAACCGGGCCGAGAAGATCAGGTCGGAGCAGTTTCAAAACGCTCTCTCGGCAGGCTGGAAGCAATTCGTCGAGAAGACGTTTGGGTCAACGAGCGGGTGGGTTATTGTCCCGCTGATCCTACTGTTCGTCGGCATCATCTTGGGCATTGCCGCGGGCATGACGGCACTAGGTGCGGTGCTGGTTCGCAAGTTGTTGCGTCAGCATGAGCCGCCGCCTGGCGCCCCCGTCGAGCCTGAAACCCCGGAGCCGACCGAAACCGGTCCGCCCGCGCCCATCATCCTTCCCGGCGAGTCGGCGCCGCAGCCCGCTCACGCCGGCGAAACCGGCGCCGTTGGATCTGTATGGGCCGTACCCACCCCTGTGGACTGGACGCCGGCCGCCCTGGAACCCCCGCCGGTTGCCGAGGTATCGCCTGCGGGTGCGCCGCCGATCATCCTCCCTCCCGAAGCGGCGACCACCTCTCCCCCCGAAGAGCCATCTGAACCGATCGTCACCCGGCGCTTCGGCTTCCGCGGCCAGGGCGGATCGTTGTTCGGTATCCATATCGTCAACATGTTGTTGGCGCTGCTGACGCTCGGCATCTACTACTTCTGGGGCAAGATCAAAGCGCTGAAGTATGTCTACAGCCAGGCCGAGTTCGATGGTGACCGTTTCGCCTTCCACGGCACGGGCAAGGAGCTGTTTCTCGGCTGGCTGCGGGTCATCCCGTTCATTCTGCTGCTCTACTTCTTCCCGCAGATACTGGGCATGCTCTGGGATTCGGAACTGGCTCAGATCATCGGCGTCGTCGTACTCGTGGTCGGCATTACGGTCATCATCCCGATTGCGCAGATCGGCGCCTACCGCTACCGGCTGAGCCGCACGTCGTGGCGGGGCATCCGCTTCTCCTTCCGTGGGCGGACGAAGAAATACTTCTTGATCTATCTCAAAGGCCTCGCCTTGACGCTACTCAGCCTGGGCCTCTATTCTCCGGTGATGATGGTGGAGTTGTTGCGTTACCAGTACGCCAACACCTACTTCGGCAACACGAAACTGCGCTTCCACGCGCGGGCCATCGAGATCTTTCCGGCGTTTATCCTGTCGTGGGTGTTGAGCTTCGCTACCCTTGGCCTGTTCGGGTTTTGGTATCAAGCGGAACTGGCTCGCTATTTCTGGTCGCACACAACGTTCGCGACATCGCGCATGCGCTGAACAGCCACCGGCGGAGGTCTTCTGTGGCTGACCGTAAGCAACGGCCTGCTGGCTGTATTCACTCTGGGGTTGGCCTATCCGTGGGTACAGGTGCGGACGGCCCGTTACTGGCTCAGCAATGTTTATCTGGAGAACGAGCTCAATATGGCGGTCGTGGAACAAGACGCGCAGCAGGTGAGCGCCGCGGCCGAGGGCATGGCGGACTTCCTGGATCTGCCGATGGGCTTCTGAGGGCGAGAAAAATGGGGACAGTCCACGGCGCGCCACTTGCAGAGTCCTTAGACAAAGAACCCACCCGGGTGGCGCTTGGTACAGTCCCCCATTCTTCTCGGCGTCAAACTTGCGGATGACACGATGATCACGCCGCTAAAGCATGAATGGACCGCGTCCTATTTTGACGCCGTTAGCGCGCGCCGCCATACCGTCGCGGTTCGCATCACGCCTGACGGGCTGGCGATCACTCGCGACGGCGACACCGATCTGTTCTGGACGTATCCCGAGATTCGGCAAACACAGGGCAACTATGCCGGCGAGCAAGTGCGCCTGGAAAGAGGAGAGCCGATTGCCGAGACGCTGGTGATCGCAAACGAGGACTTCCTCATAGCCCTTCGTCAGGTGGCTCCGAACCTCGTCACGAGGTTTCATGACCCGGGCATCCGCGCGCGCCGCTGGAAGCTTACGGCCGCTGCCGCCGTGGCAGTCGTTCTACTCGGTTCCGGCATGTATTTTTGGGGTGTCCCGGCCTTGGCGAACCTGTTGGCGGCTCTCATGCCGGTCTCGTGGGAAGAGCGGCTCGGTAAATCGACCATGGCGATGTTTGTCTCTGAAGACGACAAGTGTTCAAACGAACCCGGCATCGCGGCGCTCGACACGCTTGTGGCCAAGTTGAGCACGGGCGTTGACGATTCGCCCTACAACTTTCACGTCTCCATCGCCAACGATAGTATGGTCAACGCCTTCGCCGGACCGGGGGGCTACATCGTAGTCTTCCAAGGTTTGCTCAAACGGAGCGAGACACCGGATGAACTCGCCGGCGTGCTGGCCCACGAGATGCAACACGTCGTCCAGCGGCACAGTACACAGGCGCTCTTCCACGAGATGTCGGCTCAAGTTTTGCTATCGGTTCTTTCCGGCGACACATCGGCGACGCCGTTTGGCATCGACGGCGCGGCCATGCTGGTTGACCTGCATCACCAGCGCTCTCACGAGGAAGAGGCCGACCGGGAAGGCATGCTGCTGCTACAGAAGGTGAAGGCTGACCCGCGGGGCATGGTCGATATGTTCAAGCACCTAGTGTAGTGTCTCTAAAATAGTTTTACATTTAGAGACCTTACGAATAATCTGGTCGGCAGTGGCGGACCAGACAAAAGGTCGGGGGGCTTGGTTGTGGTTTTGGATATAGGTTTCGATG
>Ga0302123_10001165_pt1 | contig 18941 bp, 14 predicted proteins | sample CB21_321_MG_FD_203109 | JGI IMG/M metagenome (GOLD analysis project Ga0302123, IMG submission 203109) | Marine microbial communities from Western Arctic Ocean, Canada - CB21_32.1 | ecosystem: Environmental > Aquatic > Marine > Oceanic | place: Canada: Western Arctic Ocean | collected 2017-09-28 | reverse complement strand
AGGCCGGGAAAGCACCCACGCCAGGGCCACGTCAACCGCCGAATAGCCCCACTCAGCAGCCAGCCTCTCCAACTCTGCTGCCATAGCGAGCGCACCCTCATTGAAGGCGGAGCCCGTCATTCCAGCGAAGCGTAGGCTTCCGGGATGGGGCCTATCCAATTTGTCTGGTCCGGTCAAAAGACCACCACCGAGAGGACTGAAGGCAGTCAGGCTCAAACCAAAGTGGTTGCTGGAGGGCATCATATCCCGTTCGACACTGCGGTCGGCCAGACTGTAGCGCACCTGGTGACAGACCGGTTTCTCAATACCCATCTGCTGGGCCAGCGTCACCGCCTGCGCCACCATCCAACCAGGGTGGTCGGAGAGGGCGTAATAGCGAATCTTCCCCTGTCGTACCAGGTCGTCAAAGGCGCGCAGCGTCTGCTCCATGGGCGTCGTGGGATCGGGATGATGGGCATGGTAGATGTCCACATAATCGGTCTGGAGTTTCTGGAGGCTCCGGTCAATCTGCTGCATGATGTGAAGCCGTGTCAGCCCGCCACCGTCCACTCCGCCCCCATTAGGGCCATTCGACATCCTCTCTTGCACCTTCGTGGCGAGGATCACCTCGTGGCGCCTACCCCTGAGCGCCTTTCCCACCAGCGCCTCCGACGACTCTCGTTCGGCGGCCTTGGGTAGGCCTGAGCGGTCGAACCGCGGCTGGTCACCGTAGGAGTTCGCCGTATCGATAAAGTTGATACCCCGTTCCAGGGCTCTACCGATGAGGGCGTCCACATCTTTGGCCAGGGGGGCAACTCCGAACGGAAATGTCCCAACGCAGATTCTCGAGACCCATACCCCCGTTTGGCCCAGCAACGCGTACTGCATGGCACTCCTCCATAGTCGGATTAGGATCCTCAGATTCTAGCATGTGCATCTCGCCCTCGAACCTCGGAAGGCCCCGGCGTATAATTACGCTGATAACCTATGAATAGAGGATCACGTTCCAGAGAGCTCCGCTCGGATACAGCGGCGAGTCCCGTCAACCTGAGACGGATCGCCGGTTTCCTGACGCCCTACTGGCGGCGGTTTATCCTAATCCTCATCGCCGTGGCCGTGAGCGCGGTGCTGGGTCTCATCCCGCCGCTTTTGGTACGGAGTATCCTGGACGACGCCATCGCCGGAGGCGACGGTGGCCTGCTGAAGGGTCTCGCCGGGGGACTGGTCGCGACAGCTATAGCTGCAGGCCTTGCAGGTGTCGCCCGCAGCTACCTCAACACTGTGGTCAGCCAGCGCATCATGTACGACCTAAAGGTGCGCATGTACCGCCTTCTTCACTCGCTATCGTTGCGCTTCTTCACCGACCATCGGACCGGCGAGATGATGTCTCGCCTCACCAGCGATATTTCGGGCATCGACACAGTCATATCCGGGACGCTGGTCACCATCGCATCCAATATGTTCATCCTCACCAGCACCCTTATAATCATGCTGGCGTTGAGCTGGCAGTTCACCCTGCTGTCCTTGAGCCTCCTGCCCTGGCTCATCCTGCCAACGCTGACGGTTGGGCGTCTGCGCCGAAGGCTTCGCACGAACCGCCAGCAGCAAAACGCCGCGGTGAACGCCCAGATGGCTGAGAATCTAAGCATCAGCGGCGTGCTCTTGGTCAAGACCTTCAATCGAGAGCGCACCGTCTTGAACCGGTTCGACCACGACACGCATCAGCTCATGGACCTTCAGGTCCGTGAGGCGCTGGTGGGCCGATGGTACTTCATGCTACTAGCCCTCGTGACCACTGCGGGGCCCGCGCTCATCTACTGGTCCGGCGGCTTGCAGGTTATCCGCGAGGTCGGCCTGGAGGGTGGCATGACCGTCGGAACGGTTATCGCCTTCGTGCTTCTCATGGGGAGGCTCTACGGACCCGCCACCGACCTCATGAGCCTACATGTGGATGTAATGACCTCCCTGGCCTATTTCGAGCGCATCTTCGACTATTTGGACCTGACGCCTGATATTGCCGACGCACTAGGTGCGGTGGTGATGCCCCCGCTACAAGGGCGGGTGCGCTTTGAACACGTGTCGTTGGAATATGTCCCGGGGATTCGCGCGGTGGACGATGTCACCGTGGAGGTAGAGCCCGGCCAGCTGGTGGCGCTGGTGGGACCAAGCGGCGGGGGCAAGACCAGCATGACGTATCTAATACCCCGGCTGTACGACGCGACGAGCGGGACCGTTTGGCTGGATGGGCACGACATTCGCGGGGTGACCCTGGAGTCGCTTCGGAGGCAGATCGGGGTTGTCACTCAAGAGACATTCCTGTTCAACACTACGGTGGCCGAGAATCTGCGCTTCGCCAAGGAAAATGCGACTTTAGAGGAGATGGAGGCGGCTTGCCGCGCGGCCTATATCGCCGACGTCATCAATGCTCTCCCCGACCGCTACGACACCATCGTGGGCGAACGTGGTTACCGACTCTCCGTGGGAGAAAAACAGCGGCTGGCCATCGCCCGCATTGTGCTGAAAGACCCCCGTATTTTCCTCCTCGACGAGGCTACGGCGTCTTTGGATTCCCACTCTGAGCGAGCCGTTCAGACCGCCTTGGAACCACTCATACGCGGGCGCACCTCCATTGTCATCGCCCATCGGCTCTCCACCATTTTGGCGGCGGATGTCATTCTTTACATCAGCCACGGCCAGGTCCTCGAACAGGGAAGCCACGCAGAGCTGTTCGCCAAGGGCGAGCACTACGCACGGCTCTACGAGGAGCAGTTCAAGCAGACCAAAATGGTGATCAATTAGTTCCCCACAGGACGACGACGCTTTAGTCGGAGATCTCTGTCAGCGCGATGGGAATCACCAGCGTACCCAAGGCGCTACTGAATGGTCCCCCTGTGGCTCGGTATATTCCTGATGCTCGCCAGCGGGCCCAGAGTCGGTATCGTCGCGATGCTCTCTTCATGACGACTTCCCGAAACTGCGCGTTTGGCAGACGGAGGCCGCTAATCACGCTGCGAGCCTGGCCCTCTATGGACCCCGCCGCCGGGGCTTTCAATCACCGGGGACTTCTTAAAGCGTTCTGGAGGCTGCGGCGGCCTGGCAATGAGGAAGAGAAATGACCCCAAGGCGCTGAGGATACCCAAGATGGTGAATCCCATGACGTAATTTCCCTGGAGGTCGGCCATCCTACCTGCGAAGATGGGACCGAACAACGAGCCCGGCATGGTAAGGAGCGAGGATGCGCCGATAATTTTTCCGAATGATTTCCGGCCGAAATAATCGCCCCTAATGGAGTTCATCATGGGCCCACGCATACCCCAGAAGAAACCGTAGATGACGGCAAAGACTAATGCGATGACCAGGGATTGAGCGATTGCGAATACGATGATCGCCAACGCGGCCCCACCCATGCCGAGGGCTGCCAAATACCGCTTATCGTAGCGGTCCCCCAGAATCCCTCCGAGGATCCTTCCAGCCATGTTCATGGCGCTGAGCACCCCCACCACCAAGGCAGCCGCAGCCAGGGAAAGTCCCACGCCCTGCTCCATGTGCGCAAACTGGTGGAACGCCACCGCTGTGATGACCATAACGGATAGGCCGTGTCCAAAACCGATAAGCCAGAATGCGGGTGTGCGCAATGCCTCCCGCAATGTGAAATCGATCTCGCCTCCCCCAGTGGATGGGAGGTGGTGGGAGGAGGTTCCCCCCTCTTCTAACGTGACGGAGTTCTCCACCATGGAATCGCCGTCGCGCAACACACCGTACTCCTCAGGCGTATTACGCATCAGGAGCGATACGGGAATCCCCACCGCCCAGACGGCTAAGCCCGCGCCCAAGGCGGCTGTCCGCCAACCCACGGTGTCATGGAGCACGAGCAGGAGCGGAATGATCGTCAGCCCTGAGACACCCAATCCTGTTTGGGCCAAGGACATGGCAAGGGTCCGCTTACGCCGAAACCAGTTGTTGATGGATACCGACATGACCAGGAACCCGCCGATGCTGGTCCCAATTGCCACGACAAGGAAGGAGAAGTAGAAAAACCAGAGGGAGTTGATTAGGCTAACGAACACCAACCCCAGCCCAAAGAGGAACATGCCGGAGGCCATGACGCTGCGGGGACCAAAGCGGTCGACCAACGTCCCCTCAATGGGCCCGAAGAGGCCATTCTCCACCTGCATAAGCGAACGGCCAATAGAAAGCTGCGTCTTGCTCCAGCCAAATTCGTTTTCCAAGGGTACGACGAACGTGCCGATACCTTGGAAGCCAAGACCTGAATTAATCAGCTGGTTGACGAAACCAATGACGACTACAACCCAGCCGTAGAAGATCCGTCTGGGCTTTCCCCGGACCTTTACATCAAGCAAACAGACGCTCCTTGAGGAGAGGAGCACAGGACTGTGCTACCCCTTGAATCCTATCACATCCCCTTCAGTTTCTCCTTCCGGCCACCTGATAACCACGACCTCTATAGGCTCCTAATACCATCCAACTAAACCTTCTGTTCCCTCCCATCGACATAACTTCTACCGGACACTGGCCGTACAAACCATGTCGGTTTCTAGATATTTTTGAGTTATGTTAGGAAGAATAGACCTGGCAGTGCACTGGTTAAATCAACCCATCTACTTTAAAAGTGTCCTGGATGCCTGCTAAAACAGACGCTATAGACGGCCCTCAAAACTAGCGTAGATACTGCTCAAACCACCCCAGCACGCGCTCGAAATATGCCTCGCGCAACCGCGGATGCCCCTGGTTCACAAACTGGTGACCGCTTCCGGGGAAACGAACCATCTCAACCTCTTTGCCCAGCTGTTTGAGCGCAACGAAGAAGGCTTCGCTCTGCTCTATGGGCACCCGATGGTCTGCCTCACCATGGAGTAAAAGCACGGGGGTCTCGACGGCTGCGGCGTAGCTCAAGGGCGAATGGCGCAGCCATGCCCCCTCATCATCGTGCAGGGTGCCACCCCATTGGACCTCGCCAAAGGGCACGGCAATGTCAGATGTCCCGTTCATTGCCGGCAAATCGATAACCGGCGCGCCCAACACCGCGGCCCTGAAGCGATGGTCGTGACCAACAATCCACGCGCCCATGTAACCACCGTAGCTGTAACCGTGCAGGCCGAGTCGAGACGAGTCCACATCTGCCCTTGCGCAGACCGTGTCCACCGCAGTGAGGATATCGATGTAGTCCTCGCCGCCCCAGTCCAGGAGCACCGCCTTGGCAAATGCTGCCCCGTAAGAGGCGGAGCCCCGCGGGTTCACGCAGAGCACCATGTACCCAGCACTGGCCAGCATCTGCTGCGTAAGGTTGAAGCTATCGTGGAAGACGCCGTGTGGACCACCGTGGATATCCACCACAAGGGGGTATCGCTTGGACGCGTCATGGTCGGATGGTAGGTAAAGCCGGCATTCAATTTCGAAATCCGCCCGAGTGAAGCGGAACTTCTCCAAGCGGGCTGGGGGGTGCTCCCGAAAGAACCCTTCATTGTGGTGCGTCAGCACCGCTTGCGAGCACTGCCCGATGTCAATCAGGTGTAGATCTCCCGCCGAGTTTGGCGAGGTGGCCTGCACCACCACATGCGTGCCAGCCGCATTGAAGGAAACGCCGTTGAACTGGGCATGGCCGCCGCTCAGTGCCTCAAGCTGCTGCCCATCGACGGAAGCTGACCAGAGCGACGATTGGCCCTGCTTGCTGCCCACGAAGACAATCCGCTCTGCATTATGGTGATCGCGAGTCCAGCGAAACTCCAGCGGCGCTACCAGAGGTGCGAACCCGCCGGCAGGGTTGATAGAGTCATTGGTGATCTGTACAGGCCGTTCTCCAGGTTCCAAAAGGTAAATCCAGCCCTGCCATCCCGGAACGATCGCCTGATCTTGGGAGCCAATGGCCGCCAGACGCCTCCCATCAGGCGACCAGGCGACCGACGCTGCGCTCACCAGCTCCTGTGACCAGCACACAGACGCGCCTCCCTCGACGGGAACCACGTAAGCATGCGTAAAGGCGCTGGTGTCGCGGTCAGCAGCGCGGTCGGAGATGAAGGCGATACGGCGCCCATCCGGTGACCAGACCGGAGCGCTGTCGTCACCGTCGCCATCGGTAATCTGTCGAGCGCTGGCCTCATTCACGTCTTTGACGAACAGGTGACGATGGATATCGCCCCGCCAACCCAGCATGTCGTAACGATAGCGAATACGCTGCATGACGAAGACCTGAGGGTCCTTCTTTGCGTCGTGGTCGTCGGGCAACCGGTCCGGGTCAACATCGGAGACGAAGGCAATCGCGCCCGAATCGGGAGACCATGCATATTCGGCCACGGCGCTCGGCTCGTGGGTGAGCTGCTTTGCCTCGCCGCCCGAGAGAGGAAGCAACCAGAGCTGGCGGAGGTCCTTATCGTCGGGGCGTAGAAAGGCCAGCGTCTGACCGTCGGGCGAAAAGCGCGGAGCCTTGTCCCTGTTACCGCTAGTAAAGCCGGCAACAGGCCCCCCGTCAGCGAGAGTCGGAACGACCACGATCTGAGAGCGAGACTCCATAGCCTCCCGGTCGATCCATCCTCGGACGAAGGCCACACGGGAGCCGTCGGGAGCCATAGACGGGCTGTCCACCGTCTGTAATTCATAGATGGCGCTTGGGTCAATGGCGTCAGACATATCGCCCTACTATTCGACCAGGCAGTTGCCGGCCTCAGGGCCAAGCTTGCCACGATACGCATCGACAAACTCGCGGATGTGCTCCTCGTCGAACCCATCAACCCGAAGGATACGCCCCCAAGCCGTAACGGCCACGGATTCCTTCATGTCGGCGTACGGTGTGGCCAGGAGGCAGCGTTGCCCCAGCATGTCGGTCAGCTGCTTCACGTCGTCCACGAGATCTAGGTCGGTAGGGTCGAACCAAATGACCACCGCGCCATGCTCCATATTGTGCACCACCGTCTCCGGACGCAGTGCTGTGACCGAAAAGCCGTAGGGCGCAGGGTTGGTCGTATGGTTTCCCGAAGTAGGTGGCATGGTGTTGTAATTGTACGGCGTGTTGTGCACTCCGCCCAGGATAGCTACCGATTCGCCCACATCGGGCCCGCTAAAGATAAGCCTCGCGGAGACGGCCAGAACAACAATTGCCACAATTCCGCTAATGTAGCTAAGGCGTTTGCGATTACGTCGGGAACGGTTCAGCCCCTGGCTTCGCTGCCGTCCTTCAATCGCCCTTTTCGCTCCTTCACTCCGCCGAGCACGTCGGTCCACTATGCATCCCCCTAGAAATAATCTTGCCGCCGGAACACCTTGGGTGGACTAAAGCTTCGTCGCCAAAAGCAGACCATAGCTCAAGACGCCCTGATCCACCAACTGCTGGAGGTCGCCGAGCAATTCCTTGCCACTTTCCACCATATCCATACCAATCGGTAGTTTGCCAAGCTTCACCCACAATTCAGCCATAATCTACTTGCCACTCACACCCAGGAGCAGCGTCGAAGCCTCCTCCGGCATGTCTTCGACGTACGTCACACGAACCCTTGCGTCTTCGGCCAATGCCTCATATGCTACGAGGCTTCCGCGCATTGCGCACACAACCCGCAACGGCCAGGAGACCTTCCTGGTGCCGACACCGGACAACAGAAACGATTTGACGCGCACCTCTCAAGGGCCGAGCTTATAGTATGCGATGCCGCGGGAATGCAGAGGGTGCCACACAACGCCCTTGATCAATCCGACGCAGCGAATGGGGTAAACTCTGCATCGAAGCTAAAAAACCCCGAACCTTTTCAGGGAAAAGAGGATCACAGCCATTTCAGCCGCAACTCAGACTGACGACCTCTGCGTGAACACCATCCGGGTTCTGTCCATCGACATGGTCGAGCAGGCAAAGGCCGGTCACCCGGGTGCGCCTATGGGCATGGCGGCCATGGCCTACGTGCTGTGGAACCGTTTTCTCAAGCACAACCCCCTGGACCCTCAATGGCATAACCGTGACCGGTTCATCCTTTCGGCGGGCCACGCCTCGGCCCTCCTTTACGCGCTGCTACATCTCAGCGGCTACGACTTGCCATTGGAGGAGCTCAAACGCTTCCGTCAGTTCGGAAGCAAGACTCCCGGACACCCTGAATATGGCCTGACACCGGGAGTGGAGATCACCACCGGCCCTCTAGGACAGGGTTTCGCCAACGGCGTGGGCATGGCCATCGCCGAGCGCTGGCTGCGTGCCACCTACAACCGCCCCGGCCATGCGGTGGTCGACCACTTCACCTATGCCATCGTCTCTGACGGCGACATGCAAGAGGGGGTCACGTCGGAAGCGGCGTCCTTGGCGGGGACCTTGAAGCTAGGAAAGCTTATCTACCTCTACGACGACAACAATATTTCCATCGAAGGCGATACCTCCATCGCCTTCACCGAGGATGTGGGCGCCCGGTTCCGGGCGTATGGCTGGCACGTGCAAGGGCCCATCGACGGGTTCAATACGGAAGAGATTGATGCGGCTCTCCACCAAGCGCAGGCTGAATCTGACCGGCCAAGCCTCATCATCTGCCGGACCATCATTGGCTACGGCAGTCCCAATAAGGCGGGTACCGGCGGTGTCCACGGGGAGCCTCTGGGCCCCGAGGAGACGGCACTGACCAAGACTCAGTTGGGCTGGGCGTACGAGGAACTCTTCACCATTCCTGACGTAGCACTGGCGCAATTCCGAAAGGCCGTAGAACGAGGCCCGAAACAGCAGCGCGAGTGGCAATCGCACTTGGAAGCCTACCGCGGCGCCCACCCGGAGGAGGCACAGCAACTGGAAGCGGCCTTAAGCGGCGAGCTACCTCCCGAATGGGACGCAGGCTTGGATTCGCTGTTCCTGAACGACGAGAGGCCGGTTTCGACCCGCGATGCCTCAAACCGCGTGATGAACTTCATCGCGGAGCGTCTCCACGGGTTCATGGGTGGGTCGGCCGACTTGGCACCTTCCACCAGGACACTGCTCAAGGGCAAAGGGGATTTCGGGCCGGACAACTACCAGGGCCGCAACATGCACTTCGGCATCCGGGAACACGCCATGGGGTCCATTGCCAACGGCATGGCGGTCCATGGTGGCCTCATCCCGTACACGGCAACGTTCATGGTCTTCTACGACTATATGCGCCCACCCGTGCGGCTGGCGGCGCTGATGGACACGCGAGTGGCCTTCGTCTTTAGCCACGATTCCATCGCCCTAGGCGAGGACGGTCCAACGCACCAGCCCATCGAGCAGCTCATGGGCATGCGCGGGGTCCCAAATCTGCTCTCAATTCGTGCCGCCGACGCCACCGAAACAGCCCAGGCCTGGAAGGCCGCGTTGGAGCGGCGTGACGGCCCCACTATTATCATCACGACGCGCCAGGGGGTGCCGATTCTCGACCACAGCGCACTGGCACCAGCCGCGGGAGTCCACCGCGGTGCCTACATCCTCTGGGAATCCAATACAGATCCGGAGATCATTCTCATCGGCACCGGCTCTGAGGTGCACATCACTTTAGAGGCAGGCAGACAGCTTGCAGAGCAGGGCAAACGAGTCCGCGTCGTCTCCATGCCATCCTGGGCGCTGTTTGACGCGCAGCCTCAATCCTACCGGGAGCAGGTGCTACCCACCGCCGTTGAAGCGCGAATATCCGTGGAGGCGGGCACCAGTATAGGCTGGGAGCGGTACGTTGGCCTCAAGGGTGTGGCCATCGGCATCTCGGGATTTGGCGCGTCGGGTCAGGGCGGCGTCCTGCTGAAGGAGTTCGGCTTCACCACCGAGCACATCGTGAAGGTCGCCCAGACCCTGCTTGCGTAATGTGGCGTGTACTCCGGCCCTTACCCTAGCTCTCTCTCCCCTGGGCAATGAGAACCCAAGCTCTCTTTCAACTCACTCGGGTTTGCTTCTCCGCGGTATCGAGGCAGGATGCACCCTGCCTCGTGGTGTAGACTGCGTTCTCTCTCACTTTTGGCACCTGAGGAGCAGTCCGTGGCCCTGACCTCCTGGATAAAACATAGGTCAACGCCCTTCTACGGCTGGCGCGTCATCGGCGTATCGATGATGGGCGGTTTCATGGCTGCCAGTGCCAGCCAGATATTCATGGGCGTCATGCTCAAACCCATCACGGAGGATCTAGGCTGGACCCGTTCCGCCATGACCGGCGCCATCACGTTGGGCACTATTGGCAGTGGCCTCCTAGCGCCCTTCGTTGGACGCCTCGCTGACCGGCATGGCCCCCGGCTGCTCGCGCCCATCGGCGTACTGGCACTCTCGGGAGCGCTGGTGGGGCTGGCCAGTGTCAACCACCTCTGGCAGTTCTACGTGGCCTACATCATCGGCCGTTCCATATCTCAGACCACCCTCTCCGGCGACGTCCCTCGTACCACAGCGGTGAACTGGTTCCGCCGCAAGCGAGGACGAGCGTTGGGCATGACGCAGATGGCGTTACCCATGGGCGGTTCCGCCCTGTCTCTCATCGGACAGTTCCTACTGGGGCGCGATGTAGACTGGCGCACAGTATTCCTCATTTTCTCCGTTGTCCCAATCGTAGTGCTTCTCCTGCCCATGGTGCTGGTTCTGCGACGCCGGCCCGAGGATCTTGGGCTGTTACCAGACGGCGAGACCCAAAGCCCAGGAGACAGCGCCGACGCATCTAGGCCCGGTCAAGCCGAGGAGCACAGTTGGAGCTTGCGCGAGGTCACCCGTACGCCCACCTTCTGGTTCTTGATCGCCGGAAACACCGTCGGCGTCAGCGCCAACGGCGCCGTGGGCTTCCACATGGTGGCTTACTTCACCGACCAGGGCATCGGCGCCACCTTCGCCGTCGTAGCCCTGAGCGTCTACGCGCTGTCGGGGGCCTTCGCCAACGGCATGTGGGGATTCCTGGTGGAGCGGTTCCCCGACCGCCTGCTGGCGGTGGGGGCAATGGCCAGCGCCGGAGTGCTTACCGCATTCCTCCTCACCGTATCCAATCCCCTATCAGCCCTCATTTTCGCCGTACTCTTCGGGCTCTCCGCCCGGGGACAGAGCTCTCTTGTGATGATGATCGTGGCGCGCTATTTCGGACGCCGCAATTTTGGAGCCATCTCCGGGTTCATGATTCCCTTCCAGATGGTGGGGCTGGGCCTCGGCCCCCTAATCGCCTCCGTCTCCTACGACGTCTCGGGCACCTACACATCGGCCTTCACAAGCGTGACCATCGTGTACGCGGTAACGGCGGTGCTGCTGTGGTCGGCCAAAGAACCGCATCTGCACCAGCAAAAGCCCTCTCCCCCGATCGGCTGACCCCACGCCAGCGACAATCTGTCTCCAGGTACTCCCGGATAGCCTTAGACAGCCTGGGTATCGTGCCCGAAACCACCGACAGCGACAACGAGTCCAGCTTCTGCATAACCCTCTAGCGTCTACTCGCGCTGCGCCAGCGGCTGGCCGCCCAAAATACCAGCGATGAGGGTCTCGGCTTTGCATGAGAGAAGGAAGGCACTGAGGTTTTCCACGTCGTCCGGCTGGCCCGCCCTAGTTGCAGCCGGGCCGAAGCCCCTAGCCAGCACCCCTGACGAAGGCCAGTTTCTCTGCCACCACTGTTGTCCTCCGTATAAATACGTCTGGGGTTAGCTGGGTTCGTTGATGAAATCGATGATGGCGTTATCGTGTTCTTCGGGGCGCTCCCACTGCGGCCAGTGTCCCGCCCCCTCGATGACGCGGTGCCGAACGTTAGGCAGCACCGAGGCCAGCCATTCACCGCGTTCAGGGGCTACACCATTACCGCCCGTAGCCCACAGCACCAGCGTGGGCACCCTCAACCCTTCCAACTCTTGGCGTGAGAAGTCGTGGGCGTGGCCTAATTCGCTGCTGTTGAAACCGTAGTATGTCCTAGTGGCCTGGTTGCCAGCCAAGCTGCCGTAAATCTTGGCCCGAACGTCCACAAGCTCGTCAGTCACAACCGAAGGGTCGGCCATAAGCCACTCCAACCGGGAACGGATGGACGAGGGAGTGACGTCATCCAAGGCCGCGAGGGTACGGGTGCGTAGCTGCGAATAGTCGGCACGGTCTCCTGACGCCGCATCGGAAGGATACTGGATATGGCCGGGGACAATGAGCACGAGCTTATCCACGCGCTCAGGCCGGTTCAGAGCGAGCCACAGGGGTGCGAAAGCGCCCGCCGATGCTCCTCCGATATTTGCCTTTTCTATTCCCATGGTATCCAATAAATCCAGTATCTGTTCGGAGAACAGAAGCATGGGGTCTGGCCCCGGGTCAGGCGCCGAGGAGTAGCCATGCCAGAGGGAATCGAAGGCGATGACATGAAAGTGCTGGGCGAGACGCAGGATATTACGGCTGTAATGCTCCGCATGGCCGCCGCCGCCGTGGGCCAAAATCAACGGTTCACCCTCACCGGCCTCGATGATGCGTGTGCGATACCGCTTCCCAACGAATCTGACTTCTGTCCCCATCAGATCTAGCCAAATGCTCTGCATGACACCCCCCAATGAGCAGCAATAAGCGTCTTACTCCGATGCCGCGAGCACCTCGCCCCAGTCCTTGGCCTCCATCATCCTGCCCCAGTGTTGATAGAACCCCCGTTGATTGTATTCGTTGACCATCTGGTCCCGATGGCGGGGCACCGCGCTGCTCGCCTCCACCCAGTGCTCATGGCCCTGGCCCATTGAATAGTTCAGGGGGTAACGACGGGCCACGGCGCTTGCACAGGCCATGGTGCTCAGGTTCCAATTCTCGCCGTCGTCCTGCTCGAACATGCCCGACGGCCCGAAGTGGTGCTGGGCCATCAGCCTGAAAGCCGACTTAACTTCCTCGGGAGCAACCTTGTCAACCAAGATGTAGAGCCAAACTTCGGTATTGAAGGGTCCGCGAGGATGCCAGACATGAAGCATCCCGGAACTGGAGGAGAGAGACAGGTTCGGGAACACCGAACAGTTGATGCGGGCAATTTGATCGGCACGGACGGCACCCAGGCGTTCCCTGGTCTCCGCGCTGGTGCTTTCGTAGTAGCTGCCCAAGGGCTCGGGGCGCCGAGATGGGCCAGTGCCCGGGGGTAAAATCCCTGCGTTGAACCCATGGCCGAATCTTCCAGTAAAGGACATCCCAGGCACGGAGCCAACGGACGGAGCCCCATTTCTCCGGGCCTCCGCGTTCCGCTGCATGGTCGCGTGACCCACCATCATGGCCGAGGCATGGGTGACAGCTCCATGGTAGTTGTCGCCGATGAAATTGTCGGCTGCAAACTTCCAGTTGCAGTCCAGCATCCATCGGATTACCCCACCCACTACCTCGGTGCCCCCTTCGCGTTGGTCAAGCAGCGTGTCGATTCCCCAGCGCGTCTCTGCACCAAGGTATTCGTGCAAATCAGGCGCCTCCGGGTCCCAGTTTGCGAAAATGAGCCCGTGGAAGCTCTCCAGCTGGCTCACCGCCACCAAACCCCAGTTCTCCAAGTCTAACTCCTCGTGGTAGAGCTCTTTGAAGCCGGGTACCGTGATGAGATTGCCCTCCAGATCGTAGGTCCAACCATGGTAGGTGCACATGAAGTTGTTACGGTTGCCCAGGTCACTCCGTTCGACGCTGTTGCCCCGGTGGCGGCAACTGTTCAGCATGGCGTTGACCTTGCCATCCTTGCCTCGTGTGACCAGAATGGGGTCTTCGCCCATGTAGGTGTTAAAGAAGTCGCCGGGGTTGGGAATCTGGCTTTCGTGGCCCAGGAAGAGCCAGCTGCGGGCGAAGACCTGCTCCAGCTCCTGCTTGTAGACCTTCTCATCGGAAAAAGCCCGGCGGCTCACGAGGCCGCGTTCATTTTCAACTAGCGTCCCTTTATCGGTGTCCAGCATCGCTATCTCCCTCCTTCGAACTTGCGAAACCCTATCCTGCTGTGGTTTTCACACTTACGGAGTAGGCGTCTTGAGAAAGTCCACCATAATCTTCGTCACAGCCTTCGGCTGGTCGTTCTGAGCCTGGTGGCCCGCAGCGGGCACGAAGTGGAACTTGATGTCAGGCAAGAGCGGCTCTAAGGCCCGCCCATAGGAAGCTGGCGCGAAGTTGTCCACCTCTCCCCAGATAAAGATGGTCGGTACCACCTTACTAAGCCGGGGCAGAGTATCGCGCATGTCAAAGTTGATGGAGAGGGCGGGATCACTGTTGAAACGGCTGGTGCCCGCCTGGAAAGCCTTCCGTGCTTCCGCTGCTCCCGGTCGGCTGGCCGAAACCTGCCGACCGTCGATAAGGTCGTCAGTGATCATGGAGTTGTCGACGATGAGGGCCTCCAGCAAACGCCGCATGCCTTCACGTGTACCGTCGTAGGAGAGGAGCACACGCATACCCTCGGTTGGCTCCGTTTTGACGGCCATGGCACTGGTGATGGTCTGACTCGCCACCAGGATTAGCTTGTCGATGCGGTCGGGGTGCAGAATGGCATAACGGGCTGCTGCCCAGGCGCCTTGGGAGTTGCCCATGACCGAAAACTTATCCAGACACAGCGCATCTGCGAAATTTTCCAGGTGGTCCACCCTGCTCTGAATCCCGTAGGGGACAGGGGCATACGCATCAGTGTCACCATAGCCACCCACCGAATCAAGGCCGATGACCCGGAAGTCCTTGCCCAGCTCTGGCATAATGCGGCCAAACCCCGCATCTCCCGAAGATCCCGCTCCGCCTCCGTGGAGCCCAACCACCACCGGTCCATCTCCACCCGCTTCGATATAGTGTGTACGGACGTTACCAGCCATGACGTAGCGAGACCGCAACTGCTCTTCACTCATGGGTTGCCTCCAGCGCGTTGATGTTATTCGGAATTGCCTGAGCCCGCTGCGCATTCTCGCAACGAGTTCCTATCTCTGGAGCGAAGCATAGAGTCGTCGGTGGGCCCAGTCAAACACCATTACACGGACAGACTTCCTCCAGCAACGGTTTGGAGGCATCCTACGAAATGGAAATCGCTGCGTCGAGGCTCTCGATTAGCTTTCGGGTAAGATTTGCTCAAAACCTGTGCTCAGGAGGTGTTTCATGCGAGTCGTCAGAATGTATACCGGAGAGGACGGCCGTTCCCATTTTGAGGATATCGAGCTTCACTTCGATTTATCTCAGGAGTCTCAGCGTACTGACATCCAGGGAGCCCAGGGCGTCCAATTCGTGTATCAGCCGCCAGGTTTTGTTATTGACATGCACCCGGCGCCCCGACGGCAATATGTCATTACCCTGCAAGGCCAAGCAGAGATCACCATGGGCGATGGGACCACACGACGGTTTGGAGCAGGTGATGTCGTTCTCGCCGAAGACCTAACCGGAGAAGGTCACATCACACGCGTAATTGGAGACGAGGCTCGCATCAGTTCCCAGATTTCCCTCTCATAAGCGGGGCTTGTCCATATTAATGCAAAACAGTGCCTGTGACGCAACTGGAAAGCCACACGGGACTCATCTTCGGCAACTGGGACCCGGCGCCTGATTTGCAGGAATGCCTTCGTGCGGAGACGCGCTGGAAAATCGACACGCTCCTTGAGCATGCACCAGGTGTAGCGCAACACACTGGTGGACGCCTCCTCCTCAGATGAAGTCAAGAACATCTACCGGGTTTCTTCTCAACACCACTTCTACCCAGCCGGAATGTTTGAACAACAGGATAGCGACAGAAGGAGCCGGAGCCCCATGATTTGCGCAACCACTGTGACCCAGCGCTATCCCGTCAACTACTCGATGGGGCTGAAACAGCAACAGTTCTTCGAAGTCAACGCCGCTGTACCCGTTGGGAATTAGACAGTGGGCAGACCACGTGAACGATCAGAACCAGCGGGCACTCTAGGGTCGGCGGACGGACAGGATGACCGGTAAAAGCTGGGCGGAGTTCCGGCCTCAATAACGCATCGACGCACCCGGCGAAATACGTTTGACTCGTCCCAACACGAATGGTACGGTGAAAAAGAATTGGACTGGGCCGAATGAGCCAACAATCAACCCGCAATTGGAGGAAACTATGGCACTAACAGAAGAAGGACTCATAGGTGTTCCTGGAGTGGCCAGTCGCTATGTTCGCTTGGCCACGGGAGCCCGGGCCCACTACATGACCGCGGGCGACTCCGGCCCCGCGGCTATCCTGCTCCACGGCGGGATCAACGGCTCTTCGGGTATCGCCGGATGGCGATTCATGCTGCCTGCGCTTGCCGCAGCCGGCTTCCGCGCCTACGCCCCCGACCGCCCCGGCTTCGGCATATCCGACAATCGCGAAGAGTACTGGCCTCACCAGGGCAATTTCAGCTGGTCTGACTTCGTCGACGACTTTGCCAACGCCCTGTGTTTGGATGAGTTCTCGATTACGGGCAACTCCCAGGGTGCGTCGGTTGCAGCCCAGTACGCTGTGGAGCACCCTGAGCGGATCAAAAACATTGCGCTCATCGCCTCCTTCAGCCTTATGGGCCCCTTGGGCCTGGACAACGACGGCAAGGTCCGGGAACGTTTTCCCAGCAAGTACGACACGATTCCCTGGGACGGCAAGGCCGAGACCATGCGCGCAAACATGAGCGCCATCATCTACGACAGCCGGGTAATCACCGATGACTTGGTAAACATGCGCACCTCGATGGCCAACACCCAGCTAGCCTCATATATGACAGCCGCGAAATTCAACGCCGCTATCCCCGGCAACCCAATCTATGCCCAGCGTGCAAACCTCCTGGGGCGTTTGGACAAGTTGACCATGCCCGCCATCTACATGTGGGGCAAGGATGACGTACTGGCTCCCGTGGAGGGTGGCTACGCTCAGGAAGAGATCCTCACCAACTTCAAGTTCCACTACCCTGACCAATGCGGACATCAAGGTCAGACGGATCGACCAGAGCTCTTCAACAAGGTGTTCGCCGAGTTCTTTGCAACTGGCAAGGTATCCCCAGAGCTTGCCAAAGAAGCTGGTGCGTCCACCCGATAGGTTACGGGCGTTGCCCGTTAGTTTTCCTGCTCAACCGAGAAGTAAGAAAGGGGCACCGGAAATCCGGTGCCCCTTTCTCATTGTCTCACGCTTTGGGAGTAAACAGCCCCTAGCGACTGACCTCTAGGACTTCGCTACGAGGTCTGAATTCTCAGGCCTCCGATCTGAAACGCCCGCCCAATCGGCGGTCTTCCGGCTCACCTTGCCGTCCCGGAAGAACTCCAGGAAGACTTGGTTGAACATATCCGGCTGGTCGGTCTGACCCTGGTGACCACACTCGTCCGGATAGAACACCTGCATGTTCGGCAATACCTCTTCCTGAGCGTAGCCGTTCTCCACCGGGCCCAGCACATCCTGCCGCCCGTAGAGGTAAATCCCAGGAATAGTGGTGGTGTCCAGCTTGCCCTTCAAGTTGAAGTAGTGGGCAAACCGCGGGTCATTAGCGGCTTCCCGGTTGAACTTGCCCGCAGCTGCGAAGGAGTCCTTCTGGCTGTTCGCGGCGTTAACGCGCATGTCCAGTAGATCCTCCGAGATAGCAGATTTTGCGTGGATTATCCCTTCCATCGCCGCCTTCATCGTCGCCTTGGTACCATCAAAGGCAGGCGCTTGGAACGTGGCGGGGACACGCCTGGAGGGGTCGATGCCTAGGGTGGCCATAAACCCACCCGTGGCTATGAGGGCGAAGCGGATAACCCGTTCTGGGTGGTTTACGACGTAGTACGACGCCGTCTGCGCACCCTGGGAGTTCCCAGAGAGAAAGAACTTGTCCAGACACAGTGCATCGGCAAAATCGTTTACGAACTCCACCCAGCTCATGAAGCCCTGCTTAGGCCAGTACTCCTCTTCGGTATCGGAAAGTCCAAAGCCAGGACGGTCAGGGCAAAAGACCCTGAAACCGTTAGCCCCCAGGAACGGGGCCATAAAACGCCAGCCAGCCGTCCCGGACGACCCGTTGATTCCACCGTGCAACAGGATCACTGCGGGACCAGTGTCGCCTGCGGTCATGTAGTGCGCGCGCGCACCATTTCCCAGGCGTACCCACCGGCTCGCTAGCCCAGGAACATTGATAAGCCCTTCTTCCGTTAGCGCCATACGTTTCCTCCTCGTACCGTGATGCTATTCACCCCTCTGCCCTGCATACTCATGCGACACAGAGCCAAATCGAATTGACATGGTACACACATCTGGATACATTGGCAATAACGCCTATTTACGAGAGACTACAGCGCTTAATGCGAGAAGTTGGGGCCGGTGCCGATGAGCCGTTTGGGTAATTCGAGACCCATCCCTGACCGCGGGGGACGAGGGGAGGCGATAAGATCGCAGAAGGTTCGCTCGACAAGCAATAATGAGTGCAAAAAGCGGCGCGGCATTTGCAGCGGCATTGCCTAGCGAGGAGAGACCGCAGAGGAGGAAAGCATGAGCGTTTCGCAGTTAGGCTACTTGGGATTCGGAGTTAGCGATTTGGACGCCTGGGAGACGTACGCTACCGAGGTGCTTGGTATGGAGGTCTCGGGCCGTGCCGACGACGGCACTCTGTACCTGCGCATGGATGAAAACCACCAGCGCATTTCGCTACACCCCAACGGCCACGATGACCTGGCCTATGTTGGCTGGCAAACACGGAACCGGAAGGAATTCGAGAAGACGAAAGCAAAACTTCTCGAAGGCGGCGTCGAATACGAGCATGCCTCGGATGAGGAGCTAGAAAATCGTCACGTGATGGACATGGTCAAATTCACCGGGAGTGGCATCCGGATGGAGGTGTTTTACGGCCCTCATGTCCTTTTAGAGGAACCCTTCCGCGCCGGAAGGGGTATTAGTGGATTCAAAACGGGTGACCTCGGCCTGGGACATCTCGGTCTCAATCCTGATGACGGTAATGAACTCCGGCGCATCCTCCTCGACTGCTTGGGATTCGAAGTGAGTGATTCGATTGGAGGGGAGCGATTCTTCCACTGCAACGCCAGGGAACACACTGCGGTAATCGCACGCACATTCACACCGGGTCGAACGCGCATCGACCATTTTATGGTTGAGCTGAACTCTATCAACGACGTGGGTCTA
>Ga0302123_10001163_pt1 | contig 18965 bp, 15 predicted proteins | sample CB21_321_MG_FD_203109 | JGI IMG/M metagenome (GOLD analysis project Ga0302123, IMG submission 203109) | Marine microbial communities from Western Arctic Ocean, Canada - CB21_32.1 | ecosystem: Environmental > Aquatic > Marine > Oceanic | place: Canada: Western Arctic Ocean | collected 2017-09-28 | reverse complement strand
TGCCCCCCGTTGACGGCAAACAATAGCGGCGTCATGCCGCCTTCAGACCGGCCCGTATCGGAATTCCCGTCCCTGGGCCAGAGGGCGGCAATGACGGACCTGCCGTCGGCGCGAGGTGCAAGGGGCTCCTTCTGGCTGGCGTATCGGGGGCGGCCCGTCTTGCTACTCGACGTTGTCCTGGCTTCCTTGTCCGCGCCGACCTCAAGCAGGAGTCTCACAATGGGCGCGTGCCCCTCCGCTGCCGCCCACATGAGGGGTGTTTGCTCACGCGCCCCGATCTTGAAGTCCGCGGCGGCACCGACGGCCAGCAGCAATCTGACCACATCGGGCCTGCCTGTGCGCGCGGCCATCACCAGGGCGGTCTCCCCCGTTGGCCGAGCAGCATTCGGATCCGCGTTCGCGTTCAACAGACGCTCGACCATCGCGGCGCTACCGTTGGTGGCAGCCAACATGAGTGGCGTGATAGCCAAATCGTTCGCAGCATTCACGTCTGCGCCCGCGTGAATCAACAGGTCGACAGCCTCCAGATCGTCCAGGTGAGTCGCGAACGCAAGTGCGGTGGCGCCATCGCCACGTGCGGCGTTCACATCGACGCCCTCTGTCAGCAGCGTCCGCACCGCCTCTCGGTCCTGCCGTTGCATCGCCTCCAACAGACGTAGATCGTCGGCCGCAGCCATCATCGCCCCTTGTGCCATCGTCATCAGGGAGAGCACGGCTGCTGTCATCACGCTCGTCCGCACAATACTGGTTGTCATTACGCACTCCTGTGAGAGGCAAACTTGGCGCTTTTGGTACGTATAATTACGCTTTTGAAGACAGCCTACCAAGTAGCCGTCGCTAGGTCAACCTCAGTAGTGTCCAAGAACTCGACCGGCGTTGTTGCGCGGAACCTATCTTGCCCACACGCTCCCCCACCGCCCAGCCCATCACGAATCGATGCGGTACGAAGCCGGCGGCCCAAGCTCGATCATCCGGTTCAGAATGTTGCAGGCAAGGAGCGTCTCGCGTTCCTGCCCCGGTCGACTGCGTGCTCGAAGGCCAATGCCGATGATTGGCTTGTACCGGAAGAACGCATTCTCAACGCGGGCTTGCTGATGATAGCCCGACAGCTTCTTCCAGCGGCGTCGCCCGACCTTCTTGATGGTGGAGCTCGTACGATCTCGGCCGATTGACCTTGGCCCGTGCCGCGAGATGTTCGCCGTGCTCGTCGGCGGAACCACGACGGTCGCGCCACGCGCAGCGGCAACGTCGTAGAAGCCGACCGTATCGTAGGCGGCGTCGGCCCTCACGCTTCGCACGTCGCCGACGGTTGCCGCGACCAGCCTGATGCCAGTCGTAACATCATCGATGGTCGCGTCTGTCAAAGTTTGAGCGACAACGACCCCCTATCGATCCACACCGAAATGCAGCTTCCTCCAGCCGCCTCCGTGTTTGGCAGCGGCCCATTTGCCCTCGCCCACGATAGAGAGTCCTGTACTGTCGACGATGAGATGGAGGTCATCCCGTGTGGGCACGGGACGACCGTCACGCTGAGAGTCCGTCAACGTGACAGTGCCGTGGCACACCAGCGCTACACACCGGTGATGAGATTCAGCTCCCCGCTGCTATCGCCGAAACTCTCGACCGCGAAACCGAGCTTGTCCAGCAGCGTGAGCTGAAAATTGGCAAAGGGCGTTCCCGGCTCCGCGGCAATGTGGCGGTTGCCCTGAATGCCGTAGCCCTTCCCATGGACCAGCACCGTCGGAAGATTCTTCGGCAGGTGCAGATTGGAGTCGCTCATCCCCGAACCGTACAGCAGCATCGAGTGGTCGAGCAGCGTGCCATCGCCGTCGGGCGTCGACGCGAGCTTGTCGACGAAGTATCGCAGCATCTCCATCTGGAATGTGTTCAGCTTCGCCTGCTTGGCGAGCTTCTCCGGGGCGCTCTGATGGTGCGACAACGGATGGTGGGAATCGGGCACGCCGATCTCCGGATACGACCGGACGCTCGCCTCGCGCACCATGAGAAACGAGAAGACCCGTGTTAGATCGGTCTGGAACGCCAGCGCCTGGAGGTCGAACATGAGCTTGACGTGCTCCTCGAACGTCTCCGGAATTCCGACCGGACGATCGACGAGCGGCAGCTCGCGGTCCACTTGCTCCTCCGCCTTCTGCACGCGCCGCTCGACGTCACGCACCGCGTCGAGATATTCGCTGAACTTCACGCGGTCCTGGGAACCGAGCCCCCCCCGCAGGCTCGAGATCTTCTGAGTGACGGAATCGAGGATGCTCCGGTCTGTCTGGATGTCCTCGAGCCGCGCCGCCCGGCCGGTGCTGTCGCTGGCGCCAAACAGCCGCTCGAACACGTTGCGCGGGTTGTTCTCCATCGGCAGCGGCGTAGTCGGCGTGCGCCAGGCAATCGTGTTGTTGTACGCGCAGCTGTAGCCGAGGGAGCAGGTTCCCAGCAAATCTGTCGATTCAATCGCCAGCTCGAGCGACGTCTGCTGTGTGTGTGCCTGCCACTCCCGGGCGACGATCTGGTCGAGCGACGTTCCCGCGCGGATGTTGGCCCCCTCGGTCCGGTTCGCGCGACATCCCGTCAGCCAGGACGTTTGCATCCGCGGGTGCTGGCCGCCGTCGATCCCGCCGCCGTTCTTGCTGTCGCAGCCGCTCAACACGAGGACACGGTCCTTGAACGTGTCCATCGGCTGGAGTATCTGGTTGATCTCCAGGCTGTCCGGCGTTGGCTGCGTCCAGACCGGCATGCTCATCCCCATGCCGACGTAGATCGCTCCGAAACGTCGGACCGGTGCGGCCGCGGCACTCGCCGCCGTAAAGGCCGGGACCATGCCGTCGAGGAACGGAAGAGCGACACAGGCGCCCAGACCGCGGAGCACGGTCCGGCGCGGAAGATGCTTCTTGGTGATGATCATGACTCGGACATCCTCATTTGAAACGGCAAGCTCTTCGTCAGGTTGATGATGAACACCGACCAGCGGTTCCCGTCCGCCTTGGTCTCCCTGATGATCGAACGGAGAGCCGGCATGTCGTAGGCTTCCAGGCCGCGCCCCAGGGCATAGGTCAGCAGCTTTTCGGTCAGCGTGCTGATGAAGGCTGCGTCGTGCTGCATGAGCGCATCGCGGAACGTCGACGTGTCGTCGAACGGCGTACCGTCCGGGAGCACACCCGAGGCGTCGACGGGCACGTGCCCGTCTTCGTCCCGCCACTTTCCGATGCCGTCGAAGTTCTCGAGAGCGAAGCCCATCGGGTCGATCTGGGCATGGCAGCTTGCGCAGACCGGATTCCGTCGGTGCTGCTCCATCCGTTGCCGCAGCGAGCCCCGCACCTCGGTGTTCTCGAGCGGCGGCACATTGGCCGGCGGCGCCGGCGCGGGAGTACCGAGGATGTTCTCGAGAATGAATTTTCCGCGCACGACGACCGATGTGCGGTCGGCATACGAGGTGACCGTGAGGAGGCTGCCATGCCCCAACACGCCGGCGCGCTGCCCCGGGGGCAGCGGCTGTCTACGGAAATGGCTCCCATAGACGTTCGGGAAGCCGTAGTGCCGCGCCAGTCGTTCGTTGACGTACGTGTAATCGGCCGTCAGCAACTCCGTGATGGGCCGGTCATCGCGAATCTGGCTGCGGAGAAAGAGATCCGTCTCACGCGTAAACGCCTCGCGCAGGTTCTCGTCGAAGTCGGGGAACGTCTTCGGGTCTGGCCGCACCGTCGCCATGTTTCGGAGCAGGAGCCATTGGCCGAAGAAGTTGTCGATCATCGCCTCGGCCCGCTCGTCGGCGAGCATCCGGCGGACCTGCCGCTCGAACACCGCAGCGTCCCGCAGTCTACCGGCCACCGCCACGTCGAGCAGCTCGTCGTCCGGAATGCTGCTCCAGAGGAAGAACGAGAGCCGCGACGCCAGCTCGAGGTCGCCCACCCGGTACGGCGTGCTCGGTTCGACCGTCGCCGGGTCGCGTTCGATGCGGATGAGAAAATCGGGATCGGTCAGCAGCCGAATCAGCCCCCGCTCGATCCCGTCATCGAATGAGCCGCCCGCGTCACGCCCTTGCTGGTAGAACTCGAGCAGGATGCTGCTATCGTCCTCGGTGAGGGGCCGACGATACGCGCGACGCGCCACGGTCGTCAGAATTGTCCGCGCGCAGGACGCGTCAGCGGCCGCGTCGCCCGTGGCTCTGCAGACGAAGATATGTTGTCTGGACAGGCTCTCCTCGGGGAGTTGCGCCTCGTACGGTCCCGTGATGTCGACACGGTCGACTCCCATGTCGATGCGGCCGTAGTCGCGCTCGGTCTGGCGACCCGAGGCGTAGCCATCGCTCGCCGGCGGCAGCCGCTCCATGCCGACGCCTTCGACATACCAGTGATCACGATTGAGGGTGACGCCGACCGTGCGCATGCCGGCCTTGGCCTGAAAGCGCAGCCGCAATCGCTCGTCTTCGATATCTTCCGTCTCGGTGTAAGTCCCGCGACCGTATGTCCGACCACCCATCTCGAACCGTTCCAGACGGACGCCGTCGAGCCGGATGTCGATCTGGTTCATCACCTCGAGTCCCCGGATCTCGTTGCCGATGTTGAGCGAGTTGCGCTGGAGACGCACCTTGATCTCGTACGCCCCGTCGGTCGGAAAATAATGGCGGATCGCGACCCCGCCACGAGATCCAAACGGCAGCGCCTCGCTCATCCGAGTGTCCTGCATGAGCGTCATGTAGGGAATATCGTAGGTCGCGGTCGTCGGTCGGATGGAGGGATCTCCGACGGCCAGACGGGCGATCTTCTTGGCCGCCAGCAAATACCGCTCGAGGAGCCCGGGCGACAGTGTGAGCACGTCAGCCACGTTGTCGAAGCCGTAGCCCGAGTTGTCGGCTGGCAGCAAGGCGGCGCCATCGACATCGAGCGCCAGGAGATCCCGGACCGCGTTGGCGTACTCGGAGCGATTGAGACGATGCACGGCTGGGCGCCCGGCGTTCGGCGTCGTGTCCGCATGCCGATCGAGCGCGTTCTCCAGTCCAGCGATGAGGCGACGATAGGTGGCACCGTCCGGGCGGGGTCTGCCGACAGGCGGCATCACGCCGCCTCGCAACTTCCTGACGACCTTCTCCCAGGTGTCGATCGCCGGCCCAACAGCCTCCGGGTCCAGCCCCTCGAGCACAAGGCTACCGGCCTGCGTGCGTTCGCTGTGACACCCGATGCAATACTGGTCGATGACCCCAGCGGCCACTCCCGCGCGGGCCTCCCCGGTCCCGACCGACTGCGCCGGCACCAGTCGTGTCCCGCTCCCGTGACGAGTCGCGGGCTTCACGGTCGCGTCGAGCGATACGACGGACCACAGCGCCAAGCCAGCGACGGCCAGACTCACACACACTGTCTGTTTTGACATTGACACCTCAGCGCGCCTATCTTAGTCCGACTGCTGTTCAAGAGCCATCTCTCACTTAGGCAGTCAACTAATATGGCGGTTTTCCGCAACAGCGTCGCCCAAAGCCTCCTCTGTCTGTCGATGACCCTGGTTTCGGGTCTTGCGACCGCACAAGACCTCAGATTAGTCGAGGCAGCCAAGGCGCGAGACGCACGCGAAGCGGCAGATCTAATCGCTCAGCGGGTCAACGTCAACACCGTCGCGCCTGATGGGGCAACCGCCCTCCACTGGGCCGCTCACTGGAGCGATCTGGAGACGGCCGGCCGCCTGATCGCGGCTGGCGCCAACCCCTCTTCGGCCAACGATTACGGCGTCACGCCGATATTTCTCGCGGCAACCAACGGCGACCTGGCGATGATCCGGGCGTTGCTCGAGACACGCGCCAACCCCAACTCGACGCTGCCAACCGGCGAGACAGTTCTGATGACAGCCGCGCGCACCGGGAGTGCCGACGTCGTTTCGCTGCTTCTCGAACAGGGCGCCGACCCGAATGCGCGACAAGCCTCGAAGGGGCAAACGGCGCTGATGTGGGCCGTATCGGAGCAGCATCGTGCCGTCGCGCGGGCACTCCTGGATGGTGGCGCCGATCTGCACGCGCGAACAGACGCCGGATTCACGCCGCTACTATTCGCCGCACGGCAGGGCAACGTCGACGTGACGCGTCTCCTGCTCGATCGGGGCGGGGATGTGAACGACGTAGCCATGGATGGCAGCACACCGCTACTCGTGGCCACCGTTCGCGGCCACGTAGCACTCGCCATGTTCCTGCTCGAGCAGGGGGCCATGCCGGACGGCCTTCCGGAGACCATCGGCTATACGCCGCTCCACTGGGCGTCGACCCGATCCGAGACGGTCGTCACGAACGACTACCCTGAGGCCCCCGGAGAGTGGGCGGCGCTCGCCGGAATTCCAGACCGCGCCGGAAAGGTCTCCCTGATCGAGGCGCTTATCGCAAACGGCGCGAACGTCAACGCGCCGGTCACGAACGATTTACCGCGTTACGGCTTTGGATTGTTCCCACGTCGCTATCTCATCGGCGGCACGCCATTTTATCTGGCGGCGGTGGTGGCCGACGTTGAGGTCATGCGGTTGCTACTCGACCATGGGGCCGACCCGAATATCAACGCACGCGACGAGATCACTCCGATGATGGTCGCCGCCGGCCTCGCCCACATGGACAACGAGAGCCTCGTACCGGAAGGCGACCGACTGGCGGCAGTGAAGCTGACGCTCGAGGTCGGCAACGACCTCCACGCGGTCAACGCGAACGGCTTCAACGTGGTGCACGCGGCGGCATTCGCTGGACTCCGCACGGTGATCGAGTACCTCGACGACCTGGGAGCCGAGCTAAATCTGGTCGCCAAGAACGGCCAGACGCCACTTGGAATCACGGAGGGTAATACCATCAGCGGCTTCTTCGCTGACCGCCCGGACGCCGCGGTGCTCCTGCGCGAGCGTGGCGGAACCTCCTCCGGCGCCGTCACACTGGAGGGGCAGATCGAGCAGCAGATCGAGCGGCAAGAGCTTCAAGCCCCCCCCGACCCGGCGGCATCCTCTCGCGATCCCGATCAACAGCGGTAGGGTATCGACTCCCATCACCCACCGGCCGCTCCGCGCGCACGGTTAACCTCCGCGTGCTGTGATGAACCCGCGTCATCTGGCAGGCCTTCAGGTTACCCGGTCGCGTCATCCCCGTCTGGCACAAAGTGGGCGCTGGGTGCGTCTAACTTGAAAGCGTAGGCGATCGAGCCGTCGGCGAGTGGGTGCGCCCGAACGATCGCGCCGCGATACTTCGTTCGCTCATGCTGAAGCAGGACGGCGATGCGGCCGGAACCGCGCAGCAGAACACCGCGCGGGCTTATGTTGATCGTTTCACCATCGATGCGCGTGGCCTCCATCGCGATCGAGACGGCGAGATCCTTCGTCCGGCGTGTCCCGCTCCTGCGTTCGGAAGCGCTCATGCTTCAGCTCGTGTCCTCCCAGCTCCAGATGTTCGGATGACTCAGCGAAGCGAGGGGGCTGGCTTCCCGATCGGACCGGGGCCTCCTCGCGTCTTCCGGTGAAGCTGCCGCCACGTTGTCCCGAGATGTTTGGCAAGCCCCGTCAAGGAGCTCGCGGTAACCGCACCGCCGCGGAGCGTCTACCAACTGACTGAGGCCACGGTCACTATTCCACCGTGATCACGATCTCGCCCAGTGCGTCCTCGGTGAGATCTTCGCTGCCCGACGGGAACCCACTCTTCTCCAGCATGTAGGTGATGATCTCGATATATTGCGGCTGGTCGAGCGAGCCGGGGTTGTCCTGGGGCATCGAGGTACTCATGACCTGCAGCAGATCAGCCAGCGATAGATCCTGCCAGTATTCGAGAAACGGGCTGCCGGCCAGCGGCGGCCCCATCTCGTTGCCAGAGAGGTCCTCCGCGTGGCACGCGGCGCAGCTGCTGTTGAACACGGTCGCGCCACGTGAGGCCTGGGCGTCGGTGTACACTCCGCTTCCGGTCGTCCTCTCCTGACCGCCGGCTTCGGCGCTGACCGTGACACCGACCGCCGCCGTAAGTAGCAGGGCCATCGCACCGATGCCGCACCATGACAGGATGCGAGTAGAACAACATGCCGGTTGCCCTGAAATTCCGCTCTTCGTCGTCTGCTGAATCGTCAACGTTCTCCTCCATATGCGATTTTTTCCGTACATAATGAAGCCGAGTTTATCACTGCACGCCGGTTGAATCTTACGGTGGGAGGAATACATGTCTCGAATTCCAGTCAGAACGTCATCTGCCACTGTCGTTGCGGCGGTCACCGTGATCTTAATCGTGGCGGCTGGCAGTGCCCAGGGGCCCGGACCGGGCCGCCCGCTCCCGGACGAACCACAGGTCTTCTCTTCTCAATCGGAGACGTTCCGCGTGGTCCCGATCAAGGGTCTCGCGCGTCCCTGGGGGCTGGCCATCCTCCCGAACGGCGACATCCTGGTCACCGAGCGATCGGGACAGTTGCGGGTCATCCGCGACGGCGTGCTCGACCCCGAGCCGCTGGCTGGAATACCCGCGGTGTCCAGAACCATGTTGAAAGGATTGATGGACATCGTCCTGCACCCGAATTTCGCGCAGAATCAGTTCGTCTATTTCACCTACTCGAAGCCCAATCCCGAGAACCGGCTCGCCGGAACCGCCACGTTGGCGCGCGGCCGCTACGACGGCGGCGGGGCCTTGATGGAGGTGCGCGATCTGTTTCAGTCTAAAAACGCCTGGGCCGAAGGAGCGCAGGCGGCCCGTCTTCAGTTTGCCCCTGACGGAACGCTGTTCATGTCGGTCGGCATCCCAACCCGTCGCCCTGTCGGCAAAGCCGAGAGTGCACAGGATCCGGCCAGTCACGCCGGTAAGATCCTTCGCCTCAATGCTGATGGCACGGTGCCGGCCGACAATCCGTTCGTCGGACGGGATGGGTACCTGCCCGAGATCTATGCCCTCGGCATCCGCAACGCCATTGGGCTGATGATCCATCCGGACACAGGCGAGCTCTGGGAGACCGAGAACGGCCCGCAGGGCGGCGACGAGATCAACATCATCAGACCGGGTGCGAACTACGGCTGGCCGGTCGTCTCCTACGGTCGTGACTACTCCGGGAACCCCACCGGCGGACTGTCCGGGCCGCAGCAGCCGTCGCCGTGCGCGCCGGGCATGGAGCAACCGTTCACATTCTGGAGCCCGTCGCCAGCGGTGTCGGGCATGATCTTGTACACCGGCGATAAATTTCCCGAATGGCAGGGCGACCTGCTCGTGGGCTCGTTGCGGGGAACGGCGCTCCAGCGGATCGTCCTGAACGAGGATGGTCTCCCGACACGCCATGAATTACTGCTGACCGAGCTCGGACAGCGGATTCGAGATGTGCGGCAGGGACCGGATGGGCTGATTTATCTGACTACCGATGATGAGGATGGTGCCGTGCTACGGCTGGAACCGGTCGATGGGCCCTGACGGGGCAGCATACGCCGTCATACGGAACGGGCCGCGCGGCCCTCAATCCTCAGGCAGCGCGAAGACCTGCATCACGGATCCGCTCCCTGGCGGCCTGGTCATCGTGTCGGGAAACGCCTGTCGGGCGTTCATCCAGGCGAGGGCCCAACCCGGGCCGGACGGTACCGCAAGGTATTGGCGGCCATCCACGGCGTATGTGATCGGAAAGCCGTCGGTCGCCGTTGGCGTGCGCGTTCGCCAGAGCTCGGTGCCATCGCGCGCGTCGAGCGCGTACATGTAGCGGTTGACGTCGCCGACGAACACCAGCCCTCCAGCGGTCGTCAATACGGCCGTCCCATACTGCCAGCGACTACGCCGCCGCCATCGGATCTCGCCGGTGCGGCTATCCATCGCCACGAAGTCACCCAGTTGATCCGGGCTATCCGGGTGGGGCAGAAACGTGCGTGTGGAGAGGCCGACCCCGCCACCGCCCAGAGCGGGCTCGGGCATCGTGGCGAACACCGAATGCGCGCACCCTGGCGTCAGTGGGATGTAGAAGGCCTGCGTCTCGGGGTGATAGGCCATCGCCCAGAGATTCTTCACGCCCCCCGGACCGGGACAGTAGTCCACCGGCTCGTCGAGTTTTGGGATCCGCTCAGGGCGCAAGATTCCCTGGCCGGTCGTGGGGTCGAGGTCGACGATATTCTGGTACCCGAGGTCATACGCGTTTCGGAACGCGCCCGTGCCCGGATCGAGCTCCCAGAGCACGCCGATCTTGCCCATCTTGAATAGCGACCGCCGGTTGCCCGTGTCGACCAGGATCACCTCGAAAACCTCGTCGAGGTCGTGGGTCTCGGCCGGAATATGCTGAAAGAACCAGCGAATCTCCCCGGTCTCGGGGTCGATCGCCAGGGTCGAATTGCTGTAGAGGGATGCGCCGTCCGTACCACGTTGCGCGCTGGCCCAGGGCTTGGCCTGCGCGGTCGACCAGTAGATCAGGTCGGTGCCAGGGTCGTAGCTCCCTGGAAGCCATGCGTCGGCACCGGCGCGGAATGTCAACGCCAGGTCGCCCCAGGTGTCACCGCCCGGTTCTCCCGGGCGCGCGACCGTGGACGTGCGCCACAGCTCGGCGCCAGTCTGGGAGTCGTGAGCGGAGATGAAACAGACCTCGTCTTTGTAGTGTTCGCATCCGGTCATACCAGCGATGACCCGACCCCGCACCACGATCGGGCCGCTCGTGTATCCGAACCCGAGCTCGTGGTCGGCGACCTGATGCTCCCAGACCAGGTCTCCGGTGCGCGCATCGAGCGCGATCAGCTGCGCGGCGCTCGTGCCCGCGAAGATCTTGTCGTCGTAGATGGCGATGTTACGTCGCGCGAGGCCGGGTCGCTGGGTGAGAGGCAGATCAGCATCGGCAGACTGGACTTGCCGGCGGGTGTGTGCCCAGATGAACTCGCCGGTCGCGGCGTCAACGGCCTGGACACCGCTGCGACTCGGCAGGTACATGACGCCGTCGTGCACCAGTGGCGTGACCTGATCAGTGCCCTGTGGCGTTGCCCAGGACCAGGCGAGCTGCAGCTGACCGACAGTCTCGCGGTCGATCTGATCGAGCGGGCTGTACCCTTGGCCGTCGAGTGTCCGACGCCAGTTTATCCAGTCAGCGGGGTCCGGTGCCAGCAGCTCCGCGTCAGTGATCGGCTCGAACGCCTTGACCTGCGCCACGGCGACGATCGCGGTCCCTCCCAGGATCCACGTCGACAGCAGCAACGAGACGGTCACGCGAGTCATGCGTCGTCCTCCTCCGTCAATCCTCATTCGTCCGCACCCGGCATCATTTCAGACCATGTTTGTCGAAAAAGCGGTGGATCACGTCGAAGACCTCGACTTGCTGTGCTGGCGTGAATCCGCCGTGCCCGCCACCCGGCACCGTGTGGAGCTCGTTTGGTACGTCCGCCGCGTCGAGCTTCGCCTTGAGCTGCACCGATTGTTCGTAAGGCACCACCGGATCGGCATCGCCGTGGATCGTCAGGATCGGCGGCAGGTTCGGCCGTACGTAGGTCTGTGGTGACACGCGGCGGGCGACCTCCTCCCGGTCGGGCAGGCTCCCGAGCCACTGGACCGCGTAGCTTTTCTGGTTCGGCCCGTCGAGCAGATCAACCACATCGGAGATGCCATACCAGTTGACGATCGCCGCCACCTGAATCGGCGCACCGCCGCCCCCCCGACAAGGCCGGTCGAGCCCCGTCTCGGGTGGGATCATCCCGGTCGTCAGGGCCAGATGGCCGCCTGCCGAGTGGCCGGTGACCACGATGCCGGAGGAATCCAGGTTGTACTGCTCTGCATTGGCCACGACCCACCGAAGCGCGCACAGACAGTCCTCGACGGCCGCTGGCGCCAGTGCCACCTGCGCCATGCGGTATTCGACGTTCACGACCGCCCAGCCCATCTCGAAGTACGGCATCAGGCGGAGCAGGTACGCTTCCTTCGTACCCCCCACCCAACCGCCGCCATGGATCCACACCACCACCGGTGTCGGCCCATCCGCGTTTCTCGGGAGGTACAGATCGAGCTTGTTCTCGTACCCGCTCGCCACGTGATAGGTCACGTCCGCCAGGGTCCGATACTGCGTGTCGAGCGTTGCCAGAAACGACTGAGTCTCGCTCAGTTGCGCCTGGGCCACACATGGGCTCACCAGCATCCCGGTCACCGCCGCGAGAACAACGCCTGCCATCAGTCGTGTACGCATCGTGCCTCCTGCGTCTCGTGCCCAACCGCTCGGTCTGCTCTCTGACCGGTAGACTGCCCGTGTCGTAGCGGATGGATCAGGCCCCGAGTATAGGACCGGTACCGACCGCTTACAAGCGGTGCGGGCGCTGCACCTCTGGCGTCGCCGCAGCGATCCCACGTTCCATCGTCAATCGCCCCGGCGACGTGGCACAATCAGGGCTCACACGAGCTCGCACTCAGCAGGAAGACCGCCCCATGAGCGACAAGTGGCCTGACACCGTCAGCCGGAGAGAATTCCTCAAGAACGGCACCGCCGCCGGTGTCGGCGCGACTGCGGTGACCGGGCTCGGCGCATAGAACGCCTATGTGTCGGCGCAAGCGGCGGTCCCGGAATGGGACCGGACGGCGGACGTTGTCGTCATCGGCTCCGGCGCCTCGGGCCTGCCCGCCGCGATTCGCGCCCGCGATCGGGGCGCGACGGTGATCGTCGTCGAGGAGAACGTCGACGTCGGCGGACACGGCATGCTGAGCCAGGGGAGCGTCGCGCTCGGCGGTGGAACGAGTTTGCAACGGAAACACGGGGTGGAGGACTCGGCTGATCAGATCTACCTGGAGAACACGCGCCCCGAGCACCCGCAGACGCGGCATGCCGACCGAGAGGTCGTGCGGGCGTTCGCGGACCACAATCTCGACGCGTTCGATTTCCTGGTCGAGAACGGCGTCGCGTTCGCCGACACCCCACCGATGAACATCCCAGCAGAAGGCACGCTCACGGCAAGGCGACAGACGACCCGGCCGAGCCGGTCACCCTGAGTGTGGTCGGCGACCTGGCGGTCGACGTCATGGCGTCGACCATCCCGACCAGAGCCGAACTGGAGGCCAGTGGGGCATTCGAGCATGTCCGCTGGAAATAGCCAGACCTGTCCGCCCCGGATTCCAATTGTGGCCAACATGACATTTTCACGCGCGAAACGGGTATGTTTGTGACCGCCTAACTTGGGCTGTCGCGTCGCCAGGGTCCGTACGACCCCGGTGACTGCGGGACCGATGTAGACCTTTGAACCGGGGGCAGCGACGTGGCAATCAACCGAACGCTCACACTCGTCGTACTCGGCATCATGCTGTTCGCCTCGTCCGGCGTCGCACGAGCACAGCTCGGCTCACCGTTCAGCGGAACACTCGAGCCGGTTGCGGATGACCAGGGGGCTGCTCCGACTGCAAGCGGCATGGGTTTTCTGTACTCGGTCATGGACTATTACCCTGAGGGACCGAAGATAATGGTCAACGGGACGTTCGACGGCATGGACTCCCAGGCGACGGTTGCCCACCTGCATCGCGCGACCACCGGGCCGGACCATCCGGATGGCCCAACTCCCGGTCCGAAGGTGTTCGATCTGGTCGTCTCGAATGCTACTGCGGGTACGTTGAACGGCAGTTTCTGGATCACCGAAGAACAGGCCGAGGAGATGAGGCAGGGCTGGTACTACGTGCAGATCCATTCAGAGGACAATCCCGCCGGCGCCCTGCGTGGGTGGCTCGTGCGGGGGATGGTGCAGGTTCCCGACAAGCCCTAGGAGTCCGTTGTGAAAGTCCCGCGTCGCACCGAGGGGTGTCGTCCTGCCGCGCCGGCCTGACAAGGCGCGACAGGGAAGAGCAACGCCAGGGCGAGGGATGCATGTCTCGCCGCTTTACCTTGCCGCAGGATGTGGTCCGCAGGCTTCCAGGGAGCGTACTGATGACGACAGCGCGAAGACGACGTTGGCTACCGGTGCTGGCCACGAGCCTGGTGCTCGCGATGCTGGTGCCGGCTGGTGCCCAGGAGTGGTCCGACGCGGAGCGGTTCTGGACGCAGTGGCGCGGCCCGTACCAGAACGGGATGTCCCGGACGGCCACCCCCCCGGTGGAGTGGAGCGAGACGACGAACATCAAGTGGAAGACGGAGCTCCCGGGCCTGGGCGCGGCGAGCCCGGTGGTGTGGGGGGATCGGCTGTTTCTCCTTAGCGCTGTTCCGGTCGGGGTATCCGACGAGGAGCAGCATCAGTATCGGGGAGCGCTTCCAGTGCGGGACGTGCATCGCTACGTGGTGCTGGCGATCGATCGGAGCGATGGACACATCGTGTGGGAGCGGGTCGCCGGAGAGCAGCAGCCGCATGAAGCCACCCACGCCAGCTCTGGCACCTATGCCTCGAGCTCGGCGATTACCGACGGGGAGCACGTCATCGCGTTTTTCGAATCGAACGGACTGTATGTGTACGACATGGACGGCACCCTGGTGTGGTCCACGGATCTGGGGAACAAGCGCGTGCTGACCGAGGGGGGCGAGGGGACAACGCCGGCACTCTACGGCAACACCCTGGTGTTGGTCTGGGATAACAACGACCAGTCGTTTATCGTGGCGTTCGACAAACGGACCGGCGAGGAGCTCTGGCGAGTCGCGCGCGATGAGCTCGACACGTGGTCCACGCCGATTATCGTCGAGCATGGTGGACGCGCGCAGGTCGTCACCAACGGCTGGAGTCGCATTCGCAGCTATGACCTGGAGACGGGCGAGTTGGTGTGGCACACCACGGGACTGACGCCGTTGCCGATTCCGTCGCCGGTAGCCGGGGGCGGGATGGTGTTCGCGACCAGCGGCTTCAACGGGAGCGTCCTGAAGGCGATCAGTCTCGTCGACGCGCGCGGCGACATCACTGGAACCGGCGCCATCGCGTGGTCTCTGGACCGCGATACACCGTATGTGTCAACCCCGCTGCTCTACGACGGTGTGTTGTATTTGACGAAGTACACGCACGGCATCCTGTCGGTATTCAACGCCCGGGAGGGGGTGCGGTACTACGGGCCGCAGCGGATGCAAGGGTTGCGGGAGATCATGGCATCCCCGGTGGCCGCGGATGGCCGCGTCTACATCACAGGCCGTGATGGGACGACCATGGTCATTCGGCACGGCGAGAGGTATGAGGTTCTCGCGACGAACACACTGGACGATCAATTCAGCGCGTCGATGGCGCTCGTCGGGGACGAGATCTACATGCGCGGAGACGCGTACCTCTACTGCATCGCGGAGAGCTGACCACAGATCCCAGACGAAGGGAACGGCATAGACCAGCCGTCACATCGGCGAAACCGTGGATATGGGCTGTCCTACCTAGACCGTCTCACCCCATGGCCGCCACGCCGGCTGTGGCCGCGTCCTCATCCTGCTGGGACGCAGCACCGCTGCAGCCCATGGCGCCAACCGACTGACCGTTCTTCGTGATCGGGACGGCCCCCTGCAGGAACAGCATGCCGCCCCCTTCGATGACCGTGTCCAGCCCCAGCGAACCGACGTTGGACAACGCGCCCGACGGCGCCCCGAATGCGGCCGATGCACGTGCTTTACCCACGGCCACGTCCGCGGTGAAGTACCGTGCGCTATCCATACGCGCCAGCGCCACCAAAGCGCCTCGCGAGTCGACAACCGCGCAGGTGAGACCGACGCCCATCTCGACGGCCGCCGCTTCCGCCGCAGCCAGGGCGCTCTGCGAATCGGCCAGCGACGGCCCCACCATGGCCTGTGCGCCGGCGGAGTTCGCCATCAGACCGAAGCTCAGGCCCACACCGAAACCCACGACGAGTAGAATCCCCCTGTTCATCTCTGCTCCTCCGACGATCGGGTGCCTGATCCTCAGGTCCGTCGTCACTCGCGACCCCCGCGGTCGCTACGATCTCCCTCTCCATCGAGTTCGGCGCTCAGCAGCACGCCGGCCTCTCCGAAACCGGACAGGTTGCCAGCGTGTCGTGGCCGCGTTACCGTGTTTCGCGCAAGATGATCACGTCCCCGTCATCCCGGGTGCGTGAGCCAAATCGCTGGGTCCCGGCGAGCACCAGCACGGCCGTGTCGGCGATAGCCACATCCCGCGCCGCGGTGCCGATCGTGAATGCACCGACCACCTGCGGATCTGAAGGGCTCGAGAGATCGACGACGGTCAGCCCCTCCGGTCCATCGGCAACGAACGCCAGCACACCCCGTATGTCAACCCGCTGGGCGCTACCTGGCGTTGAATAGGTGACCACGTGAACCGGCGACGCAGGATCGGAGACATCATATAGCTGAAGTGTTCCACCGCCACCGGCCGGCGCCGGCTCGCTCCGGAGCTCCCGGAGCGGATCGTACGGGACCCCGCCTACCATAACCGCGATGTTCGGATTCCCATCGAGGACCTCCACGAGGCGGGGCGCGGAGGCCGACTGCAGCGCGGCCACGGGCGCGAGCGGATCCGGCTTCGACAGGTCGAGCACGTAGAAGCCGGTCGGGTTGTCCACAGCGTACGCCAGGGAGCCGAACATCGCGACGTCTCGCGCGTAGCCGTCGGTATAGACTGACCCAACAAGGATCGGCTCGGCCCGATTCGAGATATCGATGACGTCGACCCCTGACATATGGTCGGCGACTACCGCCATCGTGCCGGACACAGCGATGTTCTTGGCTTGTCCCGGCGTCTTGATCGAACCGCGCAACGTCGGGCGCTCAGCGTTGGAGACGTCGAGGATCCAGAGCCCGGAGTGCCCGGCGGCCACATACGCTACGGAGCCGGTGACGGTGAAGCCCCAGATTTTTTCAGGGAACACGTGGGCCCCTTGCTGCGCAGGGGCCGCCGGATCGGAGATGTCGAACACCGTGAGCGTCTCGCCTCTCGCGACGTAGGCGAACGTGCCCTCTGCCCGAACCAGGTCGATCGGCCCCTCGATCGCGCCCACTCTCGTGAACGTCAACGCCTGCGCCAAGAGCGCCACGTTACCACCCACGGTCGGTCCGGCGATCAGCAGCGCCAGGGCGAGCCACTGCACCGCACGTCGTCTCAGGATCACGGGGTGTCCCTCTTCGACAACCGGTAGAGTTTCGACTGCGTCCGCAGGATCAGGCTGTCGCCAGCCACAGCCGGCGTGGCCAGTGCCATTTCGTTGAGCGAGTTCGTCCCGAGCAGATCAAACTCCGGTCCTGCCTGAATCACGTACGTGTCGCCATCCTCGCTCAGCACGAACACCTTACCGTTGTATGCCCAGGGTGACGCGGTAAAGCCGCTGCCCGGCTTCAGGCGCTGACGGCCGTAGACCTCCTCGCCGGTCGTGGCGTCGTGCGCCCACAGCAGCCCGCGGTCCAGCAGTGTGTAGTAGATGCCGCCGTAGACGAGGGCCGACGTGACGTAGGTGCCTAGCAGCGGCTGGAACCAGGCGATGTACGGATGGTCCGTGGTCTTGTCGGGGTCGATCGAGATGTCACCCGCTCCGCCCGGGCGAACGGCGTATACCGGGCGCACGGACGATCCCGGATAGCCGGAGCTGAAGTAAACCAGACCGTCTTTGGCGAACGGGGTCGGCGCGACATTTCCTGTCATGCCCCGAAGCTCCCACAGCACCGTTCCGTCGAGGGCGTACGAGCGGACCTTGTTCCGGCCGGTCGTCACGATCTCGGTCCGCAGGTCGTTCTCCCAGACCATCGGCGTCGACCAGTTTTCGGTCTCCTCCCGCACGACGCGCCACACGGTGTCACCCGTCGCGGTGTCGAGCGCGATCAGAAACGACTCGGTCGTGTTGTCGTTGATGACGTACAGACGGTCCTCGTGCAGAACCGGTGACGCGGCGGGGGCGAACTCCTGATGCCCGTTGAACGCCGCGAGGTCCCGGCTCCAGACGATCGTGCCCGTCATATCGAGCGCGACGACCAAACCGATGCTGCCGAGATACACATAGACACGCTCGCCATCTGTGGTCGTGGTTTCCGATGCGAAGCTCGCCTTGAGATGTCGTTTGATCGTCGGCACGGCTTCGTGCAGCTCCTGCTGCCAGCGAACCTCGCCTGTCTCGAAATCGATGTCGTACACCATCCACCGCTGTGCCGCCACGGCATCGGTCTTTCCGTGGACGTCACCAGGGTCGTACAGGCCCTTGACCGGCTGTGGCTCTACACCTGCGCTGATTGCGGTGGTAACGAAGACGTGGTTGCCCCAGACGACCGGCGAACTCCATCCCAGCCCGGGGATGTCGGCCTTCCAGACAACGTTCTCAGTCTCGCTCCAGGTGTGAGGCAGGGCGGGGTGGTCAGGGGCCACTCCCGCATCGGAGCCCCGGAACTGGGGCCACTGATTGGCCGCAGGCACGGCCACCAGCGCCAGCCAGATCAATCCGACGGTAACGAGAGACCCTCTCTTCATCGCTTTGCTGCTTTCCTGCTTTGCTCGCTTTCACGACGTCATTGGGCAACGCCGTAGTGTAGTCAATAGGTCGGCACTGTCAACGTGCGGCATAGCCTCCCCTCAACTCGTGCTGGCCAAGCTCGGCATCGATCACGACGAGTCGCGGTGCGACGCGGGACGTTCACCACGGACTGCTAGCCACTGGTCATAGGGACATCGGACTGGTCAGGAAAAACGCGGAGCCTACCGACACCCATCCCGGAACCCCTGATCGCACGCCAATTGATACGTCTCCTGCGGCGTCCAGCGCGCCCGGGCTCCCTTCGGATACCGCAGCACAATCTCGTAGTCGTCGAGTGTCGGCGCCGCGCGCAGCGGGTTGGTCGCGCGTGCCGGGTCGGCATTGGCGCATCCGGCGGAGAACCCGAGATCGCAGGCGCGGTTGAACGAATCGGCCGCCAGTTCCGGACGGATTTGGGGCTGGAGCAGGACACCGTATTCGTTGCAGGCCCACCCTGAGCCGTTGTCGCAGTAGGTCGACACCATGACACCGAAATGTCGACAGCCATTCGGACGGTTCTCGGCGCACGCCTGCTGCCAGAACGTGACCCATTGCCCCCGATGGGTGTCGCCGACCCCCTGGGCCGCGCTCATCCCTATGAAGACGATCGTCCACACGGCGACGGCCAGGTTCGGTAGCC
>Ga0302123_10001159_pt1 | contig 18989 bp, 15 predicted proteins | sample CB21_321_MG_FD_203109 | JGI IMG/M metagenome (GOLD analysis project Ga0302123, IMG submission 203109) | Marine microbial communities from Western Arctic Ocean, Canada - CB21_32.1 | ecosystem: Environmental > Aquatic > Marine > Oceanic | place: Canada: Western Arctic Ocean | collected 2017-09-28 | reverse complement strand
TCATCTGCTCAGCATCCCAATGCTGGCGCTGACCACCACCTCTACCGCACAAATCCAGGACGACGGCATCGTGGGGCTCGCCGCGCAGGCCGCCGCGCAACTGGCTGTCATTCAAACCCCGGGCAGCGGCCCTCAGACCGACCTGACGCTGGAGGACGCGATCGCGCGCGCGCTCGAGCGGAACCTCGACATCGCCGTCGAGCGGCTGAACCCGCAAGTGGTCGACCTGACACTGGCCCAGGCGCTATCTGCCTATCGCCCGACGTTCAATACCTCGCTCAGCACCAATCAGAGCACCAGCCCGTCGTCAACACAGCTCGACGGCGGCGAAGCGGTCGTCGCCGATCGAGCAGTCTTCAATAGTGGGCTCACCCAAGCCATCGCCTGGGGTGGTGGCAGTTACACGATTGACTTCGACAATAATCGCCAGGCGTCGACCAACGCCTTTTCGAGCTTCAACCCGAGCTATCGATCGACCGTTCAGGCGTCCTACACGCAGCCATTCCTGCGCGGGTTCAAAATTGATTCCACACGGCAGCAAATCGAGGTCACGCGGATCAATCGGGACATTGCCGACATCGACCTGCGGCAAACGTTGACCAACACAGTCTCCTCGGTGCAGAACGCCTACTGGGATCTGGTGTATGCGACCCAGACCCTCGCAGTGCAGCAACAGGCGCTCGAGCTGGCCGAGACGCTCATTCGTGACAACGAGGCACGCGTCGAAATAGGCACCATGGCCCCGATCGACATCGTGCAGGCACGGTCGGAGGCAGCGGCGCGCCGGCAAGCCCTAGCGCAGGCTGAGCAAAACCTAGCCACCGCTGAGCTCACCTTGAAGCAGCTCATCGTCGGCGGCACCGACGATGAGTACTGGGCCGCGACGTTGAACCCGGTCGACCTGCCGGAGCTCGACGTGCAGCCGATCGACCTCGAAACGGCGATTCGCTCGGCGCTCAACGAGCGGACCGACATCGCCCGCTCGCGCCGGCAGCTCGACATCAACAACGTCAATCTGTCGACAATGAGCAACAACCGCTTGCCCGCGGTTGATCTGGTAGGGAGCTATCAGCTGCAGGGACAGGGCGGCACGCGGTTCACCCGATCAGGGCTTGGCGGATCGGTGCTCGATCAGGTCCCTGGCGGCGTCAGCGATGCGTTTAATCAGATATTCGACGCCGACTTTCCGGTCTGGACGGTCCAACTCAACGTGAGCTACCCAATCGGCCAAAGCGCCGCCGATGCAACGTATGCTCGAGCACGCATCCAGGTCCAGCAGGTCCAAGCTCAGCTGCGTCAGCTCGCGCTCCAGATCGCCACCGAAGTCACCAACGCCGTCGTGCAGATACAGGGTATCTCACGCCGAATCGAGGCCTCGATCGCGGCGCGGGAGCTGGCCGAGGAACAGCTTGCCGCCGAGCAAAGTAAGTTTGGGGCCGGCATGTCCACGAACTTTTTCGTCGTCCAGGCGCAGCGTGATCTGGCAACAGCGCAGGACACGGAGCTCCGCGCGATCCTCGACCAACAGAAGGCCCTGGTCGAATTCGAGCGGGTGCAGCGGACGTCGCTGTCACAGGCCGGTGTTTCCATTATCCAGTAGCAACGCGCAGGTACAAAGAGTGGCGCCTCCTGAACCGCGAGTACCCAGTCGCGCGTGACGTGCGTGGCACCAGTGAAAAGTCAAGCCTATGAAAAAGGCATTCTTCGTCATCGTCGCCATCGGCATCGGCTACACAGCCTATGCGTACTACGGCCTCCGCCCGACGGAGTTCGTACCGGAAGTCAGCACCGTCACTCTGACGCGGGGTGATGTCGTTGACACGGTGGGCGCCACCGGCGCACTCGAAGCGGTCACCACCGTGCAGGTCGGCAGCCAGGTATCCGGCATCATCGAAGCGCTCTACGCCGACTACAACTCGATCGTGCGAGCGGGCGAGGTCATCGCCAGACTCGAACCGTCCCTGTTCGAGACGCAGATCGAACAGGGACGGGCGAACCTGGCCCGCTCGGAGGCGGACGTCGAGCGGTTCGAAGTGACGGTCGAGGATGCCAAGGCGCAATTGGCGCGGTCGGAGGACCTTGCCTCGCGGGACCTTGTTTCCACTACGGAGCTCGAGGCCGCACAGGTGGCCGTGCGGTCGGCGGAAGCGCAGCTCAAATCGGCGCAGGCCAGCAGAACCCAATCCCAGGCCGCGCTGAACCAGGACGAGGTCAATCTGGGACACACGGTGATTACCGCGCCAATCGACGGTATCGTCATCGCCCGTCAGGTAGACATGGGGCAAACGGTGGCTGCCAGCATGTCGGCGCCAGAACTGTTCATCATCGCCGCTGACTTGACCAAGATGCGGGTCATTGCCAACATCGACGAATCGGATGTCGGCCGGATTCGCCCGGGCCAGGTCGTCTCGTTTACCGTTGACGCCTATCCGACAGAAGCGTTCGAGGGCACCGTGTCGCAGGTTCGCCTCGAGCCGGTGGTCCAGCAAAACGTCGTGACCTATGCCACGGTAATCGACGTCCCAAACAACGAACTCAAGCTCAAGCCTGGCATGACCGCGACGGTCACGCTGGAAATCGCCCGACGCGAGAATGTCCTCCGGGTCCAAAACTCGGCGCTCCGATTCCGCCCGACCCCAGCTATCTTCGCCGCCCTGAACCAGCCGGTACCGGAGATTCTCCAACGTGGCGAGACAGACGGCGCAAACCGCGGGGCTGGTACGGCGGAGGGCCGCGGTGGCCCGCCCGGGAGGGGCGGTTTCGCCGACATGAGCGACGCCGATCGGCAGCAGCTTCGGGAACGGATGCAGAACCTCTCCCCCGAACAACGAGCGGAGTTCTTCGCGGGGCGAGGTGGATCAGGGCGTGGCGAACGGGGTGGTGTTCGTGATGGTGCCGGTACGCCTCGCCGGCGCGCCAACCAGAACGAGGGTGCGACGGTGCCCGCCGTGGAACGTGGCGCCACGACGATTGATGCCCTGTTTGCGCCGCTGGAGGTCATTGAAACAAACGGACGGGTGTGGGTGCTCGATGCGGGCCAGCTACGACCGGTCGCGGTACGCCTCGGGGTGACCAACGGCACGGCGACCGAGTTGGTGGCGACCCCTGGCGGACGGCGACGCGCCCGCCCTGGGCCGGAATCACGAATCGCCGAGTTCCGTCAGCAGGTCGAGGCGATCGAGGATCCGGAAGTCCGTCAGAACTTCGAGCGAATGATCGAGCGCCTGGAATCGGAGGGCGCCGAGGCGACACCTCAGGCCTCCCTGCCGACCTCTGCCGTTCTCGAGGATGGCGCCCAACTGGTGACCGGCGTCACGATACCGGACGTAGGCTCGTCTGCCCGCTCATCCGGCGGTGGGTCACCGCTCATTCCGCAGCGCCCGAACTTTGGTGGACGCCGGTAGACGGCAGGCAAAGATGGCGCCGAGCATCTCGGTCCGGGATATCACGAAAGTCTACGACCTGGGAGAGGTCCAGGTACGGGCGCTCCGAAGCGTCAGTGTCGACATCCGCAAGGGCGAATTCGTTGCCGTCATTGGCCCTTCTGGCTCTGGCAAGTCAACTTTCATGCACATCCTTGGCTGCCTGGACCGACCAACCCAGGGACAGTATCTGCTGGACGGGGACGATGTCTCGACGCTATCGCGCAATGCACTCGCCGCCGTACGCAATAAGAAGATCGGGTTTGTATTCCAGGGCTTTAATCTGCTCTCTCGCACGACGGCAATCGACAACGTCGAACTACCGCTGCTGTACAACGGCAACGGCATGAGGGGCAAGGAGCGGCGGCGCCGAGCACATGACGCGCTGAACGGGGTCGGGTTGAGCGACCGTGCCGGTCACCACCCCAACCAGCTGTCAGGTGGACAGCAGCAACGCGTTGCGATCGCACGCGCGCTGATCAACCAGCCGTCGATCCTGCTTGCCGACGAGCCGACCGGCAACCTCGACAGCCGCACCAGCGTCGAGGTGATGGACATCTTCCAGAGGCTGAATACCGAGCGGGGAATCACGGTCCTGGTGATCACTCACGAGCAAGACATCGCGGAGTACGGCACGCGGATCATCTCTTTTCGAGACGGCACGATCGTCAGTGACAGGCCCAACACCGTTCGGCGGATGGCGGCCGACGAGCTTGCGGTGCTGCCACCCCAGAATGACACCGAGGGTGACAATCCAACGGCCAATAGCCGGGCGGCACTACCGAGCACGCCATTCAGCACCTTCGACCTCGACCTCGATGAGCACCAAGCTGAACCGCACAAGGAGTGAACTCGATGTCCTTTGTCATGGTTTTTCGCGTGGCTCTGAAAGCACTGGGACGCAACAAGATGCGGACAGCGCTGACGATGCTCGGCTTGATCATCGGTATCGCCGCGGTGATTACACTGGACGCCATGGGCACCGGGGCTCAGCAGCAAATCGAAGACCAGATTAAATCGGCTGGCACCAACATGATCGCGGTCCGCGCCGGCAACTTCAGGCGTGGCGGCATCAGCCACGGCATGGGCTCGTCTCCCAGACTCAAGGCGGCCGACGTGGATGCGATCCGGGAGCAGGTCGCTGGCGCGCAGTATCTGACGGCCAGCGTCAACACGCGCGATCAGGTTGTCGGCGGCGGCGAAAACTGGTCGACGCGGATTGAAGGCACCGATGTGGAGCTGCCGCTCATCCGGTTGTGGGACGTCGAGTACGGCACGTTCTTTACCACCACTGACGTCAACGCCTCGGCGAAGGTTGCGGTGCTCGGGTCGGTAGTGCGCGACAACCTGTTCGGAGAGGGCACAGACCCGGTCGGCCAGACGCTCCGCATCCGCAACCAGTCGTTCAAGGTGATCGGCGTCATGATGGCGAAGGGCTCGGGCTCGTTCGGCGAGGACCAGGACGATACAATCTTCGCGCCTTACACAACCGTTCAGCGCAAGCTACGCGGTCGCGATGGCACCAACATCTCCGGGATTACGATCTCGGCCTACTCGGCCGACGACATCGAGACAGTGGCGACCGAGGTTGCGTCGGTGCTGCGCGTGCAGCACAAGTTGATCCAAGGCGAGGACGATGACTTCATGGTGCGCACACAGGAGGACATGAGCAGCATGCGCACCGAGATGACCCAGACCATGACCTTGTTCATGCTGGCCATCGCGGTGGTCGCGCTAATCGTCGGCGGCATCGGCATCATGAACATCATGCTGGTCTCGGTCACGGAGCGCACGCGCGAGATCGGCCTGCGCATGGCGGTCGGCGCCAAGGGGCAGGACGTGTTGTGGCAATTCCTGGTGGAGGCGATCGTCCTGTGCTTTGTAGGCGGGCTGATCGGGGTTGGATTGGCGTTCGGGCTCGCGCAGGGACTCACCGAATTCCTCGAATGGCCGACCAGCATGTCGACGGATGCAATTACGGTCTCGGTCGGGTTCGCCGCGGCGATCGGGGTCGTCTTCGGCTTCTACCCGGCATGGAAGGCCGCGCAGCTCGACCCGATCGAATCGCTCCGTTTCGAGTAGGGTCCGATCGAGATCAGGCAGAAAATCGGCTAGCAGTCGGTGGTGACAGTCCAGCGTGGCACCGAGACACGTCGGAAACGATGTTGTGGGGCACGGCTGTCGCCGTGCCATCACAGGCCTGAAGGTCTGCGCCACACGCAGCGCCGATCGCATGCAACTGGACTGTCACCACGGTCTACTAGACCGCAAGCAACAGTTCGAATAACTCACTCACCGACCTCCCGGTCATCGGGTCGACTAGCTCCGGGGCGATGTTGGCCAGGGGCTCCAGCACATAACGCCGCGACCGAAAGCGCGGGTGCGGCAATTGGAGCGTCGATGACTCGACCCGCAGCTCTCCGACCAGCACCAAATCGAGGTCGAGCGTGCGCGGAGCCCCGGGGTGGTGTCGCTCTCTCCCCCGCTCGCGCTCGATCGCGAGCAACGTGGCCAGCAACCGCTCCGGGGGCTCTCGGGTCATCCCGACCAGCGCCCCATTAAGAAACAGCGGGTCGCCTGCTGCGTGATCGGGTACTGTCTCGATCAAGGTCGAGACGACCACGTCCGTTAGCACCGTCCTGAGCCGGTCGACCGCGTGGGCAACATGCGACAGGCGGTCGCCCACATTGCTCCCGAGCGCCACCGCCGCTAGCCGCGGTCGTCGGTTCATCGCCGATGTCCAGAGCTTAGGAATCCCTGGTGACAGTCCCGCTGCAGTCCGCTGTCGCTGCATCGGGCAAGGGACAGCGTGCGGCTTCACCTCAGCGGGTTCGCATGCCGCCGGCATGCTCCCTCGTCTCGCCTTGCCGTTCCGTCGCATCGTCGTCGTCGGTGCGACGCCGGCCTAACACCACCGGCTGCTAAGGCGCCTATCCGGTTCGGCACACTACCGGCTCCCTCACTGGGCACTCTGATTTTCTTTGCAGGTGATGCACACGCGTGTCCAGGGGATCGCATTCAGTCGCGCCGCAGCGACCGGTTCGCCACAGTCGCGGCACACACCATAGGTCCCCTGTTCGATACGCGACAGCGCCTTTTCGATTGCCTGCAGGATCTTGGCGTCGGTCTGCTTCAGCTTGAGCTGAATATGCACTTCATTGTTGCCCGTCGCCTGATCGGCAACGTCGCCCTGGCGGCTGGCCATTCCCTCGGTCGCCTGAACAGGCTTGGCTCCCGCACCGGCACCAGCCTCCACGATTTCCGAGCGCTTGCCCAGCAGCGCGTCTTTGTATCGTGCCACGTCCATCGCGACTCCCTACCCTTCCCGCAAAACTCTGATGATACCAAAAAGGCAACACTGTTTCACTCGGCCCGAAGCGTGGCCAGGGGCTTGCTTCGTAATACATCGAGACTGGCCGCCACGCCAACAACGGTGACGACGAGTGCCGTCAGTCCCAACCCGGCCAGGTTGACCAGCGGGACAGGCCTCCACGTGATCTCCAGGAGGAACCGCGTCAGTCCCCAGGTCAGCGCCAGCGCACCCGCGGAGCCAACGAGCCCGGCCAGCGTGCCCAGTAAGCCGTACTCGAACACCAGCATCATGACGACCGTCCTGTTCGTCGCACCCAGCGTTTTGAAAATGGCGGTCTCATAGCGACGCTGGAATTTCGTCATCGCCACCGATCCGACGAGGATCAGGACGCCGCTGAGAAGCGCAATGCCCCCGACGATCGAGATGGCCAGCGTCACGTAGTCGAGAATGCGTCGGACGGTCGCAATGACCTCGAGACCGTCGATGACCGACACATTGGGAAAACCAGCGACGAGGTCCCGCTGCAATCGCGCCCGGGCCAGCGCCTCAGGCGGCCCCTGCATGAAGGCGATGACACTGTGGGGCGCCTGCTCGAACACCCCGGGCCGGAACAGGAAGATGAACCCGCCGCTCCGCGAGTCGTCCCACTCGACCGCTCGCACACTCGAGACCGTGGCGAGGATCTCGCGACCCAGGACGTCGAACCGGATCGTGTCGCCGATTTCCAGATCCAACTGATCGCGCACACTCTCCTCGATCGACACCTCCGCTGCCTGTTCGGACGGCCCGAGCCCCCAGAACTCGCCCGCCACAATTCGTTCATTCTCCTCGAGCCGATCCCGGTAGGTCACGGTGTACTCGCGTCCGACACCGCGCCGACGCACCTCACGGGCACTCTCCAGATTGGTTCGCTGCCCCGTCACCCCAGTTACCCGCGCACGCAGGACCGGCAAGAAACTGGGCGCCTGGCCGCCCACGCGCTGCGTGAGCAGGGCACTCACGCCAGCCACCTGATCCTGCTGGATATCGATGAGAAACATGTCTGGAGTATCGTCTCGGATCTCGAGTTCGAACGCGCCGAGCAGGTTCGCCTGGACCGCGTGAATCCCGATGATGAAGAAGCTGCCCAGCCCGACCGACAGCAGGATCACCCGCGTCTGATTACCAGGTCGCGCCAAATTGAGCACGGCATGCCGCAGCGCAAATCTCGCCCCAACGCCGAGCGGCTGAATCACCCGAACCAGCCCCTGCCCGACCAGGTGCAGCACGACCGCTACAAGGGCGAAGCCCCCGCACAGCCAGAACCCGACCTGCCACGACGCGGCCTGCCAGCTGGCCAGCACAATGAGCACGACCGTGAGCGCCGTAACGACCGCGATCTGGACCCAGTCCCGTGCGGGGGTGGTGACAAGTCCCCAGCGCAACAGCGCCAGCGGCTTGACGGCCCTCATCTCGAGCAGCGGCCCCAGTGCGAACAGCAACGACACGACCACCCCAACGCCGACCCCCTGCGCCACCGCCGACGCCCGCAGCCCGTAGGACAGATCGCCCAGCCCTACCGCCGTGGCGGCCTGTTCGGCCAGCGACGCCGGAATGGCGGCCAGCGCGCCGCCAGCCAGCGCCACCCCCAGCAGCGAGCCACCCAACCCCAGCGCCACCATCTGCAGCACGTAGATGGCCAGCACCTGTCCGTTCGTCGCGCCGAGACACTTCAGGATGGCGACACTCCGGATGCGCTGCTGCACGAAGACCCGGGTGACACTCCACACCCCAATCCCCCCTAGGATCACGACAACGAATCCGATTAAACTCAGGTAGTTTTCGGCGCGCAGCATGTTCGCGGCAATCCGGTCCTCGGTCTGTCGGTAGGACCGGACCCGGATGAAGGCGTCACGCAGCGGCGCCTGAAGCTGCTCGACCAGCGGCTCGATCCGGGATTCCGGCACACGCACGAGAAGTTGCCGCTCGGCGCGCGTGCCGACCCCCAGCAGTCCGGTCGCCAGGAGGTCCTCATAGTCGACCAGGACTCGCGGACCTAAACTGAACGCCCCCAGCTGTCCGCCCGGCTCCCGCAGGATGACGCCCCGGATCTCGAACGACCCTTCGCCCATGATGATCTGGTCGCCGACCTCGACGTCGAGCTGGGTTAACAGCTCTGGCCGCACCAATGCTCCCCCGCCGGCCAGTAACCCGTGGTGATAGGGCAGGTCGTCCTGCAACACGAACTCGCCATAGAACGGAAAATTCGCCTGTACGCCGCGCAACTCAACAATCCGCGAGATGGTCTTGATCTCCTCCGCCGGCCGCGCCATCGTGGCGAGCTCGAGCGACGAGGTCCGTGCGAGATCCGGTTCGGCGTCCAGCATTGCGTCGATGACCACCAACACCTCGTCGGACCACGGTTGCCCGGATGCGATGAGGATGTCGGCCGCCGTCAGCGCGCGGGTCTCCGCCATCATCGTGGCGCCGACGCTCTGGATGAGGGATCGCAAGGCAACAATGGCGCCGACCCCGACCGCGACGCACACGAAGAAGAACATCAGCCGTCGCCAGGACGCCCGCAGCTCGCGACCGGCCATGCGCAACACGAACATTACCGGGTCGCCTCCCGCGATCGCCCCGGGATCACCTGCTCGACCGCGCCGTCCCGCATCCGCAGCATCAGGTCGGCCGATGCCGCCAGCTCGGCATCGTGCGTGACCAGGACCACGGTCATGTCGCGCTCTGCGTTTATCTTGTGCAGCAGCTCGACAATGTGCCGGCCGTTCGCGCTGTCCAGATTGCCTGTGGGCTCGTCCGCGAGCAGGATTGGCGGATCGTTCGCGAGCGCGCGGGCAATCGCCACCCGTTGCTGTTCTCCGCCCGACAGCTGGGCCGGGTAGTGGTGTGCCCGCCCCTCGAGATCGACGTCGGACAGCAACGCCGCCGCACGGGTGCGGGCGTCCGCCGCCTCGGCAATCTCAAGCGGTACCAGCACGTTCTCGAACGCCGTCAGTGACGGCATCAGGTGAAAGAATTGAAAGACGAAACCGATCTTCTCACCCCGGAGCCGGGCCAACGCGTCCTCTCCCAAGGCGGTGATCTCCACGCCGTCGATGACGACCTCACCGGTCGTCGGCACGTCCAGCCCGGCGATTAGCCCCAGCAATGTCGACTTGCCGCTTCCGGAGGGTCCGACAATCGAGAGATACTGCCCCGACGCCACGGAGAGATCGAGCGGCTGGACGATGGTCAGCGGCGCTGTGCCGCTGATGACGGTCTTCGACACGTTGCGTAGCTCGATCATGCGGTCGACTCTCGTCTCGGTGAGCAGGTAGGTGAGCGGCGAGCAGAAGCCTTTCTCACAGCCCCCCCCTTCGCGGGGAACAGCTATCGTGCATCGGAACCATGCACTGTTTCAACCGCCACGATGCCGCCCAGAAAAGATATCTACTGCGTCGCCGGAGCAAGAGCGGGGAGCAGCGGTACAAGCGCCGCCCGGACGCGTTCCGCCACGATCGCGGCGCCCTCCGCATTAGGGTGAATTCCGTCCGCCTGGTTGAGCGCCGGGTCGCCCGCCACACCCTCGAGAAGGAACGGCATGAACGCCACGTCGTATTCACCGGCTAGCTCGTGGAAGACTCGACGGAACTGAGCCGTGTAGGTGGCGCCGAAGTTCGGCGGCGCCTCCATCCCCGCCAGCAAGACGGCGATGCCTCGGCGCCTGGCCAGCGAGACGATCTCGGCAAGGTTGCGTTTCATCTGGTCGACTGGCAGACCCCGAAGCCCGTCGTTCCCACCGAGAGCCACGATCAGGATTCTGACGTCGCCCGCGAGCGACCACTCCGCCCGCCGCAGCCCGGCCGCTGTCGTGTCTCCGGACACCCCGGCGTTGACCAGCTGCAGGTCTACCCCCTCGGCTCGCAAGCCCCGCTCAAGGAGCGCGGGATAGGCCTGATCGGGGTCGAGGCCGAGCCCCGCCGTCAGGCTGTCGCCGAGCACCACGAGCAGAGGGCCATGCTCCGGGGCCGGCAACGACGCAGCAATCGAGGGGACGCCCGACTCATCGGTCCCCGACTCGACCGCCTGCGTGGCACCCTCACGAGCCCCACACGCCGCCAGACCGGCACACGCCAGGACAGCGGCCAGTCCGATTACACTCCGTCCCACCAGAGTCGGCACCGATCTATTATGCAACAGCCGCTCAGCGGGCCAGCGTGCCATTGGCCCATCATGCCTCCCCGGCGGTGTGCGTTACCCTTGTGTCACGCAACGTGATGTGTAGAATAGGCGTGCTCGTCGCCATAGTGAGTCGCCAAGTCACTACGAGGTGTCATTTCGATGAATGCAGCCCTTCTCGCCGTCGTCGGTCTCACGATGATCTTCCTCGGGTATCGGTTTTATTCGAAGTTCATCGCAGAAAAAATCTACCGGCTTGACCCGGATTTCGAGACACCCGCGCACACCCAGCGCGACGACATCGACTACATCCCCACCAACCGGATCGTGTTGTGGGGGCACCATTTCACGGCCGTCGCCGGTGCGGCACCGATCATCGGCCCCGGCATCGCGGTCATCTGGGGCTGGTTGCCGGCGTTCATCTGGGTCATCGTCGGCACGATGTTCTTTGCCGGCGTGCACGACTTCGGAGCGGTCTGGGCCAGTGTCAGAAACAAGGCGAAGTCGGTTGGGGCACTGACCGGCGACGTCGTTAGCTCGCGGGCTAGGGTCCTGTTCATGATCGTTGTTTTCTTCCTCCTGATGATGGTCAACGCCGTGTTCGCGGTGGCGATCTCCAACGCGTTTCAAGCCACCCCCAGCAGCGTAATCCCGGCCTGGAGCGCCATCGTTGTGGCGGTGGCGATCGGAGTGCTCATTTACCGGATGCACGTGCCGATTTTGTGGCCAACCATAGTCGGCACCGTGATTCTGTACGCGGTCATCTATTTGGGAGAGGCGCTCCCGATCGAGCTCAGCGCCGGCATGTTCGGTCTCGCACCCGGCGCGCAATGGATCCTCATACTGTTTGCGTACGCCGGAATCGCCTCCCTCCTCCCGGTCTGGCTGTTGCTCCAACCGCGCGACTACATCAACGGCATCCAGCTCCTCGTAGGGCTGGGGTTGCTCTATGGTGCGCTGCTGATCGCCAACCCCACGATCGTCGCGCCCGCGATCAATTCGAATGTGCCGGCCTCGGCGCCGCCGATGATCCCCCTGCTGTTCGTGACGATCGCGTGTGGTGCGATCTCCGGCTTCCACGGCCTCGTCGGCTCGGGCACCACATCGAAACAACTGGACAAGGAGACCGACGCACGGTTCGTCGGATATCTCGGATCGTCCGGCGAGGGTGCGCTGGCGCTTGTGGCGATCATTGCGGCTACCGCCGGCTTCTCCTCGCTGGGCGAGTGGCAGGAGATGTATTCGGAGTTCGGCAACGGCGGCCTCGATGCCTTCGTACAAGGTGGAGCGGTGATCGTCTCCAACGGCGTCGGGATCTCCAGAGAGTTCGCCGCGACGCTGCTCACCGTTATGGCGGTGCTGTTCGCCGGCACGACGATGGACGCCGGCGTCCGGCTCCAGCGCTACATCCTGCAGGAATGGGGCACCATCTACCGGATTCCGGTGCTGCAGAACGGGTATGTCGCTACGGGGGCGGCGGTCACGGCGTGTCTCGTGCTGGCCTTCGGCGCCGGCGGGGCAAGCGGCGAGGGGGGCATGCTGATCTGGCCGCTGTTCGGCACCACCAACCAGCTGCTCGCCGGCCTGACACTGCTTGTCATCAGCGTCATGCTCGTCAAGCTCGGGAGACCGGCCCGCTACACCATGATTCCGATGGTCTTCATCACCGCGATGGCGCTCGCGGCCGCCCTGTTTCAGCTGGTTTCTCTCTATCGCGAAGGGGGAATTTTCTACCCACTCCTGTGGATCGACGTGGCCATCGTCATTCTTGCAATCTTCGTGATGCTCGAGGCCGGTTCGGCGTTCTTGCGTGCGCGCCGGGCGGCGACCACCGCAGCGGCGGCCGCGTAGGAACGAGGATCCATGACCCGGCCGGCAGGTCGTCTCGCCAAGCTCAAGGCACTGCTCGAAGAATTTTACGTCGCACCGTATCGGGGCGCGATAGCCCGGGCTCGGCGGGAAGAGGATGACCTGTTCATGCTCTTCGTCTTTTCCGAGATGATGGGCGTCCCCAACCCGGCGGCCTACTACACGCTCGAGCTCCAGCCGTTGCTGCTCGACCGTTTCCACGAATGGCACCGCCGCCAGGGCATGGAACATTCGCCACTCGACGGCTTCCGCTGCTGCTGAGGGTTCCTGGCAAGGCTGTCAGGCCGGATACTTTGACCCGCATGGCCTTCTGACAGACAGTCACTGCCACGGCGCGCACGTGCGCGCTTCGCGGGTGCGGAGTGGGGCCGTGGGGTCCCCGCGAGGCACCCGCGTGGGGCCCGGGGGCGAAGCCCAGGCTAAGAAATGCTGAGCGAACTACTGACGCGACGGCTGCTCTTTGTCGGTGGCAAGGGCGGTGTCGGGAAGACGACCACGGCGGCGGCGCTGGCCCTCGTCGCCGCCGAGCGCGACCGGCGCTGTCTGCTCGTCTCGACCGATCCGGCGCACTCGCTCGCGGACCTGTTCGGTCGCCCGATCGGGCACCGGGACACCGCGCTCACCGCCTCGCTGTGGGCGCTCGAGATCGACCCGGACCGGCAGGCGGACGAGCACATCGAGACAGTCAAGGCGCGCATGCGGCGTCTGGTCCATCCCCGTTCGTTCGCCGAGATTGACCGACAGCTCGACCTGGCCCGGCACGCGCCGGGCACCATGGAAGCAGCCATGTTGGAGCGCGTCGCCGACGTCATGGCACTTGCCGGCCACCAGTACGACCAGGTCATCTTCGACACCGCGCCAACCGGTCACACCGTCCGGCTGCTGTCGCTGCCGGAAGTAATGGCAGCGTGGATGGACGGCTTGCTCGGGCACCGCGAGCGGTCGGCCCGGCTCGGGTCGGCGCTACGCCATCTCGGGGGCGGCCGGGTGAAAGGGGACGACCTGTCGCTGCTTGAGACGGCGTCAGACCATGACGAGGGTAGCCGTGATCAGCAGCTGAACGAGTTGCTCCAGACGCGACGCCGTAAATTCGTGCGCGCCCGCGAGCTGCTGCTCGACGCCGACGTGTCCGCATTCCTGCTGGTTCTGAACCCGGATCGACTGGCCGTACTGGAGACGATCAAGGCCCACGATCTCCTGACGCGGTTCAAGGTGCCGGTCACCGGACTGGTCGTCAACCGCGTCCTGCCCACCGACGCCGATGGTGCATTCCTCAACGCTCGCCGGCGTCAGGAAGCCCCCTATCTGGAGCAGATCGACCAGATATTCGGGCGGCTGCCACGGGTGCGTGTGCCGCTGCTTGCCGACGAAGTCCGTGACATGGAGACGCTACTCCAACTCGGCAGGAGCATCGTCAGCGCCGACGACCCATAGCATCGGTCCGCCGCAGGCCGCGCACCGGTGCGCCCCGCGGACGCGGAGTGGGGCGATGGGCCCCGCGAGCGACCGCGTGGGGTTCGGGGCGCAGCCCCGTCTGACTACTAGTAGCGATAGTGCTCCGGCTTGTAGGGTCCGTCGACCCCGACCCCGATATAGTCGGCCTGATCTTGGGTCAAGGTCGTCAGGCGGACGCTGAGGTGGTCGAGATGCAGCCGCGCCACCTTCTCGTCGAGTAACTTCGGCAGCATGTAGACTTTTTTCTCGTACTGGCCGGTGTTTTGGTGCAGGGCGATCTGGGCGAGCACCTGATTGGTGAACGACGCGGACATCACGAAGCTGGGGTGCCCAGTCGCACACCCGAGATTCAGGAGCCGACCCTCGGCGAGCACCATGACGCTGTGCCCATCCGGGAACTGCCACTCGTCGTATTGCGGCTTGATGTTGACATGGTGCATGCCCGGCACCTTCTTAAGCCCAGCCATGTCTATTTCGTTGTCGAAGTGCCCGATGTTGCCCACGATCGCCTTATCCTTCATGCGGGCCATCTGCTCGGCCGAGATGATGTCCTTGTTCCCGGTGGTCGTAATGAAGATGTCGGCGCGGTCGAGCATCGCCTCGAGCGTGTTGACCTCGTAGCCCTCCATCGCCGCCTGCAACGCGCAGATCGGATCGACTTCGGTGACTACGACCCGGCATCCCTGGCCACGCAATGCCTGGGCGCACCCCTTGCCAACCTCGCCGAAGCCGCAGATCAGCGCCACCTTGCCGCCCAGCATCACATCGGTCGCCCGGGCCAGCCCATCCGGCAGCGAGTGGCGACACCCGTAGACGTTGTCAAATTTGCTCTTGGTGACCGAGTCGTTGACGTTAATGGCCGGGAACAGCAATGTCCCGGCCTCCATCATCTCGTAGAGGCGATGGACCCCGGTGGTGGTCTCCTCGCTGACCCCGCGGATGGCCGGGCTGAGCCGCTGCCAGTGGCTCGTGTCCCGGGCCCGGATGTTCCGCAGCAGATCGAGAATAACCCCCCACTCTTCCGGTTCGGTCTCCGGGTCAAACGCCGGCACGTCGCCGCCCAACTCGAACTCGTAGCCCTTGTGAACGAGCAGCGTGGCGTCACCACCGTCGTCCACAATCAGCGCTGGGCCGCCGCCGTCCGGCCACACCAGCGCCTCACCAGTACACCACCAGTATTCGGCAAGCGTCTCGCCCTTCCAGGCGAACACGGGGATCCCCCGTGGGTTCTCTGGTGTGCCACCGCTCTCTGGGCGGCCGACCGCGACCGCCGCCGCGGCATGATCCTGTGTCGAGAAGATGTTGCAGGACACCCAGCGGACGTCGGCGCCGAGCAGATCTAGCGTCTCGATGAGCACGGCGGTCTGCACCGTCATGTGCAAACTGCCCATGACCCGGGCACCCTCGAGTGGCGACTTCCCCTCGTATTCCAGGCGCAGCGCCATCAACCCCGGCATCTCCTGCTCGGCGAGCCTAATTTCGTTGCGTCCGAAGCTCGCCAGCGACAGATCCGCTACCTTGAACGGTTCGCGTCCTGCCTCGGTGGCCTCGTCAAACGCATGACCCTTCTCAATAACCGTCGGTCCCATTCTTATCACCTTTACGTGTGTCGTGGCCCGCACGTCCGGCCGTCTCCGACAGGGAGAGGGAGTCGCTGGCCCGCTTCTGGCGACCCACTTGACCGGGCCCCTATCTAGTGATTGTAACCCGGTTCGATACGTGCCCTTGACCGGGCCCTCAGGTGCGCCTCGTCGACCGGCGCCGTCACCCGCAGCCCTGCCTGGCCAGGATGTCACGGGATCTGATAGACACGCAGGTCGAACTCGGGCGCGACCGCCAGCAGATGGTCGAAGATGTCCGACTGGATGCCCTCGTAGTTAATCCAGTTCTGATCCGTGCTGAATACATAGACCTCCAGCGGCAGACCGTGCACGGTTGGCGCCAGCTGTCGCACCAGGAACGTCAGCTGCGGGTGGATCTTGGGGTGATGCCTGAGATACGCGATGATATACGCGCGAAAGGTCCCAATGTTCGTCAAACGGCGCGGGTGCAGCGAAGTCACCCTTTCCTCGTCGTGGCCGGCGTTCCAGGTCTCGATCTCCTGCCGCTTCTCCGCGAGATAGCCGGCCATGTAATGAATCTTCGCCAGCCGCTCGAGCATGGTGTCGTCGCAGAACCGGATCGAGCTCATGTCGATGTTGATCGCGCGCTTGATCCGCCGCCCGCCCGACTCCGACATCCCACGCCAGTTCTTGAACGACTCGGAAATCAAGGCGTACGTCGGAACGGTGGTAATCGTCTTGTCAAAATTCTGGACCTTCACCGTGGTCAGGGCCACTTCGAGCACATCGCCGTCGGCGCCGTATTTGGGCATTTCGATCCAGTCGCCAACTGTCACCATCTGGTTGGCTGAGAGCTGGATGCCAGCCACGAACCCGAGAATCGGGTCCTTAAAGACAAGCATCAGGACCGCCGTCATCGCCCCGAGTCCGCTAAAAAGCAAGGCTGGAGACTGGCCGATGACCACCGACAGCGCGATGATGACGGCGACGCCGTACAGCACGATCTTGGCCACCTGTGCGAAGCTCGTCAGCGGCAATCCGCGACCGAGCTTGGAGTCGCGCAGGATGTCGACGGCGGCGTTGAGCAGCCCATCGATCGCCGACACGACGACGACGATGATGTAGAGGAGACTCCCCGCCGTGACCAGCGTCGTCACCGACGCATCCACCCCGAACACGGCCGGCGCGAAGAAGTAGATCACCAGCGCGGGCGCGATATGCGCGAGCCGGTGGAATACCCGGCGCTTGGTTACCACGTCGTCCCAACTCGTCTTGGTGTGTTCGGACACCGTCACCACGGCGCGCAGCAGCACGCGCTTCACCACGACGTTGGCGACGATCGCAACGGCGACCACGACCAGGCCCCCAATGGCGGTCGCCGCGATACCCGCAACCTCCGCGCCGACACCCTGGCCGACTAGCCAGCTTTCGACAATGCTCAACATATGAATCCCTCATCCCCCCGATGCGCCGACCGGCTTATCGCCCCCCCCCGCGTCGGCCGCCTCCCACGACACGCTCCGGGGGCGACCAGGCTCCTGCAAGGGGGCCTCCGTGGGGTGCCGCTATCGACCTGTCGTAATACGGTAGAGTGCCGACTGGGTGCGGAGAATCAGACTGCCACGCGCCACGGCTGGCGTTGACAGCGACATTTCGTTCAACGAATTCTTGTGCAGGATCTCAAACTCGGTTCCCGCCTTCACCACGAACGTGTCTCCGTCCTCGCTCAGCAGAAAGATTTTGCCGTTGTAGCCCCACGGTGACGCCGTGAAGCCATTCCCGATCTCGAGCCGCTGTCGCCCGTACACCTCTTCCCCTGTCGCCGCGTCGTGCGCCAACAAGAAACCCCGGTCGAGCAGCGTGTAATAAATGTCGCGATAGACGAGGGCGGTCGTGTTGTAGGTGCCGAGCAGCGGATAGGACCATACGACGTGGTCATCCTGCGAGTACGTGCGTGTGCCGGGAAACCCCTCCTGGAGACCGCTGGACACCGCTGCGTAGCGCGAGATGTCCCCAGCCGCACCCGGCCGGATCGCGTAGACCGGCCGAAGAGCGCCACCAGGATACCCGGAGCTGATGTAGACCAGACCATGGCTGGCAAATGGGCTCGGGATCGTCAACAACGACATCCCACCCAGTTCCCACAACAGCCTGCCGTCCAGGTCGTACGACCGGACTCGGCTACTGGCCGAGGTCACGATCTCGGTGCGCAGGGGATTCTCCCACACGAACGGCGTGGCCCAGGTCTGCCCGCCCTCCTGACGCTCGACCTGCCACACCTCCTCGCCGGTCGCGGTGTCAAGCGCGCTGAGAAACGACTGTGTCGTGTTGTCGTTCAGGATATAGAGCCGGTCCTCGTGGAGCGCGGGAGACGACGCCGTCGCCATCTCTATCATCGTATTGAACGTCCCGGTGTCCTGCGTCCAGAGGACCTCGCCGTCGAAATCGAGCGCCGCGACCAACCCGATCGCGCCGAAGTACACATACACCCGTTCACCATCGCTGACCGGTGTCTCCGACGCGTAACTGTTCTTGAGGTGCCGGTTGATCGTGGGCAGCCCGCGGTGCAGCTCCGTCGCCCACCGGACCGCACCGGTCTCGAAGTCGATGTCGTAGACCATCCAGCGGTGCTCGCCTTTGGCGGGCACCGAGCCGTTGTGCTCGCCTGGGTCGTAGAGCCCCCGAATCGGCGACACCTCGTCGTCAGATACGCTGATCGCGGTCGTGACGAAAACGTGGTCGTCCCAGACGATCGGCGAACTCCAGCTCAACCCGGGCATGTCGATCTTCCAGGCGACGTTCTCAGTCTCGCTCCAGGTGTCCGGCAGGGCGGGGTCGTCACCGACGCTCCCGGCGTTCAATCCGCGAAACTTCGGCCACTGCTGCGCCGTCGCCACCGAGGTCAGAGTCAGCCACAGCGCGAGACCGGTACTGATCGTCGCAACGAATCTCATTGTCGTCTCCTTCGAACTGGCACAGGGTCGAGAATGCTACCGGCTGATTGTATGCCGTACGTCGCACGGCGCGGCCCCGATTTGCCAGCCACCGAGGCGCCGGCACGTGGCCTCGCGGTAAAAACAACCGCGGACGCCCTGGCCGCCCGTGGACGCGAATGCTTTGGATTGGGTTACAATGCCCCGCTACATGGCGAGATCACCGGTTGAAATCGCGCTCGAAATTAGTCCGCGCGCCAGAATCGACCTCGTTGAC
>Ga0302123_10001157_pt1 | contig 19002 bp, 18 predicted proteins | sample CB21_321_MG_FD_203109 | JGI IMG/M metagenome (GOLD analysis project Ga0302123, IMG submission 203109) | Marine microbial communities from Western Arctic Ocean, Canada - CB21_32.1 | ecosystem: Environmental > Aquatic > Marine > Oceanic | place: Canada: Western Arctic Ocean | collected 2017-09-28 | reverse complement strand
CGCTCGTTGATGTCGTGTTGACCTCCGCGTCCCTTGCGCAGGTCGCCGAACAGGTCCCGCAGCGCTTTGCTGCCGATCTTTCGGATGCCGGCGGGCGTTAGCTCTAGCTTGTCGCCATCGTGTTTCAGGAATCCCGCGTCCTCCAGGCGCTTGGCCATCTCGTTGAGCTGCTCCAGCTCACGGCGTGCGTCCTCTCCCAACAGTCGCTCCAGCTCCTCTGAATCGATGGCCGACAGATCGCCGTTCCGCATGACCTGTTCGAGTTGCCTCTCCAGATCGTCCATGGACTGCATCTCGCCCATCAGGTCCATCGCCTGATCGAACGTAACGTCTTCGTCGCCGAAGAACGGGTAATCGCCCCGGAACGCCTGCACGGGCATGAGTTGCCCCAGGTTCTCCGCGAACCGCTCTATCTCCGAGGCCGTTGCATCGTCCAAGGCTGAGGTCATGGCCTCAAACAGCTCCCGACGCTGCTCTGCTGACATGCTGTGCATCAATGACTGCATCTCGCCCATCTGCTGCGCCAGCATCTGCATGAGCTCGTCGAAACTCTGGGGCGGGCTCTCCCCGAACATCTCGCCCCATTTGTCCATGAAGCCGTCGAAGTCGGGTTCCTCGCCGCTGAGCTTGTCTCGCATCATCTGATTCAGGTCGCGCATCATCTGGCGCATGGCCTCCATCTGCTCAGGCGTCATCTGCTCGATGTTGCGCTTCATTTCAGAGGCGACGTTGCCCATCAACTGCTTGCGCAGCTCGTCCGTCAGCTTCTGGAACTTGGACTGGGCATCGGGGTCCATGAAGTCGTATTCCTGGAGCTCCTTGATGGCGCCGCCCAGACCTTCTGGTATCTGGTCCAGCTTCTCGCGGTTACGGTCGGCGCGCGCCTGAAGCATGTCCATCAGCTTCTCGTGTTGCGCTGCGTCGTTGGGCGACATGCCCTCGATCTGTTCACGCGCTTCTGCAAGCCGGCGGCCGATCCCCTCGCGCTCGGTGGCGAGAATCTCGTCAAGCCGATCCTGCAAATCGCGGACCACGGAATCCATGTCGTATCGTTGGAGGGTTTCGAGACGGCGTTTGCTGAGCCGGTCCATCATGTCGCGCAGGTTCGGGGAACGGGAGCCGTCCTCGTTCTGCATCCCGCGGCGCATCAGGTCGCGCAGGGCCCGCTGGACATCGCCGTACTTGATCACGTCGTCGGCGAGCTCTTCCATGAGTGCGGCAGCGTCAGCGTCGAACGGCTGTTGGCTACCGTCCCATTGGGAGTACCGGAAATGAGAGCCGATCTCCATGAGCCAATAATACCCCTCGATAGGCCATGCCGGCGCGCTTTGTACGCGCGTTGTCGACAGATATAGAGAGATACGCAGAGAGCTAGGCCTTGGGGACGACCATCTGGTCGCGGGATTCAACTCCACCTTCGAGGATGCCGAAGGTAATCTCCCACGCGCCCTGGTAGTAGCTCAGGCACGGAACGTGGTGGTTGCCCTCAGGCCCACGCCAGACCGTTCCCAAGAAGATCAGCGATAAACGCTGGAACTCCTCCGGGATTTGATCGGGATGGTCCAGCAGGAATTCGGCGTGCCGTTGGCCAAGCTTGGGCGTGGTGATCTTCTGGACGTACTCGACCATTTCCTCGCCCAGCAGGTCGGGCCCGCCCTCTTCGATGATGGCCTGGAGTTCGATGTTGTCTGAGGCGATGGAGCTCGGCTCGGTGACGTCTTCAACGAGCGCCCATCCCATGGCTGCCTTGTCGTTCTTGAACGCACTGCCAATCTCCTCGACGATGGCCGAGCCAGTTGGCGCAGCGTCGCCAGTCAGCAGTTCTCGTAGCGCGTCCTCGAGCCCCTGAGGGTTTTGTATCCAACCCATCGCCTTTGCTTCGTCGATGTCGCGGGGGAGGTGGGCAACCACCTCGGCGATGAATCCGGTGTACCAGCCTGGGACGTCTGCCATGTCGTATCTCCTGTGTGCTCTGACCAACGCATCAACTTTACAGGGGTTGCACCACCCGTGCCAGTGGCGGCCATTCTGTCTAGCACCGCCCGGAGTACCTGTGTGCAGGCTTGCTAGAATGCGACCGAGCCGCGCGGCGCTCATTGGAGACGACGGGTTGAGTCGCCAAGAGTTCGCGCCGCCAAAAGGTTGAGTACAAGGAGGGCCCATGGCCATCGTCGATAGAACGCGGATCGGGATTGCTACCCCGCACATGTTTATGGACGGCACGGTGGACATGGAGCTGGTGAACCGCTATGTGCGCCGTGCCGAAGAGCTCGGGTACGTCAGTCTGTGGACACAGGAGCGGCTCACCGGGGCGCCCACGGTAATCGACCCGCTGTCGTTCCTGGCGTATATCGCGGGCCAGACGTCTCGAGCCCGGCTTGGCGTATCCGTCGTAGTGCTACCACGTCACAACCCGATCCACTTGGCCAAGCAGACTGCGTCAATCGACCAGATGAGTGGCGGGCGCTTGATTTTAGGCGTTGGGCTGGGTGCCAATGCGAAGGATCTGGTGCAGTACGGTCTGTCGCCCGAGCGCCGCGTGCGTCGTTTCATCGAGCACGTCGAGATCATCAAGGCGCTTTGGACGCAGGAGAACGTGGTCTACCGGGGGGACTTCTACGAGTTGGATGGTACGAATATCGAGCCGAAGCCCGTGCAGGATCCTCACCCGCCCCTGTGGTTCGGGGCCAACGCGGATGCGGCGATACATCGCGCCCTAAAGTATGGGGACGGCTGGACCGGTGCCGGTAGCTCTAGCTCGGCGGATTTCCCTGCGAAGGTCGCGCTGGTGCAATCGCTGCTGGCGGCTGACGGCCGGACACAGACGGAATTCCCCATCTCCAAACGCGTGTACCTGGTTATCGATGACGATGAACATCGGGGACTTAGGCGCATGCAGGAGTGGGCCGCTAGCTACTACGGCAACGCGGAGGTAGCTGAGCGGGCAGGCGTGTGGGGCAGTGCGTCGAAGATACAGGAGAAACTCGCCGAGTGGTCGGAGCTTGGTGTGGACGAGTTCGTTTTGAATCCCGTGGTCGAGGTTGAATCGACCATGGAGCAGTTGGCAGTGATGACTGGCCTGAAGGCCTAGAGGAGACGAAGAAGCGCATGGCACCCACGATAGCTGTGATAGGCGGGTCCGGGCCTGAGGGTCGCGGGCTCGCGCTTAGGTTCGCGATGGCGGGCTACCCCATCATCATCGGCTCGCGAGATGCAGGTAGGGCGTTGGAGTCGGCGCAAGGGTTGTTGGAGATAAAGGCAGGTTTACCCATCACGGGAGCGGCCAACGAGGAGGCGGCGCAACAGGCGGACTGGACGTTGCTGTCGGTGCCGTACGAGGGGTTGGAGGCGACGACCAACGCGTTGGCGCCGTACTTGGCGGGCAAGATGGTGACGAGTGTGGTTGCGCCGCTCGCGTTTGAAGGCGGCGTGGCCAGGGCGGTCGCGGTTCCCCAGGGGTCCGCAGCGGAGCTCGTGGCCGGATTGCTGCCCGACAGCCGTATCAGTTCTGCGTTCCATAATCTTTCTGCGCGTGATTTGCTGAAACCAGACATGGTGCTGGACGGTGACGTTGTGGTTTGCGGGAACGAAGACGATGTTCGCGCGCAGACGGTTGAGCTCGCGGCAAGCATCAAGAGCTTGCGTGGCGTGGATGCCGGGGACCTCTCGAATTCCCGGTACGTGGAAGATCTGACCGCGTTGTTACTGAACGTCAACAAACGCTACAAGGCGCACAGCACAATCAAGCTGGTAGGCCTATAGTCGATCCGGAAACGGGGGTCGCATGGAATAGTCCTGGCGGGCGGGAGCCAAACGCCCCCTCGTGATTGGGAGCTTGGTGATCATTGCGTATCTCGCAGTCGAGTTCGCGGGGGCGGCCATCAGCGGTAGCCTCGCGCTCGTTGCTGACGCCGCGCATACCGAGTCGGATATCGCAGCGCTGGGTCTGGCATTGGCTGCGGCGTGGGTGGTGGGCAAACCGCATACCGTCTGGCGCTCGTTCGGGTATTTACGTGCCGAGGTCCTGTCAGCGCTGGCGAATGGGACAGCGCTGCTGGTGGTTGCGGTTTTCATCTTCGTGGAAGCGGGCCAGCGTATTGCTGACCCCCCCCGAAGTTCGAGGAGGCATCGTGTCGGTCGTCGCATCGGGCGGTCTAGCGGCGAACCTTGTCGCTGGCTGGGTACTGCTGCGTTGGTCACGCCAGAGCCTCAACGTGCGCGGCGATCTTGGCCGGTTGCTGCGAGAGAAGTACGGGACCCCTCACGTCACGATCTAGATGGAACGCTCTGATGGGGACTGCGAACAGGAGTCTCACGTACCAGGCTTGGCGGACGACGGGCGTTGATTCCCCAAACTTATTGCATATCCCTTAGGTACTTTAGGTCGAGCGGTTACTGATAACTCCTAGCGGGTTGATACTCGCCTGCGGACTGGTATGATTTTCGAGTGAGTGAATCGAGCGCTCGGAAGGCCCGTGCATTCGAGAACGCAGGTGAAGGGATCTGTCGTCAGGTCTAGTGGGTTTCACGAATCTGGTCGCAGGATGAGGGGCAAGGTAATGTCGCAGCGTTACCAAAAAGAGATCGAGGAGATTCTCGAGCAGGTGAACGAAGAACCGCCTGCGGCTTCGGGCTCCGGCCGGAGGCCACCGCCCTGGGAAACCGCTCGCGCTCAATCGGCGGGCAGGCGCGGGTCTAGGGCATTGTTCCGCTTCACCATCGGGAAGGTCATGCTCGCAGGCGTGGTCTTGCTGCTGCTCTCGCCTCTCCTCGGAGGCTGGGGTCTTATGGCACCGGCCGCGCTGGGCGGCATCGCCCTCATCATCGGCGCTTACGTTGTTTATTTCACGAAGCCTCGGAGGCAAGTGGAGAGGCGCTGGCGCGGGCAGTCGATTGAGGACGAGCCGGAGCCTAACGGTCTCTTACTGTTCTGGCGCTGGCTCACTCGCGGCTGACCACGGTAAGCGCGTTCCAATATCGCAGGGATATCACTCAGGTGTAGGCATCTCGCCTGCAACTTGGTCCATGAGGTCGAGTTTTGAAGAGCTATCTTTCCCACCTCGAATGTACGGAGACGGGCGAAACATATTCAGCCGACGAGCCGCACAGCCTTTCACCCGCCGCTCAGAAGGTGTTGTACCCCCGGTACGACTTGGAGCTGGCGAAACGGGAGATCGACCGGAACGCCATCGAGCAGAGACCTCCCACGATGTGGCGTTTCTTCGAGGTGATGCCCATTCGAGACGAGTCGAACGTTGTCACGCTGGGCGAGGGGGGCACGCCGATGCTTCGGGCGCATCGGCTAGAGGCCGCGCACGCCGCTCGGACCCTGTACATCAAGGACGAAGGGCTGAATCCTACAGGCTCCTTCAAGGCTCGCGGATTGTCCGCTGCAGTTTCCCGCGCCAAGGAGTTGGGACTGATCCGGCTAGTGGTCCCATCGGCGGGCAACGCGGCCGGCGCTCTTGCGTCGTACTGCGCCAAGGCGGGCATGGAATGCCACGTCTTTATGCCGAAAGACGCTCCCAATGCGAATAAGCGCGAGACGGAGATGGCGGGCGCGCATCTGACGCTGGTGGATGGATTGATCTCAGACGCTGGTGCCCTGTCGCGGAAGGTGGCGGCTGAGCTTGGATTGTTTGACGTTTCGACGCTTCGCGAGCCCTACCGCGTGGAGGGAAAGAAGACGATGGGGTATGAGATCGCGCAGGACCTCGGCTGGCGCCTGCCGGACGTCATCGTGTACCCAACCGGCGGAGGTACGGGCATCGTTGGCATGTGGAAGGCGTTCGCAGAGATGGAGGAGCTGGGCTGGATAGGGCCTGAGCGTCCGAAGATGGTTGTGGTGCAGGCCGAAGGATGCGCACCTATCGTTCGCGCCTTCGAGCGTGGCGAGCGTCACGCCGAGCTGTGGGAGAATGCGACCACCATCGCTGCGGGTATACGGGTTCCCTCGGCGGTAGGCGATTACCTGATCCTTGACGCGGTGCGAGAGAGCGGCGGCACAGCGCTCACCGTGAGCGACGCGGAAATCGTGGAGTCAATGAAAGAAATCGCGTCGATGGAGGGTATTTGGCCCGCGCCGGAAGGCGCGGCGACGCTGACGGGCTACCTGAAGCTTCGTGACTCTGGCGTGATCGGGCCCGATGAAGAGACCATCCTGATGAACACAGGAATGGGTTACAAGTACATGGATCTCGTGTAGGCGGCATGGGGAAGCGCGTGCGGAATCTGCGCTGTGCCCTCTCTGCTGTCGTACGTTGTTTGGGGACTCTCGTTTAGTACTGCGGTCGCGATTCGCGCGGCCGGGCTTGGTTCACCACCAGCGCCCTGCCACCGACGGAGTACCCGTTGAACATCTGTACGGCTTGGTCGATGGCCGCCGGGTCTTCCATCTCGACGAAACCGAATCCTCGCGGCCTGCCGCTCTCTCGGTCGGTGGGTATGTGCACCGAGACCACCGCACCCGCCTGCGCAAACAGATCGTAGAGTTCGTCCCTGGTCATTCTGAAGGGCATATTGCCTACGAACAACCGGTTTCCGCTGTCTTCCATCGTCACGATGATCCTCCGTCCTCTGCAGGCCCCTTGTTGACCCGCTCTCACTGGGCTTGCCTCAGCCGCGTGCCGGTCTTGCGCCTGTCTCTCGAAGGGGGAACGCCGGACCGAGGCGCGGCGAATTGTACCGACCCTGTTCAGTAGTGGCAAGCATGAGGCACGTATTTTACGAATAGCAGCGATAGTCTCCATAAAAGAACTAAATAAGATTCTCAATGGCATAGAAGACTACGCTTTAGAAATATTCGATGCTGCCCCCGGCTACTCCGTAGCGCCCTCACACAGGTCACCTCAGCAGCTACCGATGGCATCCCGTGGTGGGCAGTGGTGTTAGCGGTGCGTGCCGTCGATAATCGACAATACTTCACTGATTTCGGCGATCGTGAAATTGCCACCTACGCGGCCGATCCCGGCGAACGGCGACCCCGCTGCCGCTGCGGCTTGCTGGTCAAATGTAGAATCGCCAACGATCAGCACGTCCCACGGGGTGAGGCCAAGCACCTGACAGCCGCGGAAGATCATATCGGGTGCGGGCTTGGGGTTCTCCACGTCGTCTGATGCGATGAGCGCATGAGGGATCAGGTCGAGGGCTTCTAGTAACGGGCGCGCGACCTGCGAGTGCGTATTGGTGATGACCGCCGTGGGGATGCCACGAACGTCTAAATCGTCGAGGAGCGATTTAGCTCCTGGCGTGGCCGTTGCCAGGGTTTCGTGCTCGCGGAAGTGAGCGATGTAGAACGCCTCCACGTCTTCGGCCGTATACCCGCGGTAGAAGAGCTCCGCGTCAGCCGCTGTCGATTGCCCGAATGCATCGCGACCTGCCTTGCGGGAGATGGGCGGGCAGCCGAAGTGAATGGCAGCGGTGTTCATGACGGCGAGCCAGGCTTCGAAGCTGTCCAGCAGGACGCCGTCCATATCGAAAAAGACAGCGATAGGGGGCATGTGGTTACGCCGATTTGTCCTTGGTCTGGTCCCGTACCCCACGGTGGCGTGCGTCGGGGTTGAGGATCCGCTTGCGGAGACGGACGCTCGCGGGCGTCACTTCTACCAACTCGTCGTCCTCGATGAAATCGAGGGCCTCTTCGAGGCTGAACACGATGGCGGGGTCGAGGCGAATCACGATCTCAGATGTCGCCTTCCGCATGTTGGTGAGCTTGCGCTCTTTGCAGATGTTCAGGTCGAGGTCTCGGTCGCGTGCGTGGGTGCCGACGATCATGCCCTGGTAGATCTGGGTTTGGGGCTCGATGAACGTGTCGCCGCGCTCCTGAGCATTCCTGATGCCGTAGGTAACGGCAACACCCGCTTCGGACGCGACGATCACACCGGTGCGAGACGACTTGACCTGGCCCTTGATCGGCCTGGTCTCCAGGAACTCGGAGCTCATAACTCCGTTCCCACGGGTCGCACGCAGGAAAAAGCTTCGGAAGCCGATAAGGCCACGCGTGGGGAGTGTGTACTCCATCCGGACGTTGCCCTGGCCGTCGTGTTGCATGTTGGTCATGGACCCCAGGCGAGAGGAAAGCTCCTCGGTGATCGGCCCGACGTACTCGTCGCGAGAGTCAATGGTGAGCGCTTCGTAGGGCTCGTGCACGACGCCATCGATGCGGCGCGTGACTGCCTCAGGCTTGCTGACTTGGAGCTCCATCCCTTCCCGCCGCATGCTCTCGATTAGCACGGAAAGGTGGAGTTCGCCGCGACCGGAAACGAGGAACTCGTCGGCGCTATCGGTGTGCTCCACCCGGAGGCTCACGTTCGTTTGGAGTTCACGCATCAGGCGGTCCCAGAGCATACGTGAGGTGGCGTACTTGCCTTCTTTTCCTGAGAAAGGTGAGGTGTTGACGCCGAACGTCATTTTCACTGTCGGCTCCTCAATCGCGATCCGCTGGAGCGCCTCGGGCGCCTCCACATCAGCGATCGTGTCACCAATGACGACGCGGCGGGCACCTGTAACGGCGGCGATGTCGCCAGCCCTGACCTCGTCGACCTCTTGGCGCGCGAGGTCGCGGAACACGAATAGATGATCCGCCTTGAACTCGGTGGTGGCGTCATCGTTGCCCATCAGTACCATGCGGTCGTTGCGCTTCAGCGTTCCTCGGAACACCCTGCCGATGGCGATCTGGCCAAGGTGATTGTCGAATGCGAGTGCGCCTATGAGCATCTGTACCGGGCCCTCAGGATCCGCTAGGGGTGCCGGGATCTGGCTGACGATGGCGTCCATCAGGGGCGTCAAGTCCTTCTCCTCATCACCCATGTTCGCTATGGCGAAACCAGACTTGGCCGAACCGAAGAGGATGGGGAAATCAAGCTGATCGGGGTCCGTGGCCAGCTCTAGGAAGAGGTCATGAACCTCTGCGATGACTTCATTGATTCTGGTCATGGGCCGGTCAATCTTGTTGATCAACACCACGGGGTGCAGGCCCTGAGCCAACGCCGTCTTGAGGACATAGCGGGTTTGGGGCATGGGGCCTTCGACGGCGTCGACGACGAGCAAGCACCCGTCAGCCATGTTCACCACGCGCTCAACCTCGCCGCTGAAGTCGGCGTGCCCTGGGGTGTCGATGATGTTCACGGTGATGTCGTCATGGGTGATAGCGGTGTTCTTGGCCAGGATGGTAATCCCGCGCTCCCGTTCTTGCGGGTTCGAGTCCATGATGAGCTCACCGACCTGCTCGTTATCCCGGAAGACGTGGGAGTATTTGAGCATGGCATCGACCAATGTGGTTTTGCCGTGGTCGACGTGGGCGACGATAGCGACATTACGTAAGTGCTGTTGGGGCTCGAAGGTCATTTATTTTCCTGGCTAGTACAGCGTGCGTCGCTAGGGAGGCGCGCGACGCCTTCAATCACATCCGCTTTCGATGGATCGGTGGGTTGGTTGCGGAGCCCAATGCACCCCGCTTGTTTAAAAGGTTACCAAAGTCTCCGCGACCGTGTGGAAATTCTTGGTACACTCACGTGCACCTGAGCGCTTGCGAGCGCTCCCTCGTACTGGAGTGTGCTATGAAACAACTGTCTTCCAATGTGTGGGTGGAGACCGGGCAGCGAGGGTCGAATCACGGTGTGATCGATACCGGCGACGGCTTGGTGCTGATTGACGGCCCGCAGAAGCCGTCCGACACCGTACACCTGAAGGCGGAGATCGAGGGGATGGGGACGCTCAAGTACATCTTGAACACGGAGCCCCATGGCGATCATTGGACCAGCAACGGTTACTTTGACGTCCCGGTCGTGTCGCACCGGGGCGTGCGGGAGCGCATGCTGGAAACGGACATGGCGGCCCACGTCGAGCGGGTCGGCACGTTCGGACCCGACGAAGCAGAACTGCTAGTCGGCTACCACGCCAACGCCCCTGTGCTGACTTACGAAACGTCGATGAAGCTATACGTGGGGAATCACACGTTCCGCCTCATCAACATGCCGGGCCACACCCCCTACCAGTCAGCCATTCTCATCGAAGAGGAGGGGGTGGTTTTCACTTCTGACAACGTGTTCTGTGGTGTGCACATGTGGATTCAGGAAGGCGACCCTGACGCCTGGCAGCAGTCGCTTGTAGACCTCAGCGCGCTGCCTGCGGAGACGTTCGTTGCTGGCCACGGCCCCGTCACTGACAAAAGCTACCTTGATGAGCAAGGCTCGTTCATCAGCGAGTGGGTCGAGTACGTGCGTGGTGCGGTTGATCGAGGCATGACCAAGGATGAGGCGGTGGCATCACTGACGGATATGACCGAGCGCTACCCCATGGACGTTGAACAGGAGGGGATGGCACCGCATGTGATGCGTCTGAACGTGGCGAATCTCTACGACTACCACGCCAAGGCGGGGATCCACACCGCCCAATGACGGAGGTGAGCTGAGAGAACCCGGCGAATGCTGATGGGCTCGAACACGCACCTCCGTTATTTGTTCGCGAACCGGGGTCAGCCGCGGCGTCCGCTAACTGAACTGTGAGCTAAAAACCGCGGGAGAGGCGGATGTCGCACCCAAACACTGTGGAAGAAATCAAAGAGTTGACGAAGGGTTAACGAGAGGTTTGGCTTCTCGCATACAGGAGGCTGACGAATGCAACGAGCGGTAACGTTCTGCGCGCGCGGTGGCGTACGAATGCCGCGGATCCGTATGACCCCCGGGAGGAAGTGCACTCTCGCCCCCGTCGCCTTAGTCGTGCCGCCGCTTGTGGGAGCAAATCTGACAGACATTCAACAGCCCGGCGGCTATCGTCGTCGAGGCAGGATAACTGTCCGAGGGTGACTCGAACCCCATGAAGGCTGGTGGATCTGCCAGCACCACGAGTTGAGCCCCGTCCCACCGGAGCCGCTACCTGGTTCGGTCAACGCGGGATGTAATCACTAAGCGGGGCTAAGGCTGGCGAGCAGCGTCGCCTTACCGGTCTGAGCGATCTCCTCATCCTCTTCGTTGGTGCGGCCGCTTACGCCGATACCCCCAATGACCGTGCCGTCGCCTACGACCAGGACTGCTCCGCCGCCACCAGCGAAGAAGCTGGGATTGCCGAAGTACGCCACGCCGCCCGGCATGTCTTTTACGCGTTCTTCGAATCCCTGGGTGTCGATACGCATGACCGCGGATGTGTACGCCTTCTTGAACGCGTTCTGGCGAGCTAGTGCTGCGTTCACCCCAGCCATGGCGATCTGGCAGATGACGTCACCTCTGTCATCGCATACCACAAGCGCCACAGGTCGGCCTCCCATGTCCCTGGCCTTCGCAAGCATTGCGTTGATGGCCGCACGAGTTTCCGCGAGTCCCAGCGTTTTTCGCATGTGGCTCATGCTGCACCGCCTGCGCCAAGCACGGGAGCGGCTGTAAGCGCGGCTCTGGCGATACGCTCATCTTCTTCTGGGGTAGCGCCACTGACTCCCAGTGCACCGATCACATTTCCGGCAGCGTCTTTCACAACCACCCCACCGTGGGCCGACCCGATGAAGCGAGGATTGCCGAGATCGGCCAGCAGGCGCCCGGATTGTGTTCGGGCCGTCACAAACTCCTGGAGGTCCCGACCCGTAATGGCGGCTGTGTAGGCTTTGCGTCGAGCGTGCTCTCGATTGAACGACGGCGTACCGTCCGTGCATACGAATGCCGTCCAGTCTCCGATGTCGTCCACCACCGCTATCGCAAGCGGTTGTTTCGTGTCCCCGGAGGCGGCTAAGGCCGCGTCCACGAGCTTGAGTGCGTCATCCACATCAAGTACAGGCCGGTCGTACATCGGAGTCCTCCCTTAACGGTGGGCGTAGTGTAACGCTACCGTTTTTGCGGTCAACGCACGGCGTCCTGACACCGCTGGAGGGTGACGGAGGGGTAATCGAGGCATGGAGGCCCCGCCGAGAGCGGGAGTAAGGGTGGAGTGGTGGAGATAGGGGGACTCGAACCCCCGGCCTCCGCATTGCGAACGCGGCGCTCTCCCAGCTGAGCTATATCCCCAAGAACCACGGCGCCGTAGGAGCAGCGCACCTAGCAACTATAGTGCGCAGGCCGATCGTCGGTCAAGGCGCTGCGGGGCCCTTGGGGTAGGCCACGGCCTACCAAACGGCCCCTTCGCCGTTGCGCCTTTCGCCTGCGGATTGATAAGATACTAGGGTCGGCGGCGAGCCGCCGACCCTAGTACGTTCCCGCGTAGCTCAGTGGTAGAGCGGTCGACTGTTAATCGACTGGTCGTAGGTTCGAGTCCTACCGCGGGAGCCAGATAAGAAGCTGCTTCCTGGTGCGCTGTGCACGTCAACTGGAACAGTGTCGTGAACACTCTCGCTGTTCACAGGCGCCTCAATCACTCCTCCCACCACTCTCGTCATGGCGCGCTGACCGCTCGCTAGCATCCACACGTACACGGGGGAGATGCCCAGTTCGCGGGCCAGCCCACGCACCCCTGTACTGCCTCACTGCCTGGTCAATCATGGTGGCCTCCTAGAGCCATCGCGGCTTGCTTGGCTCCAATCGTAGGGGAGTCTCATTAATAGAATGCCGGCCAACAGCATCAGCGCGAGCGGATAGATACTAGACGCTTGTTTCAGAAAGGAGCGGAAGGAGTCATTCAGACGGCCCGCGCCAGCCAGACGATGCTACCGAGTAGCGATAGCGGCCAGGCCCATGCGCTTGATGTGAGGCATCCCAGGCATCCCTGTTGTTTTCGGAGGAATTGCCAGCGTGCCAAGCCGAACACGAGACCGCTGAGTGCGCCGACCCAGAGGGGCTGTTGGAAAACTGAGGACCATGTGATGGCCGCGAGAATGCATCCGATGCTTACGCCATTCATATCGCCGAGGTCCTTTGCATACGCCGAGATGGTACCTAGCTAGCGCAGCGCAAATCTCAGCGGCTGCCAGTGCACGGTTGTTGTACTCTTCGAAAGGCTGCGATGCTTCCAAGTATAGTGAGGTGATCGTCTCGGTAGTTCCCCAGAGCGTATCCCGTACTGGTGCCTCGGTCCCTGTGGATCGCATGGCAGGATGTTCGTGCCGCCGCACACTATCCACCCACGCTCTAGGGAGGTCTTCGCCCAGGAGCGATGGATAATCGACACTGGCTGCTTGTGTACCAGAAGAATTATCTGGCTCACCTAATGCCCATGGCCTATTCGGACGAGTAACCGGCGATGCTGTGGGTGCAGTCGCATTTCATGGGCCCGGGTAAGCCGGTGCAGAATGCGTACATCGGGAGCTTCAACGGATGGACTGTCGCTAAGACGGGCCATCCGTTTGTCTCGGGGGACGCTGGAGAGAAACTGTCGCCCTCGCCTGCCGTTTTCGAAGACGGCTCAGCTTGGCTCGCCTTTTACCGATACGCTACCATGACGTTAGGGATGAAGCCGCGTCATCCATGGCAGTCTGAAACGTCAGCCATCATGATTCTGGGCCATGCCACGGGCCGTACGGCGAGGAACATTCAGGCCGATGCGGCTCAGAACTGACTGGCGTAGTCGGCTTCATCACTCCCGCGCCCCTGTAGCTCAGGCGGATAGAGCAACGGTTTCCTAAACCGCGTGCCCGGGTTCGAGTCCCGGCAGGGGTACCACTCTTCCCTTTTCTTTGCGCTAGGCCGTTACCAGGTGCACGCTCTTTTTGATGGGCACAGAGGGGGCAGTAGATGAATAAACGACTTAAGCGGTTCCTCATACCGCTGCTTAGCCTAATGACCGGCTACCTCGTGGCCCAGAACGTTTTTCGGTGGCTGTCTACTGACTAGCCTTGTTGAAGGGAGTGCCATACTGTCCGGCCTATAGGTAACACCGTCGGTCTAGGCGGCGAGCCGACGCTCCAGGCGTATAGCCCGCCCCTTTCCACGGTATCGGCGGTGTAGTGCTACAGCGGGTCGATATCTCTGCGGGTTGGTTGCGTCTGACTTAGCCGAACCTTGCAGCTAGTCCAGGCCGTAGAGGCGGGCGCCGTTGGCGCTGAGGATCTTTTCGATTACCTCGGGTGGCACGTCCTCTCGTCGCCGCATGGTCTTGACCATGTTCGTTTCGCGAGACTGATCCTGGTGGCCGTAGTCCGACCCCGTGACGATGTTGTCCTCACCGATGAACCGTGTCAGGTAGGCGATGTCCTCGTCGGCCTCGGTCGCGATGTAGAGCTTGTAGTCGCGGAATAGGCGTGGTCCCCATTCGGTGGCCGCGTCTGGGCTCGCGCCCAAGGTTGATGCGAGGGTGGACCGCTGCAGATGGTGGAGAACGTACGGTACCCACGACGCAGACGCCTCGACGAAGCCCCACCTGACGTTGGGGAACCGCTCCGGGACTTTGTGGGCAACCAGATCGCGGAATGCCCACAGAGGCAGCGCACGGACATGCGGCAGGTTGTGACTGACTGTGCGGTCGAAGACCTGCGTGATGCCGGGGGCACCAGCGCCTGTGTGTACGCAGACGGCCATGCCCAGCCGGTTAGCGGCTTCATAGACGGGGTCGAAGTACCGGTCCGCGAGGGAGCGGTCGCCTTCGACTCCTCGGAAGAAAACGCCGACCGCACCGTGCTCGCGCGCCCACTCGATCTCCTGGACGGACGCTTGGATGTCACGCAGAGGTGGCACGACCACCCACCGTAGGCGGTCGCCAGCCTGGCGCCAAGCCTCGCCAAGGTAGCGGTTGTAGGCGCGGCAGATGGCGACTTCAAGCTCGACGTCGTCGGTGACGTAGGCGAGGAGAAGGGTGGGGTAGATGACCTCGGCGGCGACGCCGCGCTCGTCCATGTCCCGTACCCTCTGAAGAGGATCGGTGATGTACCGCACAGCGGTCGAGATGTCGCTGCGGGCGTTCTCTGAGTCGGAACCGCCGACGGCGAGCGCCACGCTGCCTCTGCCCGAGCGCTTGGGCACCGCGGTGCCATCAATCATCCAAACGAAGTTTCGTCCGCCCTCAGCATCGTCAGAGTCGATGGCTGCGAGCACGGGCCTGCGACGGTAGAGCTCCGGGTCGAAATGCTCCCAGACGCCCGGGTGCTCGATGATGTGGGTGTCGATGTCGATTACGCCTGCCATGCCGACCTCCGCCTGGGGTGAACTATAAGTGTTGTTGCGACAGTATCGGGTTGCTCGCTGAGGGTCAATCCTTGATCGATGAACGAGTGCCGGTCCCGGTGCTCGTGCTAGTATCGGGCCGCCCTGCAGGGAGGTGCCTATGCGTATGACCAGAATCTGCCTGATCGTGTGCTCGAAAGGCCGTTGAGACAATCCGACCTCGAGCAGGAGACGATGTTTGGCGGCGTTTCGTTAATGATGCGAAGTAACTTCACTTGTGGGGTCGTGAACGACGACCTCTGCGTGCGCCTCGGCAAGGACGGATACGATGAGGCGCTGGAGTTGCCGGATGCCCGCCCCATGGATTTCACTGGCAAGCCGATGGCGGGCGGGGTGTTCGTGGGGCCGGGTGGATTGGCGGACGAAGCGAGATGAGAAGAGTGGGTCGAGCGAGGGCTGCGATATGCGCTTTCGTTGCCACCCAAGTAAGAGGGCCTGTGCCGACCGACCGCTACGCCTTTCTGCGTTCCTACGATCTGTTCGCTGACGCGCGCCATCTGCCTTTTCGATTGGAAGGTGATAGCTCGCGCGCTGCGGTGCTGGTGCACGGATTTCCAGGCACTCCCGCTGACATGAGGCCGCTAGGCGATGCCCTGCATGGCGTCGGGTGGTCCGTGGTGGCGCCCCTGCTGCCAGGGTTCGGCCCAGAGATTCCCACGCTGCCCGAGCGCAAGTACAGCGAGTGGCGGGATGCAATTCAAGCGGCGGTTGCGGATGCGCGGCCTACGTATGGGCGAGTCGTGTTGGTAGGCCATTCGCTCGGTGCCGCGGTGGAATTGCTGGCTACCGAGCGAGAGCCCGTGGATGCGCAGGTGCTGTTGGCTCCGTACTGGCGCTTCGGTGGCCCGCTCAAGAGCGCCCTGTGGCCCGTACTGCGCATGTGGGCGCGCAGGTGGAAGCCATTGGGTAACGCCAACTTCGATGATGAGCGCGTCCGGTCTGGGGTGCTGCGCATGCTTCCGGACCTCGATCTCGACGATGCGACCGTGCGCGCGGAGTTGCGCCGGTTTACGGTACCGACCCGGTTGCTGGATGAGCTGCGCCGCCTGGGGAGCGCTGCACGGAAGGCGGCTGAGCGCTCGTCTACCAGAACGCTGATTGTCCAAGGGCTGCGCGACGTGCTGGTCCAGCCTAAGGATACGGACGTGCTCCTGAAAGCGATTGCAGGGGCAAGGCTAGAGCTATTGGATGGGACCCACAATCTCACCTCGCCAACGGACGGTGCCTGGGGTCCTGTCTCACGCGCTGTCTTGGGGTTCCTCGATGAGTAGCCGTCCAGCACTAGGGAAGCCCTAGCTGGCGGATGATCGTCGATGGGGCTTGCTAGAGGGTTGGCACCCATTCGGTGATGCGGCGTAGGGCTTCCCTGAGGTTGTCCTGGGAGTTCGCGAATGAGAAGCGAGCGTAGCCTTCGCCGAACTCCCCGAACGACGTTCCTGCGAGAATTGACACGCCGGTCTCGTTGAGCAATCGAGCTTCGAATTCCTGGCTGCTAAGGCCGATCCCGCTGATGTTGGGGAAGGCGTAGAAGGCACCTTTGGGCATGGGGCAACTGATGCCGGGGATTGCATTCAGACCATCCACAAGTATGTCCCGGCGCCGTTTGAACTCGGCGACCATCGAGTAAACGGGTTCCTGGGGCGCTTGGATGGCCGCCGCCGCCGCCATCTGACTGAAGGCCGCCGTGCAGGACACGGAGTTGGTGACCAGGCGGGTGATTGGCTCGACGAGCTCGTCTGGGAACAGGCCGTAGCCGATCCGCCAACCGGTCATCGCATAGCTCTTGGAGAGACCATCGAGCACAACCGTGCGCTCACGCATCCCGGGGAACTTCGTGATGGAGACGTGCTCGTCTTCGAAATAGAAATCCTTGTAGATCTCATCGCTGAGAACTACTGCATCGGCTTCGTTGGCGATTTCGGCGATGGTTTCTAAGTCTTTTTCTGGGATCACGCTGCCGCAAGGATTGTTCGGTGAGTTGACGATAATCAACTTGGTGCGTGGAGTGACGAGTGACCGGAGCTCGTCAATGTTGGGGTTGTAGTCGAGCTCCTCGTGCAGCTGCATGGGCACAGGCGTCGCGCCTGCGAATCGGATCATGGACTCGTAGATGGGGAACCCCGGATTGGGGTAGATCACCTCGTCCCCTGCCTCAGCGAGGGCAAGGATGGTGAAGAACATGATTGGCTTGCCGCCAGGAGTGATAACGACGTTTGAGGCGGTAGCTTGGTAGCCGAGCCTGGCACTCATGTCGGCGGCGACAATTTCGCGAACGGCAGGGATGCCTGGCGAAGGCGTGTAGTGGGTGAATCCAGATTCCAACGCAATCTTCGCAGCGTCGATAATGTGCTCAGGGGTGTCGAAGTCAGGCTCGCCGATGCCGAGGAAGATAATGCTGCGCCCTTGGGCCTCGAGCGCTTTTGCACGAGCGAGGGCTTCGAACGCTGTTTCGGTACCTAGCCGGGACATGCGGGATGCGAGCTTCATCGTTCCTCGTTTCTGTTGGGGAGGGTCACCGACTGCGGCGCCCCGCCTGCGATGGCGGGCAGGAAGTGGACCTCAGCGTTCTCGCCTACGGGGGTGCGGAGGCCCATGTGTGCTGATTCGCCATCGATGATCGCGCTCATGCTACGGATGACGCGATCATCGAGTTCCGGGTCGATCAGCTCGTTGCTGATGCCAGGGATGCGTTCTTCGAGGTTGCTGATGATCTGGCGCAGCGTTGCGCCTTCAACAGTCAGCGACGGCTCTCCACCGATGCGCCTGCGAATGGGCATCGGTAGGAAGACGGTTGCCATGCTGAACGCCTGCGCCGGCTACTTGCCGGCCTTCTTTGCGGCGAGGGCTTCCAAGATGCGGCCAGGGTTCATAGGCGTTTGGTAGAGCCTCGCGCCGATGGCGTCGGCCAGTGCGTTCGCCACCGCGGGCGCGGGCGGGACGATGCTGGTCTCGCCGATGCCCCGGACGCCGAATGGATGGTTCACGTTTGGTACCTCGACGATAATCGTGTCGATCGTGGGCACGTCCAGCGAGGTGGGCATGCGGTAATCGAGGAAAGTCGAGTTGATCATGGAACCGTCATCGCTGGTGTAGTACTCCTCGTTGAGGGCCCAGCCGATGCCTTGGACGGCGCCGCCTTGGAACTGTCCTTCAACGTAGGACGGGTGGACAGCCTTACCGGCGTCTTGGGCAGCGGTGTAGCGCAGGATTTCCACCTTGCCCGTGTCGGAGTCGACTTCGACATCCACCAGGTGCGTGCCGAACGATCCTCCGCCAGAGCCACGAACGTTGACCGTGCCGGTCATGGCGACAGGACCTCCGGTCTGCCCGAGCTTGCCGGCAGCTTCTTTGAACGTGAATCTCCGGTCAGGCGCAACTTTGTTGGTGAACATACCGTCGATGTGCTCGATGTTTTCGTATTCGGTCTCCCAAATCATTGCGACCCGTTTTTTCATCTCGTCGATGACCATCTTGGCGGCTTCGATGGCGGCGGTACCGGTCGCGTAGGTCGTCCGGCTGCCTGCGGTTAGGTCGCTGTACCCAACGCTGTCAGTGTCACCGACAGCAGGGTGGACGTCCTCCGCGGGCAGCCCGAGAATCTCGGCTGCCTGCATCGCGATGGTGGTGCGGGTACCGCCGATATCGGGATTCCCTTCCACCAGTGAGACGATTCCATCGTCGTTGACATTGATGGTCACAGACGATTTGTTGCCGATGCCGTTCCAGTAGCCGCTGGCCATGCCACGGCCTCGCAGCTTGCCTTCCGCTGAAGGCTCCAAGGTGCTCTTGAAATGGTCAGAGCCCTTGATAGCTAGGAGGCAACCCTCGTTGCCAACCCGAGGAAACAATGGGCCGTCAGGTCTGCGCGTGCCTTCCTTAGAGGCGTTGAGAAGGTGGAACTCCATGGGGTCCATGCCGATGATCTCGC
>Ga0302123_10001155_pt1 | contig 19017 bp, 17 predicted proteins | sample CB21_321_MG_FD_203109 | JGI IMG/M metagenome (GOLD analysis project Ga0302123, IMG submission 203109) | Marine microbial communities from Western Arctic Ocean, Canada - CB21_32.1 | ecosystem: Environmental > Aquatic > Marine > Oceanic | place: Canada: Western Arctic Ocean | collected 2017-09-28 | reverse complement strand
GGGAGCACTGTATCCTGGGGGCGAGCCGCTGCGTGGCGGTCAACCCGTCCGATACGGCGCCGATGTTCGTGGCCCTCGAGGCGGAGATGGTGGTGCGGCGAGGCCGCGCGGAGCGGGTGGTGCCGGCGGAGGACTACTTCGTCGGTCCGGAGATCGACATCGAGCGGATGACGGTGCTGGAGCCTGGCGATTTGCTGACGGCGATTCGGATCCCCACGACGTGGGCCGGCGCGCGCATTTATTTTGAAAAGGTCCGGGACCGTGAGACGTGGGATTTCCCGCTGGTCAACGTGGTGACGGCACTGCGGGAGACCGGCAGCACGATCGAGGACGCGCGGGTCGTAGTGAACGGCGTGGCGCCGACTCCGGTTCGACTGCGGGCGGTCGAGAATGCCATTCGCGGGCAGGCGCGCAACGAGCAAACCGCCGAGCGCGCGGGCGATCTCGCCATCCAGGGTGTGTCGCCCCTGACGCACAACGGCTTCAAAGTGAACCTGCTGAAGAACCTCGTGAAGCGGTCGATTCGTGATGAACCAATGAGCCTGTAGGACGCGAGTTCACGAACGACGACGAAGACCGAAGGGCCGAGCCATTGCTGGTTCGGCCCTCTTTTTTGTACAACTTTTCAAGCTGTCCACCGACGGGTCCGAGACGTACGTCGCCAGAGTGCGCGCTACCAGAGACGAATATGGAGATGTTTCCATCGATGCAGTGGGGTTGGCTGAACGGGTGGATCCTGCCGAGCGCGTTCTTGCTTGTCTTTGGCGGGCTGTGCTTAAGCTTTTCCAGAGAGGTCATGGCCAAGATCTTTGATAGATCAGGCTGGCGGCGGCATCAGCGGGTCGTCTCGGTCCTGAGCAAGCTCGCGGTGTTGGCCTGCTGGGTGCTGCTCATCGGCACGCCCCTGAAGATTGGCCAGGGCGTGTTTGTCATCGGCAGCGCGTTGTCGGTTGCCGGCTCTATCCTCATGGCTTCCGCGCTCCTGAGCTACAACCGCACGCCGACCGGTCAGATGGTGACCCGAGGAACATATCGCGTGTCGAGAAACCCGCAATGGCTGGGGATGGCCGCGATGCTGATCGGCGCCTGCGTGGGCATCGGCTCGTGGACCGCGGTTATGCTCTGGCTGGTGTCGGCGGTCGGGTATCACTTTCGCATTCTCGGGGAAGAGACCGCCTGCGCGGCACATTACGGGGCGGAATACGAGGACTACCGGAATCGGGTACCGCGATACGTCTTCTTTTGAGCAACTGGCGTCGTCTGAAGGCTGACGGCATAGCCAGGCCATGCGCAGACCGTGTCCAGCGTTGGGCCTGGGAGCGTGGCCGCTGAGTGAGCAGATCAGCCAACCTGGTCGGGGCGGTCTAAGCTGGGCCGTGTTAGACACGCAGGTCGAAGCAGGAGCTGAGGCCAATGACTCGCGACAGTAGAGCCATCCTGTGCGCGTTCACGCTCGTGTTCGTCGCGACCGCCGAGCGCGCGGCGGCGCAGCGTCCGACCCCGAACGTCAACGATGGCCACGCATTACTGCGCGAATGCGGAGCTGCATTACGCGCTGCCAACGGTGGACCGGTCATCGAGTCCAATCCACAAGAGCGCGGGATACAAATGGGGCAGTGCCTCGGGTTGGTGAGCGCGGTCTGGCACACTCACCAGATGATGGTCCAGAGTTTTGGCGGTCGAGCGGCGTTTTGCCCGTCCGCGTCAGTCAGCGCCGGTCAGATGGCCCGCGTTGTCCACGGCTTCCTCACGTTGCATTCTGACGACCTCGCTCGGTGGGACGCCGAATTGATCCTCCAAGCGTTCGCCGACGCCTACCCCTGCGTCTTATACTAGCTCTCGCCACCCAGCTCCGCGCAGACGGTCCGTTCCTGGTCGCCCCGTGTCGCGTTGAACCCACCCGTCTGTCGGCTGCGGCCACAGCGACGACCACGCGCATGTCGACTTGCGTCAAAAGCGCCATGAGCTCAGCTCAGGATGAGCGGACCACGATGGCGGGACAGGCCAGCCGTCGCGCAGCGTAGCCTTGGCTCAGCGCACTAGCACGATCGTCGAGACCTCGAGTAGCAGCTCTCCGCCCGCCTTACTGGTCTCGCCGGTCGCGTGGACCTGTTGTGCCATCAGCTCGACGAGCCGGTTGCCGTTGCTGGAGGCCCAGTCCCCGGTGATCTTGTACAGGCCGTCCTCGGTCAGGATGCCGATCGGGTCGCCGTTCTGCGCGCAGCGAACCATGCAGGCGACATGCTCGGCGCTCGGATCGGTGCCCGCCATCGCGGCACAACCGGCTTCGACCAGCATTCCGGTGATCGTCTTCTCGGCCGTGACCGCCGCGGTTGTCATGCTCAGCATGTTCATCAAGGCCAACGCAAATACCGCTGCCAGCACCACAGACGTGAGCTTTCTCATTGCGACATCCTCCACTAATTCCAGGTCAGACCATACCTATACGTCGCCTCGATCGGCCTGTCAACCCTGTCTGATCACGGTGCGCTGCTAGATGGAGGCAGAGTGCTACAATTCCAGCCAATCCAAGAGCACTTCCCGAGGAGCAGCCATGTTGCGAGTGACACACGCCGGTCGCGTAGCCCTGACGTTCGCGCCTGTCGTGGCCATCTCTCTGGGAATCGCGACCCTCGCCGGGGGGCAGCCCCTGGACGCTCCGGACCAGGCGCAGATGGAGGACGCGCCAGACCTTGGGTACAGGGCTGTCCCGAACGGGCTGCAGATTCCTGGCGGCATGGTTATGGGCGCTCCGTCGAGCGTTGTCTGGACTTCCAGGAATCATCTTGTGGTCTTCAATCGTGGGCCCCACCCGCTGATGGAGTTCGATGCGGACGGCGCCTTCGTGCGGTCGTGGGGCGACGGGGACTACGTCAGACCGCACGGCATGCGTCTGGACCCGGAGGGCAATATCTGGACGACGGACGTCAACGGTCACACCGTGACGAAAATGAACCTGGACGGCGAGGTGTTACTGACTCTTGGTACCCAGGGTCAGGCTGGCGACGCGAGCGCCGGATTGCTGAACGAGCCCACCGACCTGACCGTCAACGCGGCGGGCGAGATCTTCGTGCTCGTCGGTCACGGCCGCGGCGAGCCTCGTCTGCTGAAGTTCGACAGCGCCGGCACGCTGATGACGTCGTGGGGAGGTCCCGGGACCGGACCGGGCCAGTTCGATACCCCGCATTCAATCGTGGTCGATCGGGCGGGGCTCTTGTATGTTGCGGACCGGCAGAACCGACGTGTCCAGATCTTCGACGACGGAGGGAAGTACCTCAAGGAATGGGGATACAAGGGCCTGCCATGCGGGCTTTATATCGACGCAGACCAGCAGATGTACCTGGCGAGTGGCTTCGCCGGGGAGATTCTCAGGCTGGACAGGAACGGAAAGGCTCTCGGTGCCACCGGTCAACCAGGCAAGGGGCTTGGAGAATTCGGCGAGGCGCACTACATGACGATGGCGCCTAATGGGGACATTTTCGTCGCGGACACCGTCAGGCCAGGGCTGCAGAAGTTCGTGCGGAAATAGAGATCTGCACTGCGGAGATCTCCAGGGAGGGACCTCGATGAGCGGACGGGCGAGCCGCACTACCAGCGGCAACGGCTGCAAGGGGTCCCGAATGTCTTCGCCTCGCCGGTCGGCGCCGCGGGCCGCGTCTATATTCCCGGTCGCGACGGCACGACGCTGGTCATCAGACACGGCGACCGATACGAAGTGCTCGCCTCGAACACACTTGACGACGGGTTCGACGCGTCTCCGGCAATCGTAGACGACGTGATCTACATGCGCGGCTGCCGGTATCTGTACGCCATAGCCGAGGAGTAGAATAGGGTTGCGAATCAGGAAAGGCTCGCTACGCGATCAGGCGAGCGCTACAATGGCGATACGTCTAGCCGGTGTGAACAATCGTCCAGATATGGGGAGGCACAGCATGACACCGCGCGCTATGGTCACCCTGGCCACACTCTCAACGCTGCTCTGCGTCGGGCTGGCGACGCCAGCGCTCGGTCAGGTCGCGAAGGATGCGACCGAAACGTGGGTGCCGGCGCGACTCGCGGACGGCCAGCCTGACATCCAGGGCATGTGGAACAACATCGGCGTTTCGGATACGCCGCTCGAGCTTCCGGACGGGTTCTCGGGTCCGAAATTCTCTCAAGCGGAACTCGAGGCCATCGCCAAGGCACGAGCCGAGGCGGCGGCGAGGAGCGCCGCCCGACCTCGCGAGCCGAATGTTGGTGCCTACGCATCGTACTGGTTCGATTCGTACTGGAACGAAGAGGCCGATGACCGGGCACCAGCCATCGTCGTGGAGCCGTTGAACGGACAGGTTCCAGACTGGACGTCGAACGCGCACGAGGTGCTCAGGCACACCCGTCAGCACCTACACGACTCCTGGGAGTACATGGAATCTGGAGACCGATGCATCACGCGGGGCGTGCTCGGCATGATGATGCCGACCGTCTACAACAATGGGACGCTGATCCTCCAGTCCCCTGGATACGTCGTGCTTCATAGCGAGATGATCCATAGTGCCCGGATCATCCAGGTAGACGGGCCGTCCCACGTGGAACCGGGCGTCCGGCAGTGGGACGGAGACCCGCGCGGTCGCTGGGAAGGGAACACGCTGGTCGTCGAATCAACAAATTTCAGAGCGGTCAGGAGCATGCGAGGTCCCAAGCCGGGTATTCGATCGAGGCAGTCCGAGGAGCAACGGCTGATCGAGCGTTTCACCTTCGTCGATCAAGACACGATCGAGTACTCGTCTCACGTTGATGACCCGGCGACGTACAACGAGCCCTGGACAGCAGCGTTCCCGCTGAAACGCGACAGTGACTACCAGCAGTTCGAGTATGCGTGTCACGAGGGAAACTACTCGGTGCCGAACGCCCTGGGTGGAGCACGCGCTGAGGAGCGATCAAATCGCTAGTGTGGAGGATGGAATGACATTTCGAGCAATCGTTCTGCCGGCCGTACTGATTGGAACCGTCCTGCTTGGAGTCGGAGGTGGATCGTCCGCATACGGCCAGAGCGCTGACCCCGATGTCACCTTCGCCAAGGATGTCCTGCCGATCCTGCAGCGCAGTTGTCAGTCCTGTCATCGGACCGGGTCCATCGCCCCGATGTCCCTGATATCGTACGAGGAAGTGCGGCCCTGGGCCCGCTCGATCAAGCGGTACGTCGAGTCGCGGGAAATGCCGCCCTGGTATATCGATCGGCGGATCGGTATTCAGAAGTTCAAGGATGATCCCTCGCTGACGGATGAAGAGATCGCGACGATTGCCGTCTGGGTAGACGCGGGCGCGCCCCGAGGTGACCCGGCGGATGCGCCCCCCCCCCGCGAGTTCCTCGCGGCGAACGCGTGGCGGATGGGCGAGCCCGACCTCATCGTGTCGCTGGAGGAGCCGCACATACTCGCGGCCGAAGGTCCGGATGAGTTTCCCAGTTACATCGTCGACCCCGGACTGACGGAGGATCGCTACGTTATGGCGGTCGAGCTTAAGCCGGATGCTCGAAGCCAGCAGGTCCTCCATCATGCCGTGACGACGATGACCGAGTTCGATGAGGAGATCGCGAAGGCCAGCTTCCTGAACGAGTACGCGGCCGGGAAGAACGGGGACATCTTCGACGACGACACCGGACGGCTCATGAAGGCGGGCACCAAGATTCGATTTGGCCTGCATCTCCATCCGTACGGCGAAGAGATACCGGTCATGGTGAGCTTGGGGCTCAAGCTGTACCCCAAGGGCTACGTCCCAAAGTACACCCTCACCAGTCAACACATGGGAGACGACGATGACCTGCTCATCCCGGCGGGCGAACGCGGCGTCAGAACGGACGGCTACACGTTGTTGACGCAACCGACCGTGATCACCGCGTTCCAGCCGCACCTGCACACACGCGGGCAGGCCCAGTGCATCGAAATCATCATCCCGCCCACAGACGAAGAGGGGAACGTGCTCCAGTTTGGTCGGGGAAACTCTCCGGCGCCGTTGATGCGGCAACAGACGCTCAACTGCGTGCCCAAGTGGTACTTCAACTGGCACCTGGTCTACAACTACGCGGAAGACGTCGCGCCGGTCGTGCCGCCCGGGACGGTCATTCACGTCACTACGTGGCATGATAACTCGGAGTCGCTGCGCGCCAACCCTGACCCCCGCAACAACATCGCCTATGGACAACGGACCATCGATGAGATGTCGTTCGCCTGGGTGAGCTACTACTACATCGACGAGGACGACTATCGCGCCCGGCTGGCGGCCAAAGACGCAGCACAGATGTCGAACAACCAGGACAATCAGTAGTGGCGATGGGCTCTAGACCGAAGACCCGATGGCGACGGGCTGCGTGTGTCGCGGTCGTCGCGATCGTCGCGGCCGGCGCGGCGGGGAACCGGCTGGCGCATGGCCAGCAGGCCGGCGTTCTCCCCGATGTCCTCCAGGACACGCAGATCCAGTACAACTGGGGCCGGCATGTGGCGCCGCTTTACGAAGGGTGGTTCCGCAACGTCGACGGAACGATCGATATGTGGTTCGGTTATTTGAACCTCAATTGGGAAGAGGTGCTACATGTCCCGGTCGGCCCGGAGAACCGCGTGGAGCCCGGGGGCCCGGACCTGGGGCAGCCAGCCGTCTTCGTGCCGAGACGTCGCACGGGTGGCGCGTTCCAACGTCGCGAGAATTTCGTCTTTCGGGTGCGGTTGCCACGCGATGCGGACCAGGGGGATGAGGTCGTCTGGACCGTAACGGCTCATGGCACGACCGACCGCGCGGTTGGCCTCTTGCTTCCGATTTACGAGCTGAGCGCCCTCCCAGACGGGAACCGTCCTCCAACGGTACGGGTGGACAACGGGTCTAGAAGAATCGCCCTCCCCGATAAGCTCACGCTCTCGGCGTCCTTCAGCGACGATGGAAAACCGGAGAACCGCCGCGGCCGGGCGAGCGTCAGGTGGGTTCACTATCGGGGACCGGGCCGGGTGACGTTCGAACCCGATCGTTCCCTGATTCCAGAGGATACCGAGCCGGGCGACGACGTCGAGGTCGAGACCACGGTAACCTTCAGCGAGCCCGGCACGTTCGGGTTGCGTGCCCTGGCCAATGACGGCACCACCAACGGGGGCGGCAATCCTGTTGTCCCAGGGACCACGCATGCGCTGGTGACGGTCGAGGTCGAGCCTGGCCCGGCCGGTAGGTAGGTCGCACAGCAGAATCGCGACAGGTTCAGCTAACCCTCAGCCGATTCGGCGCTCGCATCCGCGACGCGTTCTGAGTTCTGCGCACAGTGGGAGCCGCGAGCCGTGAGAACGCCGCACGCGTCGGAGCGGCCGTCATGACCGACCCGGTCCTGACGGACCGCGACCTGCACCTGCTTCGGGAGGGGCGACACGACCGCGCCTACGAAAAGCTGGGCGCCCATCCGGCGTGCGTCGACGGCGTGCACGGGGTATGGTTTGCCGTCGTCGCGCCCAACGCCGAGCGCGTGTCGGTCGTGGGCGACTTCAACGGCTGGAACCCGGAAGCGCACCCCTTGTGCGCGACAAGAGACTGCGGTGTGTGGCAGCTTTTCGTGCCCGATGCCGAACCGGGTTCGCTCTACAAATATCGGGTCCGACCCCGCCACGCACAGATGGACCTGGACAAGGCGGACCCCTTCGCGTTCGCGGCCGAGCTCCGGCCGAGGACGGCGTCACAGATCTGGGATCTGTCTGCCTACACCTGGGGCGACGCGGGGTGGATGAACGAACGGGCGGGCCGACACACGCCTGGCTCGCCGATCTCGATTTACGAGGTGCACCTCGGCTCGTGGCGGCGCACGTCGGGCGACGGCCGCTGGCTGACCTACCGGGATCTGGCTGTCGAGCTGACCGAGTATCTGGTTGAGATGGGTTTCACCCACCTCGAGATGTTACCGATCGTGGAACACCCGTTCGACGGGTCGTGGGGGTATCAGGCGACTGGGTATTTCGCGCCGACAAGCCGGTTCGGCACGCCGGACGACTTTCGCCATCTCGTCGATACGCTGCACCAGGCCGGGGTCGGGGTCATCCTCGACTGGGTGCCGGGGCACTTCCCGGATGATCCGCATGGGCTGGTCTCGTTCGACGGCACGTCCTTGTATGAGCATGCCGACCCGCGGCAAGGTCGGCATCCGGAGTGGCACACGCATGTCTTCGATCTCGGCCGGCGGGAGGTGCGTAACTTCCTCATTAGCAGCGCACGGTTCTGGCTCGACTGCTACCACATCGACGGGTTGCGGGTAGACGCTGTGGCGTCGATGCTCTATCTCGACTACGCGCGGGCCCCCGGCGAGTGGGTGCCCAATGCACAGGGAGGCCGGGAGAACCTGGATGCGGTGGACTTTCTGCGCATCCTGAACGAGACGGTCTGCCGGGATTTTCCGGACGTCATGACCATCGCCGAGGAGTCCACGACGTGGCCGGGGGTGACCCGGTCCATCACGAGCGGCGGGCTCGGGTTCGGGTTCAAGTGGAACATGGGCTGGATGCACGACGCGCTGTCATTCGTGGCGCGGGATCCGACTGACCGATCGTCTCACCTGGACGAGCTGACCTTCGGCCTCACCTACGCGTTCTCGGAGCACTTCGTATTGCCGCTCTCGCACGACGAGGTGGTGCACGAGAAACGCGCCATCGTCGACAAGATGCCGGGCGACAAGTGGCAGCAGCTGGCCAGTACGCGTGTGCTCTACGGGTACCTCTACGGACATCCCGGAAAGAAGCTGTTGTTCATGGGCAACGAGATTGGCCAGCGGAACGAGTGGGACCACGACGGTAGCATCGACTGGCCTCTAACCGCCGAACCGCTTCACCGGGGGCTTCAGCGCTGGGTACGGGATCTGAACGAGATCTACCGGTTAGACTCGCGCCTCTACGCACTGGATGCCGACCCGGACGGCTTCTCCTGGGTCGACCACACCGGCCATGGTGGGCATGCTGCCCATGACGCTGGCGTCGTCAGCTTCCTGCGGCGCGACCGGACCGACCGCGGGCCGTTGCTCTTCGTCTGCAACTTCGCTGCGGTGGCGCTGCATCGGTATCGTGTCGGGGTGCCGGTCGGGGGCTGGTGGGCCGAGCGGCTGAACAGCGACGCCGCCTGGTACGGCGGCAGCGGTCAGGGCAATCTGGGGGGTCTCGAGGCGAATACGGTTCCGCGCCATGGGCACCCGCACTCGCTCGAGCTGAGGGTGCCGCCGCTGAGCACCCTCGTGCTCGTGCCTACCGGCCGGAGGCAGATGCCGTGATCAGCTTGGCCGTGGCCCCATTGACGATCGGGTGCGGGCTGGCGAGCTGATGTTCGACGCCATCGGGTGCGCTGCCTGTCACGTGCCGTCGCTCGAGACCGGTCCACGTATCAAACCGCTGTTCGATCGCAGGACTGTCCCGCTGTACTCGGACCTGCTTCTGCACGCGGTCGGCACCGGTGATAGCATCCGACAGGCGTCGGCCGCGCCGAACGAGATTCGCACGCCCGCGCTGTGGGGCTTGCGGTTCCGGCGTCCACCTGCTGTACGACGGCCGCGCGGCGACGGTCACCGACGCCATCCGGGCCCATGGCGCAGAGGCGAATCTTGCCAGGCAAGGATTCGACGAGCTCGACCCCGCCGCTCGCACCGCCCTGCTGGCCTTTCTCGGCTCGCTCTAAGGATCCTGACGGACCGAGGTGTTGACTGGTGGCTGTCGAGGGTCCGCTTCACCACGCTGCGGTTGTGCCGTCGTGCCGGGCAACGCTATCGAGATCCCGTTCCTGACGTTTCCGCCGCTCGCATCGGGCCTGGCTGGCTAGTCGATGGGGTGATCAGCGATCTGCCGTCACGTACCTGCAGATATGTTCGGCTATGGCCAGCGAAGAGGTGGCCGCCGGCGACGGCGCGTTTCGCACTGCGACGATCGGACCACGGCGGGTTAGCACGAAGTCGTCCACGAGCGCGCCGGCTCGGCTGATGGCCTGGGCGCGCACGCCGGCCGGCGCAGGCACGACGTCCCGCGCCGTCACGTCCGGCACGTAGGCGCGCGCGCGGCGTACGAACAGCTCCTTGCTGATCGAGCCGACGATCTCGGAGCATCCAGACCGCCAGTACGTCCGCGCCATTTTCCAGAACCCGGGCCAGGTGACGATCTCGACGACGTCGGCCAGGTTGACGTCGCGGCGACGATACCCCTCGCGGGCCAGCGCCAGCACGGCGTTTGGGCCAAGGTCGACGGCGCCGCCGACGCGTCGCGTGAAGTGCACGCCGAGAAACGGGAGGCTGGGGTCCGGTACCGGGTAGATCAGCCCGCGCACGAGGTGAGCACGCTCTGGCACCAGCCGGTAATACTCACCACGGAACGGCACGATCCGTGGGTCGTCACCGTCCCCGACCAGCTTCGCGACACGATCCGTGTACAGGCCGGCGCAAATGATGACGTGGTCGAATCGGACCTGTTCCTGACCTGACCTGACGACGACGTTCACGCCCTCACTGATCGACGTGACGGGAAAGCCGTATCGGACGACGGCCCCGGCGTCGGCCACCTCCTTCGCCATGGTGCGAGCGACGGCGCCGTAGTCGACAATCGCTGTGGTCGGCGAGTGGATCGCGAGAAGGCCCTCAGCATGCGGCTCGATCTCTCGGAGCGCGTCCCGTTCCAGCAACCGCAGGCCGGGTGCCTGGTTGACCGTGGCCAGCTCGTAGATGGCACGCAGTCGCACGGCCTCGTCGCTGTTGAGCGCGACGACGAGCTTGCCGCATTCGTCGTAGATGAGGTCGTGCTCCGCGCAGTAGGTCTTCAGAAGGCCTACGCCCCGGCGGCAGAGCGTCGCCTTCAGGGACCCCGGTGTGTAGTACAGCCCAGCGTGCACGACCCCGCTGTTGTGGCCGGTCTGGTGCTGCCCGGCTTCTAATTCCTTCTCGAGGATGGTGACTGTCCAGGTCGGCCGGACCCGCAGCAGCTCGCGCGCGACGGCCAGCCCGATGATGCCACCGCCCACGATGCCGACACGATCAGTCACGACGTCACGCCTTGCCGGTCTCGCCGTGTCAGGGGCTACTTCGGTGCGTCGTCAAACAGTACCTCGGTCAATTCGAGGGACCGATTGCCTTCGTGGCAGGCATACTCGAAGTTCTCATACCCCTCCGGGGCTCGTGCCCAGACGCCGAAGGCCAGCTTCCACGGCTGCGTGAACACGTTCGGGTCTTCGACCGTCGCCTCGTAGTCGATGTTGTTCTCGTCGACGACCGTGAAGCGCTCGACCATGTGGAGCGCCGTGCTGTGGAACGAGCCTCCGGCCATGCCCTCACCACCGGGTTCGCCGACGATCCAGGTCTTGTCGGTGAAGTTCGTCACGTCGACCACCAGGGTATTTCCCTCCCACCGACCGCGTGAATCGCCCTGCCACAACTGAATGTCGGGTGGCGGATGGCTGCCGCTCAGCGGAATGACGCGGTAGTTGTGATTGTGTTCCTGCAAGAAGATGACGTGTCCCGGTGTCTGGATGATCTGCCAGCCGTTGTAGTAGCTGGTCAAAGTGAATCGGGGTCCGGCAGGTAGGCAGCGCACCCGGGAGTCCAGAAACTCTTCGCGCTCGTAGGGGTTGTCACGGATGTAGCGCTGTTTCGCGCGCGCCCATGGTTGCCAGGGGATCTTGCCGTTGGGTGGGTCGACGACCTGCACAGTGCCTTCCGGCGGCCGCCGGTTGGTCGCCTGCAGCCCGAACTCGATCCATTCGAGGTCGTACGCGCCAGGGTTGGGGCCACGCACCACTTCCATGCGCGCCTGCCACACCTGTCGCTCTTCCTCTGTGTTACGTTCGACTGGCACGCCCCATCCTGTAACGTAGGTACCCTGGATGTCGGGCTGGCCGTCCGGTAGACGGCGGAGGTTCGGTTCCTGCGCCCACGCCGTCGTCAGGAGCGCCGCGCTCAGCAGGCAGGCGATGGTGACGCGCATTCTCGGTCGATGTAGATACTGCATGGTGTTGCTCTCCTTCAGGACAGGCGTCATCTCGTGGGAGGTCTTGGCAGCCCCTCCGGCACCTCGTCCCACGGCATGAACGGCAGCTCGTACTCCAGACACTCGTAGTCCAGCGTCTGTACGTTGTCCTCAAGACGTCGGTAGAGCGGCATGCGGATCGTCCAGGGGCGGGTGAACAGATCCGGGTCGTCGATTGTTGCCTCGTACATGATGTGGTTCGGCCCCGCCATCGAGTACCGCTCGGTCACTCGGAGCGCCGCTGTGTGAAAGTTGCCCGCTTCGTCGAACCAGGTGCCGCCGATGAAGTCGGCGACGCTCACGACAAGCACGTCACCCTCCCAGTGTCCCCGGGAGTCACCCATCCAGAACTCGAGTGCCTCGGGATGTTCCGTGCCGTTGGTGAAGATCATTCGGTAGGCGTGGCTGTATTCGTACGTGATGGCGACGTGGTCCCGCGTCTGATTGATCCGGAACGGGTACGGCATGTAGGTGATTCGCGGCACGCCGGGTAGATAGCATTGGTTGACTGGGTCGAGCGTATCGCGGTTCCGATAGTTCTCCGCCTGTTGCGCGCGCGCCTGCGGGCGGTAGGGAATCTCACCGCCCACGACGACGCTGAGGCCGGCGGGTACGTCCTTCTGGGCGTTGTGTGCCTCCAGGTTCCACGCCGCGGTGCTCAGCGCTTGCCAGATGCCATTCAGGTCCGGCCGGCCGTCGGCGGTGCGCGGAAGCGTCGTGGTCGCCTGGGATGTCTGCGCCGCGGCTCCCGTGGCCAGGACCACGAGTCCAGCAGCGGCAAGGCCGAGCGTCCGTGTCACAATCGGCTGCATCTGCTTCTCCACATAGCTTCAGGGGCGGGGGGGCAGGCACGACAGTCCCCTCGCGTGGAGGCTTGGTCCACGCGAGGGAACCCCGGACTGAAGCCCATCCTAGCACCGTCTCATCACGATTTTGGCCGATACCCCGTTTCCACCTCAAGCGCCTCACTATGCTGGCACGGGCCGCTCGGTCGTCGGCTTGGTCGTGCCCGCTGAAACGAAGGCGGGTCAATTGCCGCGCGCTTGCATGTGTCACCGGCCGCGCTGATAATCGGCACGAAAGAGGACACCGCAGCAATAGCTTGCGCCGTCGCGTGCGGCGTCGCGCATTGAGGGAGGACACCGTGGAGACCATCGTCGATCACGTTCGGCGTCTGGACTGCCTGGGGATCGCGGTGGCCGGCGCCCTGGCGACAGTCGTCCTGCTGATACTTCCGGCGGCTGCGGCCGCCCAGATTACGCAGTTCGACCTCGAGGTTGTGGAATCGCCAGCGCTTGCCGGTCGGCGATTCGGCGACGTCGGCCAGTACGAGCACCTACGCGGCCTCGCTCGGGGCGAGGTCGATCCGACCGATCCGCGAAATCGTGAGATCGTCAATCTCGATCGCGCGCCACGGAACGGTGCTGGACGCGTCGAGTACAGCGCGACCGTCGAGGTCTACCGGCCCATCGACATGCGTCGCTGGAATCGGGGAATTTTTCATACGGTGTCGAACCGGGGCGGCGCCGGGGCGGCCGACGATGCCTTGCTCGAGCGGGGATTTGCGCTGGTCCGCGTCGGCTGGCAGGGAGACTTGAGGCCGACCGACTCGAACATTGTCGCCCATCTGCCGGTCGCTACTCACACCGACGGGTCGCGGATTGTCGGGCGGGCGTTCGAGGAGTTCATTTTTGACGACGCGGCGCGGACATCCCGCGGGACATTGACCTATCCCGCCGCGTCGCTCGACGCGGGCGCGGCCACGCTGACGGTCCGGCCGAGCAACCAGGCGCCGCGCGAGACGCCGGACGACCTGCGGTGGCGCTTCCTGAGCTCGACCGAGATCGAGATTTCGCGGCCGACCGGATTCGACGGCGGCGCCATTTACGAGCTGATCTACCAGGCGCAGGATCCGATCGTGATGGGACTTGGTTTCGCCGCCGTGCGCGATGCGATCTCGTTTCTTCGATATGATCTGGGGGATCGAGAGGGCCGAGGCAACCCGCTGCTTCACGAAGGACTGGCGCAATCTGCGCTCTCGCTCGGTATCTCGCAGAGCGGCCGGATGTTGCGGGACTTCCTCTATCAGGGGTTCAACGAAGACGTGTCGGGGCGGGTTGTGTTCGACGGGATGCATCCGAACATCGCCGGGTCACGCAAGACCTTCACAAACTATCAATTCGGTCAGCCCGGGCGATGGCAGAAGCAGCACGAGGACCATCACTATCCCGGGGATCAGTTTCCCTTTACCTACGCCACGCTGACCGATCCGATCAGCGGTCGTACTGATGGGATCCTAGAGAAATGCTCGGCGTCGAACACCTGTCCGAAGATCTTGCACAGCGATGGCGAGGCGGAGATCTGGCAGGCGCGGGCGTCGTTGCTGGTCACCGATTCGCATGGCCGCCACGTCGACCTGCCTGACACCGTGCGGGTCTACCTGATTGCCGGGACTCAGCATGGGGGCGGTCGCGGCGTCCACACCGCGACGTCAAGCCTGGGTATCTGCAGATATCCGAGCAACCCGCTGGCGTTGGGACCGATTCGCGCTGCCCTGAACGTCGCGTTGCACGAGTGGGTCAGCGAAGGGATTGCGCCGCCGTCGAGCCGCTTTCCGACTGTGGCCACCGGTGGCCTTGTCAGCGCCACGTCGGTCGAGTTTCCAGCCATCCCTGGCGTCGCCTATACCGGGTCCTACAATCCGTTGCGACTGTCGGTCGATCGCTCGATTCCCCAGGTGCGGGGAGAGGCGTATACGGTACTCGTCGGCCGGACCGACGCCGACGGCAATATGCGAGACGGCATCAGGCCGGCCACGCTCGTGGCGCCGATCGGCACTCACACCGGCTGGAACCTGCGTCGGGACGGTTTCGGAGACGGACAGCAGTGCGCCGGCACCGGTGCCTTTCTTCCGTTCACCGCCACGCGGGCGGAGCGGGAGGTCACGGGTGACCCGCGCCTCTCGCTCGAGGAGCGGTACCCCACACATGCCGCCTACGTGACGGCGATCTCCACGGCCGCCGACGCGTTGGTGCAGGCTCGATTGCTGCTTCGGTCCGATGCCAACGCGCTCGTAGCATGGGCACGTCGCAGCCAGAGCCTGTCCAGGGAGTAGATCCCACGTCGACTGCTAGCGGCTGCCCTTCTCGGCCGCCGCGTCGCGCGCGGCCGAGAAGGGTCCTCACTGTTCGCGTCGACGTGCCTCGAACAGGTCGAAGAGCGCCGCGCCTTCACGATGTAGCGCGGTGCCGGTCTCTACCGGATCCGCGAACGTGTTGTGTTCGTCGGTTGACCGGTCGAAGGCCGGCCAGTTCGGGAGGCCGCCACCGTTCGGGTCGCCCGTCGTCGCAAACTGTACCCAGTAGGACATCATCACGTCCGATACCAGACGGTCGGCATCGGTCCACGGCGTGCGTTCGTCGAGCGTGCCGAAGACATACTGGATCTCGGCCGAGTGGTACGCGCCGAAGTTCGCTGCCATCTCCGTGGGTGGAACCTGCGCGAACTGGTAGAGCCATGCGGGTGAGCGTGCTTGCGCGTGTGCCCGGACCTGGACGCGGACCGGTCCGGCGAAGAACATGTCGTGGACCAGATGGTCGAGTCCCGCGGCGACCGCGTCGAGCGAAGCCACGTCGTAGAACGCGATCGCCTCGTTCGCGACGACCTCGAAGTCAGCACGGACGTACGACTCGAAGCCGGCGACATCCTCCATGTCGAAACGGCTTCTGAACAGCGATCCCTCGTTCGCGTTCATGCCGGCGATGAGCGGGACATCGTGCTGGCGACCGTCGGCGTACATCTCGAGTGGGTCGTCCGGGATGACCCAGCCGTCGACGTTCGGCGCCCAGAGCGTGCCTGCCCACCGGAACAGCGGCCCCTCGTCGGCGACCGCTACCACTGCGTCTGTTGTCGCGGCGCGCATCGTGGCGAGCACATCGTCTCCGCTTGCACCGAGCGCCTCGGCCAACACGAGCCCGGTTGTCGCCTCGGCCGGCTCCCAGCCGCGAGCGGGAATGTCGAGGGGACGGTCCCAGCCGTGGACATAGGTGCTCTCGGCGATGCCTCCGTGGAACAACCCTTCGGCCTGCGGTACGAGCATCAGCGCCATCACCGCGCCTCCGCCGGCCGATTCGCCGAAGATGGTGACCCGGTCCGGATCACCGTTGAACGAAGCGATGTTGTCGCGCACCCACTCGAGGGCCGCCACCATGTCCAGCAGGCCTTGGTTGCCCGAGGCGCCATGCTCGGACTCGGCCGAGAGGGCCGGATGCGCGAGGAAGCCGAAGACGCCGAGACGGTAGTTGATCGCCACGACCACCGTTCCATTGGTCGCAAGCGGCGCGCCGTTGGTACCGCCGCCCGACCCGCCGCGGAACCCGCCGCCGTGAATCCAGACCATGACCGGCAGCGGTTCGGCGGTGTTCGTGGGCGCGAACACGTTGAGAAACAGGCAGTCCTCGGTTTGTCCAGCCCGATTGCGCTGTGGGCAGGCCGGTCCCGATGTGCTCGCGTCGCGAACACCATCCCAGCCGGCGACCGCCGCCGGCGGACGCCAACGCAGGTCACCGACGGGCGGGGCGGCGAATGGCAGGCCTTTGAAGGCGATGATCTCGGGGTGCGCCTCCGAGATGACGCCCTGGATTTTCCCGCCGGTGACGAGCACAGGCGTGTCGGGTGAGAGCATCGATACAAGCTGCTCGACTGGAGGTTCCGGCGCGGTCTCCCCGCACGCACTGACCAGCGGGAACAAAACGGCCAGGCAGCACAGGGTCCACGACGACGCATTGTGACGGCTTCTTGCCAAGCTTCACCTCCACTGAGTCGGCCGATCATACCGCCGACCGTGGACGCGAGGGGCAACGGTCAGGCGGTCCTGTGTCGATTCGGAGGTGCCAGATAGTCCCGCGCGGCGCCGAGATGGGCTCCCGGCGAGCATTCCGCACGCTCGACGCAATACAATGCGACTCTGATGCAGAATGTCCGCATCAGCGTGTGAAATGGGAGGAACGACATGACGCAGCGCACTCTTGCGGTCCTTGGGACCTGTCTCGCTATGGCGTCGGTTACGCCCACCGCGGCCGGCCAGACGGCGTCTGGCGCGGCGACAGGGGTTGGCGGACTCCTGGCTACGGTTGACGGTCTGCCGGTCCCGATGACCCCCTGGGGGGATCCGGATCTCCAGGGCGTGTGGAACAACTCGACCAGCACACCGATCGAGGAAAGGACCGAAGAAGAGCGCGCACAGGGACGCCAGGCGCAGGCCGCTGTCATCGAAGCGACGTCGGGGACAGGCGCCGGCTGGATCGAGCGTGCCGGCGACCTCGATCGGGACTCGCTGATTATCGACCCGCCAAACGGAAGAATCCCGCGGCTGCGCCCCGCGGCTATCCGGCGTCTGGTGGAGCGTGAGAACGCCCGCGCGGGTCGGGGGGAAGCCGATTCGTGGCTGGACCGTAACTCGTGGGAACGGTGCATCTCCCGGACGATGCCGGTTGCCATGATTCCGAACGCCTACAACGCGAACTACCAGATCCTGCAGACGCCGGAGTATGTCGTCGTCCAGATGGAGATGATCCATGAGTCACGGATCATTCCGCTCGACGGACGTCCGCATGTGCCGGACGGGATTGGACAGTGGCTGGGCAACAGCCGGGGACACTGGGAGGGCGATACCCTGGTCGTGGAAACACGGGGGTTCCACGACAGGATCGACGGTGGCGAGTATCAGCCGTCCCACGTCATCCAGACAGGGCATCGTGGCCCGGGCGGCACCTTGAGCCTGGTGGAGCGGTTTCGGATCGTTGACGTGAACCGGATCGACTATCACGTCACGATCGCGGATCCGAACACATTCACCAGGTCCTACACCCTGTCTATTCCGATGACCCGGCGCGACACCTCCGATCCGCTCAACCATCTGTTCGAGTATGCCTGTCACGAGGGCAACCACGCGATGCCCAACTTACTCAGTGCCGGGCGCACCGACGAGCAGCAGGCATTGGCGGCGGCGGCCCGCGTCTCGCAGCAACGCAGAGATGCAGGGCACCCCGGCGTTCGAGAGCCGGCCGTACCGTTCGTGCCCTAGTAGCTCGACCTGCTCTTTGACCACGAGGACAGGGCAGGCGGCATGTCGGAGAGCCTTTTCCGTTACGCTGCCCAGTCACATCTTTTCAAGTCCACTACGACCGTGCGTGGCCATGACGATCAGGTTGATGCCGTTCTTGGCAGCATAGTCGGTGATCTCGTTTACTGGCGGGCCGAAGCCGACGTAAGACGTCATCGACAGCTTCGCCCGCTCGTCCTCGGTCAACAGTTCCTCGAGGTTTGCCTTGCCCTCCTTTTCCGCATCGTCCAGCGCGTGGCCGAGATGTGGTGTCTCGACCGAACTCTTACCCGCCACCACGTCTGGCACGATGTGGTGCAGATGGAGAGGCGCTCCGGTCGCCACCGCGAGCTTGCCGGCATAGGCAGCTGCGGAATTCGAGACGGAACTAAAGTCTGTAGGCGCCAGTATGTTCTTGGGGACGTCAACCATGGCGGGGCCTCTTTGCATGCCGCCAGCACCATTGCCTGGAAGCAGCAGAACCACTTCGGTCGGCAATCCAGATTTCATGAAGCTGGCCAAGGCGTTCGACTGGCACGGCCATCGCTGCGAGCGGAGCGTCGACCTGCGCGACACGCTGGAGCAGGCCTTTATCGAGACCGGCCAGAGCCTGGTGGTCATCCCGATCGACTACGCCGAGAATCAGAAGCTGACCGAGCGGCTCGGCAACATCATCTGCCCCACCTAGGATTGATCCGCCGCTACGAGAGCGCACCCGACTCTCCATCGCCGCTGGCTCGTTTCAGCCTATAATCCGGGCGACAACTCATGCGGGAAGGAGAGCACCGATGACATGGATGCGGACGTCGAGGCCACTGTCGTGCTGTGGGCTGGGCGCCTTGCTCTATCTCGTGACCGGGTGCTTTCCGTCGATGGAGGGGAGCGCAGGGCAGGCCGGCGAGGAGACCCTTCGCATCGTGACGCTGT
>Ga0302123_10001151_pt1 | contig 19029 bp, 25 predicted proteins | sample CB21_321_MG_FD_203109 | JGI IMG/M metagenome (GOLD analysis project Ga0302123, IMG submission 203109) | Marine microbial communities from Western Arctic Ocean, Canada - CB21_32.1 | ecosystem: Environmental > Aquatic > Marine > Oceanic | place: Canada: Western Arctic Ocean | collected 2017-09-28 | reverse complement strand
AGAACCGCGATATGATATGCAACCATTAAAATACATTCGACCAGAAGTAGATCCAATAACATTGGAATATATTAGAACGTCGTTAATGGTACCTTGTTTTGAAATATTGGAAAAAGCATGGAAAAAGTTTGATGTAAATTTAATTGATATGAAAATTGAAATAGGTATTAATCAAAATAAAGAAATAGTTATAGCAGATGTAATAGATAATGATAGTTGGCGTATTTGGCCAAATGGTGACCCCAAACAACAATTAGATAAACAATCTTTCCGCGATGGGGAATCATTAACAACGGTGCAAGAAAAATATAGAATTGTAACAGAATACACTAAACATTTTTAGAACGATTCTTTGACCACAAACATTGGACAGGAAGTAAAGGAAAATGAAAAAAATATGGAATAGATTTACCGCATGGTTATCGGGATGGCCAGAATCTAAAGAAAAGAGAGAGAGAGAACAGATATATCTTTTTGAAGAAGAAGAACAGATGATCAGAAAAAATAATAAGAACATAGGGAAGAAATCAAAAAAGAAAACGGAGATCATGAATTAATGAAATTCAAAGTTACAACAAAATTACGAGAAGGAATTAAAGATATAGAAGGTAATGCTATTGAACAAAAATTAAATCAAAATGATTGGCATGTTAAAAATGTAAGGGTGGGTCAGGTGTTTTATTTCGAAGCTCCGGTCGCAGAAGCTAATAAATTATGTAAGCAGGTACTCGTAAATACATTGTTGTATGATTATGAATTACGCAATGAGTTTGGTATTATTATGGATGAATAAATGTTGACGAATAAAGAAATAAAATTAATAGAAAATTCCTTAGGGCGAATACCTAATCCAACAGAAACACATGTCTTTGATGCAATGTGGAGTGAACATTGTTCTTATAAAAGTTCCAAATATTGGTTGAAAGAATTATATACAGAAGGAAAACATGTTATATCTGGACCAGGTGAAAATGCAGGGGTTGTGGATATAGGAGATGGTGATAAGATAGTATTTAAAATGGAAAGTCACAATCACCCTAGTTTTATAGAACCTTATCAGGGCGCCGCAACAGGAGTAGGCGGCATCATGCGGGATATTTTTACTATGGGTGCTAGGCCAATCGCAAATTTAAATTCATTACATTTCGGATCAATAAACGATAGAAGAGTAATTGATGGGGTAGTTAAAGGGATTGCTGATTATGGCAATTGCGTTGGTATCCCCACAGTTAGTAGCAAGTGTTATTTTTCTGATTGTTATACACAAAATCCTCTTGTTAATGCCATGAGTGTTGGCTACACCAATAAAAAAATTTTTACCAGTGTTCCAAATAAAAAAGGAATTGTTGTTTATGTTGGTGCTAAGACAGGACGAGATGGTATTGGAGGTGCTATCATGGCAAGTGAAGAATTTGCGGAAGGGGAAGACAAACGACCTACAGTGCAAGTGGGCGATCCATTTTATGAAAAATTATTATTAGAAGTTTCATTAGAATTATTTGAAACTGGTGCAGTTATTGCAGCACAAGATATGGGTGCAGCCGGATTAACATCATCTACTACAGAAATAGCAATTAAAGGTAATTATGGTATTGAAATAGATTTAGCAGAGGTTCCTTTAAGAGAAGAAGAAATGGAACCGTGGGAAATACTTTTAAGTGAAAGCCAGGAGCGAATGCTTTTTGTTCTTGACTTCAATGCACTAATTGAAAAAGATGTATCAAACATATTTGAAAAATGGGATTTAGATTGTTTTATATTAGGCACATTAACAGATACTAATAATTTTGTAGTTAAAGTAAAAGAAAAAACTGTATGTGATATTCCATTAAAAATATTAGAAGCCCCAGTATTAGAAAGACGCGTTTTTCCTAAAAAAGGAACTGTTGATCTAGCTCCTTTTCCTCCCGCTCCAGAAACTCCAGATTTTAATATGAATTGGGTGTGGGAACAATATGATTCACAAGTAATGGGAAATACAATACACGGATTACAAAAAGATCCTGCTATTGTGCGAATACCTAACAGTAAAAAAGGAATTGCTATAACAACTATAAGCAATGCTTCTTTGTGTGATCATAATCCTAGAATAGGGGTTGCTTCTATTATAGAAATCTGTTATAATAAGTTAAAAGATGTAGGTGCTGAGCCACTAGGCATTACTAATTGTTTAAATTTTGGAAATCCTGAAAACGAAAATGTTATGTATGAATTTGCTAGAACTGTTTTAAGTATGGCGGAAACATGCAAAAAATTAGAGTTTCCTGTTGTTAGTGGCAATGTAAGTTTTTATAATGAAACATCAGGTAAGGGAATTATGCCGACTCCAGTAATAGGTGGAGTTGGATTAATGCTATGAAAACAGCAATAATAATATTTCCTGGCAGCAATTGTGATAACGAAATGGAACGTTTTTTGTACAATTATACAGGTATAAAACCTATTCGTGTTTGGCATAAAGAAACACAATTACCTGATGTAGACTTATATGTATTACCCGGTGGATTTAGTTATGGAGATTATTTACGTGCTGGAGCATTAGCACCTCTTAGTCCTGTTATGAAAGAACTTAAAAAAACAGATAGAAAAATATTAGGTATTTGTAATGGATTTCAAATACTATGCGCCGCAGGATTATTACCCGGAACGTTACGAATAAACAAAACACAAAAATTTATATGTAAACCTGTAACGGTATGTCAAGGATCTACATATTATATAATACCAATAGCACACGCTGAAGGTAATTATTATCACCCTAACCCATCAAAAATTAATATTGAATTTACATACACAGAAGATATTAATGGATCAACAAATCACATAGCAGGAGTTACTCATAATAATGTATTAGGAATGATGCCTCATCCAGAAAGAGCATTTGAATCCTATCATTGTTCACAAGATGGGATTAAAATATTAGAAAATTATTATGGCAGATGATCAGAAACTAATTAAAGAGATTTCCAAATATTCCGATCAGATTGGAGGATTTGCTGGAAAATATGGAAATCTAGTTGCGAGTTGTGATGGTGTAGGAACAAAAATATTATTGGCACAAACTGCAAAAAAATATCATAATAGACCATTGCAGTCCATAGGCATTGATTGTGTAGCAATGGTGGTTAATGATTTGTTGTGCAAGGGAGCTAAACCTAAATTTTTCCTAGATTATTTTGCTGCTGATCGTATTAGAGAAGATGAATTTTATGAAATATTAGAAGGAATTCATGAAGGATGTGTGGAAAGTGAAATGGAATTAATGGGTGGGGAAACCGCAGAATTAAATGGTATAATTACAAGTGATGCTTTTGATGTTTGTGGATTTGGAGTTGGATTTATAGTTGATGAATTGCCTAAAGATAATATAGTAGTAGGAGATTCAGTAATAGGACTTAAATCATCTGGATTTCATTCAAATGGTTTTACCATAATACGTCAATCACTTATGGACCAAAATTATATGACCACTCGTTCAAATGAGGATATGATAGACAATTTTTTGGAACCTACTAAAATATATGTTAAAGATATCGAATTGATTAGAGAATCCGGCATTAAAATAAAAGCTCTAGCTCATATTACAGGTGGAGGTTTCAAAAATGTAGACAGAATTCTTCCAGACAATTTAAAGGTTGAGTACAAACAATCAAATGGATATTATTCTCATCCTCATCATTTTAAATGGATTCAATCTAGAACAAATATGTCAAAAGAAAAAATGCGCAGTACATTTAATTGTGGTATAGGAATGGTTATAGTATTATCACCAGAAGAGGTTGAAAAAATGCCTGTAGAATCAATACATTTAGGAGAAATAGTATGATAGGAATATTGATAGGAAGTGAAAGCGATAGGGAAGTGATGTTAAATTGCACTGAAAAGTTAGAAGAATTTGGCATCGTACATAGCATGGTAGTTGCATCCGCACATAGAGAACCCAATAAAGTAACAAAGCACATACAAAGCTGGGAAAATCTTGGATATAAAATTATAATTGCAGCAGCCGGGATGTCAGCAGCATTACCGGGAGTAGTTGCATCACAAACAAATTTACCAGTTATTGGTGTACCTATGAAAAGCGATTTAATGGGGATTGACAGTTTGTTAAGTATTGTTCAAATGCCCAAAGGAGTTCCAGTAGCATGCATGTCCGTAGGAAAACATGGTGCGATCAATGCAGCACTATATGCAAAACGTATATTAGACATGCATAATTTTGATCCTCCTTACGGATCATAAAAATAATATGAAAAAGAAAGTAACAATAATCGGAAACGGGGGTCGAGAAGACTCACTTCGTTGGAAATTAAGTACCGAACAAGTTGAAGTAGAATCAGAGGTTAGTGAGAATTTAACAATTATAGGCCCCGAAGCGCCTATTGCAGAAGGACTTACTGACGAATTGGAATCAAAACTTATTCCAGTATTTGGTCCTTCAAAGTTAGCCGGACGATTAGAAACAAGTAAGTTGTGGGCAAAACAATTTATGCAACGTAACGATATTCCTACTGCACATTGGATAACGTATACACGAGATGACATAGAAGAAGTAATATTAAATACACATAGTTATCCGTTTGTTGTTAAAGAAGATGGATTGTGTGCCGGCAAGGGCGTAGCAGTTTGTGAAACACAAACCGAAGCAAACGAAGTTGCAGGAAGTTATGCTTCAAATAAATTTAATTCTTCATCAAATAAAATATTAATTGAAGATTTTATTCATGGCGAAGAAGTAAGCTGTTTTGTATTAACTGACGGTAAGAATTATAAAGTACTTCCTTATTGCCAAGACCATAAACGTGTAGGAGAAGGCGATATAGGGCCAAATACAGGCGGTATGGGAGCGTATGCTCCGGCAGTAATAATGACTGAAGAACTTAAAATATTAGTAAAAAAGAATATTATTATTCCTACTATTAATGGAATGAGGGAAGAAGGTATACCGTATAAAGGAGTGTTGTATATTGGATTAATGATTTGTAATGGAGACCCATATGTTATAGAATATAATGTACGATTTGGCGATCCAGAGTGTCAGGTGCTAATGATGTTAATGAAAAGTGATTTGCTTCCATATTTAGAAGCCGTTGCGTTTGAAATATTAGATACTCTTCCAGATCCAGAATTTTATGATGAGTCTGCAATAACAGTTGTTATGTGTTCAGAAGGGTATCCGGAAGAATATGAAAAAGGATTTAAAATAGATTGGGGAACTGCAAACAAATTATACTCAACCAATATACAAGTGTTTCATGCCGGAACAAAATGGGAAGGTGATAGATGTGTTACAGATGGTGGGCGAGTACTAAATGTAACAGCAAAAGGAAAAACATTGCAGGAAGCAAAAGATAGAGTATATCACATGTGTGGAAACATACATTGGGAAGGGAGTTTTTATAGAAAAGATATTGGACACAGGGCATTATGATAAAAATAGTAGTAATGTCCTCCGGAGAAGGTTCGAATTTTAGTGCTATCGTTAAAAGTGGTATAAAGGTATCTCGTGTAATTACAAATAATCCTAATGCAAATGTAATTAAACGTGCTAAAAAAGAAGGTGTTGGTTCTCTTTTAGTTGAACGAAAAAATGAGAATAGAGAAGAATACGACAAAAAAATTGATTATGGTATATACCATGATATTGATTTAATTGTTCTTGCAGGTTGGATGAGAATTTTATCTCCATGGTTTTGTGAAAAATGGGCAGATAAAATAATTAATATTCATCCATCGCTTCTCCCTGCATTTGGTGGTGGATGTCATGCGATTAGAGATGCATGGGAATATGGATGTAAGACATTCGGAGTGACAGTGCATTGGGTTATCCCAGAAGTTGACACCGGACAAATTATTACGCAGCGGGCAATTCATAGATTTGATGATGATACATTAGAAAAAATAACAAAAAGAATACATAATGTTGAACACTATGTTTATCCAGAAACAATAAAAAAATTAATGAAAATTAAATAATGTGTGGAATTGTTGGAGCATACTCATTAAAAGATAATACAAAAAATGTATATCCTCTTATTGTGAGAGGATTACTTGATTTACAACATCGCGGACAACTTAGTGCCGGGATCACATCATATAATCCAGAACGAAATAGAATACTTCAAACTCATAAAGATAACGGAAAAGTACATGAGGTATTTCAAATTAATCATCCATACAAAAGTAAAAAACTTTCTTCTGATTATAGTGGACATGTTGCAATCGGGCATACTCGTTATGCGACCAGTGGAAGTAATGAAGATCAATTAGCACAACCCTTTGAGAGACCACATGGAAGAAAATCTAAATGGTTTTCTCTTGCGTTCAATGGGAACCTTGCAAATTATTCACATTTAAAATCTGGCTTAGAAGAAGTGGGTTACAACATGACCTATGATTCTGATACTGAAGTAATCATGCATTTTTTAAGTAGAGAAGTTCAGTCACATAAGCCAGAAGAGGAATTAAATTTTACGGAAATATTTAAAAATTTATTGACAGATTTTGATGGATCATGGAACATAGCATTTTTAAATGCAGATGGTAAGTTGGTTGTAGTTAGAGACCCATTAGGATTGAAACCTATGTGCTGGGGAATTTCTAAAGATGGTATATTAATATTTTCATCTGAAAGTGTCGTTCTTTCAAATTTGCAAATTAAAGCTAATGATTTAAATCCTGGTGAAATGATTATTGTCGAAGGTGCAGGAGGAAATAAAAAAGAGGATTCCGGACTTTTCTCTGCCGGCTATGATAATAAGATGACTATTGTACCATATACATCACCGACAGCAAGTAGCTATTGTTTTTTTGAATGGATATATTTCGGACATCTTGCATCTGTAATAGATGGAGAATCGACATATCATGTACGAGAAAGAATTGGAGAAGAATTAGCAAAAGAAGAAACATTGCAATTAGAGGATGATGAGTGGATTGTGGTTCCTGTTCCCGAATCCTCTTATGTAGCAGCATCAAAATATGCACAAGTTACAGGGATTCCGTTTGTACAGGGACTTTTAAAGAATCATTCCGTTGGCCGGACTTTTATAGATAATACAAATAGACAGCAAAATATATCTTTGAAATTTACGCATCTAAAAGAAGTTATGCAGGGAAAGAAATTAATTCTTATAGATGATTCTATTGTGCGCGGTACAACAATGAGAGCATTAGTAACAAATTTAAAAGAATGGAGTGGAGCAAAGGAAGTCCATTTAAGAATAGGAAGCCCACCTATTAAATCACCGTGTTTTTATGGAATCGATTTTCCCACAATAAAAGAATTATATGCCGGGAATAATATACCAAATTCTAAAGATTTTAATGCGGACAGTTTAAAATATTTAAGTTTAAGTGGGCTATTAGATGCTGTAAATAAAAAGAAAAAAGATCTTTGCACGGCTTGCATTACCTCTGAATATCCTACGCAGGAAGGTAAAAATAGATGGATAGAACAAAGCGACGAGATAAATACTAGTGAAATAAAATAATATCAAGGTAGGAGAGAAATTTATGCAATCAATACTTAAATGGTGGTTAATTTTTTGTCTGACTTTATTGGGTTTTGGTACAGCTACTTATTTTGATGTGCATAAAATTTTATATGAAGCAGATGTTACTCGTCTCAGTTATTTAATAATTTCTATTTTTATTTGTACTTCGATTTGGATTGGTATAAAAACTTATAAAGTTGGAAAACTTATGGATTATGATCAAAAAGTTGATGTAGGTTGGTTTATATCAGAATCATGTCTCGCGCTCGGAATGGTAGGAACTGTAACCGGTTTTTTGATAATGTTGGGAACCGCGTTTGAAAACGTAGATGTTACAAATACAGCAACATTACAACAAGCACTATCGGATATGGCAGTGGGGATGAGTACAGCTCTATGGACAACATTAGTTGGATTGGTAAGTTCACTTATCATCAAAGTCCAATTGGTGAACTTCGAAGTAGCGCTAAATGAATAATGAAAAATATAAGTCCACCATTGGGTTTACTGATTTGCTTTTCAACATTCTTGTTGGATTTGCGTTTCTCTTCATAATAGCATTTCTTCTCATTAAACCTGAAGCAAAAAAAGAAGATTTTGAACGAAGAGCTGAGTTTGTTGTTGTAATGGAATGGGATAATGATGCTAGCGGAGATATTGATTTATATGTTGAAGATCCTACGGGTAAACAAGTTAGCTTTAGATATCATAATCATAACTTTATGCATTTAGATAAAGATGATTTAGGTGCAATGAATGATACTGTAGTTAATGCAGATGGATCAATTTCGACTGTAAAAATTAATAGGGAAGTTGTAACTATTCGCGGAATCATTAAGGGAGAATATGTTGTCAATGGACATTATTATTCACTAAGAAGTTATGATAAGATCAATCCTGAAAAACCAGCTATAACAGTAAGGGTTGAATTGCACAAAGTAAATCCGTATTCAATAATGTGGGTAGGAGAAAAATTATTTAACCATAGGGGTCAAGAAGAAACTTTTTTGAGATTTAGATTAGACGAAGTTGGAAAAATTCTTCCACCGTTTACATTTGAAAAGAAAAAGTTTGTAACTCCGATGCAGTCATTAGGAAACTATACAGCTCCACCAACAGGCGCTGCCGCATACGAAGATGGAGATCCGGCAAGATGATAGAGAGTTTAATTTTTGGATTAGTATTACTTTCGGTCATATGTTTGTGGCTATTGATTGAAGGAAGAAAAAGCCCAAAGTTTTTAATTTGGTTTATTCCACTTCTTCTAATTTTGGTTTCATCAACTTATGTAACATATACCTCAATATTGGGATACCCAAAAGCTGCAAATCCAAAAGAAGGATTGTATCTTAAACATTATATTGATGAACCAAATTGGATTTATTTGTGGGTTGTATATAAAGATAAAATTCCTATGTCTTACCGGTTAGTGTATTCAAGGGAAACACATAAAGCGCTAGAGGGTGTGAAAGAGAAATCAGAGGGAGAAGGAAAATTTATGGTTTTACGTGAAGCAAGAGAAGAAGGAATAGAAGGAGAGGAAGAAGGAGCGGAAAACCATGAAGGCGGAATCACAATTGGCGGAGATATTAGTTTCTATGAATGGGACTATAAATCCGACAGCCAACAAAAAAACCCAGAGGAAAATAGATGAATAAGCTATTATTACTTTTTGTAATGATGGCGACATGGATAGTTGTTGGATGCGGAATAAGTACAGGTTGTTATGGACATTGGGTTAAGGGGCCCGGACATCATAGAGGAACTAGAACTCTTCTTAAAGATGCCAGTCTTCCTTATTATCAATGTGTAGATGAGAATAACAAAGGTAACAATTTAAAGGAACGGAGATATTTGTGAAGAAGCTATTATTAATTTTTATAATGATGGCGACATGGATGGTTGTTGGATGCGAAACAGTAAGACAAGCAGGATGTTATGGTCATTGGGTAGGACATACCGATGGATCCAGAAGCGGACATAAAAAAGGTACTATTTGGTCTAATCGACATAATGTTACACCTTATAGACAATGTGTGGAGAATGAAGGTCCATATAAAAATACGGAAAAGAGACCTTATGGGTAATGATATGAAAGGAATATAATGCTTACAATTTTGGGCAGTCTATTAGGTTTTGCTGGATCTGCAGTTCCAAGTGTAATAGATTATTTTAAAGGTAAAGAAGAACAAAAACAAAAAACAGAAGAATTTAAACTCCAACTTGAAGCAAAAAAGCAAGGTGTTGAATTAGACCTTCAATCCTTTGCGGCAAAGAAAGATTTTGAAGAACAAAAGATACTTCTAGCACATGATACTGCATTAGGAAACCAAAAAGGATTTATAAACTCATTACGAGCATTTGTGAGACCTTTTATAACTTATGTGTTCTTTTTAACATTTATTGGTGTTAAAGTTACATTGGTTTATCAAGCGATTAAAACTGGTAGTGATTTGAACGCAACTCTTGATGTAGTATGGGATGAACAAACTGAAGGGCTATTTGCCGCCATTATCAGTTTTTGGTTTGGTTCTAGAGCAATGCCAAAATTAAAAAAATAAATTTAAAGGATTATTATGTGGAGATTTTTTACAAACAAAAAATGGTTTTTATGGTCTTGGTTAGGTTCAATAATTATTTTGGGATCACTTTGGGTTCAAGTAAAGATTGATGTAAAAATAAATGAATGGTTTGGTGTCTTTTATGATATGATACAAAAAGCACTTGCTACACCAAATGCAGTTACAATAGAAGAATATTTTGCAAGTTTATTTTCATTTATTACACTAGCAGGAATATACGTTGCACTTTATGTTGTAATAAGTTTTTTTACAGCTCACTATTTGTTTAGATGGCGTACAGCAATGGTTGAATGGTATCATAGTGTGTATGACAAAGCCAGAACAATAGAAGGTGCATCGCAAAGGGTTCAAGAAGATACTATTAAATTTACTCGTATAATGGAAGGTTTAGGAACAGCTTTAATTGAATCAGTTATGGTTTTAATTCAGTTTATTCCTATATTATTTGGATTGTCAATGGGTATTCCAATATTCTTTTTTGGTGATTGGGAATATGGATTGATTACAGGTGCGTTACTTTGGACATTAGGTGGTACTGCCTTTTTAATTGGATTAGGGTGGATATTGCGTTTAGTTGGTGTAGAATATGATATACAAAAAAGAGAAGCAGCATATAGAAAAATACTTGTAATAGCAGAAGATGATGGAACTGTTAGACCAAAGAAAATAGAAGAATTCTTTGAGGATGTTCGTAAAATTCATTTTTTAAGTTATATACGTTATCTATATTTTAATGTTGGTCGAATGGCATACTTGCAAGCAAACGTATTATCTGCTTATGTATTCCTAGCACCAGCAATAGTTGCAGGGGTAATGACTCTAGGTGTAATGCAACAAATAATAAGAGCATTTGGTAGAGTAGAAGGATCAATGCAATATCTATTAAAAGCGTGGCCTACCATTATTGAATTAATAAGTGTTTTTAGGCGCTTAAGAGAATTTGAGGCTAAGCTAATAGAAGAAGAAAAATGAAAACATTTATAATACTTTTTATTCTTGTCTTACTCGTTTCATGTGCTCCCCCTAACTCTCCATTATGGATACGAAGTATGGAGACACTACCTAAGGTTGAAGGTTTTATACAATCAGGAGTGTTTACTATAAATGGAAAACTATATGTACAAAATTGTGATTCAACTGGTAATCAAATATGGATGAGATATAATGAAGAAACTCATTCATGGAGACAAAGTAGGTATAATTCTTTAGGATGTGTCAGAGGTGAAAGTGCAACCGGGCCTGATCCTAGTTAAATAAGAATATATAAATATAATTACAAGGAAGGGTGATTATGGCGATACCTAATAAAAAAGACCGTCTGGGTGACGGAAAGATAAATACAATTAATGAAATGATTCATGATAGTGAAGAAAAATTATGGGAAGGTGATCCGATGAAAGCTTTAATTTATGAAGGAACCGAACGGCGCAAAAAGTTAAATTTTTGGTCTCGCTTTATAATAACAATGTTTGTTGTTGCAACGTTTTTGATTTTAGTATGGTTGTTGTTTTTTGCCACACTGCCTGACGAATCTCGCGATTTACTTAATATTTTGATGGGCGCGTATGTCGCGGTTCTCGGGAAATCCACGGACTACTGGTTTAAAGAAAAAGATGATCCGGAACATAAAGAGATGGAACAGTTCGAAAAATCACAAAACGGGCACAGTGAATAATAGTATTCATTTGTAAACTTAGATCTAGGGAGAGATGGCTAGTCGAAAAGTTAGTAGTACCGAAAAGGATAGCTTGGAGACGCATGTCGATCTATGTGCGGAAAGGTATGCGCGATTGGAAGAAAAATATGATGAATTGAAAGAATCGTTCAAAGAAGATAGATTAATAATACATGAAAGAATTGATAAGGTTAAAACAAGTATAGATGAAATGAGATCCTTATTTATTGAACAACATTTAAAACAAAATAGAATTATCATTACAAGTGCAGTCGCAATTATAATAGCATTACTCAGTGTAATATCAGCCGGCCACTTTTTTTAAAAGATAGGACCCCCTATGTTGACATTTGGTGAACTTTCCAAAATAGACGAAGAAATATTAGAATTTATCGAAGAAGTAGAAGAAGATAATATGCTGTCTGATTTCTTCGAATGGATTGAAATGGAAGATTTAGGACTTGGGGAAGACTTTTTATTTGAAAAAGAAAGTGCTGCTAAGTATACCCAACGAATGAGAAAGCTGGGCCGGCAATCAAAAATAAGAAATAAAAGACAATCCTTCAAAAACAAAAAGAAAAGATCTCAGCTAAGAAGAAAAACTGCAGATAAAATAACAACTTCCACTCGGACCAGAACTCAAAGGCAAGTTATTCCTTCTAATATAATGAAGGCAAAAGGAGCAGCTGGAATCAGAAAAAGAAAAATGTGGAAGGGGCTAAAAGCAGCAATTATTAATAGAAAAATGAAACCAATGAGACGACAAATAATAAGAGATGAACCTAAAAGAATAAAACAAGCACGAAAAAATATGACCATGCATAAGAAATCCGGTCGGTAATCAAGGAAATTAATGTCCCATCATATAAGGGTATGGAATTTTAGAAAAACGCGTCGGGCAATAAAAGAATCAAACGGTGTAACAGTTAGAAAAGAAATTCGTAAAACAAATGTTAAATATAGGCGCGATGATTATTGCAATATGAATCATGAACAATATATTAATTCCATTGATCTTAAACATTTCAAAAAAACTTCAGATCCTCATTCCAATACTCCATACGATTCCGTTGACTGGAAAAACGTATTAAAATAACAGGTAATATATGGGCAAACATTACCTAGGCAATCCAAAACTTAAAGCAGCAAATGTTCCAGTAGAATTTTCTGAGGAACAATTAACTGAATATCTTAAATGCCAAGACGATCCCGTTCATTTTATATCAGAATATGTAAAAATCATTCATGTTGATCACGGCTTAGTAGATTTTAATCTATATCCTTTTCAAGAAAATATGGTTCGCACATTTCATGATAATCGTTTTGTGATATGTAAGATGCCGCGGCAATCAGGAAAATCAACAACTATCATAGCCTTCTTTTTACATTATATACTTTTTAACGAAAATGTTCAAGTAGGTATACTAGCTAATAAAGGATCTCTGGCTAGAGAATTATTAGATAGATTAAAATTATCATATGAAAATTTACCTATATGGATGCAGCAAGGTGTATTGGCATGGAATAAAGGTAACATAGAATTAGAGAATGGTTCAAAGGTATTGGCTGCAGCGACATCATCTTCGGCAGTAAGGGGATCATCTTTTAATATTATTTTTCTAGACGAGTTCGCGCACGTTCCGAAAGAATTAGCAGAAGAATTTTTCACTTCGGTTTATCCTACAATTTCTTCCGGGCAAACTACAAAAGTTTTTATAGTATCTACACCACTTGGTTTAAATCAATTTTATAAAATGTGGGTAGACGCCGAAGAAAAAAGAAGTAATTATATACCTATTGAAGTTCATTGGTCTGAAATTCCTGGCAGAGATGTTGCTTGGAAACAAGAGACCATTCGCAATACAAGCGAAAGACAATTTTCACAAGAATTTGAAACTGAATTTATTGGCAGCACAAGAACATTAATATCTGGCTCAAAATTAAGATCTATGCCATTTAAAACACCAGTCCATACCTATGAAAATTTAGACATATTTGAACAACCAATAGAAAAGCATACTTATACAATAGTAGTTGATACAGCCAAAGGCTTACAATTAGATTATTCCGCTTTCACTGTTATTGATAGCACAGGCCTGCCCTATAAGGTAGTTGCAAAATACAGAGATAATGAAATATCTCCAATGTTATATCCAAACTTTGTTTATAAAGCCGCAAAACATTACAATAATGCATTCGTATTAGTAGAGGTTAATGATATAGGAGAACAAGTCGCGATAATTCTTCATCAGGACATGGAATATGAAAATATGTTAATGATGAATTGGAAAGGTCGCGGTGGTCAGCAATTAGGCGGTGGATTTGGAAAAAACGCACAGTGGGGAGTAAGAACTACAAAACAAGTTAAACGATTAGGATGTCAAACATTAAAAAATTTAATAGAAGAAGACAAACTCATAATTACAGATTATGATATAATATATGAACTCACATCTTTCTCGGCTAAAAAAGAATCATATGAAGCAGAAGAAGGACATCATGATGATTTAGTCATTACCCTAGTAATATTTGCATGGCTAACAAATCAGCAATATTTTAAAGAATTAACTGATTTTGATTTAAGAGAAAAGATGTATTCTGAAAAAATGAAAGAAATAGACGAATCTTATTTACCTTTCGGATTTATTGAAGATGGCCTTGAACCGGAAACAATTGTTGATGATCAAGGAACAAGATGGAAAGTAGAAAGAACTGACCAAAGGCTAAAAGAAACTGGTCATAATGTATTTGGGTGATAGAGACCGAGAAATTATAAATAATCATAGTAACTAATAGTATATGAACTTAATAAAATTTTCAGCGATACACAGGAGAAGAAGATGGCATTTACAGTAAGTCCAGGGGTAGTTACTCGCGAAATAGATTTAACTACGATTGTACCTGAGACCGGAACAACTGCAGGTGCTTTTGCTGGTGCTTTTCGCTGGGGACCTATAGATAAAATTGTTAATGTAAGCAGCGAAGATCTACTGGTAGAAAACTTTCAGAAGCCTGACTCTTCAACATATCTAAGTTTTTTTTCAGCGGCGAATTTTTTAGCCTACGGACAAAATTTGAATGTTGTTCGAGTAGCAAATTCATCAGCATTTAACGCAACTACAGATACCGCAAACGCGGTTTTAATTAAAAGCGATGAAGCTTATTATAATACATATTACTCAGAATATGGAGGATCAGGCCCTTCAGGTGATTTCGGGGAATTTGCATCTAAATATGCCGGAGAATTAGGCAATTCAATGAAAGTATCTTTATGTGGTGCTGATGTAGCCGGCGACGTGCTTTCAGGTACCGTGCAAATAGTTTTTGCCGCAGAAGAGGGAACAGTCACAGGAACATCAACAGCATTCACATCAGAAGTACAAGTAAGTGATGTTGTTCATATCGGAACTGACTTTTACCTTGTAACAGCAATTGGTACTGATTCAGGAATGACAGTTGTATCCTCACAAAATACCGACGTATCTGTCGCAGCTACTTTTACAAGAACTACATCATCTCACTTTAAAGAATTGGGTCAAGACGGATTCGGATCAATAATGGGAACTGTTCAAGTTACCGACTCCGCTAGAAAAGTAATGTCTGGTACAGGTACATATTTTGATCTGCAACTAACAGTTGGAGATAACGTAACTATCTCTGGCGAAGCACATGAAGTAGCTTCTATTACAAGTAATACAAGTGCAACTTTAGCAACAGCAATATCTCCAAGTGCATCCGCTATCACAACTGGCGTGAATTATACCAGAGAATGGGAATATGCGGGTAATTTTGATTATCCTCCAAATACCTCCGATTTTGCATCTCGTAGAGGGGTGTATAATGATGAAGTTCATGTAGTAATATTAGATGAAGATGGAGAATGGACAGGAGTTAAAGGAACTGTTCTTGAAATATTCCCAGCTTTGTCAGTAGCCAGCGATGCTAAATCAGAAGATGGTCAAGCACTTTATTATAAAGAGGCAATTAATAGACGATCCAAATATGTTTGGTGGATGAAACACCCAATCGGAACAGGTGCTGATACAGCTCCCAATACAGCTGCATGGGGCACATCTGCTAATGTTGCTTCTAAACCATCTTATACACAATCCAGAACTAATATCTCGGCTAGCATGACAGGCGGTGTGGACGGACAAGAATTAACTGACGCTAATGTTATTATGGGATATGATAAATTTAAATCAGCAGAAGATGTTGATGTATCTTTAGTTATAACTGGATCTAATTCTTCAGTTGTTAATTCATATCTTATTAATAATATTGCAGAAGCACGTAAAGATTGTATGGTATTCATTTCACCAGAACAATCGGATGTTGTTAATAATGATGGAAATGAAGTAACTGCGGTTAATAATTTTAGAAATTTATTGCCAAGTTCTTCTTATTCTGTTATAGACAGCGGCTGGAAATATCAATACGACAAGTATAATGATACTTTCAGATATGTTCCATTGAATCCGGACACTGCAGGGTTGGTTGTACGAACTACTGTTGAAAGAGATTTTTTCTTCTCACCAGCAGGATTTAATAGAGGTCAAGTTAAAAATATTGCTAGGCTAGCATGGAATCCAAATAAAACGGAAAGAGATCATCTTTATAAAAATGGAGTAAATCCAATTGTTTCTTTCGCAGGACAAGGAACATTGCTATTTGGAGATAAAACTCTATTAGCTAAACCATCTGCATTTGATAGAATCAACGTTAGAAGGCTTTTTATTACATTAGAAAAATCAATTGCAAATTTTGCTAGATTTTCAATGTTTGAATTCAACGATGATTTTACCAGATCCAGTTTTGTTTCTTCGGTAGAACCTTTCCTCAGAGATATTCAGGGCCGAGGTGGTATAACAGATTTCGCAGTAGTTTGTGACACATCTAATAATACTCAAGAGGTTATTGATCGAAATGAATTTATTGGAAGTATTTTTGTCAAACCGACTAAGAGTATTAACTTTGTATTGCTGAACTTCGTTGCTGTAAGAAGTGGCGTTGAATTTGAAGAAGTTGTAAACGCAGTATAAATAATATAAATTATCGTATAAATAATATAAATTAATTAATATACGAAGGAAGAGAAAATGGCAGGACAAGTAGGATTTGTAGTAGACGGACCTAATTCTTTTATATCAAAATTAACTGCCGGAGGGGCTCGCGCATCTCTTTTCGAAGCTACCATCAGCATGGCACGAAAGCACAATACTGGAACATCCGGTGCAATCAATTTTTACTGCAAGGGAATCCAAATACCGGCCAACACCATAGGCGTAACGCAAGTTATGTATAAAGGTCGTGCGGTAAAAATGCCTGGTAATAGATCATATGATGATCTTACAACTACTATTATAAATGATGAAGGATATGTGATCCGAAATCAAGTTGAAAATTGGATGAGTAAATTAAATTCTCATGCTGGTAATGTAAGAGCATCTACTCATATGGCAAAACTCTCTGGCTACACCGCAACAATGATGTTAAAAACATTTACAAAAGCCGGTGCTACTGATGGAAACGTATGGCGGTTTAAAAATTGTTGGCCGACCTCTATAGATCAGATTGATGTTAATTGGGAACCCAATGATGCTGTAATGGAATTTACTGTTAATTGGGCATATGATTATTGGGTATCGGAAGCTCTATAAAAATCAAAAGTAATATAGGAAATTAACAATGGCAGATTTTATTTCAGGTTTTATTACGGCTATGGCCGGCGGCGGTGCGCGCACTAATTTGATGATGGTGACAATGACCAACAACGCATATGCCGGATTTACCGACTGGACGTACATGTGTAAGGCATCGAATATACCTGGTTCCACAATTACTCCTATTGAAGTTCCATATTTTGGTAGAAATGTAAAAGTAGCAGGAGAAAGTAGAGAATTTGGCCCGTTAACTACAACTGTTGTAAACGATGAAGGCCGTGCGATTTATCAAGGAATGCTTACTTGGATGGCTGATATGAATCATCCGGAAAAAAACCTATCGAAAAAAAATCTTTACGGCTCGTCTGGCTCCGGAACACGCGGTAATTATTGTGCTGATATTGAATTAAAAATGTTTAAAAAAGATGGAACCGATGATCAGACTTGGAAGTTCGCTAACTGCTGGCCATCTAATATGTCCGCAATCGATTTAAACTGGGATAGTGTTAATACTATTCAGGAATTCACAATAGATTGGCAATATGACTATTACTTGCACGCGCAGGCAGCGATTACCGCAGCCGATTAACACTAAATTAAAAATTATATTATGAAATTATTTGGATTTAATATTGAGAGAGATAATAAGCCGGACCTCCCAGCTCTGGCGTACCCCGAAAATGAAGAAGGGGCTGTAGAAGCCACATCTGCAGGTGGAGCATTTGCTTCCTACTTAGATTTAGAAGCAACTGCTAAAACTGAATCAGATTTGATCATGAAATATAGGGAAATGAATGAACACCCCGAATGTGATATGGCTGTCGAAAATATCATTCAAGAAGCTATCATTACAAATCAAAATAGAAATCCAGTTGAATTAGATTTAACAAAAACGGATTTATCTAAAGGTCTGCAAAATCGAATCGATGAAGAATTTGATATCATTTTAAAAATGCTCGATTTTAATAATCAAGCATATGATATTTTTAAAAGATGGTATATTGAAGGTAGGATATATTATCATGTAATGATTGATCCTAAGGAACCTCAACAAGGAATAAAAGAGCTTAGATTAATAGATGCTCTTAAAATTAAAAAGGTTAGAGAAATAAAATCAGACCCTAGGCAAACACCTAGCGTCTTTAAATTACCAAAATTTCATGAATATTATCTATTTAATGATAAGGGTTTATTGACTCCAAGTCAGATGGGGGTCAAAGTTGCACCAGATTCCATTATAATGGCCCATTCAGGGGTAATGACTAAAGATAAAAAATATGTTATTTCTCATTTACATAAAGCCATTAAAGGATTAAATCAATTAAGGATGCTGGAAGATGCTGTTGTAATTTATAGAATCGCAAGAGCACCAGAACGAAGAATTTTTTATATTGACGTAGGCAATTTACCTAAAATGAAAGCCGAACAATATCTCAAAGATATTATGACTCGGTATAAAAATAAATTAGTTTATGATGCTGCTACAGGTGATATAAAAGATGATAGACGGCATCAATCGATGTTAGAAGATTATTGGCTTCCTCGGAGAGAAGGTGGAAGAGGAACAGAAATAACTACTTTACCCGGCGGTCAAAATCTAGGTGAAATGGACG
>Ga0302123_10001150_pt1 | contig 19055 bp, 13 predicted proteins | sample CB21_321_MG_FD_203109 | JGI IMG/M metagenome (GOLD analysis project Ga0302123, IMG submission 203109) | Marine microbial communities from Western Arctic Ocean, Canada - CB21_32.1 | ecosystem: Environmental > Aquatic > Marine > Oceanic | place: Canada: Western Arctic Ocean | collected 2017-09-28 | reverse complement strand
AAGCGGGGAAGATTATGTCTCAATTATCCAACAACCTTCGTCATCAATACGGTCGATTGATCCAGCACGTCGCAACCATCCTATTTCTATCAAGTATCAGCTTGCAAATCGGTTGCGGTTTGACAGCAAATGGTTGGAACGAACAGGGAGTCGAATTATTCCAGACGGGAAATTATCCGGCGGCAATTGAGCGATTCCAATATGCACTGGGTACGGACGAAACCAATGCCGATGCCTATTACAATCTCGCTTCCGTCTACCATCGCATGGGTACAAAAAATCGCGACAGTGGCTTCCTCCAAGAATCCGAAGCCCTCTACAATCGTTGCTTGGACCTCGACACCGATCACAGCGATTGTCACCGAGGACTCGCCGTCTTATTAACTCAAACCAATCGCCAACAAGCAGCATTTGACTTGCTGGCAAATTGGGGTAAAGACCGACCACACCTAGCAGATCCAGAAGTGGAACTAGCGCGTCTATTCCAGGAGTCCGGCGACGCACAGGCTGCCAGAAAGCACCTTGAACAAGCATGTTCCATCGACCGCAATCACCCGCGAGCATGGAAAGCGCTGGCCGCTCTTAACGATTCCCAAGGTAACACCGAACTCGCGTTAGCTCAGTATCAACGGTCCTACATCTTAGACAACCACCAAACGGAACTCGCGACACGAATCGCATCATTGAACCAACAACTCAGAAACAGCTCTACCGAATCCGCCAACACTCGTATGGCAAACGAAAACGTCTCCCGCGGACGCTATTAATAGGCACATTCAAACACTACTAGCCCATAATAAAAGGTAGTGTCGGCAGCCCGAGAGCTGTCAATTTTCATAGGTAAACCGACGGCACTCGCGTGCCTCCTTTTCAGGTGTGTACAGAATCCCTATCTGCCTCTAAAATCGCAACGTAGAACCTTCTTTTTTCCACGCATGCTGCCCCAACTAATGTCCAATCACGATCGCACCTTTAATTTCAGCGCTGGCCCTGCCGGGTTACCATTGCCCGCCCTTGAGCAAGCTCAACAGGAGATGCTTAACTTTCGCGGTTGTGGAGCAAGCATCCTTGAAATCAGTCATCGCAGTTCCGCCTTTATCGACGTGCTAGACTCCGCTCGAGATGGAATCCGCCAGCTAATTGGAGCCAATGACGATTTCGAAGTGCTTTTTTTACAGGGCGGCTCCCGATTACAGTTTTCGATGGTCCCGATCAACCTTCTCCAATCTGACACAGACCGAGCAAACTATATTGTCACTGGAACTTGGAGTGACAAGGCGCACCAAGAAGCCGCTAACTGCCACGCGACTGAAGTGATTTGGTCTGGAAAGGAAAACGGCTACAGCGATTTACCGGACCAAACAGACTTACAGTCACTCGTCACAAGTGACGCCGCTTACGTCTACTACACTTCCAACGAAACTATTCAAGGCGTTCAGTTCCAAGACGAATTGAATTTCACGACGGTGCCCTCAATTTGTGACGCGTCGTCAGATTTTCTCAGTCGCCCTATCGACCTAAATAAATATGGAATGATTTACGCCTGTGCCCAAAAGAATGCAGGCTTAGCCGGCGTAACGATTGTCGTTATCCGCAAGGATCTGATACACCCCACGATCAACGAATGCCCCAGCTATCTAAACTATCGTCATCATGCCGACGCTAATTCAATGTACAACACACCACCCACATTTGCGATTTATATGGTCGACCTAGTGTGCCAGTGGTTGCTCAACGATATCGGTGGCCTTGAAAACATGAACCAAATCAATCGCGAAAAAGCGGAACTACTCTATGCGACCATTGATCGCCTACCGGACATGTACTGCGGACATGCAGCCCCCGCAAACCGCTCGCTGATGAACGTAACGTTTCGCTTGCCGAGTCAGGAACTTACCGATTTATTTCTAAAACAAGCCAACGAGCAGGGCTTAATCAGTTTACAGGGTCACCGCAGCGTTGGCGGAATTCGTGCCTCGATCTATAATTCCATGCCACATGAGGGAGTATTAGCCCTTCGTGATTTCATGAATTCCTTTTATACTCAAAATAGCTGTTCGCGTTAGAAACTCTCCCGCGTGACACGACACGAGTCGTGGAAAACGCAAAAACCACTTCAGGTTCAACGCACATCGACAACAAGACTAACACCATGCCAAAAATTATCATACTCGACACCATCGCCCAACAGGGCCTTGCCATATTAGAGCAACATGCCGACATCGAATATGAAGTCTGCACAGGTCTCACAGGTGACGATTTACGCAATGCCTTGCTCGATGCTGACGGAGCGATTTGCCGCAGCGGAGTAACATTGAGCGAAGAATCGTTGATCGGCAATGTACGACTCAAAGTAATTGTGCGAGCCGGCGTCGGAACAGACAACATCGACAAGGCTGCTGCCACTCGACAGGGTATCATTGTCATGAACACTCCGACTGGGAACACATTTAGCACGGCCGAACACACATTGACGTTGCTACTGGCTCTTTCGAGAAACGTTGCGCCGGCCTTTCAAAGCCTGCAAGTCGGAAAATGGGATCGTAAAAAGTACATAGGTACGCAACTCGCTGATAAGGTCCTCGGTATTGTCGGCCTTGGTCGTATCGGCATCGAAGTGGCCAAACGTGCCAAAGCATTCCAGATGGAATTGATTGGGTGTGATCCATTTCTAACGAGCGAACAAGCCGCCAAAATTGGTATCGAGCTTTGCGATACAGTGCATGACATGTTGCCACGTGTTGACTACTTAACGGTCCATACTCCATTGACCCCAGAAACCACCGGGCTCATCGGCCATGAAGAACTCAAGATCATCAAACCAGGAGCACGGCTAATAAACTGTGCTCGTGGTGGCATCTACGACGAGTCCGCTCTAGCGACTGGCATCGATGATGGCACACTCGCCGGAGTCGCACTCGACGTCTTTGAAACAGAACCCTGTACTGACAGTCCCTTGTTTCAAAAAGCAGGCGTCCTATGTACGCCACACCTCGGTGCAAACACGGAAGAAGCACAAACACAAGTTGCCGTTGAAGCCGTTAATCTTGCCGTCAATTACCTGACTACCGGTGTCATTCGGCACGCCGTGAACATGGCCGCAGTCGACCCCGCAACCCTGGAGGCACTGTCGGGCTACCTCGACCTCGCCTATCGCATGGGAATATTCCTCGCTCAATGGCATCAGGGTAATGTCAAAAAACTCACCATCGAATATCGTGGCGAGGTAAGCCAGAAAGATACTAAACTACTGACTGCCTCACTCTGCGCAGGGCTATTGCAACGCGCATTGGACACCAACGTCAACATTGTTAACGCCCAAGTTCTACTGCAAGAACGTGGTATCGAACTCAAGGAAAATATCACGAGTGAGATGAGTGCATTTCGCTCGTCGATTACAGCGACTATTGAAACCGACAAACAATCTTACACGGCGGGTGGTACTGTCTTTGGCAACCACATGCCGCGTTTGATTCAAATCGACGGCATGCGATTAGAATCCTACCTCGACGGCAATATGCTCGTGTTTATTCATAACGATGTCCCCGGCATTATTGGCCTGATGGGTTCCTCGCTGGGCAAACATGAAATCAACATCGCACAAATGTCAGTCGGGCGGGCCATCAGCGACCATCCTGGCGGCAAAGCGATTGGCGTGCTAAATCTCGACAGTATTCCCCCAGCAGAAGTGAGTCAGAATCTCGAATCACATCCGGGGATTCATAGTGCTAAAGTCATCGAGATGCCTGCCGTTGGCGAAAAACCTCCGTGGTTTTAAGTGCCGCGTTTTACGCGCGTCCGTTCGGTATACCCCTTCTTGTGCAAATCCTTGCGCTATTAGATACTAGGCTCTGATGAATTAAACAATTAAATGTTGCTTCTAGAAACCTATGAGCAACGTAGAGCCATAAGGAATTTATTATGTCGCGCCCCGAAGCAGTTACATTTAAAGGAACCCCACTTACGTTAGCAGGCGAAGCTGTCACCGTTGGTCAACCCGCTCCTGACTTTACCATGCACTACTATGACGATGGACTCCAAGCCATGACCAAAGAGTGCTTGCTCGGCAAACCAACGCTTCTCAGTGTCGTGCCTTCCCTTGACACCCCTGTCTGCCAGATTCAGACCAAGCAGTTTAATACAGCCGTTGCTGGTCTAGGCGATCAAATCAATGCTGTCACAATATCACTGGACCTGCCGTTCGCTCAAGGCCGTTTCTGTGGAGATGAAAACATCGAAAACGTCCGCACAGTAAGCGACTACCAAGACCGTACGTTTGGTAACAACTGGGGAATGTTGATCGAAGAAATCAAGTTACTTGCTCGAGGCGTTTTTGTTCTCGATGCTGATGGTGTTGTGCAATACGCTCAAACCGTCACCGAAGTAACTGATGAACCTGACTACGATGCTGCAATGGCCGTACTAAACGGATTGCTATAAGCACCGACAGTCTCACGAATCAAAACGGGCACTCTCTGCTAACACGGGCGAGCGTGCCCGTTTTCTTTGTTAATCGACGTGCCAAACCTACAGCTATTGGTCAGCGAGCATCTCTTGCAATACCTGAGACGCTTTTTCGACCGCAGCTCCAATTTGCGAAGGATCTTTGCCTCCTGCTTGAGCCATATCTGGTTTACCACCACCTCCGCCACCTACAACGGGAGCAACTTCACGCACCCAATCGCCAGCATTGATTCCTTGAGCTACCAATTCTCGGCTGACTCCAGCGACTAATACAACTTTGGAATCACCCTGGGCGCCGAGTAGCATAATTGCCGAACGCTCGGTTTTCTTGCGGATCTGATCAATCAATTGTCGCATCAGATTAGGATTAGCGCCACCAATGTCAGCTACCACAACCATGGCGCCGCCGATTTCTTCACCTTGTTGCAGCAAACTGTCGGCTGAAAGATCCTCATTTGTCGCCTGTTGAGCAATCTCTTGCGTTAAACGATCACACTCCTGCAACATTGCCTCAACACGCGCCATCAAATCAGCCACAGCGACATTCAACAATCGAGCGCCGTGTCGTAATGCACTCCGCAGCTGCTGGTAGTTTAACTCCACAGTAGTTGTTGCACCCTCAGTCGGCGAATCCGTTTGGTCCGCCGCCGCTCCACCGCCGGATAACTGTTTCTTCAACGCCCGTACCCGTAAGGCCAATACCTCGATACACTCCAGCAATCCATCGCTGCCGGCTTTGTCGCCGTCTGGGCTCAACAACCCTATTAGCTGTTGATACAGTTGTGTCATTTCTACATGATGTTTCTGACAACGTTCGCCCGTCAATGCCGTGATGCGCCGCGTGCCAGCGGATACAGCTTCTTCGGAAATAATTTCCAACTGCAAAACATCCCCTGTATTGGATAAGTGTGTACCGCCACACAATTCACGCGAGAATTCTCCCATCGTAACCATCCGCACTGGGTCGGGATACTTCTCACCAAACAACATCATTGCACCTTGGGAACGTGCATTGGCTAGCGGCAATACTTCCCATTGAATCGACTCCTGCGCTTTCACCAACTCGTTCACATCCAACTCAATTTTCAATAACACGTCGTCGGCAACAGCTTCCATATTCGTAAAGTCAAAACGCAACCAATCCATCTCGACTTTTGAGCCTTGTTGTTGAGCATGGGTTCCAAGGTTCGTTTGCAATGCGTGGTGCAAAATATGAGTTGCCGAGTGTGCTCGACGGATTGCCTGACGTTGCTCCCCATCAAATACCATCGTGACCTTATCGCCGGCGGTCAAACACCCAGATTCTAAATATCCGTAATGCAGCAATAGAGCCGCATCCTTTTGAGTATCTTCGACGATAAACAAACCCTGTTCATTTTCAATGCGTCCAGCATCACCGACTTGGCCACCTGACTCACCATAAAAGGTCGAACGATCCGTCACCACAATCAAACGCTGTCCCTGCACAGGCTCAACTCTGTCAGCTAGTTGATCCTCGCTATCTGAGCTCGTGACAATCAGGCCCTTAATCGTTGCCGCTGTTTGGTCTTCGTCATACCCGAGGAACTCCGTCTCTTTAAGAGACCGCTTCAAGCTCTCAATCGGTCCCGTTTTGAACAACTCAAACTGTGCTTTGCCCGATTCGACACCATGCTGTAACATCGCCTCTCGAAAGCCATCCCAGTCGAAGGTAAAGGATTCTTCGCTGCCTATGGACTCAGTTAATTCTGGGGGAACACCGTACGTTTGATATAACTCAGCAGCAACATTTCCGTCGACAATCACCTTGCCCTGATCCTTCATGGCTGCAAATACACTATGAATACGCTCCAAGCCTGCATCCAAGGTTGTCAAGAATGTCGCTTCTTCTTGCTGAATCACACTTTGTACACGATCGGCCGTTTCCGTTAGTTCAGGATATGCCGCTTGCATTTGCTCGATCACGTTTGGCACAAGTTGATACAAAAATGGATCACTCAATCCAAGTTGGTGACCATCAAGCACAGCTCGACGCAGCAACCTGCGGATAACGTATTTTTCTTTGTTGGGGCCCGGATAAACATTTTCGTGAATTGCAAATGTGCATGCTCGAACATGGTCACATATACGCCGCAAGCGGCGACCGGTTTGAGAATCTGGATCATAGTCGGCTGAACAAATCTCTCCCGCCGCTTCCACAATAGGACGTAAACTATCAATGTGGTAATTCGTGTCAACACCCTGCATCACTGCCGCGATCCGCTCAAGCCCCATGCCTGTATCAATATTTTTGCTCGGAAGCGGTCGCAAATTGTCCGGGGGATCGCCAACGCGGTTGAATTGAGTGAACACTAAGTTCCAGATTTCAACTTCTTCGCCTTTTTCATCCAAGTAGAAAATTTCCGAGCAGGGGCCACACACACCGTCAGGACCGCTTGAAGGTGCGCCCGCTGGCCAGAAATTATCATCCTCGCCCATAAATGTAATACGGCTCGTAGATAAACCGATTTCTGTTTGCCAAATATTCGCCGCTTCTTGGTCGTCTTGATAAACCGTTACATTCAGCCGACCGGGGTCTAAGCCAAGCCACTGTTGGGCCGTGAGAAACTCCCAAGCCCATGTAATTGCTTCGCGTTTGAAATAGTCGCCGAAGCTGAAATTACCCAACATTTCAAAAAACGTATGGTGATAGGATGTGCGACCAACGTTTTCAATGTCTCCGGTACGCAAACATTTCTGACTACTTGTTGCCCGTTTGAATTCTAATTTTACCTTTCCTAAGAAATGATCCTTAAACGGATTCATTCCGGCTGGAGTGAATAAGACCGAGGGATCCCACGTCGGTACTAATACATCACTAGCACATCGAGTGTGCCCTTTGGACTCATAGAAACTAAGGTATTTTTCGCGGATTTCATCAGTCTTCATTGTGCTGCGTTCTGTGGCATTGTTGTGTGGGTTGTGGGAAACAATAAACAACAATTGTAGGCTAACATTGCAATCACTTCTATCCACAACCTCCTTGTCTATCTTGTGGGTTTGGTTTTACATGAAAAAACACGTTGCCATCACGCGATGCATTGTGCTGCCCTCTAATAAATTAACCATGGGCTGATCAACGCTTCTCTAAACTTATTTTGTCTTTTTTATATTTTTATTTTTCCCAGTGACCAAACGTGTCACACCGCTATGCGATAGTTCTTTTGTCGCTAAGGCAACGGTCGCCTGTAAAGCAGATCACAACCTTAACAACCAAAGTAATAAGAACGTTACTTTGCGATTTGAAGCTAAACGAGAAAAATAGTAAAAGACTCTTGAATTAGCAGCTCAATGTCGATATAGTGTTCAGGTGTTCACTAGGTGGTATTTTGTACACTTTTCGGGTTTACGAGCATTTTAGAGAGTAATCTTAGGCAGTTTTTCATTTTGTTTTGACAATCAAATGTCAAAAAAAAACTTCAAACCGGTTGAATTGAATTAATTAGTTATCCATAAAGGAAGAGTAAAATGGTTGCAATCAAACAAATAAGCAATAACAATTCTGAAAACCCATCAACAGACACGTCTGACAAATTGGACAAGGAAGTCACAGGTACAACAATGGAAGATAAATCCGTAGATTCCACCCAACCCACTGAAGCTTCAGAGAAAGCAGTTGCTACAGAAGCAACCCCGGCAAAGGCAGCCAAACCACAGGCCAAAGCCAAGGCAAAAAAAACACCGAAGGCATCCAAGAGCAAATCCAAGGCAGATGCACCTAACGCTAAATTATTTGCTGGCAACACGCATTTAAAAACAACATTGCAGCAGATTGAAAAACAATTTGGCGAAGGCTCGATTATGCCACTCGGCAGCGCCAAGCGTCATAAGATCGAAGGTATCCCGACCGGAAGTCTTTCACTTGATATGGCGCTCGGTGGCCAAGGTATTCCCCGTGGGCGGATCATCGAAGTATTCGGCCCGGAGTCCAGTGGTAAGACCACACTAGCGTTACATGTTGCTGCTGAAGCACAAAAGGCTGGCGGTATCGCCGCGATGATTGATGCCGAACATTCCTTTGACCCGAGTTGGGCCAAAAAGTTAGGCGTAGAGCTCGATACTTTACTTGTGAGCCAACCTAGCCATGGTGAAGAAGCAATGCAGATAACTGAGATGCTCGTCAAATCCAATGCTGTCGACGTCATTATCATTGACTCCGTCGCCGCACTTGTTCCACGCCGCGAACTAGAAGGTGAAATTGGGGATAGCCATGTCGGGTTACAAGCCAGACTCATGAGTCAATCCATGAGGAAATTGACGGGAGCAATTGCGAAGAGTAAAACGGCCGTCATTTTCATCAATCAAATCCGAGAGAAGATTGGTGTGATGTTTGGTAGTCCAGAAACAACTCCCGGCGGGCGGGCCTTAAAATTCTATTGCTCATCTCGAATTGATGTGCGACGAATTGGCCAGCTCAAAGATGGCGATCTAGTCATCGGACAACGTGTCCGTTGTAAAATCGTCAAGAACAAAGTGGCTCCCCCGTTCCGTATAGCTGAATTTGACATGATGCATACCAACGGAATCAGCTTTGAAGGTGACTTGATTGATATGGGAGTTAAGCATGGTGTGCTAACTCGCGCCGGATCTTGGTTCAAATACGGCGATACCTATTTGGGACAAGGCAAAGAAAAGGCCCGCGCCTTTCTTGCTGAGAATAAGGATGTCATCGACGAAATCCAACCGCTTATATTCGCAGCGGCAGGCTACGGATTCGATGATGAACTAGAGACGACTCCACCGCCTCAGGAAACCGAACCCAATAGTTAAACAATGAAAACAATCGCTAATGATCTGCGAAACATCGCTACGACGATCATGACCAATAGGGTTGACGGGCACAATTTGCGTCCGCTCAACCCTAGCGTTTTTTTTAGCGTCCGCTTTCTAGTAATCTTGATCGTTGTCTTGGCATTATTGCCACCGCTGACGCCGATTTCTGTCTCCGCACAAACGAATTCAGATGACCTAACAGAAATACTTCAGCGGACCGCCCGCACAGTATCGCCGGCAATCATGGCAATCGGACACATCGAAAAGACCTCGGCCAAACTGCGACAAATAGACAGATGGACGATGGGCGTTGCGATCAGTGATGACACCGTAATCTGTTCCGCCCATCTTTTACCACGCGGTAATAACTGTGAATATGTGCTGTCCAAGACTATTCGTAAAAACGCTATTGACGACAAAAATGCAACTAATCAACAACGGCTGCAACTTATTGCAATCGAATATGACTATGACATTGCCGTTTTTAAAACGACTGGAAATAAATACCCTTTCATTCCGATTGCTCCGGCAAAAAAACTGGCAACGGCCGAAATCGTCATTGGATTTGGAAATCGCAGTAACTCTTTCACCCGAGACAAGCTAGATTTACGCCTCGGAATTGTATCCGACAGCGAACGATACCTGCTGTACAAAGGACATTTGGCACCGTGGTTCGTGACTGATGCTACAATCGGCCTCGGATCGCGCGGTACCATCATTGTAAATTTGAAAGGCCAACTCGTGGGACTAGCGGGACACGCAATGCCCGCACAGGCGCTCGTAGGAAAAATGGGGTATGCCCGTAGTTGTGAAGCGGTTTTTCATGATGTACTTGCGCGACTTCGAAAAGGTACCGCAGTGCAACCTGGAGCACTTGGCCTAAATGTCCGTATGACCAACGAAGGATTGCAAGTTACAGAAGTGACGCTGGCGGGGTCTGCGAAAACAGCGGGCATCGAAATCGGCGATATATTAAAGAGGTTTGCGGGGATTGAATTAACCGATGCGGCAACACTACAACGGCAACTTTTCGGATTACACGCTGGCGATAACGTAACGGTTCAATGGACTCGCGCAGGTGAACCAGTAGAAAAACAAGTCATCTTGGGTGCCCGCGTGCATTCATTCAAGCAAGCGGATTTTTTCCTTCATGAACCTGTTGGCAATAACTAGGTTAGCGGCATCAGCAGCAGTGAATTTCTGCCCGCCATATTCGCGGGTTAATTCTATCGTAGGCGACTTCGACCCAGTACTTCGTAACTCGGCGTGCCACGCTCCATAATACTGGCATATACGATCACTTCATCCACCCAAGTTTCGGTTGTCACAACCGTGGTGGAATCGGAGTCCACTGGGTATTTACTAAATATCGCTTGTAACGGATTGGCCTGTTCTGCGGTCGAGCGAATCCTAGCTAACGTTAGATGCGGATGGAATTGGCGAGTTTCGCCGTGGTAGCCAATATGCCGTGTTTCGTCGTCAACTCTTTGTTGCAACTGCCGCAGTGCCGTGACGCCAGTTTGCACGCCCATCCAGACCGTCCGCGGCCGACTACGCTCTGGAAAAGCATCGAGTCCACCGCATTCAATCATAAAGCTCAACATCCCCTGTGCCGCTCGACCGACAGCCTTGCAAATCTCGGGGGTTTCTTCAATCTGCACTTCACCAAGAAACTTCAAAGCGATATGCATGCTCGACGTCCGCACACATTTTGCGCCGATCTCCGTTTCGTCTATCTGCCGCATCATTCGTTGAGCGGCTTTCGTTGTGTCACTCGACACATTGACCGCTACAAAAGTTCGCATAGGTTTCACAGGACAACTCCACTTATTTTATTTTTACTGACGGCATTACACGAACGTCATCATGCGACAGAATTCTTCCAAACGATTATCCAAATCCGAGCGTTCGATTTGCATCATGCGATCCAAACTAAAATCTTCGACGTTATAACTTGCCACTAATGTCCCATAGACTAGCGCCTTTTTGATGCTATCGAGATCCGTTGCATCAATCGACGCTAGATACCCCATCATCCCACCAGCAAAACTATCGCCGGCACCCGTCGGGTCCACAACATCGGCGGTTGGGTATGCCGGTAAAACATAACATTCCAAAATCTCTGGGCAATCATCACTCGAGAAAAACATCGCTCCATGTTCTCCCTTTTTAATCACACAAAATCGGACACCGTACTGAAGCACTTTCCGCCCGGCCACAACTAGATTCTCTTCGCCCGTCAAAAGTTTCGCTTCGCTATCATTTAGCACTAACCCATCGATCTGTTGCAATAACTCAAGTAGCGACTCACGGTGATCGGTAATCCAAATATCCATCGTATCGGCGACGACCAATTTTGGCTCGCGCATCTGCGACAGCACCTGCAGTTGAATCTCTGGCATACCGTTGGCTAAAAATACAAACGGCGTGCTTTTATAGGATTCTGGCAAATCAGGATTAAAGGACCCAAATACATTCAGATTCAATTCCAATGTCTCGCGATCGTTCATGTTCGGTAAGTACTTACCACTCCACGAAAACGTTTTTTCGCCAGCCACAACTTCTAATCCCGCGGTATCAATGTTGCGACTCTGAAACATCTCAGTGTTTTCTTGTGGCCAGTCTTCGCCCACGACTCCCACAAGATTTACCGGAGTAAAATAGCTCGCTGCATAAGAAAAAAATGTTGCCGAACCGCCGATAACATTTGTGCGAGATGCTGTAGGGGTTTCTACACTGTCAAAGGCAATCGTACCCACGACCAACAATTTCATATTACTACCCTGTGATTGTCTATACATTGTCTTCAATTGACTACCGAATTGTTTAGCGTAGCACGTGCATTGATAAGCGCCACCCCTACAGACTAGGGTTTGGTAGATTCACGATTATCATTTTGAGAATCCTAGGCCGCTCGGAAATTCGAGTGTCCTGCTATGTGCTGGCGTTTGAGTCGTGCCAGTTTTTTCCGCATCTTCCGCAATTGCTTGCGAGACATCTTTGTCAAATCATAGCCGCTCCAAAAAGCATCTTCGTTAAAATCATCTCCCTCAGCCACGCCTTGAACGGAGGACGCAAACGCCGGTGTAATTTTCGACGCACGAGCAGCCGCTTCCAAGGCATCTGCATATTCACCTGCATCCGCGTAATCGCACGGATCAATCTCGGAGTCGCTCGCCATCACTAGCGACTCAGCATACTCCGCTTGCATCTCTTGCTCTAATACCTCCTCGTATTCGTCATGGCTTTGCTCTGCTTGGTGCTCATCTGGCTGCTCTTCATATACCTCATACTCGTCCTGTACTTCTTCATCTTCTTCTAGTGAATCCGACTCATACTCGTCATACTCAACTTCTTCCTCAACTTCTTCCTCAACTTCTTCATCAACTTCTTCGTCCACTTCTTCGTCCGCTTCTTCCTCAGCTTCTTCCTCAGCTTCTTCCTCAGCTTCTTCCTCAACTTCTTCCTCAGCTTCTTCCTCAACTTCTTCCTCAACTTCTTCCTCAACTTCTTCGTCCACTTCTTCGTCCACTTCTTCGTCCACTTCTTCGTCCACTTCTTCGTCCACTTCTTCGTCCACTTCTTCGTCCACTTCTTCGTCCACTTCTTCGTCCACTTCTTCGTCCAATTCTTCGTCCACTTCTTCGTCCACTTCATCAAAATCATCCCAATCCTCGACCTCGGCATCTAATTCGTCGTCGGCTATGTATTGTTCTTCAAAATCATCTTCATCCTGCACCATTACACTTTCGTCCGCTGCAACCATAGCGACAGCTTCGATATTTTTAGCATCGACGCCAAATTCATCGTCGCGGGTCGAGCTAATCATGGCAGCTTGCCGCCCTCCTTGTGCCGACAAGTACACGGTGCGAGCATAGATCCAAACTACTGTTGTCATCAACAGGTTCGCTCCCAGCAAACTCACCGACTGCCCTTCAGCTGAAGTCAGGTAACTCGCTCCTAGCATCGATTCCCAGCGAGAGCAAACTACCACGCCATAGACCATGGCGGTGAGTACGAACAGCGCAAAGCTACCCAGATTGCTACTCAATTCAAAGAACAACCGTATTCCGACGTAACTCGCCACGACACTGACAATCATCATCCACCACAACGATGCTTGGTTCCAGGGCGCCGCAGTCGCAAATCGATCCACCACACTCTGTAAGAGTCGATGGGCGCCTGTCGCTTGTTCAAAACTCAAGACTGCTGCTATGGCCGCAACCCACAGCCATATTTTGTACCGTCCTTTGTAATCGTCAGCTTTAAAACGTCTAATTAAATACACTTGGATACTGCCCACACATAACATCAGCAACAGTACGCTAGAAACCCAACTGGCCAACGTCCCAGGACCGTTCAGAGCAAACAATTCCAGTGGCAATGCATTGGACTCGATAGACGCCAGCCGGGCACCAAGTTGTAGCAAATTAATAACCCCAACGCCTACTAACAACAAGGCGACATAAGCCCAGCGACTCAGCGGTATCAAATCGGTAAGACGTGGTTGATTCCTCAACAACGCTTGCTCAGAATACACACGGGCACTGGAGGAAGACCTAACGTGGATAGGTTGCTCACTGGCAATTCGTTTGTTGGTTTTTTCAGCAGTCATCAAGCTCTGGATATCCGTATCATTGAGCAACATTCATTAAAGCGCAGGGGCTACTCTATTTTTCGGCATTTTCAGGTTTGGTTTTGACCTTATTACCGACTATTAATTGCCATTCTCAGCGCCTTTGCGAAAACATTGGCTACTTCTCATGTCGTAAAGCGGTTTGACTGATTGTGAAGCGGATAATTATCGGGTATCCTCCTATTTTAAAGCCCCTTGGCTTTCCGTTACCATAAGTAGCAGTTACGGTTTAAAACAACTATTTTTGAATTTGGGACCCTTCCCATCCTCTAACGTTTGTTAGACATATCGTTTATTAAATAAGTATATATTCATCAGGAAAACAACCATGGCATATGAACTTCCCGAACTCCCATACGCATACGATGCGTTAGAACCACACATCGATAGAAGCACTATGGAAATCCATCATTCTAAGCACCATGCGGGTTACGTCAGCAAAGTGAACGCTGCGTTAGATGGAAGCGAATGCGGCGACCAGTCTATCGACGATCTAATTTCAAATCTCGCAGGTATCAGCGAAGATATCCGCGGAGCTGTGCGTAACAACGGCGGCGGCCATTCGAATCACTCATTGTTCTGGTCGATCATGTCTGCCGCTGGCGGTGGGGAACCAACGGGTGATCTAGCCGCTGCAATCAACGCAGCATGTGGAAGTTTTGATGCTTTTAAGGAAGCATTTGGCGCTGCTGCCGCGACTCGATTCGGAAGCGGTTGGGCTTGGCTCAGTGTTGAAAACGGGCAACTCATCGTCGAAAGCACACCAAATCAAGACTCACCGCTGATGGAAGGTCGCACCCCTATTCTAGGAATTGACGTCTGGGAACACGCCTACTACTTGAATTATCAAAATCGACGACCCGATTACATTGCAGCGTTCTTTAATGTTGTAAATTGGGATGCCGTAGCCGAGCGCTATGCTGCAGCTACAAGCTAGAGTTTTCTAGCACGCTTTGCACATTTTCAAACTCCATTGCACTTTTACGAGCTGCAATGGAGTTTTTCTTTGGAATTCAACGTTCGTCAATAAATAATCTAAAAGCGGCATTGACCCATTTTTGTGGTAATTGATAACATTTGCGCGTCGTGAATAAAATGCGCCGCATAGATTATTCACTGTCGACATATTAAAGCAAAAAAACCGTTTCGCTAAGGACGCGCAAAGTCATGATTATCGCCCCCAAACAATGGTCGCCATTGGTCTGCATCATTCTTGCCTCAATCATTCTCTCTGCCGGATGTAAAACAACGAGTTGGACAAGCCTTCCAGGCATGAGTTATTTTGCCAAAGATGAAGCACCCGCTGCATCGTACTATGGTTCCAACGGTCAACCCACCAATGACTACACATCTCAAGCACCGGCGACAACTGACCAATCGCCTGCCGATCCGGGAACAGTTCACCGACAATATAATTCGACCAACCAAGGAACGAGTGACTATTTAGGAAACCCACCATACACTGGTCCACAGTACAACTCGGCGGCCACGGAACAACCCATCTATGACGGTCAACGTCAGCAGTACCAATCTTACCAAGCCCCACAGCAACAGCCCCAGCAATATCAATCTTACCAAGCCCAGCAGCAACAACCCCAACAAACAAAGAACCAGCAATATCAACCCTACCAAGCCCAGCAGCAACAACCTCAGCAACAACCTCAGCAACAACCTCAGCAACAACCTCAGCAACAACCTCAGCAACAACCTCAGCAACAACCTCAGCAACAACCTCAGCAACAACCCCAGCAACAACCCCAGCAATATCAACCCTATCAGCAATATCCAGCGCAGCAACAACAACCACAGGCCCCAGAATACCAACCGTATCAACCCCAACAACCGATCACGAATCCTCCAGCTCCAGGTGCTGCATCACTGCAACAAAACCCAAACCAATACATACAAGGTTTCTATGACCCCAATGCTGCACCGGCTACTCCAACAACGTCTGCCACAGCGACCCCGCCCGCAACAGCACCACAGGGAAATGATGCTTACATTCTGTCTCCCAATGCAGGCACCAATACAACGGGTGCAGCCGCCTACACTGCCGAACTGCCAAATCAATCACCGCAATTTGACGGGATCTACAATCCCGAGGCACCGACGCCACCGGTACAACCAACCGCCGCGCCATACCGCCCAGGCAGCACTGGTGATGCAAACAGTTATTATGCACCGGTAGCGCCAGCCACACCGAGCACGAATGGCGGCGCCTACAACGGTCGATAATTCCCTCGTAGAAAGCCCGTAGCGGCGGTCACTACACATATATTGCTAACGTTCGTTACCTAGCTAACGCAGGGTTCATATCAAATGTCGGACGATAAGCAGCTACCACCGGATATTGCAGATCCTTTAAATGATCCGGCGACTCCTAGCACGACAGACCCGAAAAAAACGGGGCGACGCATCTCTGCAGGTTTGATCGCGTTAGTAGCAATCCCCTTATTGATGCAATGGTGCCCCAAAGAAATTGCATCTTGGAAACAGGCGTCCGCCCGAATTGCCTGGGAAAACGGTGACCAGGAAGCTGCTCTACGACTCACTGCCGAAGCCAGCGACTGGGATCCACACAGTACTCCTATCAAATTAGACCAAGCCCGTTGGCATGATAAAATGGGTAAATATCAAGCGGCTATCGACTTGTACATCAGCCTCCTCTCGGATGAGGACAACTCAACAGTTGCACTCGATATGGAAGAGATAACCCTGCGGATGACACTTTGTGACGTACTCAACCGTCAGGCAATTGCCACACGTACAACTAGTGAAGCGTTGGACCCGCCCGCGGCAGCGGAAGCGGCACCGTCAAATCAAGCAGCTCAAGTGTGGCAACAATGGCAAATCATCGATAGTTGGTATCAAGAGGATGATCGCCTTACAAGTCTTCCTCTGCTAGCGACTGCGACCTACTACAACAACCGCGCTTACCAGATAGCAATTTCCGGGCAACACATTACCGAGGCGTTACAAGACATCAACCGTTGTCTCGATCTGCTAGGAGGCGACACGATGTGTCTGTTTGCCCAACCGATGTCACATGTTCAAGGCGCCTATCAAAGCTATCACGCCGAGGAGACATCGACTGCATTAGAGCGATTGGACACCGCTATCGCATTTCTCGATCAACACCACGCCATAATGCCGCAGGTTGAACCGGGTGTGCAGTGGGAGGACAGTCAAGCTCAGATAATGGCGTTGCGCAGTATCGAATTTCGCAAAATGTATGGGCGGGTGTTATTATTCCGTGCCCAGTTATTACGGCAAGCGAACGAACCAGCCGACGCGGAATTAGATTTAAGCAAAGCGATGAAGTTCGGCGCGGTACCAGATTCATTTAAGCCAGAGATATTCTCGAGCACAATATTGATTACTCCTGAGACTGCAAACTTTGTTGGCATGGCGCTCGACACTCGGGGGCTACTACATTTCGTCAATAATCAACCGCAGTTGGCACAAGAAGATTTAAATCAAGCGGTGAAATTGGTGTCACAATACCTCGATCAGACTGAGGCTAGTATTGAAACAGAAAGAGTGAGTTCGATATCGCCAGCGGATCTCGATAAATACTTAAGTTCCGTCAAACGACAACTGGCGGTCGTGGTCTATCACCGTTCATTAGTGCTGATGTCACTTGACAAGAAAACGGCGGCCCAACGAGATTTGCAACGGGTGCGGCAACTCGGTTTTGAGCCGTCACCCATGTTGTTTTGAGTAGCAATAATTATCAACATTATTGTAAGATGCTCGGCGAGATGAGCCTTAAGGGGGCTTGCCTGAAATTAATAATCCGGTATCTTTTTAGTTATCTTAACTGAACTCATTATTGAGTTCACTACTTAGGTAGTTGTAAGTTAGGCCCTGTAGCTCAACTGGTTAGAGTACCGGACTGTCGATCCGGTGGTTGCGGGTTCGAATCCCGTCGGGGTCGCTGAAGCCGTTTATGCGTTAAAACATAAACGGCTTTTTTGCTGCACTACAGTAATCCGCCCGTCCTTAGCGGAAAGCCATCGCCGCAGCGGAATTCCCAATGCATATCGCACCGCAATGCTGCAAGTATTATAATATCGCCCATCATGCATTCATCCAAAAACCGAGGCCCTTGGTACGTCATTGCCGTTCTAGTGGTGCTGTTTGTAATATTGCCAAATGCGACGGCACTCAATGAATTCCGTCATGTCGGAAAACTACAATCCACCGCGAGTTTTTTCTTTGACCTATTCATCATGCATTTCTTTGTCGTCTGTGCGGTGACCTATTTCTTTTACGTTGGAGCAACGCTCGGAAGCTTCCTCAACGTCGTCGCTTACCGCTTGCCCCGCCAGCAAACCCTGCTAGGATCATCATCCTGCCCAGGTTGCGATACACGTATCAAGATGTATCACAATCAACCCATATTCGGCTGGATCTGGCTCGGTGGGCGCTGTCACACCTGTAAGATGAAAATCTCCATTCGCTACCTCGTTATCGAGTCCTTCGCCGCAGCGACTATCGGCGCGATTGCATTCGTTGAAATATTCTGCGATGGCGTCAACCTCATCGAAAAACCGCGTCTGAATTTATTTGTTTTTGAAGGTATGATGATCAACCCACCCTGGGTGCTGCTGAGCTACTTCCTCGTCCACACATGCTTGCTCACCATTCTCATGACCGCAGCCTTGATTCGATTTCAAAAAGATACTGTTCCTCGGAGACTATATCTCTTTGGAATTGTTGCCGCCACCGTGCTTTCCATCCTCTGGCCAAGTTCCATTGCCTTTGACATCCACGGACACGCTATATCCCTCAATCCCACCATCATCCACAACCTATCCTCAGCGATCGTCGGAGCCTTGGTCGGGCTGGTCGCTGGGTGCGTTTACGTGCCGACGATGATCAAGCAGAAATCGACCGCTCCTTGGTCACACATCTACGCTTTCATCCTCATCGGCTTGGTTCTCGGCTGGCAAAGTATTTTGCTCGTTACCTTGCTCTGTAGTTTGTTTCACTTTAACATTCGCCTACTCAAGCAGCGACTGACGCCTGAACATTGTCTGTGGCTAGCCACCACAGTGGCCATCATTGCCATGCGACATTGGACTAAACTAATTGGCGGGTAATAGCAGAATCCAAGGGGCAATTGGCGAAAAACCGGTTCAATGCTAAAATTAAGTGCTGA
>Ga0302123_10001149_pt1 | contig 19055 bp, 17 predicted proteins | sample CB21_321_MG_FD_203109 | JGI IMG/M metagenome (GOLD analysis project Ga0302123, IMG submission 203109) | Marine microbial communities from Western Arctic Ocean, Canada - CB21_32.1 | ecosystem: Environmental > Aquatic > Marine > Oceanic | place: Canada: Western Arctic Ocean | collected 2017-09-28 | reverse complement strand
GTCATGAAGAAGAGCGCAAGTCCGATGATGATTTTTTGTTTTTGATCTAAGTTCACAGAATCACTCCGTCAGTGCAACAAATACAGCGCTTCCCAAACCGTCAACACGAGCAGTAGCGTCATTCCCGCCGCGCCGAACGCGATACTGATCTCGCTATCCGGACGGCGTTTGCGAATCCACCCGTCGATGAACGGCCAGATCATGATGATTCCCACGAAGATGCCCTGCGTGATCACGGCCGCACGGTCCGACATCAGCTTCAGCCAGCGAAAGGCCCAGAAAAAGTACCACTCGGGCTTGATATGCGCGGGTGTTGTCAGCGGGTCTGCCTTGTCCTCGAGGCCGGCGGGGAAGATCAGCGCCAGCGTAGTTAGTAAGAACATCAGAAATAGTGCCAGGGCGATCTCGGTCAGTAGGTGATCCGGGAAGAACGGGAACGTCTTCGCGTCCGGACTCTTGGGCGAACCCATCTCGGACACGCCATGCGATCGCACCAGGAAGATGTGAACCGCGATCAAACCGATGAGTACGGTTGGCAGCGCCCCGATATGGAACACGAATAGGCGGGTGAGCATGCTTTGCCCAACCGTGGGGCCACCGCGCAGGAAGCTCGCCAAGTCTTCTCCCATGAAGGGAACGGCGGCTAGGATGTTTCCGGCAACCGTCGCGCCCCAATAGGAAAGCTGCTCCCAGACGAGCGAGTAGCCCGTGAAGCCCATGCCCAGCGTGGTCAACAGAATGCCGCACCCGACCATCCAATTTAGTTCGCGTGGCTTGCGGTAGGCGCCGGTGAAAAACACACGCATCATGTGCAGCAGCACGGCGACGATCATCAAGTGAGAAGACCAGCGGTGGATGCTGCGAATGAACCACCCGAAGCGCACTTCAGTCGTGATCGCGGTGACGCTCTCGTAGGCGAACTCGGGGCTAGGGACGTAGTAGAACGTCAGCAGAATCCCGGTGATGACCTGAACGATGAACAGATAGGCCGGCGTCCCCCCGATGCACCACCACCAGCGGTGCAAATGTCCCGGGATGGGCTCGCTGCCCGCGGCGCGCATCAGCTCCGTGTCGAGCGGAAAACGGGAGTTCAGCCATTCGCCGGCTCGGCTAGCACGGCTTGCCATCAGCCCTTCTCCACAACGGCGTACATCGAGTTGCCGTTCAACTCAATCGCGTAGGAGCGGAGCTTCTGGTTGGCCTGTGCCGGTGGACCCGAGATCGCGACCCCGGTCGGGTTGAATACGCCCTGGTGACAGGGACAGTAGAAACGCTGCTGTTGGGACTCCCAATGAACCTTGCATCCCAGGTGCGGACATTGATTTGAGAATCCGATGATGGCGCTACCGCTATCGGCGTTGATGCTGCCCGTGTTCGAGACGATCAATTGGTCGCCCGAGGGGAGTGGGACCGACTTGCTTTCGCCGATACCCAGCTCATGCGTGAAGCCGATGAAGATACGCTGTGCCGGGCCGCTTGCCTGACGAGGAAAGGTGAAGCTCACCGCTACGGCTGTGATGAACCCGTACGCGGCGGTTAATGCCCCGATCATTGCAGTCCACATGAAGACGCGGCGCGGTGGGGAGCCCTCTTGCGGCTGGTCGTTTCCTTCGTTGTGACTCATAAGACCGAATAGACGCCCCTACAGGATGTAGTTAAGAAACAGATAACTGAAAGTGTGCTGGTCCCCAGGCGTTGTCTCTTTCAGAAACTGCCCAGGCATGAAGTACCCGACTCCGCCGCCGAAAGTAACATGACTCACGGGCTTCCAGGAGAGAATAGCATCGACTTCCTGTCCGACGTACTTGTCCGTGGCTCCCCCTTCGGGAGCAGCGACCGCCACGCTTCCGTTGACGGCGTAGAGGTCGTCGTGCCGGTCGGCCAACCAGAACGTGAAGTGGTCGAACTTCAGATTGACCTTCGGGTGCGGCTTGATCGCAACACCTGCCCGTACATCGCTGATGTTCCGCCAACCGACACGGTCCGCTGTGCCTTGATAGAGATGGCCGGTGGGGAAGAGCTGATCGAAGGTTTGATACTTGCCGTCGGTTGGATCACTGTCACCGCTGCCGTATTGGTATTCAACGGAAAAGCGCGGACTGAGCTTTACGCCGTCCGGTGTGTAGCCGAGAACCCAGTAGCCGCCCCAAGCGGAAATATCGTCCACGCCAAACGTGCCGAACTGCCGCGCCGCTTCCATCTCGGTATCGAAACCGGCGGCGAGCTTGCGCACGAAGCGAACGCCTGCCGTGTAGGTATCGGCATCGCCCGGCGTGCCGTTTCCACTGATGACGAGGGGGGGTTGTCTTTAACAGGATGAAGGCCTCGAGTTTTGAACCGGGTACCAACCTGTTGAGGCGGCCATAGATACCGTGAAGGTTGTTCTCATCGCGATGGCGGTTGAATCCGGTGGGGTCGATCTGTACGACGGAGGCCGCGAAGACGTCAAATCCTAGATCGTCCTTTCCGACCGTGACTTTGGCGGCGTCGAACTGCCGGGCGGTATTCGTCCAAGCGAGCGGACCGATCAGCCGCTGTCCACCGTAGAGCAATTCCTGCCGGCCGACCCGTGCATGAATCCACCCTTTTTTCGGGTCGCCGATCTCGACCCAGGCCTGTCGCACATCAAAGGGGTCGCGGAACACCCCGTTGGCATTCTCTTTGCCCGGGGCCCGTGCATCTTGTCCCTGAAAGTGAAAATTCAACCACGATGTGGGCTTGATACCGATGTCGATGAGAATCTGGCTAAGTCCATAGCCGTCATCGTTACCCTCGCGAAAGCCGGACGCTTCGCGATTCTCAAAGCGAAATCGATAGGCTGCGCCGACCGAGAACCAAGATGGAGTCTCTTCGGTGGCGGTTGTCGCCGGTCGCGGTAACTCGATACTTGCCGTTTCTTCCTGGGCTACGGCGAGGCTCGGAAAAGTGAATAGGACAAGGAGACAAAGTATTTGATGGGGTTTTCGCACGTGGGTCATGGGTCGTTGCCAATGGTTCCCGGCGTTGCCGAGACATATAGAGGAGACCTGACCGTGGTGCTCGAGATTTCAGCGAGAGTCGTCGATTCGAGGAAGTCGACAAACTGCGTTCGAATGACCTTCCAGGAGTCGTGGGCGGAGCATGCGTTTTCGTCGTTACACTCCGGGGCCCCGAGTAGGCACGTCGGCTTGATGCGAGCGCGGTCGAATGGTTCGACAGCCTCAATCAACCGAATTGTACTCGGGTCCCGCGACAACCGATACCCGCCCCCGGCTCCCCGTGTTGCTTCCACGATGCCGGCGTTCCCCAATGTCAGGAGAACTTTCGAGAGGTAATTGGCTGGGATATCGGTTTCTTGTGCCATGATGCGCCCTAAGACTGTCTTCTCTGGCTCTTCGGCCAGCTTGACTAGAGCTCTTAGCGCATACTGGGCAGTTGTTGAAAGCATGCTTCTAAAGCTAGTTGATTTAATTCTTGATCTCCATATCAAGATATCAAGAACTGGGGGATGCCGTCAAGATTCTCGACGCATGCTGGCCAAGCCCCGGGGGCGCTGGGAACATGTACTTATCTTTGCCCGCTAGTCAGGCAAGGCGAAGGCGATAATGCTGCCGCCGGCCGGCCGGCCTGACTTGCCCCCGCCAGCGGAGATGGCGACGAATTGTTTGCCGTCGACCATGTAGGTGCTGGGCGTGGCGTTGCCGCTAAACGGCAGTTTGGCTTGCCACAGGATCTTACCCGTCTTCTTGTCGAAAGCGCGGAAGGTTTCGTCGGCGGTTGCGCCGATGAAGATGAGGCCCCCGGCGGTGACGACGGGTCCACCATAGTTCTCAGTGCCGGTGGGGGGGATGCCGCGCGCTGTGAGTTCCGGGTACTCTCCCAGCGGAACCTTCCACTTGATCTCACCCGTGTTGAGATCCACTGCATTCAAAGTGCCCCAGGGTGGTCTGATGGCGGGGTATCCTTCGTCGTCGAACCACCGCCGAAAACCGGCAAAGCGGTAGGGCGGATCATCCGGTTGTGGAACACGCGATCGGCGTCCGGGATCGGCATAGGCCGATGCTGGTTGTTCCTTGTCGAGGACGAAATCGACGATCGCGCGGCGCTGTCCCTCGCGCAGTGCCCCGTATCCAGGCATGCGCCCTTTGCCTTCCTTGACGATTCGAGTTACCTGTTCTTCGGAGACTCTCTCGGAGAGATTTAGCAACGAAACAAATCCGGATTCGGGGTCACCGGTGCGGTCGGGCCCGTGGCAGTAGGCGCAGTGGACGGTGTAGCCGCGCTCGCCCAGCGAAACCGGCACGCCGTCGGAACGACGTGTTGGGAGCATCTGATAGATCCAAGGTATTTCGTTGACGTTGACGTAGTAAATGCCGTCGGGATCGGCCGCCGCGCCGCCCCATTCCATCCCGCCGTCAAAGCCGGGAAAGATGATCGTCTCCTTTGTACTGGATGCCGGAAACGCACCGTACGATCCGACGCGCTCGTAGCGTAGCGACGTCATCGCGTTGGCTGCCGGCGATACGTTCGATACATCATTTTCGGTGTAGATCTGTCGCGTTAGCGGCGGCGGCTTGGTCGGGAACGGCTGGGTGGGCCACGTTTGTTCTCCGGGTAGATCGGTTTGTGGGACGGGGCGTTCATGGATCGGCCAAAGGGGCTCGCCAGTCGCGCGGTCGAAGACAAACAGCAGGCCGTTCTTGGTGCCTTGCGCAACGGCATCAATCTTCTGGCCGTTGTGAGTGACGGTGAGCAGCACCGGCGGAGTGGGAAGGTCTTTGTCGAGCAGATCGTGGTGCGCGAGTTGATGATGCCAAAGGCGCTTTCCCGTCTTGGCATTCAGCGCAACCAGCGAGTTGGAAAACAGGTTCATGCCGTGGCGGTCGCCACCCCAGAAATCAGGCCCCGCCGTCTCGGTGGGTACGTAGACGATGCCGCGTTCTTCATCCAGAGCGAGACCCGACCAATTCGACGCGCCTCCGGTCGTCTTGTACGCATCCGGCGGCCACGAATGATACCCGTATTCACCCGGACGGGGAATCATGTGGAAGATCCACTTCAGTTCGCCGCGGTGCACGTCGTAGGCCCGGATCGTGCCGGGGGCGTTTGTCGTACCGCCAACGATGTAGAGATCCTTATAGATCACACCGGGCGTGTTGATCAGGACGCTCGGGGGCTCGCCCTGGTCTTCAGCCTTCACGGCCGCGCCAAGGTGGATCGAGCCCTTCTCGCCGAAGCTGGAAATCAACCGGCCCGTCTTCGCATTCAGGGCGTAGAGGTACGGCCCGGCGCCGGTAAAGATCCGGCGGTCGTTGCCGCTCTCCCAATAGACGAGACCGCGCTGCCGTCTCGCCGCGCTACCTGGCCGGACAGTCTCAGGATCGAATGTCCAGATTTCCTCGCCCGTCGCCGCCTCCAAGGAGATTACCTTTCGGGTGGGCGACGCGGTGTAGAGCACGCCCTTGATGACTAGGGCGTTCGCCTGGAATTCGGCGCGGTCGCCGGTATCGTAGGTCCAGGCGACCTCTAGCTGTTTGACGTTGCTCTTGTTGATTTGGTTGAGCGTCGAGTACAGCGTGCGGTCTTTGCCGCCCAGATATACGGGCCAGTCTTGATTGCTGGAAGGCGTCGATCCTACCTGGCAGGTGGCCGGACGAGGAGAAAAGAATAGAACGCAGGCCAAGAACGCGAGCGCTTGCAGTATCCGCAACAACTTCATCCTCAGATCATGCCCACGCAACACCAGTGTTCGTCAACTTGACGCTGTTACTGGAGGTGATGACGTACGCACAGCCGAGAGCGTGGACCGAGCGCTACGCCGTATTCTGATCTGATGCCCCTGGCCCCCGTAGCGGAACCACCTGTTCCACACTCCTTTTCGGACTACCTGAAGTCGTTTGGGCCGAGTATTGTGATCGTCCTCACCTGGCTTGGGGCCGGCGACGTTGTCGACATGGCGGTGGCCGGCAGCAGCTACGGCTATTCACTGCTGTGGGTGCTGGTGCTGGCTGTTTTCATGCGATTCATTCTCGTGTCGTTGATCGGGCGCTATCACCTCTGCAATCCACGCGGCGAGGGGGTTCTCGACGGACTGGTGCGGCTGCACCGCTGGTACGGACCGGTGCTTTTCGTTGGCGCGATCGTCATGGGGCATGTCTATGAAGCGTTTCTGACTGTCGGGATTGGTGAGATCTGCCGGAACGTTTTCGGCGTGGGCGACGTGTGGATGTGGGCCGTGCTCGCGAACGCTACCGCTTTTGTGCTCGTGCTGCGGGCCTACGGACCGCTGGAATGGACGTTCAAGGTTTTCCTCGGGCTGTTATCCGTATCCTTCGTCGGCTCAGCCGTGTGGGTCGGCTTCAGCGGGACGGACATCGTGCAAGGGCTCTTCCGTTTTGAGATGCCCGGCAGGCAGGGAGCCTTCAGTTCGGTGACGGTCGCTCTGGCGATGATCGGCGCGGTTGGCGGGTCGTTCATGAACCTTGCCTATCCCTACTTTCTCGAAGAGAAGGGCTGGCGCGGTCCGAAATATCTGCGCGTGCAGTTCTACGACTTGCTGCTCGGGGTCGTGGCCATGGTTGTGCTCAATTTGGCGGTGTGGGTTCTCGGCGCCGAGTTACTTTACCCCGACCACCACATCACCGATCTCGAAGACTTGCCGAATCTGCTGAGTGGTGTATTGGGCGCGTCTGGAAGGTTATTGTTCTACGCAGGGATTTTCGCGGCGGTGTACACGTCGATCCTCGGACATGCCGCGGGACTTGCCGCGCTCGGGAGTCATGCTTGGCTCCGTTGGCGAACGGGCGTTCAACCCACCTCAGCGGAGTACCTTGCGCATCCGATGTATCGCCGGATCGTCGTGTGGTGCCTAGTCTCGCCTTTAATTTGGACACTGCCCGGAATGCCCGATTTCGTCACGCTTACGCTGGCGGCGAACAGTGGTCAGGTCGTTTTGCTGCCCTTGCTGGCCGGTGGGTTGTGGTGGATCACGGCGAGCTCAGACTTCATTGGCGCGGAGTACCGCACGCGCTGGTGGGAGAATGCGATTCTAGCCGTGCTGTTCTGTCTTGCGGTGTACGGCGCGATTCAGTCGGCGCGGGTTCTGTTCGGTGGTTTGAGCGGCCTGTAGGCGCCGGCTCTCATGCGTAATCGAGGATGGGTGTCGCTATCGATGGGAACACTTGTTCCGGCGAGTGCGGATGCGCTCGCTGCCGGATTTCCGTGACGATTTCCCGCGAGGCGTAGTCCGGCGGGATGACATGGAACCGTAGTTGACTCTTGAGCTTGGGAAGCAGCGTCTTGGCCCAACCAGTCTGGCCCCCACCGCGATCGACGAACACTAGCCCGTCAGCCTGTGGGGCGAGACGGTGCGCGGAGTCCTTGAAATCCTCGACGGACAGATCAAGGGCCAACAAATAGCAGTCCGGCCGGAGGAGGTCAACGATCCGGTTCGACTCAATCAAGACGTTCGGGGCGGATTGAATGACCGACAGTAGGAGGGGCAGGGCAGCGGGCAACTGCTCGTTCGTGGCTCGCAGCCACCGCGCCGAGCGAGCCCCAGCGGATAGATAGCGTCCCGTATCGTTCTGGCCGCTAACGATGGTCTCGCGACTCCAGCAAGGGGCGTCTGCTGGTCCGGATCGGTTCGACGAGATCTTGATTGCTGTCCAGTCCAGTTGTGAAGTCGCCCGCATGATGGCGCACGCTAACGACGTCTTCCCAATATTGCGGCTGTGAGCACCGACGACAAGAATCACTGGGGCACACCTGTGCTCGATGCTGATTCAGGCTCGGACCAGTTGTTCGGCGTGTGGTTGCAGCGAGGATCGGAGCCAAACGCGTCTTCGGTGAGAGCGAATGCTCGCGAACGCGAACCGCCGCACAGATTGCGGTAGTCACACGCGCCGCACTTGCCCGCGAAGTCGGCCGGCAGCCGGAGTTTCTGAAATAGAGGCGAATGGCGGTAGATGTCCACCAAGGAGTCCCGCCGCACGTTTCCGGCCGAGAGTGGCAGAAAGCCACTAGGGAAAATTTCACCGGTATGAGAGATGAAGACGAGCCCTTTTCCGTCGTTGATGCCGCCCTGGCGCGCGATCACGGAAGCGATCGGCGATGAGGGTTCCTCTGTTCGGCCCTCTTTCTTTTTCTGCTGCGCGACGAAGCGCCGATAGTGCTGGGCTTCCGTTGTCTTGATGTCGAAGGGCGCCGTCTTGGATAGGTTGTAGAGGAAGCCGAAGACCTCTTCGTACTCATCCGCCGTGAGATCGTCGGTTTCCGAGGCCCGGCCGGTGGCGATGAGAAAGAAGACGCTCCACAGCTTGGCCCCAACGCCGGAAACGAGATTCGCGATGCGGTCGAGGCTTTGCCGGTTGCGCTGGGTAACGGTGGTGTTGATCTGCGTTTCCAGGTTGAGGTCGCGCGCATAGCGTAATGCATCGAGTGATCGTTCAAACGATCCGGGGACGCCGCGGAAACCGTCGTGCGTCTCGGGATCGGTGCCGTCGATGCTGACAGCCATGCGCGCTACGCCGGAGGCCGCGAACTGATCGACGGCGCTCCGCGTCAGCAGAGGGGTGGCGCTGGGAGTCACGGTTGTCCGAAGGCCGAGCGCGACGCTCTCGCGCAACAGCGTGAATAGGTCCGGTCTCTTGAGCGGATCCCCACCGGTGAAAACCATAAGAGGCTGGCCAAACGAGCGAATCTCTGAGAGAAGCTGGATGCCCTCTTCGGTAGACAACTCACCTGGGTTCCGGCGCGGAATGGCGCTGGCACGGCAGTGCAGGCACGCGAGATCACACGCTTGGGTAACCTCCCAGATGACGAGGAAGGGAGCATCATCGAAGCTCTTCACATTTCAACCCTAGAACGAAAAAGAGTCGAAAGCTGTGACTGCGGTCACAGCCTAGGGAACCCACGGGGTCTAGGCTCAACTTAGGATCAATTTGAAGTGACGGAGGAAGTATCGTGATTGCAACGGATACCCAAACAGTTGGCGACATGGTCGTCGAAGACTTTGCTCGTGCGACCGTTTTCGAGAAACACCAGATCGACTATTGCTGCAACGGCAGGCGTACTCTGCAGGAAGTCTGTGAAGAAAAAGGACTTTCCTTGGTGGATCTCACCGCCGAGCTGGAACAAGTTCGGCGATCTCCGGACGCGGACGACACGGGAGCCTGGAGCAAGGCTCCGCTTGCGAAGCTGGCCAAGCATATCGTCGACAGGCACCACACATATCTAAGGACCGCCCTGCCTTCCATCGCTGAAAAGCTGGAGAAAGTCGGCAACGCCCACCGCGATAGCCATGGACCCATGTTGGCAAAACTGGCACATGCGTTCCGCGGCCTTGCGTCGGAACTCATGCAGCACATGCAGAAGGAAGAGATGGTCCTGTTCCCGGCGATCGATCGCTTGGAGGAAGCCCGGACACAAGGTGCGCCAACGCCACCGGCACCGGGCGGTACATTGAACAACCCCATCCGTATGATGGAGCACGAGCACGATGACGCCGGCGCCGCGCTGAAAGCAATGCGTGAGGCGACCAGCGACTACACACTTCCGCCGGATGCGTGTGTGACGTTTGGTGCTCTTTACTCGCAGCTCGAAGAGTTGGAGACGGATCTACATCATCACATCCATCTCGAGAATAATATTCTGTTCCCGCGCGCGGCTGAATTGGAAGAACAAGCTGCAGGGTGAGTCGGGCTAGGGCTAGTGCATTTCCGTTTCGGCTTCGTGCTGAAGGCCGTGGTGGTCGAGGATCGTGATCTCGCGGCCTTGTGAACGGATGAATTGCTGGGCCTGGAAACGGCCGAGGTTGCGGGAAATAACTTCTCTCACAGACCCGAGGCGCAGCGCTAGTTCATGATGCGTCTCGGGCAATGTGAACGGGGATCCGCCATTTTCTTGTTCAAAGTCGAGCAGTGTCTGGGCGAGGCGCTGCCGAATGCCCCCAAAGGTAACTTGATGGAGCATCGTGACAAGTACTCTCAGGCGCTTGCCAACAACCGTAAGGACTTTCAGAGCGAGGTCGGGATTCTCCCGGCACAGACGCTGGAAATCGGCCTTGAGAATTAGATGCGCGGTGACTTCGTCGACGGCAGCGGCTGACGCGGGGTAGTTTCCGCCGTCGAAAACAGGAATTTCGGCGATGCTGGCAGGAGCGGTCTCCATGGTTAGTAAGATCTCACGTCCCGAAGCGGACGCCTTGAAGATTCTCACCGCCCCGGACGTGACCAGGAACATGCCCTGACATGGTTCGCCCTCGAGAAAGAGATATTCGCCGGGACTGAACGTCTTTCGGAAAGCATGTGACGCGACGGCCTGTAGTTCAGCCTCGGATAAAGCCGAAAACAAGGGGACCTTTGCGAGGAGAGCGGTCGTCTCAGCGGTGGAAGTAGTCGACATCGGGGTGTTCGCCGTCTATCAAGCTACCGCAGCGGTGTTGTCGCTGCAAACAAGGCGCTACAATCGCTGCCGAGGACACGATGTCAAGAGAACTGCCAAAAACGTACGAAGAGTTTCGCAAGGACTTTCCTGAGTTGGCCGAGGCCTACGATGCACTCGGGAAAGCAGCGCACGAATCCGGGCCACTTGACCAGCGGACACGAGAACTCGTCAAACTTGGTCTGGCGATCGGCGCCCGCCAGGAGGGCTCAATCCGTTCCCATACCCGGCGGGCGGTTGAGGCCGGCGTCTCCCGAGAGGATCTATTGCAGGTGATAGGGCTCGCCGTGACGACTATCGGTTTCGGGCCTACGGTTGCCACCTACGCCTGGGTGAAGGACGAGCTGGCCGGACGTTGACGCCATCCCGGCGGAGAGTACGCCGGTCACAGGATGGTCAAGGAATGGGATGCGGGGTCTGTGGCTCCCATTGCCAAGCCTTGGAACTAGTGCGCGAGGCGTGAGGTCCGCGCGGCCTATGGCCTGCACAACCGCCGGTGGGCGCGGCAGCGGGTGAGCCGCGGCAACGCCGCCGCGCATCGAACCGATGACGGTCGTTGATTCGCGGTAGCTGCGCCCTGCGAGCCGGGTACATCTCCGCGATCTATTCTCGATTGTTGCCCCTCGGTTAAGCCAGTAGATAGCTGAAACTAAACCGCTTACATCCTTTTTTCAAAAAGATGTTGACACGGAGATATCAATTGTATATATTTACATGCACATATCTATTAACTTGTTCATGTAGAGATCAAGTATGCTCTCAACCACGGCACAGTATGCTCTTCGCGCCCTGACTCGGCTGGCCCAGGAACCACCTGGATCGGACGTGCTGGGACGAACCTTGGCTGAGGATGCGGAGATCCCGGCCAACTACCTTTCGAAGCTTCTGCTGACACTTCGCAACGCCGGAATCGTCGAAGCGACGCGTGGCGTCGGGGGCGGCTATCGCATGCTGCGTCCGCCCAGCGATGTTCGGCTGATCGAGATTATTGAGATATTCGACGCACCGCGGGCCAAACCGACATGTTTCCTCGGACACAAGGAATGCAGTGATGCCGAGGCTTGTGCGGCGCACGAATCCTGGAAGACGATTCGCACCCAGTTCCTCGACTTCCTGGAGTCAACAAGCCTGGCTGATATTGCCGTCAACCCATCGTCGCGTGTGAATCTCGTCGACCTACCACCTTCATTGCTTGGGGGTTCAGAATCATGAATCGAACGTCCCGCCTTGCCCTCTTCATCCTCCTCGTATTGGCGCCCACTACGGTTTCCGCGCAAGAAACTGCCGCCTATTTTCGCCAGCACTGCATGAGCTGCCACACGATTGGTGGCGGCCGTCTCACAGGACCGGATCTAAAGGACGTAACCGAGCGCCAGGACCGCGAATGGCTGGTCCGATTCATGCTCAACCCGGCCGGAGTCATCGAAAGCGGCGACGCCTATGCGCAGCAGATCTATGACGATGCCCGCCAGGTGGTGATGCCGGTTGTAGCCGACCTCACCGAGGACCGGGCTTCCGCGCTGCTCAACCTGATTGAAGCCGAGTCGGCGCTTCCGGACTCTGAGTTCAAGGGGCTCGACATCAGCGACCGACCGTTCAACGAGCGCGATGTCGCGAAGGGCCAGCAGATCTTCATGGGGAGCCAGAAGCTCACCAAAGGGGGCGCGGCTTGCATGGCTTGTCATACGGTCCGCAGTCTCGGATCGCTGAGTGGAGGACGGCTCGGGCCTGACCTGACGCGCGCTTACGAGCGACTCGGGGGCCGGACGAACATGGGAGCTTGGCTGTTTGCGCCGGCTACGCCGACGATGGCGCCGTTGTTTCAAGAGCATCCCCTTGAGCAGGACGAGATTCTCGCGCTGCTGGCCTTTTTTGAAGACGCCGCGAAGAAGGGCGGGGAAGACGACACGGTGGCATTGCTGAACTTCTTCTTCCTGGCTCTGGGCGGGATGATTCTGCTGCTGGCTCTGTTCGACGCGATCTGGAAAGGGCGCTTCCGCAGTGTGCGGGCAGCGCTGGTTGGCCGGCGTGGCGCTGGTGAGGTGACGAGATGAAATCAGACGGTCCGTTGGTCTGGATTCGCGATCAGTTCGATCCTAAGTTGCGGGAGTGGGAAGAGTTCTACCGCAACCGCTGGCAGCACGACAAGATTGTTCGCAGCACGCACGGCGTCAACTGCACAGGGGGATGCACTTGGCAGATCTACGTCAAGGACGGCATCGTCACCTGGGAGATGCAGGGACTGGACTATCCGTCGCTCGAAGCCGGCCTGCCACCGTATGAGCCCCGTGGTTGCCAGCGGGGCATCTCATTCTCCTGGTACATCTACAGCCCGCTACGGGTGAAGTACCCGTATGCGCGGGGAGCGATGCTCGATCTGTGGACACAGGCGAAAGCCAGTCACGAGGATCCGGTGGAGGCGTGGAAATCGCTCGTCGAGGATCCCAAGAAACGTGCACGCTGGCAGAGGGCCCGGGGCAAGGGCGGCTTCCGGCGGATTGACTGGGACTCGATTGTCGAGCTCATCGCGGCGTCGAACGTCTACACGATCAAGAAACACGGCCCGGATCGGATCGCCGGCTTCTCCCCGATTCCGGCGATGTCGATGATCAGCTACGCCGCCGGCTCGCGGATGTTGCAGCTCATGGGTGGCGTTTCGCTGTCGTTCTACGACTGGTACTGCGATCTGCCGCCGGCGTCGCCCGAGACATGGGGCGAACAGACCGACGTCCATGAATCGGCCGATTGGTTCAACTCGAAACTATTGGCCGTGATGGGTTCGAATCTGAACATGACGCGGACGCCCGACTGCCACTTTGCGGCAGAGGCGCGTTACAACGGCTCGAAGATGTGGGTCTTCTCGCCGGACTTCAGCCAAGTTTCCAAGTACGCCGACGAGTGGGTTGGTTTGAATGCCGGGCAGGATGGTGCCTGGTGGATGGCCGTCAATCACGTTCTACTCAAGGAGTTTCACCACGATCGGCAAACGCCGTACTTCACCGACTACATGAAGAAGTACAGCGACGCTCCGTACCTCGTTGTGCTCGACGAGCATGAAGACGGCGTTCACAGGCCCGGTCAAATGTTGCGCGCCAACCGTTTGCCACAGTACGCCGAGGTCGAGAACGGCGACTGGCAGTTCTTGATGTGGGATGAGACGGAGAACGCGCCCAAGATGCCGATGGGTAGCGTCGGCTATCGTTGGGCGAAAGAGAAGGGCAAATGGAATCTCGGGCTCAAGGACGGCCTGAAGAGCACCGACATCAAGCCGACGCTGACATTTCTGAATAACAGTGACGATGTCGTCCAAGTCGAACTTGACGATTTCGGGGAAGGGACGGTCCTGCAACGGGGCGTCCCTGTACGACGGATTCAGACGGCCGACGGTTCGACCGTCCTAGTCACCACCGTCTTCGACGTGATGATGGCGCAGTACGGTGTTCCGCGCGGACTCGCGGGCGACTACCCCGCGGACTATAACGACGAAAACGCGCCCTACACCCCAGCGTGGTCCGAGAAGTACACCGGCATGGGCCGCGAGATGCTGATCCGGTTTGCGCGTGAGTGGGGCAAAACCGCTGAGATGACGCAGGGCAAGTGCACGATCATCATCGGCGCGGGCGTCAATCACTGGTACCACAACAACCTGATGTACCGAGCCGGCATTCACGCGCTGATGTTCTGCGGATGCGTCGGTGTCAACGGCGGCGGGCTAGCTCACTACGTCGGGCAGGAGAAGCTCGCGCCGATGGAATCATGGTCGTCGATCGCGATGGCGAAGGACTGGGTTCCGCCGTCGCGGCTGCAGAATGCGCCGAGCTGGCATTACGTGCATACCGATCAGTGGCGCTACGAGAAGGAGTTTACGGACTACCACACCGTCCCGAATCGTCGGCGCGAAGGTTCGATAGCAGGCGGCCACACGATGGACCTGCAGGTGAAGGCCGTGAAGAACGGCTGGCTTCCCTTCTATCCACAATTCGATCGCAGTCCGCTGGAGGTCGTGAAGGAGGCCGAGGCAGCGGGTGCGAAGACGGATGAGGAAGTCGTCGCTCACACTGTTGCGCGACTCAAGGACAAGAGCCTCAAGTTCGCGGTCGAAGATCCGGACGCGGAGGAGAACTGGCCTCGCGTTTGGTTCATCTGGCGGGGCAACGCCCTCATGGCCAGCGCGAAAGGGCATGAGTACTTCCTGAAGCACTATCTGGGGACCCACAACAACTCCATCGCGGAGGATCTCGCGGAGGACTCCGTGCAAGAGGTCAAGTGGTACGAAACGGCGCCGCAAGGAAAGATGGACCTCATCATCGATCTCAACTTCCGCATGGATACGTCGGCGCTCTACTCCGATATCGTGCTGCCGGCAGCCACTTGGTATGAGAAGTCGGATCTGAACTCGACCGACATGCATAGCTTTATCCACCCGCTGTCGGCCGCCGTTCCTCCGTGTTGGGAATCGAAGAGCGATTGGCAGATCTTCAAAACTGTTGCGAAGAAGTTTTCTGAGTTGGCGGAGAAGCATTTCCCCGAGCCGGTCAAAGACATCGTCGCGTTGCCGCTGGCTCACGACACTCCGGCCGAAATCGCACAACCTCAGATGCTTGATTGGTCAAAGGATGAGACGGAAGCGATCCCCGGCAAGACGATGCCCGGGCTCAAGGTCACGACGCGCGATTACAAGAACCTCTACAACCAGTTCATTTCATTCGGGCCGAACGTCCGGGCGAACGGACTAGGCGCTCATGGAACGCACTATGAATGCGCGGACGTCTATGACGAAGCCGTGATCGATGGGCCGACCGTGATGTGGGACGGTGAGGCCTATCCGTCGCTGGCGGAAGACATTGATGTCTGCAATCAGATTCTGAAATTCGCGACGGTGACGAACGGCGAACTCGCCTATCGCTCCTACCAGGACATTGAAAAGAAGGTCGGCTTGCCTCTCGCCCATCTTGCTGAGGGGAATCGCGGGTTGCGCACGAGCTTCGCGGATCTGCAAAGCCAGCCGCGACGGCTTATCAATAGCCCGATGTGGTCGGGGCTCGTCGAGAACGGACGGGCGTACGCACCGTTTACTTACAACGTCGAGAACGACGTGCCGTGGCGAACGCTTACCGGACGCCAGCACTTTTACCTGGACCATCCAGGCTATATCGATTTCGGTGAGCACGTGCCGACGTACAAGCCCAAGCCACTACCGGCGCAGTACGCGGATCTGAAGTTCAGCAAAGAGGTTGGGCCGACGCTGATGTTGAACTACCTTACGCCGCACGGGAAGTGGCATATCCACTCGACGTACGGCGATAACCAACGAATGACGACGCTGTCGCGCGGTTGTGAGCCCTTCTGGATCAATCACCACGACGCGAAGGAGTTGGACCTCGAAGACAACGACTGGGTCGAGGTTCACAACGACAACGGCGTGGTTGTTACGCGTGCGGCAGTAAGCGCGCGAATTCCGCGGGGCATCTGTATTCAGTACCACTCACCCGAGCGGACACTCGACGTTCCCAAGTCACCGCTACGAGGGCACCGACGGGCCGGCGGGCATAACAGCCTGACGCGTGTCCGCCTCAAACCAAACCTGATGGTGGGTGGCTACGGTCAGTTCACCTACCACTTCAATTACTGGGGGCCGACCGGGGTGAATCGCGACACACACATCTTGGTGCGCAAGTTGCCGGAGCTGAAATTTTGAGCCGCGGACCGCGAGGAGAACGAGTATGAATGTCCGATCACAGGTTTCCATGATGTTTCACCTCGATAAGTGCATCGGGTGTCACACGTGCAGCGTCGCTTGCAAGAACATTTGGACGGACCGCAAGGGCGCCGAGTACATGTGGTGGAACAACGTGGAAACCAAGCCCGGCACCGGCTATCCGACGCAGTGGGAAGACCAAGACAAGTATCAGGGCGGATGGGAAGTTGACGGCGACAAGCTACGACTGAAGTCGACAGGCAAGGGAAAGATCGTTTTCAACATCTTCCATAACCCCCACATGCCTTCCATGGACGACTACTACGAGCCATGGACCTACGACTACGAGAACTTGTTCAACGCGGAGGAAGGTCCTGACCAGCCGATAGCGCGTGCGGTTTCGCAGATAACTAACGAACTGATTCAGATCGAGAAGGGACCGAACTGGGACGATGACCTGGGCGGATCACCCATTTACGCCGAAAACGATCCGAATCTTGAGGGATTGAGCGATCAACAGAGGGAGCAGCTTTCGGCGGTTGAGCGGCTGGTTCTGTTCTATCTGCCGCGCATCTGCAATCACTGTCTGAACCCCTCGTGTGTGGCGTCCTGTCCATCGGGGGCGATCTACAAACGCGGCGAGGACGGCATCGTGCTGATCGATCAGAACCGTTGCCGCGCGTGGCGGTCCTGCATCTCAGCCTGTCCCTATAAGAAGACCTACTACAACTGGTTCTCCGGCAGGTCAGAGAAGTGCATTCTCTGCTATCCGCGCCTTGAGACCGGCCAGGCGCCCGCCTGCTTCCATTCGTGTGTCGGACGGATTCGGTACCTGGGCGTCGTGCTCTACGACGCGGATCAGATTGAAACCGTTGCAAAGAAGCCCGACGAGGAACTGATCGACGCGCAGCGGGAGATGATTCTGGATCCGCACGACCCGGAAGTCATCGCTGCGGCACGCGCGAACGGCATCCACGATTCGGTGATCGAGTCGGCGCAGAAGTCTCCCGTCTACAAGTTCGTGAAGGTGTGGAAGATGGCGCTGCCGCCGCACATCGAGTACCGCACGCTGCCGATGCTTTTCTACGTTCCTCCTCTGTCGCCGGTGATGGCTGAACAGCAAGAGGACGGCACGATCGAGCACGTCTCCGACAACCTCTTCCACGATATCGACCAGTCGCGTATCCCGGTGAAGTTCCTCGCGAACCTGCTCGGCGCCGGCCACGAGGGCAAGGTGCGTTATGCCCTACGGAAGCAGAAAGCCGTTCGCTGGTACCGCCGAGCCGTGACGGTGGGCGATGTCGAGATGGAAGCAGCCGAGAACATGCTTCGCGAGGCCGACTGTAGCCCGGAAGAGGCCGACGAGATCTATCGGCTCTCGGCGCTTTGCACCTTTGAAGACCGTTTCGTGATCCCTCCGATGCACCGCGAAGAGGCAATCGAGATGACGGCGGACACCCTGGAACACAAGCACTCGACCGGGTTCGGTTTCATGTCGGGACCATGGAGGTCGATGTGACGGACCTCGACGTGATGGACTCCGCCGCGGGCGGCTACGAATCGTTGGGTCGGCTTCTTCGGTATCCCGATGAGACCTTCCATGAGCGCTTGGCGACTTGTCGCAGCCGAGTGGAACAAGTCGATCCGAAAGCCTCGGAAGAGGTAGAGCAATTCGCAGAGGGGGTCGAAGGCCTATCCCTTGAGCAACTGCAAGAGCTCTCTACACGAACATTCGATCTCAATCCCGTGTGTTCGCTGGAGGTAGGTTGGCAACTCTTCGGCGAGGAGTATTCGCGCGGAACGTTCCTTGTTGCCATGCGGAACCTGTTGCGGGAGAACGGGATCAAGGAATCCGTCGAACTGCCGGACCATCTGACCCACATCCTGCCGTTGCTTGACCGCTTGGAAGACACCGAACGGGTCGAATTCAACGACACCTTTTTGAAGCCGGCCCTTACCAAGATGCTGGCGGCGTTTGAGGGCAAGAAAACCGCCTACGTGCACGTCTTGCGGGCTTGCGACGCAATGCTGCTCCACTCCAAAGCAATGACACCGGCGGAGGTGACCCATGGGTAGTTCATCGACGTACCTCGATCCACTATTGTTCGCGGTGCTGCCGTACATGATGTTCTTCACGTTCTTTCTGGGGACGATTCAGCGCTACCGGCAGCGAACGTTTTCGTACTCGAGTCTGTCGTCGCAGTTTCTTGAGAATGAACGGCACTTCTGGAGCCTCGTACCGTTCCACTACGGGATTCTCATTGTGATCGCGGGGCACTTCCTGGCGTTTCTATTCCCCAGGGAATTGCTGTTGTTCAACAGTAAACCGATTCGCCTCTACATCCTCGAAGTGACGGGCCTGATGTTCGGATTGATGACGGTCGTGGGGCTGGTCGCCTCGATCGTCCGGCGTGCGACGGAGACAAAGATCCGTCAACTGACAGCGGTTTCTGACTGGATCCTCTTCGGGATGTTGTTCATCCAGGTTGCTAGCGGGGTTTACGTGGCGCTCTTCCACCCTTGGGGATCGAGTTGGTTCGCCTCATCGGTTACACCTTACATCTGGTCGCTGCTGATGTTGAATCCGGAAGTGGGAGCGATGTCGGCGATGCCCTGGGGCGTGAAGATCCACATCATCAACGCGTACGTGATGATCGGCTTCTTCCCGTTCACGCGTTTGGTGCACGTGCTCGTTGTGCCGAACCCCTACTTGTGGAGGAAGCCGCAGGTGGTTCGCTGGTATCGGAACCCGAGACCTTCCGCTTGACGGACTGACTTGACGGATATGCAGGAACAGCGATGACCGAGAACCGACAAGCTTTTGTCGTCCTGACGATGAACACGCTGGCGTTCACCGTCTGCTTCATGTGCTGGATGATGAACGGCGTTCTGATCACGTTTCTCGTTGACAACGGAGTTTTCCGTTCGACGCCGG
>Ga0302123_10001146_pt1 | contig 19067 bp, 10 predicted proteins | sample CB21_321_MG_FD_203109 | JGI IMG/M metagenome (GOLD analysis project Ga0302123, IMG submission 203109) | Marine microbial communities from Western Arctic Ocean, Canada - CB21_32.1 | ecosystem: Environmental > Aquatic > Marine > Oceanic | place: Canada: Western Arctic Ocean | collected 2017-09-28 | reverse complement strand
GATAGCGACAGCACGTCCGCGGGCGCAAACCGCTGCAGCTTCCCAACGCTGAGAATGTGCTCCCGGTGGTAGAACTTGTCGTTGGCTGCATCGGCCGGGTCGTGGTCCGCCATGGTCACAGCGAGCGCACCGGACGTGGCACCCTTCAAACTGCCGATGGTGGCGCGGAAGTTCCACAACGCGTAGAGCCTCTCCTCCGCGCCGTAGTTGCTGTAGTCCGCCGTGTTCGAGTTCTCGAAGCCGAGGATGAGGTACGTGAAGGGGTGCTCTGTTTGAGGGTTGAAGACCCCGAAAGGTAGCTTGGGGTGGACCCCCGCCCCAATGTACTCCACAACCGGCGGAGACTCAGCCCACGGGGTATCCAGCTCCGCCGTCAGGCCCACATCCCACAGCTCGATGGCTTCACCGACCTGAAACTCCAGTGAGACCTGGGCACCTGTGGTCGTTCGCTGAATGGGGACCCACAGCTTGGACATGCACACGTCCAGGTCGGGCTCGACCTGACTGACCATGTGCACCACACCCTGGTGCTCGTTCCAGGAGCCGTCGCCCGAGTAGCTGGAGATGACCCCCTCCGCGTAGCCCGACTCGTACTTGTCCTCGACGTCGGCGTCCGTCCACGCGCCGCCGGTCCCGTCCGCGCGACCCAACGTCTCCAGTCCAGGCCAGAGCTTGGTCCGGTCTGCCCCGTCGTCCGCTCGGTAACTGAACGGAGCGGTGTGGAGCGTGTCTGCGAGCCGCATGGTCGGGTGATACGTGGGGTTGTCCACCACCGAGATTTCGTCAGAGAAGTCCAGGGCACCCAGCAGAAGGACGTTGGTGTGCTCGGGCTTGGCTTCGTTCAAGAAACTCCGCAGCACAGCGAAGGGCTCTGTCGTCCCCGCGATGTCGAGCGGCACGCGCACCACGAACGTGTGGTACTGCCGGATGATGTCCTGCCCTGGCAGCAGCGTTGCCATCAGGGCGGGGTTGGTGATGTAGTCGTCCACCGTCACCACATCGAGCAGCACGACATACGGGTCCAGCTGCGAGTCGCGCCACGCCTCGTACAGCGGTGTGAACGCCGCCAGCGTGACGTCCTCCGCCGGAACCGACTCTCGGTTGCGCTCAGCCCACACCTCGAAGGACGCCTGAATCTCACCGTCGAGAAAGCCGACCGTCGCTCCCCGGTCGACCGCTTGGAAGGGGCGGCTCGTCCGCGGGTTGAGCGCTCGCACGTTCGCTGAGAACGGGTAGGTGTACGTGAGCAGGTCGTCGTCAGGTGTAGCGACCACGATACGACCAAGGTCGGTGGCGGAGAGGGGCTCTTCCCACACCACGATTTGCCCGGTGACCTCGGAGTACGGGAGGCCAAACATGGCCTGCGTCGCGAGCTGGGTGTTGCCCAGCGTCGGCCCTGAGGCGAACGCGAACATCATCCCGCGCACCACGGAGAGGTAGTCGACATGCCCCCGGCTCGCCTCCTGCCACACCTCGTGCGGGAGCCCAACCATCAGGCCGAAGTTGTTCTCGACCGTCTGCCAGTTGTCGAAATACGCCAGCTCCGCCCACAACCGCTTCGGCCCCGGACGCAACGCGCTCCACGGACAGATGCGCGCAGTCACCTCCCCTGAGATGTTGAGGGGGCGCTCCACCGTGACCGTGCGGCCCGACTGAGACAGGATGCGGTAGGTCCCCGCGTCGCCGTCGTTCAGGACGAGTGCCACGCCGCCCAAGGCAGCCAGCTCAGTGAACGTGACCTCTACCGCCTCCGAATGCAGCTGCAGGAGCTGGTCGAACACCACGTCCGCCGAGTCCGTGGTGGTGGTGGCCTTGCCTTCCCACAACGGTGTGATGGCGACCTGCCCATCCTTCACACGGAAATCGCGGCCCTCCGTCAGCTCCTGGCTGTTTGGGTTGGTACCCAGCACCGGAATGGCGACGAGGTCATCCACCGCGGCGGTCAGCCGCTCGCGGTAGAAGCCCATGACCGAGAGGGTCATAGCCGAGAGCTGCTCCAGCCCCACGGTCTCCCGGTCTGCCCCGGTGAGTTCGGAGACGACGTTCATTGCGTCGAACAGCGGCTCCCAGCCGACGAAGACCGCCTGCCCCTTGGTCGCCACGATAGGCAGGTAGCTGGCCACCTCGTCGCCCGTCGTCGGGTCAACCACGAGGACTTCGACATAGTCTCCCGTGGAGAGCCCCAGCGCAGCGACGTCGAAGTCAACGCTCAGCGTCAGGTACGGCGTAGCACGCGCGATGACCTTGCTGGGCGGGCGTAGGTGGTCCCACCAAAGCCTGACGCCCGTGATGGTCTGCTCCGACTCGCCGCCACCAAGCGCCAGCTTCCCAGGACTGACCTGGGCAGACAGCGTCAGCACGGTCCCGTCCCGCCGTGCCTCCTCGTCGTAGACACGAATGAGGTCGGAGGCCAGCACCGGGTCGAGGTACGCCTTGTCCTCCAGGTGGAGCGTTGTGTCCGCCGCACCCGCCGCATCGTCAACCCACGCACCAGCGAAGCGCTCTGAGACGAGCTTGTACGCCGGGAAGGCGTCCTCCGCCGAGTAGAGGCGCCAGCCGGTTGTCTCCTCCAGCACCTGAATGATCTGCACGACCTCAGCCGGAAGGCCGTCCGCCAGGACGAGCATCAGGCCGGTCCCGATGGTGGGAGAGCCCTGACCTGTAGTAATCGCGGACCCAGCCTTGGTGCCGGACGTCAGGCTCCCGACAATCAGGTCCCAAGAGCCCAACAGGGTCGGGGTCACCAGCTCGGTGGTCACCCCCGTAGGCAGGCCCGTGTAGAGCGGGTAATGCGTCCACCGGCGCTGGTAACGCCTGCCCACGTCGCGGATGGACCGGGCGAAGCCATGCTGCCACGTACTGAGCAGCTCAGCCGAGACAACCTGGGTCATCGCCGACCACATCGAGGACAGGACTTCGCGGTCGTTCACGAGGTCCCAGAAGTCCGGGAGGTACTGCCAGATGTACCGAGAGTCGGGACGCAGCCCAAGCAGCTGGTCCGTCTCCTGCACGACAACGGTGTGCGTGTCTGCGAGGCTCCTACCCACCCCGTTACTGACCCGGAGACGCAGGCCGTAGACGCCCGCGAGGTCCGGCAGGAGGATTGGGTTCATCAGAACCGACGCCGCACCACCACTGAAGAGCGTCGTCCCGGTAGGCACAACACCCAGGTTGGTCGCGTTCAGGTCCACGATGTCGCCGCGGAACATCTCGGCGGCGGCTTCGACGTACCCCGCCGCACCAGCGCGGCTGAAAGCGTCGACCAAGTCCTGCGGCGTCGTGATTGCGTCGCCACTACCGTCCGACGCCAGGGCGATGCGCAGCTCCTTCGCTGCCAAGTCCAACACGACCGCCAGAAGGCTGCCTGCCGAACCGGTGGAGACAATGAGCTTCCAGCTGTTGCCGGTCGTGTGCTCCGTGCGGAAGGCCAGCTGAACTTGGTTGTCGTCCGCCGCTGTCCCGAGAGACACCTTCGAGGCGAGCCCACCTGAGAGTCGAGCGACGCTCTCTGCCGGCCGCGAGGTGATGTCCCACTCGAACGTGAGCGCGCGACCCTTGACGTCTGACGAGCTGCGCCCGAACAGCTCCACGGCGGAACCAACGAGGTCCTGGTATTCCCCGTCAATGACCGCAATGGGCCGGTCCTCGGGGACGACCAGCGACGACGCCAGACGAATGGCCGAGACGCTGAAGGCAGTATTAGTCGCTAATACATTCTCCCCCGACCGGGCCAAGGCCGCGAGGATGATGGAGTCCCCGTACGCAGGGGGCGCCTGCGGGGCGTCTAGGTGGTACCGCAGCTCGTTGTTGGCCGCGTCAGCCCAGGCCCCACCAGCGTCAGCGTCGTAAGCCACCGCGGTGTCGTCGATGTAAATCGAGACCAGCCCGGTTTCCCCATTGAGCAGCATCCGCACGGTGATGCTGGCTTTGGGCTTGCCCGCCGCATCGAAGATGAGTGCAGCAGAGCCACCCAGCAAGGAGGGCCGCGGGTCAGCGGGGTCGGTCGCGAGGGCAAGACCCTGCCGGGAGAACAGCAGCCCCGCGGAGTAGCCCTGCGCGTTGGCCGCACCAACGAAGAGCCGGGAGCCCGTGTCCTCGAACAAGAGCGGCATGCTCTCGGACAGGTGGACATCGAACTCGACGGTGAAGACCGAAGGGACCACGACCGAGTTGAGCACCGCCAGGGCCGCGGCGATGTCGTCCGAAGCGCGGCCCTCAGCGACCGCCTTCAGCTGCAGCCCGCTGCTGACGAGGCTGACCCCCGGGCTCACATCGAAGCTGCTGAGAACGCCATCGGTGGCGTCCGCAACGCTCCGGTCGCCAGCGTCAGTGGTGCTGGCGTAGCGGCTGTTCCAGTCCGCGAGATTGAACTTAACCGATGTCGGAGTCGCCACGCGTGCCTCTTCTTAGGACTTGGTGACCTTCACTCCGGTCACGTCACCCATGATATGGAACTGGTTGCCGAGGTCTAGCTTGCTGAGTGAAGACTGCAGCTTCACCCGCCTGCTCGCGTCATGTGCCAGCACCGCCACCTCTTGCGGGAGGTCCAAGCCGGTCACACTCATGGCGCTGACCGTCTTCACGATGTCGTACGTCTCAATCGCCCTGTTCGGGTACTTGGACGCCAGGAAAGACCCCACAGCCTGCTTGACGGCCGCCGTGGTAGGCGTGCCCCGGTACGAGATGTTGAACGCCGGGTAGGCGGGGAAGAAGTGCCTCGCGAGCGGGTTGTGGCACTGCACCCGAACCGTAGGCAGCAACAGGAACGTCTGCATCGCGTCGATGCCGGGTGCCCGCTCGTAGGCGACGGTCATCCCTGCGCCAACCACCGCGTACGCGTTCGCCATACCGGTGCTGAACTCATCCAGCACGACCGGCGTACAGCGAAGACCGACCTTCTCACCCATCGAGTAACTGTAGTTGGTGTTCGCCACCACCAGCTCGTAGCCCAACGACCTGTACCCAGTCGCCTCCATCTGGGTGCCACTGACCACGACCTCAGCCTCCAGCGGGTCCATCGAGGTGAGCTTCATCTCCCCAGCGAACAGCCCCACGCTGTCCTCGGTGAGCCCGGCTGGGTAGAGCCGCTGCGAGCCCACGCGGACTATGTCCACGAAGACGCCGTTGGCATTGACCCGTAGGTCACTGACAGCGATCCCTGCGGCGGTCTCCAGGGTCAGCCGTGTGAGCTGCGTCGCGTCCGTGAACGTGATGGACGTCACGTAGAACGTACCGAACGACCCGGTCGCCGCGCCCGCACGGTTGTTGCGGGAGTCCGCCGTAGTGAAGCCCAGCTCGTCGAGAATTCCAGTCGAGCCCAAGTCCACCAACTGAAGGTGGTGCCTGGACGCAAGAAGCAGCTCTCCCCCCGAAACAGTTGCGCGAAGTACGTCACCCGCCTGCCGGTTGAAGTCCGCGGCTATGGCGCTTGGCGTGAGCGCGTCTGTCCCCGTGAACCGCACCGCGCGGGACGCATCGTTCACCGTGAACGCCAGGAGCTTGCCCTGTACCTCCTCTGTCGCGCCGAGACTCGTAGAAGTGAGCACTTCCGAGAGCACATCGACGCGGTCCCCAGCAGCAAGGCCAGCTGCAAAGGGGTTCACGACAGCGCTGAACTCCACCGTGGCGCCAGTTGGGACAGTCGCGTACGTGAGCCCGACCGGGTTCTCGTACAGCTTGGTCGACTCCGCGGGCGACGGTCGGAACTTGCGCGAAACCCCGTCACTGTCCGGGGCGGTGAAGACCGTAGCCTGGGTCGCCTCGAACATGGTGCGCTGCATGAACCGCGCAGAGACCGTCCCGACAGAGGGATGCCCCAGCGTGAAGCTCAGCGTAGTCAACGTCGTCGAGGTAACGACCCGGTCAAGAAGAAGCGACGTCGTGTCGGTCGCACCAGTCTCGTCCTGGTTGACCCCAACGACGTACCAGTACTGGAGGTCTGCATCGACCGAATCGATGCGGAGCACGTCGTACTTGAGGACCCCGAGGTTCTCCCAGTTCGTGACGCCCACCGCTACAAAGGTCGCTGGCAACGCGCCATCGCACGTGAGCGTCCCGTCCCCCGTGGACTCATCCGTGTGCGGGTCATCGTTGAGGCCAGCGAAAGCACCAGCCTTCAGCTCGACCGGATGCCGGTACGGGATTGGCACGCCTTCGTTCTCACCCGCGAGCGATACCGACTTCACCCGGACCAGTGGCAGCTGCACCAGGGTGTTCTGGAGCGCGAGGACTTGATAGCTGACGGCGGTCTCGGTCGTCGGGAACGGGGTTCGCACGCCCAGCGTCGTGGCGCCCTTGGCAGTGACCTCGTATTCCCCCGCATTCGAACCCGTGGTGACCTTGATGATCATTCCGCGATCCGAGAAGCCTTCGCTGAAGACGATCCCGGCCGGGAACGTGGCCTGCAGTGCGCCCGCCAGGACGGCCATGTTCGAGCCCTGCTGCATCACCTCGACAGGGCGCTCCAGGTCGACGGTGACTTGCTGGACCAGCCGCCACCGCAGGTTCGGCTCAATACCGGAGCCGCCGGTGAACGTGATGTCTGTCTGCGCGCCGCCAGCGACGTTGTTGGTCACCCGGAACGACTTGGGCTGAATGTCGGTCGGGGGCTCGACCAGCTCCACGACCAAGTCATGCGCCCACTCGACGTTCGCCCCCATGTCGAACTGCTCTTCGATAGCAGTCTCCAGTGCCAAGCTCAGAAACTGCGTGGGCTCGGTGAAATCGATGGAGCCCGATGCGCCCGAGGCAATCACCTCTAGCGGGTTCTCCAAGTCCCTTGGCTTGAGGAGGAGACGATCAGCAGTCTCAAGCGTCTCAGAGCCGAACTTTGCGTAGACGTCTGTGAGACCCCCGAGGTGTACTTGGTTGTCTTCAATTTCGAGCGGACCCGAGAAAGCTGTGGGGAACGGTACGGAGCCGGGGATGCCAGACACCACAATCTTACTGTCGGTAGGTACTTCCACGGCGCCATCTGCATAGAGCTGCACCACCTGATTCGTGAGGTTGTTGTCCCCCGTCAGTGTCCCCTCGTACGTCTCCCCTACACCCGTGTGAGCCGAGCCCATCGGATGCGGGAGCAGGAAGCCCTGCAGCCCCTTGGAATTGACGAGGTGCGTTGCGTCCTGGGTCCAGCCAGTCGGGTCCGTCCCGTCGAAGTACTTCGCACCCTCGATGACAGGCCCCTGACGGTGCTGGACGAGCCCCCAGTGGGCGGTAGCCGCGTCGACCTGAACGACCTCGTTCTCGGTGTAGCGGCTCTCCGCACACCACTGCGAGATGACGTTGGGCGCCTTGTACTGAAAGTCGACCACCGTCCCACCACCGAGACTCAGCGGCGGGCGGCCCCCCATCGAGGGGTAGACGTCCTGGAAGGGCTTCGCCAGTCGAATCCAGAACGAACGGTCAGAGGTGAAGTCCAAGGGCTGATTGGTCGCCCAAACGGTATTCCCGTCGAACGCGTCGCCCTCGAACCCGGCGGGCATGGGAGCGAAGATGAAGCCCTCGGCCCCGGTACCCACCTGATACGCCGGCAGGAAATTGAACTCGTCGTACGACGAGACCAGCCGCCCATCGGGCGTGACCATCTGCCGGTTGTTCTCGAAGACGTTCCAGGCAAAGGCGTAGGTCGTCGACACCCCGGTTGCGAAGCCGCCCTTGTCGTAGACGTTGACGATGCCGTTGAGCACCGCCAAATCGATACCCGTGACATGAAGCTGGTGCGAGGTATGTAGAGCGACGACACGACCCCAGGCATGCCAGCGCAGGTAAGCGTGGTCATCCGAGCGAGCGCCCAAGAAGGGGTCGGCCCCGCCCCCTTCTATGCCCTCGTAGACGGCCAGAGCAATGAAGTGCCCCGGCTTTACACCGCGGTCCGCCCAGGCGGCTTGAGTGCCTTCAAGCTCCACCAAGAGGTCCCGCTGTGAGCCGAAGTTCGTGGCAGGCGTCCCAGGCGTCCCCAGCTCCACCGTGGTCAGCTTGACCCCCGGGTTCCTGCCCCAGGGGTCCATCGCGATTCCGTCTGTCCGGTCAGCAGCATCCGAGCTGTGCTTGGGGGAGCCGAAGTCGACGATGCGCGGGCGTGCCTCCAGCCCCAGTGCTCCAGGCGTCGCGTCGTAGACGTGGCTCGCTTGGTCTGTATACGTGATGCGCTCACGCAGATTAGCGAAGCTGTCCGCGCGGCCAACACGAAAAATACTGGACGAAATGAGCCCGTCAAGCGGGTAACACCGGAGAACCTCCGGCAGTGGGTGCGCGGCGGTGATGTAGGGCTCAGCGGGGTCCACGAAGTCCGAGGCAATGAGGAGAAAGTCCCTGCCGTGAATCACGCTACCCGGGCGCCCAGACGCCGAGATGGTAGCACTGCACGTATCCGTGAACGGCAGGCGTGCCCCACGGACGTACTTGGTCCCCTCGTGGGAGGCCCAAAGAACAAAGTCACCGCCCTGCAGACTGAAGGAGTTGAGCCCCTGATGGGGCTCATCCGTGAGGGTATCAAACGGCGCAGCGGGGTTCGCCTCGTCCGCGTTGTTCGGGAAGACCTCGAAGTCCGTCAGCCGAACGATGAGGTCGCCCGAGGCGTCAACCGCATCCGTGACCTCTTTGATGCCCCGCAAGCGCCCCAGCGGGTTATCCGTGTAGTGCCCGTTGCCGTCTGAGACCCGGAGGTACTTGGCAGCTTTGATGGCCGCGGCCTTGGCGGCCGGCGGCGAGACGACGCGCAGAAGGTTGGTGAACGGCATGACGACGACGTCGCCGCCGGTCACGGTGCCCATGTCGAACGCCCGCTCCGTCTTGAAGTCAGCGGTGCTGTAGATGAGCGACCCAGCAACCTCGGCAGAAGGCTGCACGACGTCAGCTTGGAGGATGTCCCGCTGCATCTCGGGCTCGCCGTACCCGACCGTTGCGACCGACACCAAGTCCGAGAACGTGTCGAGGAGTGCCGTCTCGATACCGCGGCTGGTGTTGGTCGACCGCTCCGTCAGCGCACGCGCGGCGCGGTCAGAGAACGTCTCGTTTGTCTCTCGGGCGACACCGAACCGAATAGCCCGGAGGTTGGTGGTACGCACCACCCCGTCCAGGTTGCGAACGAACCGGATGGTGTTCGGGTCGACGTTCGCGGTCTCCACGGGCTCGATGGAGCGGATTGGGATGTCCAGGTAGAACAGGCCCCCAGACCGCCGCATGTCGTTCGGGCCGTACGTCCGCACCACGTCAGGCACGAATGCAACGCCCTCCGTCGTGGAGAAGACGATGGAGTTGTCGATACCCACCGACGTGCGCGAGTTGTAGAACACCCGCTGAATGCCCCGAGCGAAGTCGCCCGTGCGCCGGTTGGCGAAGATGTTGCCGAGCAGCGCGTCCAGCTCGTCTTCGTTCAGGATGGTCGGGTCGGCGAGGGACCGCTGGTCACGCAGCGAGATGATTTCGCGGCGGAGCGGCTCCAACAGAATCTGCAGCGGGCCGACCAGCGTGTCCGCCAGAGCCGAGCCCGGGGAAATCACGTCGAGGTCCGGGTACTCCACCGCCATGCGGTCTTCGATGAACTGCCGAATGTCTACGGACAGCGGGTCAACACCCAGCCTCTTGACGAGAGGGTCAATGACCACGGTGTACATTCGAGCACCCGTGTCATCAGACAGCGACGGGTCAAGCGCCAGCAGGCGCTCGACCATGTATCGCTTGAGGTCCTCGTTCGCCATGATTATTACCCGCTAATATCCGCTGCGACGGCCGAGACCGTGTCGAGTGTATCCAGGAGCAAGCCGAAGATGGCGGTCTCTTGGTCGAAGGTGACGATGCGCAAGGACACCGTCGCCTCAGTTGGGTCATTCGGATTGAACGACACGTCCGCCAAGTCTACCCGACTGATGCGCTCTGCCGGTGGGATGTTCAGCTGCATCTGCGCGGCGATAAACTTCCCAGACGTGGTGGCGATGCGTAGAGCCAGTTTGGCCAGGAACGCCTGCCTGTTGGACGCTGGGGTCGTACTGCCCAGCAATGAACGCAGGCTACCGGCCGGAGCGCGGGGCCTGAACGTGTTTGAGCCCTCACTGCTCAGCAGCACCCGGATGAACTGTGACACAGCCTTGAAGTTGCCGGAGTGCGCCGTGGGGTCCGCGGAGAGGGTGTACCGGAAGAACATGCTCCGAGACAGGCGGCTCTCACCCACCACCACGTCAACCGTTTCCAGGTCCTTGGCCGTCTGCGGCAAGGTGGCCACCACGTAGCGCTTCGACAGAATGATGAAGGGGCGGGTCTGCCCGTTCACCAGCACATCGATGGCCTTGCTGAAGTCCTCGCCCTCCAGACGCATAACCGCGTGGTCTTCCGTGACCCGGTCACCTGGGGCGCCCGCCGCCAACGCAGACACGGTCTCGCTGAACCCTGAGCCATCGGCCGCTTGGTAGCGGAGCGTCAGCAGGCTGACGTTCTTCAGGCGACTGTTTCCCGCCAACGCCACCAGGATTTCGTCTGTCCCGGCCACCATGTGAGGCAGGGGCACGCCATCCACGAGTACGTCCAAGAGCCCAGCCAGCTGGACTTCCCGAACACGCAGCATCGTGATGAAGTCAACCGCGAGGACCGGAACGAGGTTGCGGATGAAGACGGTCTGCAGGTCGCGCATCAGTTCTTTCTGGCCTCGTCCGCCTTGGTTTCCGCGAGCAGGTGGTCCACCGCGCGGAGGACACTATCCTTCAGGATAGCTAATTCCTCCAGCTTGCTGAATCCCGTCAGGTTCCTGACGCGGACTGACGCGCGTACCTTCGCGGCACGGTCGTCCGGGTTCACGCGCAGAGCCAGTGCGCCATTCTTCGTACTGACGTCTTCGACGTCTTCGCCAATCTCGGCAATCCGGTCTTCAAGAGCCTCAACGAAAGTGTAGCCCGAGAAGTAGTCCCGCGTCTTTTCGGTAGACTGGATGTACCCGAGCGCGTCATGGAGCACCTCCAGCGACCTACGCAGCTTCGGGTCAATCTCCCCCTCGCCGACCTGCCCTGGTGTGGTATCTGCGCCGCTGTACATCTCGGCGAGCTGGTCGTCCAGCGAACGCGACATGGCTACTCTCCGTAGTCGTTCACCAGTGGGTCTACGGTAGACCACTCCACCAGTTCTTGCTCGCCATCGAACTCGGCGAGGACGTCTGCCAATGCGTTCTCTACCGACGCTTGCTGCGAGACCTCTTCCGGGGTCATCCCAGCGAGTCCCGCGAAGTTCAGCGTAAGCAGCAGCTCGTACGGGTGTGAGAGACCCTCGCCCTGAAGAAAGCGAAGAGCCCCCTGCATAGGTGCAGAGAGGCCACCAGTGTACGCCTCCAGAGCCACGCGGAACTCAGCCACCTTCGCGCGCAGGTTGGTCGTGGCGCGCAGGAACTGCGTGTAGCCGACTCCAGAGCCACCGTACACGCCGTACTCCGCGCGAGCGGACTCCCCCGTAACGAGGGTACGCAAGGAGCCTACAAGTGGCCCGAGGGTATACACCACCTGGGTATACGTCCACTCCCCCAGAGACCTGATGCGTACCGCGGTAACGGGTATCACTGGCGCTGTGGTGTAGTCGCACAGCAGCGTGAGGCCGTCGATGGTTCGCACGTAGCCAATCTGCGCGTCACCCTCGAACACCGGGTCGCCTGCCCGGATGCTCAGTTCCAGGGCAGGTGCTGCCGCCAGCGTAACCCCTGCCGTGGTCCCCTTGTCGCTCCCCGAGAGGAGTCCCAGGCCCTCATCGCCATCGTCTACAAAGACTCGGGTGCCCTCTGTCGTCTTCAGGGAGGTGACAAGCAGCTCCTCCCTGACAACGGAGAACGACACATCCATCGGGTCCGCCAGGGTTTCCCCGCTGTCCGCCGGGGCGAGTATCTCCGTTCCGAGGGTTACTGAGCTGGCGTTCACCACCGTTATCTCGTGCATCGCGGCCACGGGAGAGGACACAAGGACCCGGTCCCCTACCGCCAATCCGACGACACTGGTGACGGGAAGCTCGTCCCGGCCTCCCGCAACGGTCACCTCGCTGACCTCTGACAGAAACTGCTGAGGTTGCGATGACACTGTGCCCGCGCTGGTGATGGCCGCGGCTACGGCGATGTCCGCGAGATAGCGGTCTTCCCCCTGCCCTGACGCCGTGATGGTGGCGCGAGCCCCAAGGGCCACATTGGCGTTCGCTGGCGGGGTAGTCCATTTCGCCCCGCCGAAGGCTGGGTTGGGGACAGAGCTGTCTGAGTAGATTGGGAACATCACGCGCTGGTGCGTGCCTCCCGTCGTCGTCCGCAGCTCCACATCGTCGCCAGCAGCGACTACGTCGAAGACCCCGGCAAACTCCGCGGTGAGTGCCGTGTCGAGGTCTGAGGCATCTTCGAGAGCGGTTGAGTAATCGAGCGTGACGACACGCAACGTATTTCCGTCGAAGACCTTGAACTCTGTGTAGGCGTCTGTCGGCCCAAAGAGGGAGTAGTCGTAGCCGCAGTAGAGCGCCTCCGCCGTGTCGGGCTCGTCGCCCGGCACGTACGTGAGCGTGAACGCGCCAGACACGTAGTTGATGGCACCCAAGGAAGGCCCGACAAACGACGCGCCGTCCCACTCCCGCAGAGTCGAGTCTGCCGCCTTATCCCGCACCGTGAAGGTGTTACCCCCAGAAGCGGTGGCTATCTCGATGGTGCCCTTCACCACGTCAGGCTTCAGCGTCCAAGCGAAGATCAGGTTCGCCCCGTCACCCCGTGTAGCGTGGACCCCCGCTTCGGACCGAACCATGTCCGCGCGCAGCGTAGCGACCGCCACCGGAGCGGCGGAAACCGTCAAGGTGCCCTCAGTAGTGCTGTCGAACTCAACCGTCGCTTGGTCAGTCGCCGTAGGGACGTAGGGGAGCCCTGTACCGACAAGCTGCCCTGGCAGTGCCACAATCCGAGTGGCCGCTGCGTTGTACTTGTCCTGCGCCACGTCGAGGGGCGTGCACCGGCGCTTCAGCAGCTCCGTGAAGATGAGTGCGTCCACCACTGAGGTGGTGAGATCTTGGTCCTCCGTGACCAGCCGCCCAGACAGGGCCGACCGAGCTGAAGCCGCCTGCTGCGCCACGGCAGCGCCCACCAACCGTGCTCGTGTGAAGTTTCTGCGGGCGTCTCGGAACGCCTGCGCTTGGTTGTCCAGGGACACCGCCCCGGCCATGAGCTTGGTCAGGATGCCTGGGATGACCCGGCGCGCATCAGTACGCGACATGCGAATCCCTGCCGCGGAATCCGACGACCGGGATGAGTGCAGGAACTCCGTTGCCAGCACGCCCGCCCGCGTAATGAGCCGGTCACGAGCAGTACCCTCCTCGCCTTGGACCGCGGCCAACACGTCGGACAGCCCCGTGAGCTTGGAGGCGTCTGCTTTGACGGGTGGATTATTAGCGGCTAATACCGCTCGGTCCAGGAAGTCCAAGCACTGCGTGAGCGAGGTAGCGATAGCCAGCTGCCTGCGTACGGCGAGCTGGAGTAGGAAGTAGATTGCGTCGATGTGCGAGTGCATCGTCCGCTGTATGAGGTCCTGCACCGAGGCGACCAGCTCATCGCCGGTAACCGGCTCTTTTCGCGAGAACGAGAACGCTCTCGGTGTGAGGGCCTTGATGCGCTCCCTAACTTCATCCTCGGTGTAGTTGCTCACGAGTCGTCAAACTCCATGCCTCGCAGCTTCCGGGCGTTCTCCTCGGTCAACGTGAGGGCCGCCTTGCGGATAACTGACGGGGTCAGGCCAAGGTTGTCGCAGACCGCCAGGAAGGAGTTGAACACCTCACCATCGTAACAGTCCATGAGGAGCCACTCTGACGCGTCGTCACCCAGGCGCCTGAGCCGGGTGTTCTCGTGCTCGCAGTACAGCGCGTAGTCTACTGAGGCTCTGCGAAGGACCGCGGCCCATAAGCGAATGTGTGGCGGGAATTTCTCGCCACCGGCTCCAGAGCCCACAAGCACACACTCCTCAATTAGCCCTAGGTCATTCTGACTGAGAGGTTGTGTCGGGGCGTACAAGGTGACCATTTTCTCCACGCTTCGGTGGCATCGACAGGAGGTAGTCCTCAGGTGCGCCATGCATCCCGCGGAGGCGGTCCAGCTCATCGGCGAGCCCGTCTTCGAGGGTGTCCAGTTCCGTGTGCAGTTCGTGCTCCTCCATCGACTTCTCCAGCAGAACCGTGGCGAGCTTCTTTCTCGCCTCCAGCATTTCCCTCTGGATGAGCTTCACCCCGACCAGCTCAGAATCCGGTACGGGGATAATCGCAGGAGTCTCGGTTGCGGCAGGGGCGGCTTCGTCCTCCATGCCAGAGGGGGCCGAGTCAGGGGCAGGGAGCTTGGTGAAGAACGCTGCGACTTTGTCACGAAAGGACAATTCGTCCCCCCCACGAACAGGTTGTAAGTGGGGGGACGATATCACAGGGGGGAGAAGCCGTCGCCGGCTTAGCCGAAGTAGGTGACCGTGAGGTCGTCGTCCGTGGACGGAGCCGTCAGCATCGTCAGCGCGGTGGTGATGCGCGTGTAGTCGTTGCCGACACCTTCCCGCTGAAGCACGCCGTTGAGGAACACCATGCACATGGCGTCACTGACCGGCGCGGCGGTCAGGGTGAACACGACCTGCGTGTCGTCGGGCTCACCCTCGAAGTCGTCCTTCTGGAAGTTGACGTCGATATCGCCCGCGTTGACCGTGATGCCGTCACCAGCGATGACATTGGCCACACCCGCGGTCGCGGTCATGCCGGCGCCAACGATGCCCGAAACGAGGTCGGCAACCGACTCCTTCTTCGAGCTGCTGTCGGTCGCATCGATGAACGCGATGCTGTCCGCGGAGACGTCGATGACGGCGCCGGTCAGCTCGTTGAGGTCCATGGCGAGGACGCCAGAGGCGGCCGAGAGACCATCACCGGCGATGAGCGCCGCGATGTCCGACCACGCGTCCTTCGCGAGAGTACCGGCGGTACCCCCGTCCAGGAACGAAACGAAGTCCGTACCCGGGGCGAAGACCGCTTCAGCCGCTTCCGACTGAGCAACCGAGAGCACGCCGGAAGCCGCCGTCAGACCGTTGCCCGCGAGCAGGGCCACGAAGTCCACGATGGACTCCTTCTTGGTGTTATCCGAGTCGTTCGCGTCGATGAACGCGAACGAGTCCGCAGCGGGGTCGATGACCGCAGCGGTAGCACCGGAAAGATCCGCCACGTCCGCAGCCAGGACACCGGCGGTCGCCGTGATGCCCGCACCAGCCATCGCACTCGCGATATCGGCCCAGGACTCCTTCTTGGAGCTACCGTCAGTGGCGTCGAGAATCGACACGCTGTCGTTAGCAATGTCGACCACGGCGGCCGTCAGCTCGTTGATGTCCAGCGCGAGCGCCGTACCACCACCGCCCGAGAGGCCATTACCAGCAACCGCAGCCGCAAGGGCCGTGGCGTCAACCGAACCCGCCGCGTAGTGCGCCGTGTCGATGCTGCCGTCCACGTACTGATCGGAATCGATGCTGTTGACGCTCATGTGCGCCAAATCGATGGACCCGTCAACGTACTGATCGGAGTCGATGCTGTTGACGCTCATGTGCGCGAGGTCAACCGCACCGGCAGTGATGTGCTCGCTGTTGACGGCGTTGTCGGCCATCTTGGCACCGGTAACAGCGTCCGCGCCGAGCGCGGCGGTGTCGACCGACAGTGCAGCGTAGTGCTCGGTGTCGAGGGCACCGGCAGCAATATGCTCCGAGTCCACGGCGTCGTCGGCAATCTTGGAACCGTTGACCGCATCAGCGGCGAGCATCCCGTTGTCGATTTGGCCAACCGCAATGGCAGCCGCCTCAGCCGAGATGTTGGCCACGCCCGTCCGCAGCGCGGACTTGCTCATCGCCGTGATGGAGACAATCTGCGGGTAGATCGTCTTGAACGCCTCGGCCGGCATGGTGAACGCCGTCATGGTGGCGCCGTTCCACTCGCCGCTGTAGAGCCGGAGGGTGTAGTGTCCCTCCGTGGTGCTCCGAGCGAAACAGGTCCAGATACCCCAGACCTTCCGGTCGCCGTTCGCGGCGTCGATGATCTCGTCGTTGTCGTCGTCGAGAATCTCAACGCGGTACTCACCGGGGACGGTCGCGGAGTTGAAGTACTCCGTCACCGCGTTGCCGGTCGTGTTGAAACCATGGTCCGAGGGCGGGGTGTCGCCAGTGGCCTCTTCCAGCAGCACCGGAATACCCGAGGTGGCGGTCGCAATCGCGCCCGCTGTGGTGAAGCTGAAGGTGCTCGACAGCTCCGTCTCGGTGTGGCCCGCGCCAGAGCCCGAGTTGGGCGTGTACGTCGCGGCCGAAGTTGCGGTCACAGTGCCGATGTCGGGGGAGACGACGTCCTGAATGATGTACTTCCAGGTACCATCATCAACGAACTTCTTCGTGACGAGCTGGTGGTCGCCTGCGAAGGTTCCGGGGTCCGAGTTATATGCCACGGCAGCGTCAAACAAGACCTGCGTAGACGCTCGCATCTGAGTAGCCATGTGCGGTGCTCCTTTTGGTAGTTAGCGCACGTTGGCGAGTCCACCCCGCCATCACCAATAGCTTGTGGCAATCGGGAGGCACTACAAAGCACGGGCTTAACTAATGGCGCGGTACTCTACAACGAGTAGGTCACCTGGGTAAACCGCATACTGCGTGGTAAGCGTAAGGCCAGCGAGCGTATAGTCATTCGCCTCGCCCTCACGCTGCAGCAAGCCGTTCAAATGCACCCGCACCGACGTCGCATCTGGGGTAGACGAGAGCACGACCACACGGGTCAGCCCGTCCTCCGTAAACTCGTCCGTGAACTCCTCAACGACGGTCTTACTGACCGCAATACCGCCCGGAGTAACCCCGTCACCGACGTAGAGGATCTTGGTGTCTGTAGTCCACAGCGGTTCGCCAGGACTAGGTAACTCCTCGACGCGCCGAGCTTCCGGTCCACGCCGGAAGTAGATTTCGACGCCGTCTGCCATTAGAACTCACCACCGTCAATCACGACGGGCGGAATCGGCTCGTCATCATCGTCGCCCACAGGCGGGTCGATGTCCGGGATGTCCGGGTCGTCGATGACCGTGACCTGGATGTTCCCAACGAAGTCCATCGCGGGGTGGACACGCACGTCGTAACCCTCGGCCTCGAAGGCCGGGTCCACCACGGACAACAACACCACCCCTGGAGACTTCCCAGTGATCTTGATGCGGCCAGTCTCCTTCGCGCTGACGCCGATCATGTAGTAGTTGTCGTCGCCCTGGAGCCCTACGCCCTTCAAACCCTTCACACGGAGACCACTGCGGTGGATGACCTCGACATCGAGGTACGCGTACCCGCCCTGGTTAATCATGATGGTCGGGGCCGACACCGGCTCCAGGAGGACGAGGTCGTCGCTTGTCCGGTACTCCACCGTCTGAGGCTTCGGGAAGACGACGTCGGGAAGACTCGATGAGGACAGGTCCGGGATGAGCACGTCCCAACCCATGTTGGGGTACGTCGACATCTGAGCGCGGTAACGCATCCCACGAGGGAGGTCGAGAACCGCGTGCCCCGTCTTGTCCGTAGTCGTGGACACCGACGCGCCCGTCACGCCGTACGATGTCGTCGAGCCCGTGTCTCTGAGCAGGTTGGGACTGAAGTTGGTCGGGCTGAAGGTGACCGTGATGCCGCGAGCGGCAGCACCGCTGTCGTCCACGAAGAGCCCCGACATCCGGCACATCTTCGCGTCACCAGACACCGGGAGCGTCGTGGTGTCGATGACGACGTCAAAGACCAGCGGGTCCCCGTCGACAACCACGATGTCCTGCCGGGTGGCGAAGTCCTGAACCTTGCCCGGCTTGGGCGGGGTAATGCGGATTTCGTAGGTGCCCGCATTCCGGTTGCCCAGGAACACCTGCCCGTCAACGTCCGTCGTGCCTTCTGTAAGGAAGTCCCCCGCAACCTCGTGGATTGCTACGTGGACGTTCTCAATGGGAGAGCCAGCGGGGTGGAGAGCCGTCCTCGCGGAAACGAATACCTGCGCGGGCATGTCTTCATTCCTCCGCCTCGGGGAGCGCTAGCCCCATGGATTCTGGAAATAGGTTCCGCTTCAGGATAGCCCAGGCAACCACCCTTTTGGCTCCTGCGCGCTCCAATGTGGCTTCTACCATGGCTCGAAAGCTCGGGTAAGGCCCCATGTAGCCCCAGTTGCCGATGTGAAAGTACTCACCGGTTCCGGGGTCGCGGCCCATGCACATAGCGTGTCCCTGGATCTTGTCGTCTGCATCGACCCAGCTGAGGCACCACTTCTTGGGCTTGTACTGCGGGGCGAGAACGGTCTCTGCCCACTCGGAATAGTCGTCACAGTCCAACGCGCCCGGTGGCTGGTCCTGTCCCGCGCGAAGCTGCAGGATGCAGTACTGGACCCACTGGGCTGTCCCGATTGAGTCCCACAGCTCCTTCACGGCGTCCTTCGTCCACGTCAGGATGCGCATGTCCTCCGACGCTTCGTCCGGCGTCAGATTGGACGGGAGGCGGGTGCCCCCATACGAGAACTGGAAAATCCACCGATACAGCCAGCTCCAAACCGCCCAGTTGTACCGGCGGAACTTGTAGAACGTCTGGACGTACTTGACCTTGGTGTCGATTTTCACAGGCTAGAGTGCCGCGACGGCCCGGTTTCGCGCTTTCGCGTAGTACCGGGCCTGCGAGTTGCTTGGGGCCATCTTCTTGGCGGCATTGGCCCCCGCCTTGCCTGCATTCACAGCCGCCTTGCCTCCGCCGCCCATCGCGTTAGCCGCTGCCTGGAATGCTGCGCCCCCCGCAACATGCCCGCCGATGCCTTTAGCGAGTGAGGCGGCGCGGCCACCCGGAGACGTCGCACTGGCCACAGCACCCAAGGCGTCCTCCAACCCGAGGTTTCTGCCGCCGATGACCGCACGCGGGGCGCCTGAGGCGGTCCAACCAATTTGGTTGACTCCGTTAGGGCCAAACCTCGTGGTGTCTTTCGGGACGAGGCGGTGCGGGTCGGCATTACGTGCAGCCACTCGGGTCTGCGCCTCCCTACCAGCGGCGACCTGACGGCGACCGCCGCGCCACTTGGAGAACCGCCGCCTC
>Ga0302123_10001144_pt1 | contig 19083 bp, 21 predicted proteins | sample CB21_321_MG_FD_203109 | JGI IMG/M metagenome (GOLD analysis project Ga0302123, IMG submission 203109) | Marine microbial communities from Western Arctic Ocean, Canada - CB21_32.1 | ecosystem: Environmental > Aquatic > Marine > Oceanic | place: Canada: Western Arctic Ocean | collected 2017-09-28 | reverse complement strand
CTGGGGTACCAGCCGGAGTCGACGAAGTTCGTCGAGGACATCATGAAAGCGTGGGGCACATTCATCAGTGTGCTCGACGGTATGCCGGAAGGTGATGGGACGCTGTTGGATCACATGCTGGTCGTGGCGCATTCCGAGACCGAGTTTGCGCGGCAGCACAACATCAACAACCTCCCGATCATGTTCGCGGGGCAGGCGGGCGGCCGCATCCACTCAGGGCTGCACGTGGCGGGCAACAGCGATCCGGTGTCGAGCGTGGCTCTGACGGCCATGCAGGTGATGGGAGTCGCCAAGGACAGCTTCGGCACCGGAGCGATGCAGACAAAGAAGACGATCGGCGAGATCATTGTCTGACGTCTGACCGGACGACGTGATGCTGGACGCTGGACGCTGACGATGACGAGACGAACCAAGCGGCTGGTAGGGATGGAGCCCTTGGTCGCTGCTGTGTTGTTCGCGGGTGTGGGCCTACCCGCGCAGGCCGCAGCGCAGAGCGCCGGTGACCTCGTCACCCCCCCTGACATCATCATCAATGCGACACCGGCAGGGCCCGTGTTTGCCGACACGAATGGCTACACGCTGTACGTCACGCGGCGGGACAGCGAGTCTGGCACATCGACGTGCAGTGGCCTCTGTGCGGCGGAGTGGCCCCCGCTGAGAGCCGCGGCCGAGGCCACGCCTTTCGGGGACTGGACGCTCGTCCCGAGAGACGACGGCTCGCCGCAGTGGGCCTACAAGGGACGCCCCTTGTACCGGTACCAATGGGAAGCGCGGACCGGCTGGGCCGAGGCACAGAGCGGTATCTGGCGCATCGCGACGACGTCGCCGTTTCCCGTCAGGGGAGCAGGGAGAAGGTCCCGTACGGTGCCCAAGACTCGTGTCGTCGTGTCTGGGGTGCCGGGAGGCGTTGTCGGTCAGGTCACCCCGTCCGGAACGGTGCTCGCCGACAGGAACGGCATGACACTCTACGCACTGCCAACCTCAGGCCCGTGCGCCGATCGGTGCCTTGAGATATGGACGCCACTCACGGCGCCAATGGCGGCGGTGCCAAGCGGCGAATGGACGCCTGTTCGCAGGCCAGAAGGCGCGATGCAGTGGGCTTACAAGGGGCAGGCGCTCTACCGTTGCACGGAGGATGAGGTGCCTGGAGACACGCGATGCGAGAGCACGGACGCCAGTGGTGGACACGCGGTGCGAGTGCCGCCAGGGCCCTGATTGTCCGGCTGCATTCCACGGCCGGTCGGAGCGCCGGCCGTCTGCTAGGGCTGTGTGGCACACTGGAGGTTGAAATATGAAGCTCTGCTTCCGTCGACTCATTCATTCTTTGCGAATCTCACGCGTGATTGCACTGTTGCTAGCGGCGGCTTTCGGTCTAGCGGCGAGCGGTGGCCGCACAGCGGCAGCGTCCGGTAAGGGGGACACCAAAGGCTTTCTGATCACGCGGTCTGCTCAGGCGTTCACCTATGACGCCACGGACAACTGTCCGCAGGGATTCGAGCTGACGACGGAAGAGGGCTTTCTGGCGACCCTGACCCCTGCCGAGCGGAAGCGTCTCCTGCGTCCGGAAAACGCCAGGGAGTACGCGCAGAGCTGGAAAAATGACTACATCACCGGCCCTGGTGGCGAGAACGTCTGCAATAACCCGAAATCGTTTCTGACCGACCCGCGTCATCCGGCCTATCAGGGCGTGAAGAGTTCGGTGGCATACGGCTTGAACCTCGACGGGACCACCGACGGCAGTGCGACGGCGAACTCGTGCACGCACGAGAAGTTCGAAGGCCTCAGCGGTGAGGCGGCCGTCGACAACCAGCTGTATCGCGCGCTTGGCTGTTCCAAGTCATGGAGATTGCAGCCGGATTCCGGTGGTCGATACTTCGATTCGTATCTCATCGAGGTGCGCGGCTTGGACGACCTGAGAAAGGACGACCACGTCGAGGTAGGCATCTACTCGACCGAGGACGTCTCAATGCGCTCGCAGACCGGAGCACACCTGCCGAGCCAAAGCCTCCGCGTGTCGCCGAATCCCCGCTGGCGGACCGAGACGCAGGGGCGCATCGTCAATGGCCTGCTCACGACCGATGTCATCGAGACCATGTATCTGCGCTGGCAGATTCCTTTGACCGGCGCGTTCGGACAGGCCTCCGAGTTCGAGTTCCACGATGTGCGATTCCAGTTGTCTGTTCAGCTGGATGGGTCCCTGAAGGGGATCCTGGGGGGGTATCGGCCCATCGACAACATTGCGACCCGCTACCGTTGCTGCAAATCGGCGGCCACGGCCGGAAACAATAACTGCGCGGCGGAGCACAAGACGTTGGTGGCACTGGCCGACGGGTTCCCGGATCCAGACACGGGACAGTGCACGATGATTTCATCGGCCCAGAACGTAGAGGGGATCCCAGTCTTTGTGATTCACTAGCTAGGAGGGGGAAACCTTCATAGACGGCATCACAACTGGACGTTCTGGCCGACCTATAAGCCGCGTATACAGGTCGTAATTGTAGATGGCAAAATACGCGGCAAGTATGAATCCGCTCAATCCGTTGGTCGGCTCGAGCAGCGAAATCGGCTCGTTGAAGACTCGGTAGACACAGACCAAGTATCCCCCGGCCAGGCCAACCTGCACATAGAGACCCAGCACGCGATCGCGCCCTTCGCGAGCGTTCCGTACGATGAGGATGAGATAGGCGATGACGACGGAGACGATATAGAAATGTAGGGGGCCGACGAGGGCTTCAAACCACACCCGTGTTGTGTAATCGAGCTCTTCGACAATCAGTGTCTTGAAGGCAACCACCAGCACATTCGTCGCCAGGAAACACAAGCCGAAATAGGCCGCAAGCCACAACAGTTGTCGATGTGCTCTGTGGCTGCTGAAGGTTCCGTTGCTCTTCAGCCTTGCCGTGAGCCTCACGAACAGGCCGATGGACGCTGCGGTCATGGTTGGCATGAAGACATACCACTCGAAAAAGCCACGGTTGCGCACCCAGATGAGAACGGGAGCGAGCGCATCGCCTAACCCATTAGTGAATGTGACAGATGCATCCATGATGTTCTCGAGTCCATTGTGTTTTGGCTTACGCTGTGTGAATCCTCCGGCGCCTCCCGCTCTGAACCGGGATTGCCGGTTTACCTGAGTCGGCTGGTAGCTTGGTCGGTGACCTCCAGGCTGGCCTCAGCAGGAGGCCTCGCGATCGGCCAGACAGAAAGACAGTCGACGCCTTCTCACCGAGGTCGGCTTCTTCGCGTGTGTCCCGCTGGTAAGGGCAGCGGCTGGCGCGTCAAGACCTACCGGGATTTTTGAGGTGCCGCGTGTGCAGCGGCCTTCTCTTCTGCCAGGGCCACGGCGAGGATGTCCGGGAGGTGCTCCGCGGGGCCATGTGCGTCCTCCCTCTTCACGGCACGGGGAAACCTTCGAATCCGTCCTCGAACTGCACACCGAGGCTGTTCAGATACATGGCCACAAGGTTGTACTGCCCGACCGTGAACACGGTCTCCATCAGTTGCCGCCGGTCGTAGCGTTCGGCGAGTGCAATCCAGGTCGCGTCGGAGATGAGCGCGTCCGCATGTAATTCATCGGCAGCTCTGAGTAATCCGGCATCCCAACGGGTCCAGCCTGGAGCGTCAGGTCCTTCGACAATGCGCTGCAACTCCTCGTCGGTGATGCCGGCACGTCGGGCGACCCCGGTATGGGCGGCCCATTCGTAGGCGCCACCATTCAACCAGCCGATCCGCAGGATCAAGAGCTCACGGTCCCGCAACGGCAGGGTCGAGTCTCGAAGCAAGTAGTCGGTGAAGACCAGCCACGCGCGGCACAGTTCAGGCGCTTGGGCGCAGGTCGACCACACACCCAGGACACGTCCGTCGCGCTCTCGCGGCTTGAGGATGTCGCGCTGGGCGTCCGTCCAGGGCTTCTCGACGCGAGGAATCCGAGGCTGCCGCAAGGGTGTGCCGCTGCGACTCTCCTGCGCAAACGCCGGGGAGTCCCCGATCAGCGACGCGAGTGCCAGCCATGTCACGGCGGTGAGGATGAACAAGACACTCACAGATACGAGACGGCTCATCTCAGTCCTCCTCGTGCAGACGCCTATACTCGCCATCAGTCCGACACCTGGCCGTGGACCGTGACACCGCCTGTGTGATTAATGCGCCGGAGATGCCCACTATACACCGATACCGCCTCTGGTCGAATCGGGCCGCGGCCGAGAGAAGTTCCTGATTCCAGACGCATCTGTCGGATGTTCAGGCATCCCCGAACGACAGAGTCAACTGGACTTGACGGTGTGGCCGTTTCCAATCACGATGGGCGGGCGCCTGACTAAATCCGCTCGAAGTAGGCGGTCGTAACCAGAGCGACATGCGCCGTGCAATATCGACGACGGCGCCCGCTGGAGGATGCTCGATGAGACGATTGACGCTGCTGTCCATGTGTGCCGTGGTGACGATCTCGTGTGGCGGAGAGGGTGTGGGCGATACGCCCCCCGACACCGGAGACGCGGTCACGACCGACGTCGCGGCGGTGCTAGACGAGACGTGCGGGCCTGTTGGAGCGATTCACTTCATCTGTGATGTCATCAGCCCTGAAGACCTGGCAGTGGTCCCGAACTCTGATTGGGTCATCGTGTCTGGCAATCAGGAAGGCGGCCGCATCCAGCTCGTAAGCGCCTCTCGGAAAACGGTGCGTGTCCTTTTTCCATCCGACACGAGCAGTACCCGATTCGACAGCGAGGCCTATCCGGCATGCCCGGGACCGATCGATCCTGAGGAAGGCGATGACTTCAGGGCGCATGGGCTGTATTTGAAGCCCAGCGAGGGAGACGTCCACACGCTCCACGTCGTGCACCACGGCCTTCGGGAGTCGGTTGAGGTATTCGAGATCAACGCGGGCGACACGCCGCCCAGCTTGACCTGGGTCGGATGTGCGGTTGCGCCCGACGGTAGCACCTTCAACGCCGTGGTTGCGCTGCCAGACGGCGGGTTCGCGGTGACAGGTACCCGCCTGCGTGGCGATATCGCGACTGGCGTACTGGAGTGGCACCGCGACACCGGATGGGCCATGGTGCCCGGCAGCGAGGACCTGAGACCCAACGGTCTCGAGATTTCGGAAGACGGCCAGTGGTTCTATGTGGCTGGCTGGGTGGATGAGCGTGTCATCCGTCTCTCGCGTGGCCAGACACCTGTTCAGGCAGACGTCGTGCAGCTGGGGTTCCGGCCGGATAACGTGCGGCGCGCTCCGGATGGGCTGATCTATGCCGCTGGCCACACCGACTTCATGCTGCAGACCGAGGCGTTCAATGTCGCGCGGATCAACGCTGAGACGCTGGCCTTCGAGCGAATCCTCCACCACCCCGTCATCGACGGGTTCGCGGCGTCGACGACAGCCGTCCCGATCGGAGATGAGATCTGGCTCGGCACGAACCGGGGCGGGAAGATTGCATATTTTCCGGCGCCGAGGCTGAACAAGATCATCGAGCAGTTCGAGCACGGAGAGGCGGCACTCGCAAACGAACACTGGCGAATCACGTCGCTCGAACACAGCCCGTTTCTTGTTGACGATCTGGAGGAATTCCTTGACGAGCTCCGGGCGGAGGGTGTGGGGAGGCCCCGTCTGACCCCGATCGTGCGTATTCCTCACGAAGCGGACCAGGACTTCCACCATGCGGTGAAGCAGATCCTGGACGCGGGCGCGATGGGTATCGTCCTTCCGCAGGTCCGTACCGCCGATGAGGTCACCAAGCTCGTCCGGGCCATGCGGTACCCACCGCAGCGTGGCGCGCAGTATCCGGAGCCACGTGGTCGGCGTGGCTGGGGCCCAACGGCGGCGACGCGCGTTTGGGGCGTGACGGCGGACGAGTACGCGCGCAAGGCCGATGTGTGGCCGCTCAATTCCGATGGGGAGCTCCTGGCCATCGCCATGGTAGAGACGCGTGAGATCGTCGAGAACATCGACGAGATTCTTCAGGTGCCCGGGCTCGGTGGACTCCTGATCGGCGCGGCCGATCTCAGTCTCTCGCTCGGTGTGGGGACGCCCGCAGCAAACCCTGGCGCCCCGGAAGTCCAAGACGCGATCAGGACCGTCGGAGACGCGTGCAAGCGGCACAACGCGCTGTGCGGGATCTATGCACGGTCCGACGTCGAGGCCATGGCTGAGCAGGGCTTCACTCTGTTCCCGATTCCCGGCTACTAGTCCCGGCGCAGGCTACTCGCCTGGCGGCTCCGGCGTGATACGGATCCGGTCGAGTGCGTCCGCTTCAGGTGGGAGTTCGGTCTGACCTGACGGAATGCCGTTCATCTTGAGCAGGTAGCTGACCACGTCGATGTTGTCCTGGGGCTTTACCGTGCCAGGTGCGTCCCAGGGCATCGCTCGAGAGATCGTCATGAATAGCTCGGCCACCGTCAGCTCGGTCCATCGATCGTCGAATGACACGTCCACCAATATCGGCACGACCTCGCTCCCATCGCCCTGGAATGCGCCGTCCCCGCTCAGGTCGTCGCGGTGGCATTTCTTGCACCGTCGCTGATAGATTCGCTCCCCGCGTCTCGCTTGCTCTGTGCTGTAGACGCCCGCCCAGACGGTCGTGTCGCTCTCCGCTTCTTGACCGGCCAAGGGCATCGTCCAGGCGATGACGAGCGCAAGAACAGCGGTCCCTGCTCGGGAAATTGACGGCAGTCTGAATCCGGTCACAATGCGACTCGTCGGTGCGTTGGGTGGGGGGCAGCTCGACGCCCTGCAGTGGCACGCTGGCTCTTTATTGCGGTAGATGGCATCGGGATGTTCGTCATGTCAACCGGGTCACTCTTTTATACACCGACGCCTTCTCCAGCTGGCCAGATTTTTCCATGCCATGGCCGTTTCCACGGCATCGTCGACGGAAAGCCGGCGGAACTCCTGGGGACGGTCACGTACTACTAGGGTTCGAGGCTCGCGGTGTACGCCGCGATGTTCACGATGTCTGCCACAGTGAGATTCGCCACGGCCGCGTCCATCAGGTCCGACCACGCGCCGTTTCGCACCCCGATCTGCATGTCGTACAGCTGACGCGCGACGTAGCTGGGAGACCGCCCGGCGATGGCCGGTACGGGGCCGAGGCCCCTGAGGTTCGCGCCATGACACGCCGTGCAGGCCACCGTTCTCCCATTCCCGCCGGTCGTCACAAGGTCCTCCCCTCGCTTGATCGCACCCGTAGGCACGTAGGCGATGAAGCTGGCCTCGGAGTCACGTAATTCGACCCGTTCCAGTTCCTCGGGGGTCTCGATGATGCGGGTGCCGATGGGCTCCATGCCGCCGCCCTCCACCGGCACGTGCATCCAACCGCGGACGCGCGTCACGGGCACCATGTCGGTCTCCACGACACGGATCCAGGGGCGGAAGGCGAAGGACGAGAAATATTCTGCCGCAGTCTGCGCCTCGGCCTCGGTGGCGGCCATGCCTATCGTGACCATCAATCTCGGCGGACCCATGCGTGGTTCACCGCTTCGACGCAAACCGTTCCGGTAGTCGCGCATCTGTTGAACGATGTACTCTGCGGGTTGCCCGGCGACGCTCGCGTTCTCTGGGCGTCCTTGACCATTCGGGAGATGGCAGAAGCCGCACGCTCTCACGTCTGGCGCGCGGCCGGTCGCGACGACGGGTGGCATAGGGGGATGGTTCCCGGGGTGCCAGTCGGGCGGATTGAAGAGGTCGCGCATCTGGGATCGCATGAATGTGACGCTGCTGCCGGGCACCCGCAGTACTTCGTTCGGGTCCAGCCCGCTTCCCCCTCCAGACGGGGCTGGCGGGTTCAAGGTGTAGGCCCACGGGATGACGGCATTCGCCCCGTCAGCCGCCTGCTGCTGTGCCGCCGGTGCCATGCCGAACACCACGGCCAAGAGCGCCGCCACCACGATGCTAAGCGTTGTTTTATTCATGGCAATCCTTCCTCGCTGACAATCTCATCAGCGCCGCACGTCAATGTCTCGAACCGTGTTGTGACCTTCAAATGGTGTGTCCGATCCACCGGCCTGCCAGTACGACCCCCGCCCACAGGAGCAAGGACGTGGCACCCGCGATCCTGGCCGCGACTGGTGTGACCGGCGCGTTGTCCCACGTGTCGACGTCGCGGAACGTGCGAAACTGAAAGAATGCCATATTGACGCCGGCGAGAAGAAGAAGAACCAGCTTAATCTGGAAGGGTGGGTGCTCGATATAGGTGGCCGCGCGGGGCATGAACATGCCGGCACCCGTCACGATCGCTACGCAGAGAGCACCCCAGGTCCAGGGGATAAGCTCTCTGGTCACGCGGCTCGCGGCATACCTGCGTGCCGCGATTCCAAGGAGCCGGAGATCGACCATTAGAATCGAGCCCACCAGGAGCCCGACGGCCAGCACGTGAATGGACTCCAATAACGGAAACCACCAGGTGAAACCGATGTGCTCAGCAAGTGGGAGGCCTTCCACCCACGTCCAGAACTCAGCGAACGGCATCGATGAGGATCCTCACTGAGGGAAGAAGAGATATTCTGAATACGCGATCCATCGTCCGGCCAGCACAACGCCAACCCACAGCACGAGCGACACGGCCGCGATGACCCGTGCCGAGAGACGCCGCCCCGACGACTGCTCCCAGTAGCCGGTCTCTTGCGTGGCAAGGCGGTACACGACGAATGCCAGCGCGACCGCCGGGATGAGCATCGAGAACTTCCACCCAACCACCGGATTGAAAAAATAGCGGTTCGGTCGCGCCACCACGAACAGCAGACCGGTCACGGCATTAAGCAGCAGCGCCCACCAGGTCCAGGGCATCAGTCGACGAATCATCTCGCTGACGTTCTGGCTCGGCACCGCAAGTCCGAGGAACTTGAGATCCACCATGACGATGGAGCCCATGACGACGGCGATTCCCAGAATGTGCAGGGACTGCGCGATTGGCGGCAGGCCGGGGACGTTCCCGAGCAGGTAGACCGCCGCCTCCTGGGCCTGACTCTCCGCGATCACGCTCGCCAAGGTTTCTCTCATCTTCTGCCTACCGAGATCCCCGTACGGCCTACGGGTTCAGCGTGCGGGCGCCGGCCAGAATGCCAGGTAGCCTGCCGTTGCCCTCGTGGCAGGCGTACTTGCACAAATGACCGTCGGTGCGACGGAGCGGGAACAGCGCGGCGCACGAGCGCGTGCTCATCGTAATTACCCCTTTTGTTGGCTTTGTGACACGAGACCCCAGCCAATCCTACCCCTGGCCGGCATCGGGTTCAACACCGGCGTCGGCAGTCCGCGGTCTCGCCGGGTGGCAGGGCTAGACCGCTCGGAGGACTTCTGCGGCATTCACCGGTGCATCACGACCGGGATGCCGCTGCATCGGATGGCTCAGCCGATCGACGAGTGCGCCTGCCACGAGGGGAACCACTCGATGGTCGACATGCTGGCGATCCCTCCGCTGTCAGCAGCGTGTGCGGTAGCATGGCGCAATGCAGGGAAGCGGCGTAGGGACCGGGTGGCTGCTGTTGGCCGTTGCGGCTGCGGCCGTCGTGGTGGGATCGGGCGCACAGGCCCAGGCACCGAGCGAGGCCAACATCGCTTCGGGGAGACGGCTCTACCACCAGAAGGCCGACTGTCAGGCCTGTCACGGCTGGGCAGGTGACGGCGAGAAGATGGACAGCCAGGCGCCAGACGGCGCGGACTTGCGGATGTCCACGCTCAATCGCGACCAGCTGGTCTTCGTGATCAAGTGCGGGCTTCCCGGCCGGGAGATGCCGGCTTTCGACCGTTTGTCTTACACCGACGACCGCTGTCTCGGCCGAACGCGAGCCGACTTGCAGCGCATGGGCCTCGAGCTGCCCGATCCGGGAGCCACGCTGCAACCACGCGAGGTCGAGCGGTTGACCGACTTCCTGCTCGCAAAGGTTGTCCGGCAGGGCCCGATGGACCAAGCCAAGTGCGTCGATTTTTGGGGAGAGGACGTCGATGTGTGCAGCGACTTCCCCAGATAATGCTGCGGCCTGGCCAGGGCGCGTACCTGCGCGCCCGCGCGTAGCACCGAATCTCGGGTAGGAAGCGGGTCAGTGTGGCGCAGGCCTTCAGGCCTGCGATCGCACGGGTAAAGCTGTGCGATCGCAACGCCCGCGTGGGGTTTGAAGCGTAGCCCCGTCTGAAATCAATCCAGCGCGAAGACGAACAGGTAGCTCGACGTCTCGAGGTTGTCGAACTTCACCGGGTGCAGGTGGCGGCCGCTGCTCTGGACCGCCACGTACTGCTTCGGGCCGATCGAGTAGGTGACCGGCGCACCCTTCAGCGGTGTGCCCACGTTGAAGCGCCAGAGCTCTTCGAGCGTTTCATCGTTGTAGGCGACAACCCAGCCATCCTGCAACGCGCTGAACACGAGCCCGCCTGCCGTGCTGATGATCCCGGAGCGGACCTCGATGTCGGTGACCACCTTCGCGTTGACCTCGTGGTTGACAGCGTCGAACGCGGTGATCGAGCCGTAGTACAGCTCGCTGCTGTACTGGCGGCGCTCGCTCCCACGCCGGTCGACCCCACCATCAGGGCCCAGTGAGGCCACGGCGGCGCCGTTCTGGGTGAAGCACCCCTCGGTGCCGACGCCGTACGCGATGTTCTTGATCGGGTTGAACGCCAGTGGCTGGTGCGCGACGCCTCCGTGCCAGGTGGGGCAGGCCCTCTTAATGTTGTCCCGGTCAGCGCGCAGGGCACGCGCCTCCGGGTTGTAGATCTGCACATCGAGATTCGGGTCATAGTCGACCGGACGGCCGGTCACCGGGTCGATGCCAGCGGTCCAGTTTAGCTCGTTGACGTATTGCTGGGCTTTGATGAAGCTGCCGTCGGTCCGGTCGAGCGAGTAGAAGAACCCGTTGCGACCGAAGTGCGCGACCACCTTGCGTGGTCGACCGTCGATGGTGGTGTCGTAGAGCATGTGGACGCCTACCTCGTCGTAGTCCCACGAGTCGTTAGGCGTGTACTGGAAGTGCCAGGCCAGCTCGCCGGTCTCGACGTCGAGCGCGACGGCCGAGTCCGTGTAGAGGTTGTCACCAGGACGGAATTCCGGGTCGTAGATGGGATACGGGTTGCCGGTGCCGAAGATGTACAGGTTGGTCTCTGGGTCGTAGGACCCGGTCTGCCAGACACCCCCGCCGCCGGTCTTCCACGCGTTGTGGTCGTCCTTCCAGGTCTCGCTGCCGGGCTGGCCTGGCTCGGGCACGACATACCACCGCCAGAGCTCCTCGCCGGTCTCCACGTCCAGCGCGGCGACCCAGCCACGGGTCCCGCCGTCGCCGGCGCCGTTCTGCACGAGGACCTTGCCGTCGGCGACCAACGGCGCCGTCAGAAACCGTTCCCGGCTGCCGAACTCGGTCGTGCTGGCGATCTCCACATCCCACAGGATCTCGCCGTTGTCGCGGTCGATGGCGATGACACGGCCATCCGGAAGGTTTGCCAGTACCTTGTCTTCCCAGAGCGCGATGCCGCGCGTGCGAGAGGTGTTGCCCTCGTGGTCCACCCCGGGGTCGGCGATCCACACGAAATCGCCGCGGTCTGACTGTCGTGCGTCAATCTTGTAGACCGTGCCCCACCCGTCGCTCGTGTACATGAAGCCGTTGTCGATAAGCGGGTTGACCTCGCTCTCCGGGCCGTTGCGACCCGTATCCTGCATGCCGCCGATCGCCAGCGCCCACACCATCCGGAGATCCCCGACGGTGTCGCGATTGATCTGGGTGAGTCTCGAATAGCGCTGCGAGCCATAGTCGCCGTTCATCAAGAGCCAGTTCTGCGGCTCGCTTTGCGCGTTGATGAGCCGGTCTACGCTCACGGTGAGGCTGTACTGGCCGGCGAGCGTGACCGCCGCGGTTCCCGCGACGAGGGCGCCAATGAGAAGCGCTGCTGCTGGCGAGTGCTGGCGCATAGTGTGTGTTCTCCTCTGCAACGCGGTCCCTTCCGCGGATCGCTAGCTTACAACGCCAGCCAGGTAGAGGGTGTCCACAATTATCCCAAGCGTCGCCCCGCAATCGGCATCGAGGGGGAGGGGGACGATCTGGGCTGTTCACCAATTACGGCACAGTCTGGTGGCAGCGTGTGGACCCTCAGCCGTAGGACCGCGTACGCAGACTCAGTTGTCTGGACGTTCGGTCGGCGACTGGTCTCCCGGTCCGGGCAGCGGTGCCTTGGCGCGTCCGGCCGATTCCTCCCGCAGTGTGGTTTCCACATCGGGATACGCATAGATGACCGGAGCGTGATTCTGCATGAGACCTCCAGTATCGGCCGTGGGACCGTAGTGGCTGTGCACATTCCGGTTGGCCATCCGTAGCAACGCCATCTGCTGACCCCGATGGTGCGCCGTGTGTGCGATGCGTCTTGTTATGTATCCAGGCGCGCGAGCGGGAGACCTCGAAGAACGGAACGATTTGCTCCGCACGAGGCGTCGTTCTCCTCGAGCAGCGCGGCCAATCGACGATTTGCGTGCTCGACATAACAGTGCATGAAGGCCAGACGTGTCTCGGTGTTCGGGAGGGGGGCGTCCGTCACCCAGATCCGAGCATGGTGGCGAAGCAGAGGTTCTCACTGACGCTCTGGTGCACCATGTGCTCCAGCAGGCTCCGGCCTCGCGTATCGCTTGGATGCGGGCGCCGGCGGAGGTCGTCGTCGTCGAACATCGCCCACACGCTGACGACCTTCTCGATCTCGGTTCGATAGGTGTCGGCCAGGAACTCGTATCGCAGCGTTGCCATGGATGGATTCTACCTGGCCGGACGTTGCGGCATCGTAGGTCCGGCGCCCTCGCCATGTCGCGTCAGCCCGGATGCTGGTGGCAATACTCGCCGTCGGGTTCATGTCCACTGAGCTCAGCAGTCTGTCGTGGCGATTCGACGTCGGCCGACCGCAGCGGGAATCTCACTGCCGGCGCCTGGACAGCCAGACGATGTCCGCGGCAAAGGAGGCGCCGATCAGCGCGATCGTCAGCGCCGCTACCGGCGCCGCGACACCCGGCGGCACGATCGGCCCCAGACACACCAGGAGGGCGATACCCTGAATGACGCAGCCGGCTTTCCGGCGCACGCGCTCCGGCAACGGGGCGCGCATCCATGGCCACACCCACCCGGCGACGACGAACAGATACCGGGGCAGGCCCACCACGACCACCCAGGGCCCGACCTGTCCGCTACGCCACACCAGCGCGGCGAGGACGAACATCAGGAACGAATCCAGCTCCATGTCGAAGCGGGCACCGAAGGTGGAGGTGGTGCCGGTCCGTCGCGCGATTCTCCCATCCACGCCATCAAGTACCATCGCGACGGTCATGACCGAGATGATCCACCAGTAGCCGGCGTCGACCAGGATCTCTGGCTGCGGGATGAGCGCAGCCACCGAGAGCACGAGTGTCGCGCGACCGAGGGTGACCCAGTTGGCCAGGCCCAGTCCCGCGCCCGATGGCGGTAGGTGCCGCAGAATTAGCCGCGCCACCAGACCATAGACCACGGTCGTCCGGAGTAGGTACATTGCCGGAAGGGCGAAGAGGACGGCGGTGACGCCGGTCACGACGAGCAGCGGCACCAGACCGGCTACCAACTCGCCGACAGCGCGCCGCCGGTTGATGGCCATCGGTCCTCCGCGCGCCGTGTGGTGTGTGGCCGTCGTCATGGATTCGGGTTATGGTTCAAGTTCATGTCGGAGCCTATCACCGCACGCCAGTTCTGGATCCGGTCACCCGGAGTCGGGCAGATTCGCCTGGCGGATCTGGCTCCGAGACAGGACGGCGAAGTCCTGGTGCGAACGGTGTACTCGGGAATTAGCCGTGGTACTGAGGCGATCGTCTTCCGGGGCGAAGTGCCGCCGTCCCGGTATATTGACATGCGGGCGCCGTTCCAGGAGGGAGAATTTCCCGGTCCGGTCAAATATGGCTATTGCAGCGTAGGCAAGGTGCTGGCGGGTCCAGAGGCGCTGGTCGATCGCATGGTGTTCTGCCTCTATCCCCACCAGGATTTCTACGCCGTCCCGGCGACCGCGGTGACGCCGTTGCCGGACCAGCTCCCGGCCGGTCGTGCGGTGCTGGCCGCCAACATGGAGACGGCGATCAACGTGGTCTGGGACGCGCGGCCCATGGTCGGGGACCGGATCCTCGTGATCGGCGCCGGGGTGGTCGGCCTGCTCGTCGGCTGGTTGTGCCGGCACACGGCGGGCGCGGACGTCACCATGATCGACATCAACCCAGCGAGGGAAGCGGTCGCCCGTGCGCTGGATCTGCCATTTTTTACCGAGCCGCCAGGGACGGCCGATGCCGACCTGGTGATCCACGCGAGCGGCCAGCCCGAGGGGCTGCGGAGCGCGCTGGGCGTGGCCGGCGTGGAAGCGACCATTGTGGAGGCCAGCTGGTATGGAAGCCGGTCGGTCCCGCTGCCGCTGGGCGAGGCCTTCCACTCCCGTCGGCTGACGATCAGGAGCAGCCAGGTGGGGCTGCTGAGCCCGCTGCAGATACCGCGGTGGACCCACGCTCGACGCATGGCACTGGCGCTGGATCTGCTGCGGGACGCGCGGTGCGATGCGCTGATCTCGGGTGAGAGTACATTGGAGGAACTGCCCGACGTCATGGCGATGCTCAGTCTTGAGCCGGGAGACACGCTGTGCCACCGAATCCGGTACCCGGGAGATGAAAGGAGCGATGATGTATAGCCTGAATGTTCGCGACCATTTCATGATCGCGCACAGCTTCAACGGTGACACGTTCGGCCCGGCGCAGCGGTTGCACGGCGCTACGTATGTCGTGGACGCGACATTTCGACGCGACGAGCTTGATGACAATGGCCTTGTGGTCGACATCGGCCTCGCCGGTGAGCAGCTCCGGGCGATCTTGGCGAAGTTGACCTATCGGAATCTGGACGACGAGCCGGCGTTCGCAGGAATGAACACCACGACGGAGTTTCTGGCGCGAGCCATCTTTGACCGTCTGACGCAGTCCGTCCGTGACGGAGCCTTGGGTGACGGGGCGCGCGGTATGACCGCGATCTGCGTGACGCTGCACGAATCACATGTGGCCTGGGGCAGCTACGAAGGCCAGGTCTGAGGCTGTGCCTCACACCGACGAGCGCAGACGGAGCGCAGCCCCGCGCGGAGATGTCTAGGCGCCTGCATGTCGTGGTGCCCGGATCGCTTGAGCAGCGGACGGGCGGCTATATGTACGACGCGCGCATGGTGCGCGGTCTCTGCGAGCTTGGCTGGCAGGTGGAGGTCCACAATCTCGTCGGCGCCTTTCCGGACGCCGACGCCGACGCTCGCAGGAGCTTGACGTCCACGTTGGCCGGGATCCCGGCCGGCGCCCGTGTGGTCATTGACGGGCTGGCGATGGGCGGGTTACCCGAGCCGGTGTGGGCCGAGCATGCCCGTCTCCGGATCCTGGCGCTGGTGCATCATCCACTGGCAGATGAGACGGGCCTCGACGAGGGGCGACGGGCGCGCTTCGTCACGCTGGAGCGGAATGCCCTGGCCGGATGCGCCGGTGTGCTGGTGACGAGCGAGTTCACCGCTTGTCGGCTCGAGGCATTCGGGGTCGAGCCGACGTGTGTCCGGGCTGTGCGTCCGGGCACCGATCGAGCGCGACCAGCGCTCGGGCCGGGGTCTGATGCGGCTCCGGCGTTGCTCTGTGTCGCGTCCCTCATACCGCGAAAGGGGCAGCATCTGCTAGTGCATGCGCTGTCTCGGCTTCGAGATCTGCCCTGGACGTGTGTGTGCGCCGGCAGTTTTGATCTGGTCCCAGACTATGCCGTGATGGTTCGCGAATTGACCCAAGAGACCGGCCTTGGAGAGCGCGTCCAGTTTCCCGGGGAGTGCGAGCCCGATCATCTGGACGACCTCTACGATCACGCGTCGCTCTTCGTTCTGCCCTCCCAATATGAGGGCTATGGCATGGCGTTGGCCGACGCTCTGGCGCGAGGGCTGCCGGTGGTGAGCACGACCGGCGGCGCGATTCCGTACACGGTGCCGGGAGACGCTTCCGTGCTGGTTCCACCGGGGGACGACGCGGCGCTGGGTGAGGCGCTGCGGTGCCTCCTGGCGGATGGGACGGGCGCCGGGCGCCGCGCCGAGTTGGCGCGCGCCGCCCGGCGCCATGCGGAGGAGTTGCCCGACTGGGCGCAGGCCACCCAGGCCTTCGCCGACGCGCTGCTCGAGCTGACACCCGATGGAGACGTTTGACGCCGACTGGCTGGCGCTTCGGGAGCCGATCGATCACCGGTCGCGCGCCGAGTCGCTGCTCGCGCCGCTGTGTGAGGCGTGGCGGTCACGCGGCTGGTCTCGTGTGCTCGACCTCGGGAGCGGCACCGGATCCAACGTACGGTATCTGGCCTCTCGTCTTCCGGCAGGGCAGGAGTGGGTGCTTGTCGATCACGACCCAGACCACCTGCGCGCGCTGGAGCACGCCGAGGTCCCGGCGTCGGTGCGGAGTCTGAAGGTCGTGCCGGGTGACCTCGTCGACGAGGGGCTGTCGGCAATATCCCACGCCGACCTGGTCACCGCCTCTGCATTGTTGGATCTCGTGTCCGAGGACTGGCTGCGTCGCGTGGTGGACGCATGCGCGGATGCCGGTCGGGGGGCGTACTTTGTGCTGAGCTACGACGGTGAGACCCGGTGGTCGGTTGACGGCGCGCCAGGCGGTCAGTGGGAGGACGATCCGGACGACGCGCTGATCCGAGACGCGGTCAACGCCCACCAGACCGGCGACAAGGGGCTTGGGCCGGCGCTGGGGCCGGCGGCCGGCGCGGTGGCCGATCGGCTGTTCCGGAGCGCGCGCTACACGACCCGGCTTCTACCGAGCCCGTGGTGGTTAGGCGCTGCCGATGCCCCTCTCGTGCGCCGGTTGATCGCCGGCTGGGAGGTGGCAGCCGCGACGGTGAGACCGGCAGACGCCGGCCGGATTCACGCCTGGGCCAAGCGTCGTCGCGCGACGGTGGCCAACGGCCGGTTCACGCTGAGGCTCGGGCACCATGACCTGCTGGCACTCCCTCCTGAACGCTCATGAGGCGGCCTTACGTGGTCCTGCGGGTCGCGGTCAGCATCGGGCTACTTGCTGTCCTCGCCTGGTGGCTCGATCTGGGAACAGTCATGTCACGGCTGGCTCAGATGCGGCCTGGGTGGGTGCTGCTGGCAGTCGCGATCTCGGTCGTGCAGACGGCCGTGCTGGCGTGGCGCTGGCGTTTCACCGCCGGGTGCCTTGGGGTCGACCTGTCGTACAGGTTGGCGTGGCGCGAATACTACCTGTCCATCTTCCTCAATCAGGTGCTGCCAGGCGGCGTGGTGGGAGACGTGTCTCGGGCCTGGAGACAGGCGCGGGCGCAGACGCGCCTGCGGGAGCCGACCGGGCCGGCCGTGCGGGCCGTCATCTTCGAGCGCCTGTCGGCCCAGGCGGTGATGACCACCGTGGCCGTGGCCTCGCTCCTGGTGCTGCCGGTCACGGTCAATCTCGGCTCAGGGCTGGTCCTGTTCGGGTCAGGTGCAGTGGCTGTGCTGATCCTTGTCGCGATCGTCGTCTGGACACGCCGCCAGGCCTCGGCCCAGTCGCTGTGGGGGCAGTTGCTGGCGGATCTGGACGCAGCGCATCTGCGGGCTCCGGTATTTACGGCGCAGCTGGTGAGCGCGGCCGTCGTCGTCGGTACCTACCTGGCCGCCTATGTCATGGCTGCCAGAGCGGTTGGGGTGGACACCCCGTTGCCGGTGTTCCTCCCGCTGGTGGCTCCGGTCTTGATGACCATGTTGATTCCGGTGACGGTCGCCGGGTGGGGGCTCCGGGAGGGCACCGCCGCTGTCTTGTGGGGTGTCGTCGGTCTCACCGCCGCAGACGGCGTCCTTGTGTCGGTCGCCTATGGTCTGCTGGTGCTGTTCGGCAGCCTACCCGGCGCCGTGTTCCTGATGAGCCCAGGCACGACCCGCCGACTCTCTGTGTGAACGCACGGACCGAGGGGCTGACCGGAGGTTCGCAGTCAATCGCGATCAGCGCAAATCCAGGTCGAACAGGACGTCGTTCCCCAGGTGGAACAGGTGGCACGGGGGACGCAGGGCTTGGTCCAGCGTGGCGATCGGAGGCAGGGTGAGTGCGTGGCGGCCGGAGCCGATCAGCAGCGGGGCGACGGTGACGTGCAGACGGGTCAGTGCGCCCGCCTGCAGGAACCGGGAGACCGTGACGCCTCCGCCTTCGACGAGGATGCGTCGCAGGCCCCGTGTGCGGAGTGCCTCGATCACCGTCACCGGCGCGAAGCCGCCTCTGCCGCCGTCCCCGTCGTTTTGCCTTGGAACGCCGGCGGGGAGTTCCAGTAGGTCGCTGTCAGAGGAGGCTTCGGACTGGGGGCCCGTCGCCAGCCTGATCACGAGCGTGCGGGCGGCGCCGTCGCGGAAGACGGCCCGGTCCGGCGAGAGCCGGCCGCGTGGATCGAGCACCACGCGCACCGGGTTCTCGCCCTCTACGTCCCGGACCGTCAGGCGTGGGTTGTCGGCGGCGACGGTGCCGGCCCCGACGACCACGGCGTCGACGAGCGCTCGCAGTCGGTGCAACCGGCGTATGTCGGCCGGTCCGGTGACATAGTGGGAATGCCCGTCCGCGGTGGCGATCCGCCCATCAAGGCTCTGCCCGATCTGGCCGATCACCAGATCGGGGCTGAGTTGGAGCGGCAGATAGAGGTCGACCAGGTCGCGCGCCGCGTCGATGACCTCGCCGGACGCCGTCCAGTGGCCCGAGGCGTCGACTTGCAACCAGACATCGGGATTGGGATCATGGTGCACCTGGGTGGGGAAGGCCTTTCCGGCAATGCCCAGGGGAACGGCTCGCAGCAGGCTCCAGGCGGTCCGTTCGTCAATCGTGTCGCTCAACGGTGATGTCCTCGTCGCGTCTTGCACAGATCGGACGCGGCGACCTTCTGATACGGGACACTAGCATGCACGAGGCAGATCGTGGTCTATTTGATCTCCGGCGCGGTCGTCCGCTCCATGTTACGACCGGGTCGGACCAGGCGCCGGACGACGCCATCCTGCTCGCCACCGTCGAAGGGTTGACGGATCAGACGCTCGGGCAGTTGCGCGATCTGGACCGTGGGCCGCTCCGTCTGGCCGTCACCGAGTACCGGGCG
>Ga0302123_10001137_pt1 | contig 19153 bp, 21 predicted proteins | sample CB21_321_MG_FD_203109 | JGI IMG/M metagenome (GOLD analysis project Ga0302123, IMG submission 203109) | Marine microbial communities from Western Arctic Ocean, Canada - CB21_32.1 | ecosystem: Environmental > Aquatic > Marine > Oceanic | place: Canada: Western Arctic Ocean | collected 2017-09-28 | reverse complement strand
CTCTGGCAAAACAACCTTTGCCAAAAAATTAGCCTATGCATTAAATTGTCCCCATATAAATGCAGACGAAGTTAGAACGAAGGCTAAAGATTGGGATTTTTCCTCCGAAGGAAGAAAACGGCAATGTTTACGTGTTAAAGAAATGGCAGAAGCATTAGACGGATTTGTAATTTGTGATTTTATATGTCCAACAGAAGAACTTAGACAATTATTTGAACCAGATTTATTAATATGGATGAATACTACAAAGCATAGTAAATTTAAAGATACTCATAAAATGTTTGAACCGCCAAAGTGGTTTCATTTTCAAATTCGAAATAAACAAAATAATTTATTTGACTTAGCAATTAAACAAATTAAATCACTTATAATGGCAGACTTTAGCACAATTTTAAAAAATGGATCAAAGTAAACCAACTGTTCAAATGATGGGCAGATATCAACCGTGGCACGGCGGTCATCGTGAATTATTCAAACAAGCAATGAAAAGGACCGGGCAAGTTGCTATATTTGTTAGAAACATGCCAGTCAATGATAAAAACCCATTAAAGTTTGAAGAGGTAGCAGAAATAATTACAGAAGATTTAACAAAACATAACTTTATAATTGACAAAGATTATGTTATAATACAAGTACCCAATATTGTAGATATCACCTATGGCCGTGATGTAGGTTATTCTGTTACCTTGGAAAGATTACCAGATGAAATAGAGAATATTTCAGCAACAAAAATTAGAGAATTATGGAAAAAAGAAAAATCAGAGATGTCTTAAGATTAATATGGTATTATATTTGTTGGCCTTATAACTGGGTTATGTTAGAAATAAGATACCGAAAAAAGTTAAAAAAACTTCGCGAAGAAGATCCCTTTATATACGACTAATGCTTGATGTATTTTTTCTAAGTTACGATGAACCCTTTGCTGACGAGCATTATGAGTTGCTTCAGTTAGTAGCACCTCATGCAAAACGAGTTCATGGTATTAAAGGTATTTTTAATGGTCATAAAGAATGTGCCAGGCAGGCAATGACGGAAAACTTTTATGTTATAGATGCTGATGCTATCCTTGAACCAGATTTTGAATTTGACTTTGAACCCGAATGGCATCAACAAGATCATATATTTGTTTGGCGTGCAAAAAATCCTATTAATGGGTTAATTTACGGTAATGGTGGTGTAAAGTTATTTCCTACAAAAGTCATACGTGAAGCTGATGATTGGCTTATAGATTTTACTACATCTGTTGCAGGTAAGTTCAAGCCTATGCTCCAAGTATCAAATACTAACGGATTTAATTATAGTCCGTTAAGTACATACAAATCTGCATTTAGAGAATGTACGAAACTTGCCAGCAAAATTATACATAATCAAAAAGATGAAGAAACAGAAACACGACTACATATTTGGTGTACTGTAGGTGCTAATAAACCTTACGGCAAGGATGGAATACGTGGTGCAATAGATGGCAAAGCATGGGGCGTAAAATATAGAGATAATCCCGAAATGTTAGATAAAGTAAATGACTTTGAATGGTTAGAACAAATATTTAATAAATGAAAATTAAAAATTGTAGAGTGTGCCACTCTAAAAATATAAAATCTGTTGCAGATTTTGGTAATATAAAAATTAGTACATTTGTAGATAATCCTAATGATGATTTAGGATCAGCACCATTAGAATTATTAGAATGCCAAAATTGTACATTAGTTCAATTAGCACATACAGTTCCGCCCGAAATAATGTACCACACTTATTGGTATGAAAGTTCTACTAATAAAGTAATAGCAGATAATTTGCGTGACATTGTAACACAAATAGAGCAAGAGAATACGATATATCCGAATGATACTTTGTTAGATATAGGTGCAAATGACGGTACATTATTAGAAGCATATAAAGATGGCATTTGTGTTGCCTGTGAACCTGCTAAAAATATTATACATAAATTAGAAAAAAGATGTGACCATATTATAAATAATTTTTGGGATAAAAAGCATTATACATTTGATAAAGCAAAAGTTGTAACTGCAATTGGTATGTTTTATGATATGGACGATCCTAATCAATTTATTAGTGATATAAAAGATGTATTACGAGACGATGGTATTTTTGTAAGTCAGTTAATGACTTTAGCACCAATGTTAAAACAATATGATTTGGGCAATATTTGCCATGAACATTTAGAATATTATTCATACAAAAGCCTAATAACATTGTTTGAACAAAACGGATTGGAGATATATAAAGTTTATATGAATAATATTCATGGAGGAAGTTATCAATTATGGGCACGACATTATCAAAAAGGTAGCATACAAATAAAAGAACCTAAACCAGATTTTAAAAAATTTAAAAATATAATCGATAATAATAAACAAAAATGTTTGGACTTTGTTAATTTACATAATAATGTGTATATTTTTGGTGCAAGCACAAAAGGTAATACTATTATGCAATATTATGGTTTAACAAATAAAAATATAAAAGGTGTTGCAGAAGTAGATACTAAAAAATATGGCAAATATGTGGTCGGTTCTAAAATACCTATCATGCCTGAAACCGAAGCAAAAAAATATGCAGATTATTTCTTAATTTTACCTTATAGTTTTTCTAATTACTTTATTGATAAAAATAAAGATTGGAATGGCACGTGGGTAGTTTGCACTCCCCAATTTAAAGAAATTTAATATGAAATGGTTTTTAGCAGGTAACAGGGGATTAATAGGAACAAATTTTTCAAATACTTATTCTTGTACAGGTGTTAATACTTCTACTTGTGATCTAGAAAAGTATAATGAAACACTTTATGCGTTACATAAAAAGAATCCGACTCATGTTATGATTAATGCCACTACTGTAAGTGGTCTTGCAGATGATATTAATTATTCGTTTGATATTTACATTAAAAACTTAACAATACAAAATAATATATTTAAGGCTTGTAAAGAATTAAATATTAAAAATGTATTGTTACAAGGTAGTACTTGTATGTATCCTTCTATGTTTGCTAATGAATATGTAGAAGAAGATTTATTTAAAGGTAAACCACATGAATCGTATCTATCTACCGCATTAATAAAATTAATAGGTTTAGAACAATGTAGAGCCGCTAATACATTATATAATTTTAGTTGGAAAACAGCAATACCCACAAATTTATTTGGACCGCATGATAAAGTAAGCAAGGTTATTGGCGCATTAATGCAAAAATTTATTACTAATAATGGAATCATAGAAATATGGGGTTCAGGAAAACAAGAAAGAGATTTTTTATATGTAAAAGATGCTATAACTGCATTTGAGTTAATTATGAATAGCAATTATGATGTAGTTAATGTAGTAAGTGGTACAATCGTGAGTATATCGGAATTAGTAGATATATTAATTCAAATTAGTGGTTTTAAAGGTAAGATTAAATATGATACTTCTAAACCTGAAGGAATTTTTAAACGAAGCATGTCCAATAAACGATTACAATCATTGGGATGGAAACCTAAATATACACTAGAAGATGCGTTAGCAGAAACATATCAATGGTACTATGATAACACCTAATTCATTTATGAACCCAGTATATGGGACAGAAGAAAAACAGGCAGTTATAGATTACATTAACGGCGACGGTTGGTTAATGGAATTTAATAAAACAAAAGAACTTGAAAAATTAATAATAGATTTTACTGACTCAACATACTGTTCTATGACTACAAGTTGTACAGTAGCATTATTTTTAGTTTGTTTAGCAATAGAATTAAAAGCAGGAGATGAAGTATTAATGCCTGCTTATACTCAAGCGGCTACTGCAAATGGTGCTAAAATGTGTGGGGCAGATATTGTTTTTTGTGATGTGGATCCTGTTAGTTACACAATAAGTTATGAAGAAATACAAAAAAACTTTTCAAACAAAACACGAGCAATTTTTATTACAAGCATTAATGGTAGGTATCCATGTAATATAGAAGAAATAATTCAATGGTGCAAAGATCGTAACTTATGGGTAATAGAAGATAGTGCTCAAGCATTAGGATGCTATAAACATAACAAACATATTGGTACCTTTGGCGACTTTGGTTGCTTTAGTTTTGGTGCACCTAAAATGATTACAACAGGACAAGGTGGTGCAATTATATCCCATAATAAAAAAATGATGAATAAAATTGATGCTATAAAGAATTTTGGTAGAACAGTAGATATAGGAGAAGTATATAATGTATTTGGATTAAATTTTAAATTTACAGATTTACAGGCGGCGTTTGGTGTTGAACAAATGAAAAAGTTGCCTGCTATTTTAGAAAAAAAGAAACGAATATATAACTGGTATCAAAAACATTTAAACTATGCCAATATAAAATTCCCTAAAACAGAAGACGGCGCAATACCTGTGTTTGCAGACGTGTTATTTGAAAATGAAACTACACGAAATCTAATAGCAAAAGAGCTCGGTGATGTAGGTATTGGAACTAGAGCAGTTTATACTCCATTAAATAAAAGTCCATTATATACTAATATAAATAATGCATATACTCCAATAGCAGATGATATAGGTAATCGTGGTCTTCAGTTACCTACTCAACCTAATTTAGATGAAGAAGATATTATTCAAATAGCAAATCATATTTTACAATGGGCAACATAAAAAAATTAGATCCTGAAATTAATCCTGAAACAGTATTTGATGGACGAGGTGGTATTTTTACATTTTATCCTGTTAAAGGACCTATAGTAGAATGGAGTTATATCGTAACATTAAAAGGTACACAAAGAGGTCATCACTATCATCCTGAATTTGATGAACATGTTATGTTTGTTGAAGGAGAAGGAATTTATTTTGAATTACACAAAGATGGTACCGAAACCCCTGTACCTGTAACAGCAGGCACCAGTTTATATATTCCAAAAGGAACTCCACACACGTTTATACCTATGGCAGATTGTAAAATGATAGCACTAATAACTAAAAAATGGAATGAGTGCGACACGCCTATAATTTCTGCAGATGAAAAAATAAGAAATGGAAATTTATGAACTCTTAGATCGATTTGAGTTATTATATGAGGACATAAATCCTAATATTTCAAATCTACGTAGAACAGTTATAGACAAGGATTTGCCTAGTCTTTTCCAAATACTAAAAAAGTATGAGGATAAAGAATTAATAGAAAATATACGATCAGCAGTATGTGATCTTAATCCATGGGCATTTTATAAAATATATAAAAACGAAGATGTAATAGACTTTAAAAAATTTATTTTAAATAAAAATATTTGGTCTCTTTTTAAAATTCTTCAAAGATCATATCCAGATAAAGATAGAATAATAGAAGAACTTCGTCGGACACTTAATAGCGAAACATTTACTACTAGAATGCGCCCTGTATTTTCTACATTTAAAGATGATAAATTTATTCGTAATTACTATACAGCAACAAACACCGAACATGCATCAGGACAAGCAAAATTAAATGCTACCTTTAATGTAATTGAGGTTCTTATAGAAAACAATACAGTAGTGACGGATTTACGTGCTATTATAGCACATGATAACAGGCCTGCAATGTATAATTGTTTAGATTATGTATTAGATTCAGATTTAGTACGTATTTTAGAACGTTTCGAAAAAGAAAAACCAGAATATAATTTACATGATGCATTTACTCAAGGGCAATTACGATCTAAGTTATGGTTGCTTAAACATTTGCGTGGTATGGATCTAGGTACTGTTTTTATATGTGCAGGATGGTATGGTACGTTAGCACGAACAATGTTTGAAAATGAACATGTACATTTTGATAAAATTCGTAGTTTTGATATAGATCCAAAATGTGCCGAAGTAGCAGATACAATTAATAGATCATGGGTCAAAGATGCATGGCAATATAAATCATCAACATTAGATATACATGATTTAAATTACATAGATTCAAAATATAAAGTAAAAAAAGCAAACGGTACATATGAAGTATTAACGGACAGCCCAAATACAATTATTAATACAAGTTGTGAACATATAGAAAATTTTACAGATTGGTTTAATTTAATACCTGCAGGTAAGTTAGTAGCACTTCAATCTAATAATTATTTTGAATTACTAGAGCATGTTAATTGTGTTAAAGATATAAATCAGTTTAAACAGCAAGCACCGTTAAGTAATATTATATATGAAGGTAGTCTTGAATTAGAAAAATATACAAGATATATGATAATAGGATATACATAATATGTTTAGTAATTTTTTTAATAATTTTTTAGAAAATATAGATTCTAAGTTTAAAAATGAGCTATATGAATTATCTAAAATAGATGGCGGGAGCATTGACGAAATGAAAATATATCTCAATACTGAATATTGGCGTCCTCATATGTCTGTTTTCGATAATATAGAATTACATAAATTTCATAAAGATAGTAAAATATTAGATATAGGTACATGGTTCGGTATATTGCCGTGGGTTTTTAATAATTACGGATTTAAAAATGTAGACTGTTCAGATTGGACTATCGATAATTCTAGGCTTAATTTTATATTAAAAAAAATTAATGTTAATCCTTTTTATCTTAATATACAGCCATATAAAAAATTAAATTTAAATAATAAATATGATCTAATATTATTACAATATGCCTCATTTCATTGGAAAGATGATATAATTGCATGGTCATTTGGCGGTCATTTTGATCCAAATATGCAAGAATTGATTTATAATTGGAAAGGTCAAATAAAAGATGAAACCGGTACTCCTTGGAATTTTTTCTTTCCTTGGCGATATAATGAATGGAAATTTTTTATTGAAGATTTAAAAGAATATTTATTACCAAATGGATTGGCTATAATAGGTCCTCGTCCTTATATGTATAATATTTGGCAGGATAAATTTAAAAAAGAATTAGATTTATTTAAACAACATAAAATATTAAAATTTGATAAGTTAAATTCTCAAATTATAATTAAAAAATAAAATGTATTATTTTGTTTTTGATACAAATGATAATGGATCGTTTTGTCGAAATTTACCATTAAATAACCCATGTTTTGAACAAGGCAACCCAAATAAGCCGTATGATCGTCCTGAAAGAATAAATGATTGGTATCTTTTAAATTCTCCTAATGTAAAATTTGTTACTTATGATAAAGCTAAAAAATTAAATGTAAAATATTTTTATTCTATCTGGTTTGATCAAACGGTGTATGTAAATGTATTTCAACCTACAATAAAGAATCCTATTGTAATTAGGTTACATGATTATATAGAAAACGACATCAATAATAATAAATGTCATCTTGTTTTAAATAATGCCAATGAAGGATTTCATCATCACAGACATATACTTAAAAAAAGAATATTTGAAATTTTCCCCCATTTGTCATTTAAAAATATAATTTTTGTTACTTCAACCGATGATCAATTTAATACTGTAGATTTTAAAGAAAAATCACATGATTTATCTATTGAAATAAGAGAACAAGGATGGAATACTTATGATGAAATACATGATATAAAAAAATATAAAGAGTTAAATGTAGAATGTTTTAATGGATGGGAAAGACAGGTTGCAAATGATTGGAGTAACTCCGGTAGGCGATCGCAACCAGGTGAATTGGAATATAAACAATTTTATAAATGTCAATTAAATTATATAAAAAATAAAAAAAATAGGAAATTTTATTTTACATGTTATACTAGGATACCTAGATATTACAGACTGTTATTTCTTTGTTTATTATCTTATAATAACCTATTAAATAAAACTATATGGTCATATGGTCCTTTAATAGAAACCCATTTATATGATGTAAATAATTTAGAGAATATATATAATCTTATACCAAAACATAAAAATATATATAATTTAGATAATATAGCAAAAAAATTTATAAATGGGGGTAATAAATGTTCTTCTGATTTTAATTTAAATGGCCACAACCATCTATTCATATCTTATAATGATATTTATGAATCTTATTTTAATATAGTACTAGATACAGACATTACATCAAATGAATTAATTATGACCGAAAAATGTTATAAGACAATTATTTCATTGCAATTTTTACTTTATTTGGGTAATCCGTTTGTAATAAAACGATTACGGAAAGACGGATATGATATGTTTGATGATTTTATAAATCATTCATATGATGAAGAATTGGATTTTGAAAATAGATTATTTTTATTATTATCAGAAGTCAATCGTTTAAGTAACTTATCTAAAAAACAAATAAACCTATTTTATAAAAATAATATTAATAGATTTATTAAAAATAAAGAAAACTTTTTTGAACATAATCATAAAAGATATTGTTATTGGGAAAAATATGTATAGATATTCTGATATAAAAAGTGTTCACATAGAACCTACCCAAGGATGTAATGCCGCCTGCCCGCAATGCGACCGTAATATAAATGGTGGAGAGGATAATCCATATCTTCACAATGCAATGTTAAGTTCTACTGATTATTATGAAATGTTTCCTAGGCATTTTATAGAGCAACTAAACTCTATGTATATGTGTGGTAACTTAGGTGATCCATGTATAAGCAGTTATGCAATAGAGGGATTTAGATCCTTTAGAAATGCTAACCCTAATATATGGTTAGGCATGAATACTAATGGAGGTGCTAGACCAGAATACTTTTGGGAAGATTTAGCAGATGCCGGGGTAGTTGTAACATTTAGCATAGATGGTTTAGAAGATACTAACCATTTATATAGACAAAAAGTTAAATGGGGAAGGGTAATGGAGAATGTTAAAGCATTTATTAATCGTGGAGGTCGTGCTAAATGGGATTTTATTGTGTTTAAACACAATGAACATCAAGTAGAAGAAGCAAGAAAACTTGCAATAGATATGGGTTTTGAGAAATTTCAAGTTAAAAAGACAGGAAGATTCTTTTCTACAGTCCAACATAAGGGCAAAGAATCACATCAAGCAACAAATCGAAAAGGCGAAGAAACACAGAAATTAGAAAAACCAGATAATAAATATATTAACAGAGCACTTAATAAAGAACAAGAACTTGTTACCAGACATGGTAGCATGGATGCATACTATGACGAAACATCTATAAGTTGTAAAGCAATTGAAAAATCGGAAATATTTGTTACAGCAGAAGGACATGTGTTTCCATGTTGTTGGACTGCCGGTCAACAATATAAATGGTATCTCAAACCTCGTGAAGCACCGATTTGGAAATTAATAGGAGATCCTGATAATATTAGTTTACGAAATCATTCATTAAGAGATATCGTCGAAGGCCCATTTTTTAAAGCAATTAAAGATTCATGGTCATGTTCTAGTGTTAACGATGGCAAACTCAAAGTTTGTGCAAATAAATGTGGAATAGGATTTGATGCATACAGTGAACAATTTAAATGACAGAAAAAATATATTGTAGTGCTCCATGGACAGCAGTTCAAATAAAAAATAATGGTTCTTTTACATATTGTTGTGTAAGTGATGATCCGATCGGTAGTACATTAAATTCGTTAGAATTAGTTAACGGAAGACAAAAAATTATAAATGGAAATATATTACCAGCATGTCAAGTTAAATGTTTTGATATAGAAAAAAATAAATTACATTCATCACAAAGAACATTTTTAAATGAAATATTTCCTATTGAAAATGATGTATCAGAAATTGCCAATATTGATCACATACAATATATAGATTTACGAATGGGAAATATTTGTAATTTTACTTGTGTAATGTGTGGAGATTATGATAGTCATTTATGGGGAAAATTATATAAAAAAGAAAACCCCTATATAAGTTGGCAGGAAACTCGGTATGATGAAATTATTAATTTTATTTTTGGTTGTAAAAACCTAAGAAGTATTAGTTTAGCCGGTGGAGAACCTTTTTACAATAAAAATAAATTATTTAAATTAATAGATAAATTAGATAAGTCGATAATATTAAAGATTATAACAAATACAAGTTTTTGTGACGACGATATAATAGATAAATTAAATGAATTTAAAGCAGGTAGATTAAATTGTAGTATAGATGGAGTAGGCAAATGGATAGAAGGTCAGCGGCTTAGATCTAATTGGAATCAAATAGAGCAAAATATTTTTAATTTTGCAAAAAAATTACACTCAAATTGGGAAATAGTATTAGTTCCGACATTTACTGTAATTAATACATTGGGTTTAGAAGAATTTGTTGATTGGTATTTTAATAAATTAATACCTATTAGAAAAGTAATTTTTAAAAATACTATATGTACTAGTCCTCCTCGAATGACTTTATATAATATACCATTAACAAAGCGACAAAAAATAATTGAAAATATTAAATCAAAGAACTACCAGAATACACCAACTAGTTTATACCAATTATACGATAGTATATGTAAAGACATTAGACCTGATAATAATACTAGTAAAGATTTTTTAGAACATATAAATTTTATAAAAAATAATACTAAACATGATATTATTAAATATATACCAGAACTAGAAGAATGCGTACAATGATTAATTTAAATAATTTTGTAGAAGAAAATAATTACAATGCTAAGTTGACTTTACCTCCAGGATTAACAAAAGGTAAAGAAGTTAAATTATATGAAGGTCTTCCGTTTTTACCTATTAATATAACTGAAAATATTAATTGGAATGAATTAGTGAGCGAAGCAAAACAATTTGATAAACATTACATTCCTCATAGACATCATGAAGAACATAAAGATTGGTCTAGTGTAGTATTACATGGTATAAGCAGTATTCATACAGAAGCACCAGAAGTTTATGGGTATACCAACGAAACTGCTCCATGGCGTTGGACAGATATAAGTGATTTTTGTTCAAATATTGTTTATATGATAAAAAAATGTTTTCCGTATAAACAATATTTTAGAATTAGAATTATGCGGATATCCCCAGGAGGACACATATGGCCGCATATTGATGGCGGCTTCGACCACTTGGGTCCTATAAATGTTGCTCTTAATAATCCCGAAGGTTGTATTTTTTATATGGGCGGAGTAGGTATATTACCATTTAAACAAGGTACAGCAATTAGTTTAAATATAGGAAGCAAAATGCATGCCGTTGTTAATAACAGTAATGAAAATAGATACCATTTAATAATTCATGGCATAATGGATGATAAAATGAGTGACATATATTTACAAAGTTATCAAAAATGTATTTAAAAAGAGATTATATTGTTTGTTGGATAGACAATTTAAATAAGAATGTTGATCCTTTTGTTAAAGGTTTTTGTCGTAATTTAGCAGAATATTGGTTTATGGAATTAGAGTGGCAGACTGAAACAAAACCAAAAATATTTATATCACATGATGATGCTATTAATTTTTTAAAAACAACATCAGTTGATCATGCATTAATAATAAACATAGGAAATGATTTAGAAGGTGATTATCCACAATTTTTAAAGGCATTAGATGAATATATATTAGATGATGATATTTTAATAGGACATATTTTAGATAAAAAAGATAGATATTATGAATTACATGAACAGTTATATTATTTAAACATTAAAAAATGGAAAGCAATAGATTATCCTAATTTAGGAAAAACAGGTATAGATATTACATATAATATACCAAATAAATCAAAAGAAAATCATCATGATAATTATACACCATATTGGATAAATCAAGGAAACAATAATAAATTGTACACAAATGTTAAGCATGGACATAATTTAATTGCAAAAATTTTAGAAACAGATACAAAAATACGAAGTTTTCCTGAACATATTAGAAAAACAAAAGAGTATTTTTATCCAAATGAAAATGATTGCAATGATACCATTTATAAATTTATAAATAAAAACTTATCTAATAAATTTTATCCTATTAATACAGAAAAATTACATTTAGAAGAAACAGGTGTTATTAAAAATCTACAAGGAATGGTTACCGTAGCAAGCGGACTTAACCATTTAAAAGTTATAAAATATACAGGATATAAAGAAAACTTTAAATTAATGTTTTGTGATTATGATGAATATGCATTATATATGATGAGACAAATATATGAAAATTGGGACGGAACAAATTATAAAGATTTTATGAATGATGTTGATACATTGAATATACTAGGAGAAGGTGAATTTATTAATCACGGCATATTTACAGAATTTGTAGATAGTTTTGGAGGTAACAAGCAATGGTTATCATGGTTTAAAGATTTTAAAAATAATGTAGAAGTAGATTATTTAAAATTAGATATATTAAATTTTAAACATCAACAATATGAATTTAATATATTATTAGAATTTTTAAATAATATAGAAGGCAAGAAATTAGTTTGGTTAAGTAATATATTTTCTTATCGTCCAACAAGTTTGTTTAAAAATTTATACAAAAGAAGTTTAGTACAGGACAACCTAATGGCTAAATTTAAAAATATAAGTGAATTACAAGTATCATATGGTCCGACAATAAATGGTTGGAATAATAGTTGGTTAATGTCTCCAAAAAAGTATAAACCATGTGTTACATATGCAAAAGAATTAATTAAGTGGACCGAATGATATTTACACATGCAATACCTCGAAATTATATTTTTGTAGATTGGGATATGAGTAGTATTTGTAATTATGATTGTTATTATTGTAATGAAGAAATACACGATGGTAAAGTAAAATTCCCTGATATTCAAGTTGCAAAAAATGTAGTAGATAAAATTAATTTAGAATATAAAGAAAAAGATTATGCATACTTTAATTTATTAGGCGGAGAACCGACTGCTTGGAAACATTTAGAAGAGTTTTCGTATTATGTAAAAAAAGATAATAATAAAAATATTTTACAATTATTAACAAATGGATCAAGATCTTTACGATGGTGGAAAAAACATGCTAAATTTATAGATAAAATAATAGTCAGTGTTCATGTTGCTCAATGTGATATTAAAGAACTTGTTAATAAATTTAATACTATTGTCAATGAAATAGATATAGATTTTCAAATAGCAATAGATATAAAAATATTTGATAAATGCATTGAATATTATAATTATGCATTTAAAAATTTAAATGATAAAATAAAATTACGTCCAAAACCATTAAAAGTATTAATAGGTGGGCCCGAATTAATGCCTTATACTAACCTACAAAAAAGAACAATGCAAGAGCTACAAGAGAGGCACGGGAAGCATCGTCGAATATACGGATCACCAATGATACAAGATGATGATCTTTGTGTTGGTAATGAACAAATTGTTGATATAGTAAAATTAATAACTAATGAAGAAAACAACTGGGAAGGTTGGGCATGTTGGATAGGCATAGAAACTATTAATATAACAAGAGACGGAAATGTAAAAATAGGTGCTTGGTGTAACCCTGATTTAATTCTAGGTAATATAAAAGATTTAAATTTTAAAATTCCTATGAAACCTGTTATATGTAAGTATGATACGTGTGGTTGTTGGACTGACATTCACACTACAAAAATTAAAAATTATGACGGAAAAACTATCTAAACCTGGCGAGTTCTTAGGAACAAACGAAGTACACTTAGGTTTAACTACTAGATGTAATTTAGCATGTCCTTTTTGTGCAAGAACAACAGAAAAAAATAGATGGTTTGGAAAAGGAAATATAGATTTAGATATAACTCATTATAAATCATTTATTGCTTTATCTAAAATAGAAACAATATTATTATGTGGTAACTATGGTGATCCTATTTTTTATCCGCATTTATTTGAACTACTTGAATATGCAAAGTTACACGATATTATAATCAAAATGCATACAAATGGATCAGGACATAATATTACTTGGTGGAAAAAATTAGCAGAAATATTAACTAAAAAAGATAGAATATTTTTTAGTATTGATGGTATTGAAAGTAATTTTACAACATATAGAATAGGAGCCAAATGGGATAAAATTTTAGAAAATATAAATATTATCAATACAGTTACCAATCATCCTAGATTAGTTTGGAAATATATTCTATTTAAATACAACGAAGATACTATCTTAGATGCTGTTAATATAGCAAAAAATTTAGGAATGGATTCTGTTATGCTTCAACGTCCTTGGGTGCCTAAAAACAAAGAAGGCATAGAGCATTTACCAGGAATGAGTAATTATAAACAAAAAGATTGGATGCCATCTTTTAACCCAAAAGAATTTATAATTAATAATAAACTAATTAGCAACAATATATATAAACTTGAAGAAGATGCCCTTTATATCAAGGTTAGCTCCTAAATGTCATAGCTCTAACCAACGACCATCAACAACATTTATAGAAGTAAACGGATTTGTATCTCCGTGTTGTTGGTTAGTTACAGATAATATTAGAATCCAATTATTAAAAGATTTTTTTGGTGATGATTTTAATAAATTGTTTATTACTAAAAGTTCAATGCATGATATTAAAGAAATATATAAAAAATTAAAAGATACATGGGAAACAGATAAACCTTTTCCAACATGTTTACTAGTGTGTAAAAAGAAAAATGCTTAAATGTTTTGTTCCATTTAATGAAATTACTATACAAATAAGACCTAAAGGTCTTACTAAATCTCCTTGTTGTAAGATACCGGGTTCGAGAGAAACAGACGATAATCAAATAACAAAAATTAAAAAAGGATTATACAGTATAGATAAAAATGATCCAAAAGAATGTAATTACTGTTGGAATGCTGAAAATCAAGGATTAATAAGTTGGAGGATGCACGAAGGTAAAATACCTGAAAAATGGAAAAATACAAATTTGCTCGAACATCCTAGAGGTAAGTTAATACAATTTTTAAAATTAGGATTTGATTCTACATGTGATTGTGCTTGTATATATTGTGATTCTAACAATAGTACAACATGGAATAAAGAAATAATAGATAATTCTAAATACGTAGAGCAACTATTACCTTATCCAGATATATATCAGTTTGTGCCTAGTGCTAACAATAATTTAGAACAAACTCAATCTCAAGTTAAAGATTTTTTAAAATATATTGGTTCAGAAATTTATAAATATGAAAGTTATTTTAATATTGCATTTTTAGGTGGGGAACCATTTTTAAGTCCTGCACTAAAAGACGGAAAATTTATAGAATACATAGATAGTTTTTATAAACATGCTCCGCATGATTTTTGTTTAATATATGAATTTAATACTAATTGTAATACACCAACTACATTAATAGATAAAAATTTAAAACTTATAGAAAAATATAAAAAAAGATATATTAATTCTATTCCTAAAATAATTATAAGTGGTGAATCTTATGGTCCGGCACTGGAATATATTAGATATGGAACAAATTATGTACAGTATATGGAAAATATAGAAAAATATTTTTCAAAACCTTGGTTTCAAATAAGTTTAAATTTAGCAATAAATGCGTTTTCAATTCCATCATTACACAAACATTTTAAATTTATTTTTGATTTATGTAAAAAATATGATAAAAAAATAGGAATTACGCCAGGTTGTGTTTATAAACCTAAAGGGTTGCATCCGTGTGTATTGCCGAATACAAATGAAATAAAACAATATGTAGATGATGCAGTAAATAATATAGACACAAATTATATTAATGATAGTACTTCTGTTAATGATATTATTAATATGTTAAACAATTTAAAAGCAGGGTTTGGTTCACAAAATCATTTATTACCCGAATTAAAAAATTACGTAAAATATGTTAAAATAGTGCGAAAACAAAATATAAAAGATTTCATACCAGAATTACAAAAATATGTGGCATAAAGATACAGTAGAATGGATTGATATCGAACTTACTAGTTATTGTAATATTGAATGTCCGGGGTGTTTGCGTCAAGAAATGAACAATGAAGTAGGTCCTTTACTTAATAAGTCTTATATAACATTAAAAAATTTAAAAAAATGGATACCACCAGGATACTTACCTAATTTAAAAAATATTAATTTTTGTGGATCTGTTGACGAACCAACGACCCATCCTGAATTTGTAGATATAGTAGATTATTTTTCAAAGTTTACTGGTATTAATGTTGCCACTAATGGATCAACTAGGACATCAAAATTTTGGAGAGAACTAGGTAAAAGAAAAATATCTATATTTTTTGGTGTAGATGGTATCGACCAAGAATCATTAGAGAAATATAGAGTTGGGTCTAATTTTAAAAAAGTACAAAAAAATTGGCGAGCATTTATAAAAGCAGGCGGAAAAGCAACTTGGCAATTTATAGTATTTGAACATAACGAACATTTATTAAAACAAGCAGAACAAATGTCTAAAGACGAGGGATTTAATCGATTTAGAATTATTTGGTCGCATAGGAACAAAAGTGGTGAGATTAAAAAATGAATTTCTATCATGTAGATAAATCAAAAAATTGGTGGCATGCAGATCAAGATCCAGGATGGAGAGAAAGTTTATATAAAGATTATGCAAAGAAAACAGTAAACTGGTTAGATACAGATTCGCAATACGAATATAAAAAAAATTTAAAAAATGATAAAAAAAGAAAATTATTAGAATCATTAGGTTGGACTGATAATAATGTAAAATATATTTTTAATGAAGAAGGGTTTCGATCTGATACTTTTAAAAATAAATGTGATATTTTATTTAATGGATGTTCTCATACAGTTTGCGTCGGTCTTCCGATAGAAAATTGTTGGACTAAAATAGTAGCCAGTTATTTTGATGTTGGTCATCATAATATTGCAGTCGGGGGATCTGATTGGGCGTATATTACACAAAGATCTTTATATTGGATACCAATATTAAAACCTAAAATACTGATACTTAATGAACCGCCCCCTTCTCGATTTAGTTGGTGGAGTGATTTAGGTACGGAGTGGTTTATAGAAGAGAATGATAATTGGAGTATGATAACTTGTTCAGGTGGAGGCAATCCAGAAATTGATAGTCAAATAAAACGCTATGCTCCTGAACGTTGTACATTAACCACTAAAAAATTTACGGAATCAAACGAATTTAAAAAAAATATGAAAAGTAGAGAATTAAAATCTTTAATTGACCTAGTAGCATATGATAAAAATATTCGATGGTTTAGACATGTCGGAATAGAACTTCATAAAATGATATGTAAAGAAAATAATTGTTCACTCTTAATTATACCACCAGGAAGATTAAATACACCCACCGAATGGCAAAAAATAGATTTGGCTAGAGATTTACTACATTATGGAATACAAGAACAAAAACTTACATCTGACCTCGTTATAAAAATAATGAATGAAAAGTTTATGGATATTTGGTAATGAAAAATTTAGTTGTTTTTGGAGATAGTTGGTCTTGGGGTTATAGAGAAACTGATGAAGTAATAGAATTATTAAAGCAGGAAAAACTCACTGACAATATGACTCTAGAAAATGGAACAGCATATAAAATAGAAGATAGATATTCTACATTGATTGCTAAACATTATGGTAGTGATGTAATAGATTTTTCGTCGCCAGGACTATCAAACAGACAAATGACATATTTGTTAATGGATAGTATTTTAACAAATAATCTAAATTCTAAAACGGATTTTGTTATTGTTATGTTTACAACTTGGATTAGAAATTCATTTTGGTATCATCAATTTGATAAACCCGAATGGGGGAACTACGTATATAAATATAAGTATAATAATGAATTACCTATTAAAATTTCTTCTTATCAAAATTATACACCTATAACTTATGAAAAACACCACGATGAAGATGAACATAAATTATCCGCAGAATATTTAAAAGAATCTGCTTATGCTCAATTTGTTGATTATAATTTTATTACTAATTTATTAGAAACAAATAATTTTCAATATGTAATTGGCTGGAATTGGCATAAACCTAAAGATTTTTGTAAATATCTTTCCCATAAATATTATGAAAAAAATATTAAAAATAATAACAGAGTTTTAGATCGTCAATTTATAGATTTTTTTATAGATTGGATTGCTTATGCTCTTCCTCATCCATCAGAAGAAGAACATAAATTATACGCAGAATATTTAATAGATAAAATAAAACCTTATAATGATAGAATGTAAATACGGAAATCAAAAACGATTGTTTATAAATCATTTAGGTGAGCTTATACCATGTTGTTATGTAAATGCAGAAGCATTAAGTATGGGGGCAGGAAACCATGGTAAAACATTATTTGGCGAACTTAATGAAAAATATGATAATAGTTTATATAATAACTCTATACAAGAAATATTAGATGGTTCTCTGTTTAATGGAATTATAAATTCCTGGAATACTGACGCTCCTGTTGAAAAATGTAAAAAAACATGTGAAAAAAAGGAACGCGACATATTTGAAGACAAATTTAATGCAAAAAGTACCAAGTAAAACATTTTGTGCATTACCATGGATGCATCTTAGCACAAGGCCAGACGGGGCAATGCGGGTTTGTTGTACTGCAAATGCATCTGGTGTTGGACCAACTAATGTTAAAGCATTGGGGGCAAAAGTAGGTGAACTACGTACCGATGACGGCAAGCCGGCTAATTTAAATGTAGCAGGATTAAACGAATCTTGGAATAATTCTTATATGAAGAATATACGATTGCAAATGCTGGCTGGAGAGAAACCTCCTAGTTGTATGAAGTGTTTTAAAGAAGAAGATGCAGGACATAATTCTAAACGTATGTGGGAAACTGATTATTGGTTAGAACGATTTAGTTTATATGATATAATAGGCGAAACAAAAGAGGATGGTGAAATACCACCTAAAATAAGATACATTGATCTACGGTTAGGATCTAAATGTCAACTTAAATGTATTATGTGTAGCCCGCATGATTCATCTGCATGGGTACCAGATTGGAAAGCATTTCATCCACAAATTAAAAACGAAACACTTAAAGATACATGTCAGTGGCACGGAGGCGGAGCAGATGAATGGGGTGCAACATATAATTGGTATAAAAATAATCCTAAATTTTGGGACGATCTATATAGCCAAATACCTAACATTTATCAATTATATTTTGCCGGCGGAGAAAGTACAATAATAGAGGAACATTATACTCTACTTGAAAAAGTAATTGAAATGGGTTATGCTCCTAAAATCGAATTAAGATATAACAGCAATGGCGTTGAAATGCCAGATAGGTTATTTAAGTTATGGGATAAATTTAAACGTATACGATTTCATTATAGTATCGACTCTATTGGAAAAATGAATGATTATATTCGT